>ERZ1370068.2847-contig-1977_pt1 | contig 24299 bp, 33 predicted proteins | sample MGYA00561227_ERZ1370068 | MGnify/ENA primary metagenome ERZ1370068 (study PRJEB38410, sample SAMEA6850437) | metagenome | study: Metagenomic assessment of the ecological functions of the soil: analysis of the soil microbiota associated with the...
GGCCACCTTCGTCCGCTTCGAGAAGACCTCTGGTGCTCAACTGGGCGCCTAAGCGCGTGGATGGCTTGGTCATAGGCGCGGCGCAGCCGCTCAACCGATACATGGGTGTAGATCTGCGTCGTCGCGAGGCTGCGATGACCGAGCAGTTCCTGACTGCGCAGATCCTGCAGCCGCACCTTCGAGCAAATGTGTGCGGCCGTGTAGCTGAAGACCGTGCGGCCCGAGGTCAGCGTGCACCACGACACTGCGCGTGGTCAGGTCGTGGACCACCCGCCGGACTGTTCGGGGATCGATGCGCCCACCGCGGAGGCCGGGCAACACGGCCGATCCGCTGCCCGACCGCGCTCAATCGGGGCCGCCCCCTGCAAGCCATTCCTCCAGCACAAGGTCGGCCGGGCGCCCGATATAGCACGGTGCGCTCCTTAGCTCCCTTTGCCCAGCACCAGAAGCACCCGCCGACGCCGATCCACGTCACCGACGTCGAGTCCGACGAGACTCGCTGACCCGGATGCCGTGGCGTAGAGCATCTCGACGATGAGGCGATCCCGGAGTTCGAGCGCCTCGTCAATCGGTCGGGCGTGTTACAGGTCACGGCGCTGGCTCTCGTTCATCAGCGCGCACGTCCTCGTCATGTCCGAGTACCGAAGGAAGCGTGCGATGCGGTCGCGTGCCGACAGCGCACGGCCCGGGTCGTCGGTAGCGAGCCCCACCAGGCGAGCCCATTCGGTGAAGGTGCGGGCCGCGGCTGCGCCGCCTCGCCAACGTCGTGCAGAGCCGCCCCTGCGCGCCGTTGCCGAGCCAGCCAGCCGCGGAGCACAGCCAGATCAAGATCTGCGACCGAACGGGCACCGAGCGAGGACGCGTGATCGAGGCAGACCTGACGCGACATCGCCGACGTACGCCCTGACCGTGTGCGCGGAACGATTACGCTCCAGCGCCAGAAAAAGCTCGAAGTCATCCGACCGCTCGGCGCATCCGCCCGGCAGCAGCCTCCAGCATTGTGCCACCCTCGGGTAGCAGTCACCTTCCGTGACGTCTTCCGCGTAGCCGTGACCCCGCGAGCGGTGGGTACCGCTCTGCGTCGTCGCAACCGCGGGCATGGCCCACCGCCCGCGTCGCTGCAACCGCCGGCGTGGCCCCCCCGCCGCCGGTGACGCAACCGCCTTCGACGTGGCGACCGCCTGCGACATAGCGACGTCCTGCGGCGCAGCGGCGACGTTGGCGACGCCGCGTCCTGTCGCTGCGGTGACTCTCCAGGCTCTCGTCCCGCTCCACCGACACGGCCCGACCGTGCGGCAGAGCTCGCGTCGTGAGTCAAGCTGGCGCGCCCTACGGAGGGTCGCAGCGCCTCAACATCGTCGCGGCCCGGCATCGCAGCGCAGCGCCTCGACAGCGCACGGCCCGGCATCGCAGCGCCGACGTCCTGATCAGACACACGCCCCGACATCGCAGGTCACGACATCGCAGGAGTCACGACATCGCGGACCACGACATCGCAGGACACTACATCGCTGACATCACGATCACGAGAGCGGCGTATAGCCGGCACCGCTGACGAGGATCAATCGCTGACCCAACCTGCCGGCCGCGCGTCTGCCACTATCCGCCCTTCGTCCGACGGAACGCGGGAGAGATCCGCATAGCCGTCTGGCCCAGCCTCGACGACGCCCGCAAGCTGGAGAGCTGGGAGGGCACACTGCACTGACCTCGATTGGGCTCACTCCGCTGCGCAATGGCGACCTCGTCCTCGCTCGCAATGCCGCTCGGGCCGGCAAGCCATCGAACACCCGGCGGGCCACTGGATCGAGTCCATCGAGCGCCGATCTCATCTCATCACCTTGCGGCCCGGTAGCAATAGACGGGACGGTGGCGACTAGGACCCTCCCCGATGGATCCGCACGACGGCCAATACGTCCACTGACTGAGGTAACCAGCAACGCCGGCGTCGGATCCTGACGCAGCAGGCGGTGGCAACCCGCGGACATGGCGGACGTCACCGAGCCGGGCACCGCCATCAGCGGCCGTACCCAGCCGGGTGCAATGCGCGGCCGTGTTCAGCGCACCGGAACGAGCGGCCGCCTCCGTAACGACTGGTCGCCGGACAGCGCCGCGATCAGACGGTTGGTGTCGTCGAAAGCGATGGCGATGCGGCGCCGAGCCCGGTGGACTCTCCGAGACCACCAGCCCGCCGACTTCGGCTCGTTCAGAAGAGCGTCGCGTTCGAGCTGGGATAAGGCCGGTCGATGCCCGCTTGCGAGACGATCGTCGTGCTTACCCTCAGCGGCGAGAGCGCTGCGGTGCGCCGTCGGCATCGATCCCGAATGCACCGCCGGAACACGACCACGACATCCTGACGGGCTAAGCCGAAGGCCAGCTCCGTCGTGACGTGCTCTCCCATAGCTGCCTCGCCGACCGGGATCCGACGATTGCAACGGCGCGGACTGCGGCGTGCGACAAATCACCGGATCCCCGTGCCCATAGCGCGAGAGGTGGGATCAGTTCGCCGCCAGGTCGGTGCGTGCGCTCTCCCGCCCGATAGGCCGCAAGCCTGGTGAGGGCAACAGCCTCGAGCGATGAGAACGCGAAGTGTGGCCATTCTGGACCCTCAGGCACGACAAGCCGGATGCCAAGTCGCTCGGCGGCGGCGAGGTCGTCGTCCGCGCGAACCGATGTCCCGTCGCGCTGCGTGTGGCACTGAGCCACGTCCGGCGGGACGTCACCCGCTTGGATGGACTCTGGCCGCACGCAACCGGCCCGTGGCGGCGTACCCAATCCCAGACCGGAATGCTCGCCGGCTCGCTGACCCGGCTCAGAAAGGCCCGAGCGAGTAACACCGACTCGTCGGCGCCTGCCCCCGTCACGGGACCGCCTCTGCGCACGAAGCGCCGCGCGATGTTCCACAGGCGCCAAATCCGCGCTGGCGCGCACGCGCCGCACGGCTTTGCCGGGCAGGGCGTTTGCCGGCCGCCCGTTCGGCTCCCAGGCGCCGCCGATCGGTCCGCGGCGCTCGGGTGATCACGCCGCCCATGACTCGTCCCAACCGAGACGGAAGAACATCGCCTCGGCAACATCACCGGCGTCTGGCACTCGCGTGGCCCTGGAGATCAGCCACGGTCCAGGCCATTCGCAACACCCGGTCGAACCCGCGCACGCTCAGCTGGCCACGATCCAAGTACGCCTCGGCCTGACGCAACGCCGCTCGCGGTAGTCGCCACGGGCGATGCCGCAGTGCACTACCGGGCACTCCTCCCCGTTCAGCCGCCACCCGCTCGCCGACCATCGTTCAGCCGCTGCGGCAGCGCTCGACCCACCGCGCATCGCCACGGTCGCGGACGTGCCTGCCGGCCCTCGACCTCCCCGAACAGGTCGGCATGCGACACCGGCTCGACCGCGACCCGCAGATCGACCCGATCGCAGCCAGCTGGCCCGGATAACCGCTGCTGGTAGCGGCGACGGGCTAGCGAGGGGCAACTGCAACAGCCGTGCCGGCTGCTCACATGGGCAGGGTTCGCGGACCAGCACGAGCAAGAATCGAGCCGGATAGCAAACCGCGCCGCCGCTGCGATGCAGGACGATCCGGCCGCTCTCGATGGGTTGTCGAAGCGTCTCCAGGACCGCCGGGCTGAACTCCGCCGCCTCGTCCAGGAAAGATGCCGCCATGCGCGAGTGAGATCGCGCCCGGCGAGGCGATGCCCGATCCACCGCCTACCAATGCATGGCCGCGGAGGCGGTGTGATGCGGGGCTTGCAACGGTGGACGTCGAACAAGCTGGGCGCCGGCGGGGAGCACCCCGGCGACAGAGTGCACCGCGGTGACCTCGAGCGCGACATCAGTCATCGAGAGCAGGCAGCAGGCCCGGTGAGCCGCTCAGCCAACATGCTCTTGCCTGCACCAGCCGCCCCGACGAGATACACGTTGTGGCCGCCTGCAGCGCGGACGCTCGAGCGCCCGCTTCGCGGACGACTGGCCGGCGATGTCGATCAGGTCAGGAGCTGGATCATCGTCGTGGAATTCAGGGCCCGGCTGGGCGGCTGGCAACGGCGGACCGGCACCCTGGAGCCAACCAAGCACATGGGCCAGGCTGTCCGCCGCGCGCACGTCGACGGCATCGTACTCAACGTGGCCTCGGCGGCGTTCGCGGACGGCACGACCACGCGCCAGACGCCGGCGCGCCGAGCGGCAATCATCGCGGGCAGAACGCCGCGAACCGAACGCAGGCAGCCGTCTGAGACCGAGCTCTGCGATCACACCACGTCGGCGATCGCCTCGGCCGCCACCGGCCCGCCGCAGCCATGATCGCTATGGCCATGGCGAGGTCAAACCGGGATCCGGCCTTACGCACGTCGGCTGGCAGAAGGGCGAGCGTGATGCGCCGGATTCGGCCAGGCGGACCCGGAGTTGAGCACCGCCGCCCGGATGCGATCCCTCGCCTCGACGACGGACGATGTCCGGCGAGGCCGGTGAATGTGAGCCCGTGGCAGACCCGCTGACAAGTCCGCCTGAACCTCGACAACCTGCCCAGCGAGCCCCGTCAACGCCACGCCGAGCGTTCGTGCGATAGCGCATCTACGGCACCCCCGCAAGTGCTCGACCGAAGCCACGCCCGATCGCTGATGGACGACGCTCACCACGTCGAACCGGACGTCCAGCCAGAACCCACCACGCGCATCATCAGGGCGCTGCTCGGCGAGGTAGCAGGCCGCGAGCCGCCGAGGCCGGCGCAGCGCTTGGCGCTACCCACCGCCTCAGCCGGCCACCCGAACGCGGTGGAGGACCTCGTGCTTCCACCGCAGAACACGAGCACGTCACGCGTCGCGCGCGACGATGTCCACCTCGCCCTCAGGTGCAGCGCCAGTTACGAGCAAGAAAGGGTCAGCCCGGCGCCGATGCAGATGATGTGCAGCGAGCTGCTCGCGCGTACCGACCGTATCGCGTCCTTCGGGTGCATGACCGAGCTTGGCTGGATGGGGTTGTGCGCGGGACGCGTCAGGGAGAACTGTGGATAACCAGACGGGCTGTGGACGACGGACTTGACACGTGTCCGCGTCGGGCTTAGCGTGCCGAAACCATCCTTGTCGGGCAGCTCGAGGTCAGGCTTCTCAATTCTTCGATGTTGACGTCCTTGAAAGTCAGTACTCGCACGGTCTTGACAGAACCGGGCCGGCCGATACATGTCCCACACCCAGGCGTCGCGCATGGTCAGCTCGAAGTACACCTCACCGTCCGAGGTGCGCGGCTGGAGGTCGACGTCGTTGGTCAGGTCAGAACCGGCGCTCGGTTTCCACGACGTAGCTGAACTGGGCGACGATGTCCTTGTACTGCGATAGAGCTGCAGCTCCATGTCGGTCTCGTAGTTCTCGGATCCTCGGCACTCATTGCTTGCCCTCGCTCGTTGCGGTTGCTCACGCGATCTCCTGCTCCGACCGGGTTAGGATGGCTCCCGGGTTAGGGATGGCCCCGCGCTGCCATTGTCCAGCATCGCGCCGAACTGCTGCAGGGCAGCCGCCCGGCGCCACGTTGACTATAGGACGCTCGGATGCTCCACGCACGGTCCGTGTGCATGCGGCATGCCTCGGCGTGCTCAGGAGTGACGTATCCCCTTATGCGGCGGTCGAAGTCATAGATGCGAGGAACTGGGCGTGCATCTCCACTCATCATCCGGTCTCAGGTGACCTTTGGCGAGGATCGATGCCGCCGCGATGCATGCCACGCACGGCATCGCCTTTCCACACCGCCGTCGTCGGGGAAGCCCCAGCCCGGGCACGGGGAATCCGTCGGTCAGGGCGTGGGCCGTCGGCGAAAGGCAGCGAGCGCTCGCCCGCATACCGGCCACGTTGGCGACATGTAGTCCCGTTCGTCGATCTCGGCGCGCGGGTACCACGACGATCGACCACGCCGCGGCCACGAGCCACGATCTGCGCGTACAGCTGTTCACGAACCGCCGGCGTGAGCAGTTTGGAGTCGGCCAGTCCGTCGATCTCCCTCGCCGGCCCGGCGGCAGCGCACGCTGCAGACGACGAGCGGACCTGCGCAGGCTCCGCGCCCCGCCTCATCCGCGCCGGCGATCGTGGAGAACCCGGCTCGCCGCAGTGCGGTTTCATATGCCCACCAAGCCCGACTCCCGTCGGACGATGTACCCGAGGCGGACGGAACGGAGGAGTGCGGCCGGACGCTGGCCGGAACGAGGTACGGGCGGACTGCGTCATGACGGAAGTCGAACGTTACGCGCGCGCGGACTCGGCGTGGACAGGTCCCGTCCCACCACCCGGGTTGCGCGCGCTGCTCCAGGCACCGGGCGTTGGTTATGCCTGCGGCGCCGCCGCGCACCACACCGGACCAACTGCGGTCTGCGGACGCCACGGCCGGCATGGCAGTCGCCCCGGCCGAGGTGAACGTGCTCGGCGGTTCCGAGCGTGCCGCCACCGAGGAGGGCGGCCACGCGATGATCACGGCCTTGCCGATGACGTCGCCCGTCGGGACTGATGCTCTGCACCGGGTCGTTCTTGTAGTCGTTGACGTAGTGGTAGCGGGAGTCGTCGGATTGAGCGCGGTTGTCACCCATGACCCATAGCCGGCCCTTGGGTACGGTCACCGGGCCGAACTTCGCCCTCGGTTCCAGGCAGCCGGGAGGACACGTAGGGCTCGTTCAGCGACCGCCATGGGCCGGTCGGCCCGGAGTCGCTGACCCGCACGTTGCCTTCCGCGTCGCAGCACTTGACGGACCGACCGCCGACGGCAATGACCCGCTTGACCAGGTCGTGCTCGTCGGGGAGGCACGAGGCCTACCAGCTGTCCGAACCAGCGCAAACCCCGCACGATCCGGGTTGGACGGGGTGGCCGGTAGGGGCTCGTTGAACCAGACGTCGGTCGGCGCTCGGAAGACGACAATGTCACCCGGGTGGGGATCCCGGAGGTAGTAGATCGGCTTGTTGACAAGAATCCGGTCTCCGGAGCAGCCGGCGCAGCCGTGCAGCGTCTCTCCATCGATTGAGACGGAATGTAGAACGGCTGGACCAGAAACGCTCTTGATCAGACACGGCGACCAGGATCGCCACCGCGACCAGGACGGGAAGTTCCCACCAGGGCGCCTTGGTCTTTCCCCGCTTGGGCCGTCTGAGGCTGTGCCGACCGCGCCGTCGCCGCCGACCGGTAAGTGCATTATCGGAGACATCGTCCCCGGGCGGCTGCCTCATCGTGGGCGGATTCTCGCCGGGATTCGGGCGCTGGTCCGACTGCCAGCCGGTGCCGGGGGGATCCGCGAGCGGATCGTCCCGTCACCAGAGGAATCACCCGACGGTTCTGCGTGATCGTGTCCCGGCCGATCGTCGCCCATCCGTACGTCGCCGCGGGCGTCAGCGGGCGACGGTCTCCCGCTTCTCCTTGATCTTTGCCGCTTTCCCGCGCAGGTCACGCAAGTAGTACAGCTTCGCCCTCCAGCACGTCGCCCCGCGTCACGACCTCTATCTTGTCGATGATCGGCGTGTGCGCCGGGAACGTGCGCTCCACGCCAACCCTGAAGCTGATCTTGCGGACCGTGAACGTCTCCGCGCAGCCCGCTGCCTTGCCGCCGGATGACGCACCTCTGGAACACCTGCACGCGGGATCGGGAGCCCTCGACCACTCGGACGTGCACCCTCAGGGTGTCACCTGGACGGAAGTTGGGCACGTCCTCGCGCAGAGAGTCGGCGTCCAGACCATCGAGGGTGTTCATCACGTGTCACTTTCTTCAGGTACGGCGGACATGCGGCACGCGGCGTCATGGGCGCCGGTACTGGGGTGGCGCGCCCCCACGAGACGCCCGTGAGGTCGCCGTCTGTCGCGAGGACAACCCCCTCATGGTGCCACAACCGCCTGGGTATCCGATAACGGGAACGTCGTCGAGTGACTACGACGGACTCACAGCGGATCCGGCCGGCGCGCAGCAGTGCGCTGCTGGGACTGCTCGGCCCGCCACGCGGCGATCGCGGCGTGATGGCCGGACAGCAGCACCGGTGGGCACGTCGAAGCCACGCCAGCGCGCGGGGCTTGGTGTAGACCGGCGCCTCGAGCAGTCCGTGCGATTCCGGGCGCGAAGCGAGTCATCGTCGACGGAGTCGCATTGCCCACGACGCCGGGTATCAGCCGAGTCACCGCCTCGACGATGACCAGCACAGCCGCTTCCACCACCGGCTAGCTACTAGTCACCGATGCTCACCTCGTCGAACGCGCTGCATGCGCGAGGCCGCGTACTCCGGCTTACGCGTGCGTCGATGCCCTCGTACCGGCCAGCACGCGAACAGCAGCTCAGGACTCGCGGGCGAGCTCGGTAGCCAGGCGCCTGGCTGAACGGCTGGCCGACGGCGTCGGCAGCGATCGAGCCGAGGCTGCGGCACGGTCGCTGGTGGCGCGATGTCGTCGAGCGCGCGGCCCCACGGTTCGGGCGGCATGACCATGCCCGGTCCCCGCCGTACGGCGTGTCATCCACAGTGCGGTGCACGTCGTCGGTGTAGCGCCGCAGATCGTGCACGGCCAGCTCGATGGCGCCCGGTCGATGGCTCGACCCAGCAAAGATTCTCGCAGAGGCTGGAGATAGCTCGGGGAAGATCGTGACGCGACGTCCAGTCGCAGGACCGAGCTTCGTCATAGGTCGGGCAGCCCTTCGGGTGGATCGATGCGCACAGTGCCCGCGGCGAGGGTCCACCTCAGGAACAATGGCCGCCACGAACGGGATCAGTCGCTCGCGGCCTCATCGACGCGCACCTCGAGGTAGTCTCCGCCGGCCACTGCTGCACGTTGGTCACCGGGCCGAGCTCGCCGTCGACCGTCGACGCCTGCAGCCCAGCCAGGTCGAAGATGTCGTAGAAATCGTCAGGGATCGGCGAGCGGCGGCCGGAGTGTGAACCGGCGCGAGCAGCACGACGCCGCGTATAAGCCACGGCGCTCTCGCGGTCGGTTACTCCGTCGAACTGCACGACAAGACGTCCGCTGTGATCGCGTCGTCCGGCAACAATGAGCGGACCCGCCGAGCTCGGGTTCGTATCCAGCTGGGCGCCGACCGCGAATCGGTCAGCCGGATCATCGGTCCACGGCTGCACGAAGACCGCGCCGCGCAGACCATGCGCCGGGCCCACTCGCCCGACCGCGACCAGCTCCGGCTCGCTCATCGACCTTGCCTCTTCGGGTAGGCGCACATACGCCCCACGAAGACGATCCGCGTTATCGCCCGGACCGCGCACCTTGGCGCTGACGTACCTGCGATGCTCGCTCGCCCACAGTCATCGGGACCAGATGATCAGGATGCGGCTCGGCGATCAGGGCCGGTCGACGTCGATCACGTCGACCCGAACGCCCTTCCCGCCGACGCCGGCGACAACCTGGCGGAGAGGGCCTTGGCTGTCCGCCCATTGCGGCCAATGACCCGACCGAGATCGTCAGGATGTACTCCGCACCTCCAACCGGGCTCCGCGCCGGTTGTTCACCATGTCGACCGTGACATCGTCCGGATGGTCGACGATGCGCGTACGAGGTGCTCGAGGGCTTCCTCGAGCACGTCAGCTCTCCGCCCGGTCACCCTGGCTCGTCGCGTCGGTCGCCGGTGCGTCCGGCCCGGTCTGCTGTGCTCCGGTCCCCGTCGGCCTCTTGCGCTGCGCCGGTGTCCGCCGACTCCACGGTCTTGGCTGGGCGCTTTCGGGGCGTCGTCGCCGGTGTATCGGACACTCCGCCCGTCGTCTCGGCCAGTGCGGCATTGAACCGGGCGAGCTTGTCCGGCTTGGCGGTCGGCAGCCTAAGCGGACTCGGCTCCGGCAGTCCCTTGTACTTCTGCCAGTCGCCGGTGGCCCTGAGGATCGCGGCAACGGCCGCAGTCGGCTGGGCACCCACGCCCAGCCAGTATGCGGCCCGTTCGCGTCGACCTTGATGATCGAAGGCGTCGCTCTTCGGGTGATACTCGCCGATCGTCTCAATCGCGCGCCCATCCCGCTTCGTGCGGGCGTCGGCGACCACGATGCGGTAGTGCGGCTCACGCATCTTCCCCAGGCGCATGAGCTTGATCTTTGTTGCCACAGGCGTTCGTGCTCCAGACGTGTGCAGGGATGGACACGTCTGCACTCCGGTCGTCGAAGTCGGCGTACCGCGGACAGATCGCGGGCAGGCATCAAAGCCTGTCGCAACCAGTACTCGATCGGTCATTCTGCCATGTGGCCAGCGCGATCTCGAACCTGGCCGGGACCGGGCCCATCGTCGTCACCGAACTCGAAGCAAAAGCGCCAACCGGGCGCCGGAGTGACGTGCGTCACCCGCGCGCCTCACGGCAGCACAGCAGGAGTCACGCTACATAGGGTGTGGGGCCGCTCGAAGTATGAGTTCGAGCGGCCCCACGGTCGGTCTGGGCCTGTGACGCCTCCTGACCTCACGAGATCTACCCAACCACCGCGTCGTCACCCGCGGCTCCCAACGGGTGACCCCGCCGGGCGAAGCTAGGCTTCCTGCTCGATCTCGCCTCCCGTTGCGGTTCGGCGTAGCGCAATTTCTACTCGCTCGTCATCCGCGTGGCAAGTACGAGTTTCCAGACGTCTACCTGACGTTGAATCCTCTTGCTACCGGGTGAATCTCAAAGCGGCCTCCGGTCGCCAATTCTCAGTACGAGCGAGCGACGAAGGCGACCAGATCCGGCTCATCATCGCTGTCCGGCACGGTGCCGTCGGCGCGCTGCAAGCATCGAACCGTCACACCTGCGCGGGCCAGGCGCCTCGCCTCGCCGCCCAGACCGAGCTTGCTCCATGAGATCTTCGCCCAGCCGTCCGCAGCCGCTGCCGCAGCATCGTCGACCGACGTGACCTCGACGATGTGTGCGTCCCGTTCTGCGCGAGCTGCCGCCAGCATCGCGTCCTGCTCGGTAGCCACGAGGCGTGCCACTTCACCGCCTGATACCGTCCAGCGAGACCGATGCCTTCTCGGCTCCGGACACCTGGTTGACGATGGTCGCTTGCCCGGCCGCGAGATCGCGTGGACCGATCTTCGAGACGGAGCGGCACGCCCTTCAGCTCCCAGTCGACCGCGCGCCGGCCGAACTGGATGTCCGCATCGTCGTCGACGACGACGCGGATGCCGAGTGTGCGCAGTTCGTCGCCGATCCGGTGAGCTGCCGCGACGGCCTCGTCCTTAACCGCCATGACCACGACCTGCGTCGGCGCGAGCGCCGGCGGTACCCGCAACCCGTGATCGTCGCCGTGCACCATGATCAGACCGCCGACCATCCGGGCCGAGCTTCCCCAGGAGGTCGTCCACGCCAGCGAAGCGCCGACCGTCGGCGCCCGAGAACTCGATGTTGAAGGCGCGCGCCGAAGTTCTGACCGAGCTCGTGCGACGTCCCCATCTGCAACGCCTTGCCGTCTCGCGTCATGGCCTCGCAAGCCAGTCGTGTTGATCGCGCCGGCGAAACGCTCTCCGCGGTCTTGCGCCCGACGACCACGGGAATCGCCAGTACTCGGACCATGAAGTCGGTGTAGACGTCGAGCAAGATCCGCTGCGCGTAGGCCCGCGCTTCTTCGCTACGTCGCGTGCGGTGGTGTGACCCTCTTTGCCAGAGGAATTCGGTGGTACGCAGGAAGATCCGCGGCCGGAGCTCCCATCGGACGACGTTCGCCCATTGGTTGAGCAGCAGGGAAGATCGCGATAGCTGTTCACCCACTTCGCCATGAACTCCCCGATAACCGTCTCGGACGTAGGTCGGACGATGATCGGCTCGTCGAGCGCCTTGCCGCCCGCATGCGTCACGACGGCAAGTTCCGGGCTGAAGCCTTCGACGTGCTCTGCTTCCCGGTTGAGGTATGACTCCGGGATGAACAGGGGGAAGTAGGCATTCTGCGCCCCGGCGTTCTTGATCCGGGCGTCCATCTCGGCTTGCATGCGTTCCCAGATCGCGTAGCCGTAGGGTCGAATCACCATGGTGCCGCGAACCGGTCCGTTGTCGGCCAGCTCGGCCTTGCCAACGACGTCCTGGTACCAGCGAGGGAAGTCCTCTGCCTGCGGGGTGAGCACGCGTGCCATAACAGGGATGCTACGGAGTGCCCAGTAGCGAATTGACCCGCCTCCACCGGTCAGTCATGACCGTGATGATCAGGCGACGACCGCGCCGCGCAACACGATCCGCTGCGGCTTCGCGAGCGTCGCAAAGATCCACCGAGGGTCAGCGTCGTACACGATGAGATCTGCCGGCGCGCCGTCGACCAAGCCGGGAAGCCCTAGCCATTCCCGCGCGCGCCAGGACGACTGCGCAATCACCTCGGCGTTGGGAATGCCCGCACCAACGAGTGCTCGGATCTCCTCGCGCACCAGGCCATGGTGCATTGAGCCGCCGGCGTCAGTACCCGTGTAGATCGGTACTCCGGCCTCCCAAGCCAGCCGGATCCGCTGCCGCGACGTCGCGTGCAACGCGCGCATGTGCGCCGAGTAGATCGGGAACTTGGCTTCGCCGGTGGCGGCGATGCCCGGAAAGTTATCGATGTTGATCAACGTCGGCACGACCGCCATGCCGCCGCCGCACGACCTCGTCGAGCAGGCTCGTCCGTGAGCCTGGCTGCCGTGCTCGATGGAATCGACTCCGGCGGCTGATCAGCGCGGGCAACGCATCCTCGCCGAATACGTGCACCGCGACGCGGACGCCCTAGTTCGTGTGCGCGTGCGACCGCGTCTTCGAGAACGTCGTCGGGCCATACCGGCCCAAGATCACCGGTAGACCGGTCGATCCAGTCGCCTACCAGCTTTACCCAACCGTCGCCGCGCCCGGCTTCGCCGCTCGATCTCGGCCACGAGATCATCCGGCTCCACCTCGACGCCGAGGTCGCGGATATATCGGTACGGCCGGGCGATGTGCCGTCCGGCTCGAATCAGCCGAGGGCAGATCGTCGCGCCGCTGCACGCCGGTGTTGTCCACCGGCGATCCGCATCGCGTAGAAGTAGCGCACCGGCGTCGCGATCGCGCGTGGCTTGCTGGGCTTGGCCGGCGGGATCGGGAACATGGCCCTCCGGCGCCGAGGCCGATGCGGCAGTGCGCGTCGACGAATCCCGGGGAGCACGTATACCGCGGTCGCTGATCGTCTCGGCAGCGCCGGCATAGCGGTCAAAGTTCAACCTGCCATCGACCAGCCACATCGCGCTCGATCTCGTCGGGTAGCAGGACTCCCGGAGGTGCAAGACCGTCATGCCGGGGACGTTACCGAGCTGTAGTCGGCTACTTCAAGAAATAGCCGAGCAGATCCAGCACGACGCATTCACGGAGCCCGCTCGCGTTGTAGACCTGCGACGTTTCCGGAGCTGTTACTCGGCGCAGCCGCGAGTTTCATGATCACGCCGTTAGACACCAGCCGGCCGCCCGCTGAAGTTCACGCTCGCGCGCTATTCGGCCGCGGGCCTGACGGGTAGATGGTCAGGTAGCTCGCTCAGGCGTGCTCGCTGACGGCACAGGCACGCACGCCGACCATCACGGCCGCAGCCGAGTAGGGAACGTCGGTAGATGCCGCTTCCGGTGACGGTCATCGTGCCGGCCGCGCCAAGCGGGCCGTAGCGCCCGCCATTGCCATAAGCGCGTGTCGACGATACGCACCGGCGTGAGCGGGACGAACCGGCCCGTCGTTGACGTGGCCAGATAGCCGACGAGGTCGACGATGACATGCGTCGCCGACCCGCTTGTTGACGATCTTGAATTAGGCCGGGCGCTGTTCAGCGCAGGACAACGTTCGAATTGGCGCGCATCGTCGCCGACGCGTAGTTCAGCGTGCAGGTGGCGCTCGAACCGTTCTGGGACAACGATCAGGTAACCTGAGCCGGTCTCGCTCGTTGCTGTCACGTTGACGACGAGAGCCCTTCGCTGAATTTACCACGCTGGTCGGCGCGGTCACCGTTACGGTCGCGCCTGCCGCCACGCAGTGCCGGACTCTGCCGGGTGTCGAGGATCCTGACCGGCGTCGTGCGCCGTGTAACCGAGGGCGCCGGTCGGCGCGAAAGATACAGCCCGAGAATATCGATGGAATGCGTGCGTCAGGGCAACGCGTTGCGCAGCTGGGGTGCGCGGTTCGGACCCAGCGCCACGATCGTGAAAGACCGACGGCAGTGGAGTCGACCGAATGCTGAGGTAGGAGCGTGGAGGTCCCCGGATAAGTGCGCGGGAAGACGGTCAGTTACGTGACGCTGCGGTCGCGCCGAGGGCCACCGAGTTCAGCGCCGCCGTGGCGTCGTCCGCGGGTGCTCCGGCCGAGGTCGAGCGTGTCGTCCTGCTCTCCGCTGGCGAGCGGAAGGCCGCTGGTCTCTACCGCTGGTTTTCGATGCGCGGAGTCAGCACTGCTCGGCGTCGACAACGGCAGGTAGCCGCGCTTCCGAGCCGGCGGCGCTAACTGGCGGAACGGGGCCGAGCGCCAACAGCCCATGGCCCAACTGGTTAGTCGGCGGGCGCCTCGCCGCAATCCCCGTGGCCGTGGAACGTCTCGAGCGCGTGTCAGCGCTGGGGTGGCGTCGGGATTTGAGCGGCCGACTGTCGATCAACGCCGCCGCCCCGGCGACGATGCGCGGGGCTCCGGCCGACGTTCCGGAAACGCTATCGACCTGGTCGAGATTCGACGCCACCTGTCGCGCGCGGTGATGATCGGGCTTCACCCACGTGTCGATGGTCAGGACCTGCAGGTCTCGAGCGACTTGTCAGCGACGTCTGGCGGCGCTAACCCGCCAATGCGGCACGGCGACGATGCCGGCGAGTCGACGCTCGCCGGCCGCCGGCTTGCCGAGGCGCCATTAGCTTGACTCGCAGCAACGACGGCCCGACGTCCCGTAGTACGACAGGTCGTACCGCACCCCGGCAGGGCGTCACGTGCGCCTGCTGTGACCCGAACGATCATCCAGCTCCGAAGTTGTGTACGGCGCTGTCCGGCAAGCTTGAGCGACAGCACTGGTCGCACGACCCGTTGCTGCGTGTGCGACCGAACAGATTGGTTTGGAGACAGGACACGAGGATCATAACCAGCGAGGTTTGGCAGCATCCGGACGGATCACACCTTGCACGGTAGCCACCAGGTGACCGGCGCCGATGATGGGGCCATTGATCCCAGGTCAGATATGCGATTCCGCTCTGCCCGGTGGACCACCGACGGCGTCCTGCTCGTTGGCGGTGGCCGTCCCGTTGAGGTCAGTATAGCCGTCGCGATCACTATCGCCGAACGTTCCGCTCCACAGTGATCTTGTGCACTGTTGCCGGCGGACGCGATCCAGAGCACTCCGGCCTTGCGGGCGGCCTGGACGGTGCCGCGGCTGATCGCCGCATCACCCGTACCGTCACCCCGGCTGTCGCCGGGAAGCTCAAGGAGCTGTTCACGATCCGGGATTCCGCGGCTGACTATGTCCTGTTCGGCCTGCCGGAACCCGGTCGTGTCGGCAATGCAGTAGAGCTGCAGCTTCGCAGCTGGGCGCCATCTGGTGAGACGATCTCGGCGACGGCAGTGCCATGCTCGGTGCCGTTGACGATCGGAGCAGCCGTTGTTCAACGAACGTCACTGTCGTGCCCGCGGGCAGCGCTCCGGCGGCGACCTCGGCGCTGAGATTCCCGAACCCGGCGTCGACGACCGCAACTGTCACACCCGCGCCGGTCGTAGCGGGTGTCGCGTTGATCCAGCGTGCTTGCCCCGGATTTCCGAAACACCTTGAGACAACGGCGTCCGGCACGGCCTGCGACTGGCGGGCGCCACCTCGGTGACTCCTGCAACTGCCGAGCCAGAGCAGCGAGGGCCGACCGCGGCACGGTCGGCGCTGACCTCGCCGCGTCACCGCGCGAGAACGCGACCTCCCACGCCGCCGCACAGCGTTGTCGGCCAGCGCAGCCACGCCTCGGATTCGGACGTGAACGAGCCTCGGCTGGCGGGGCGTCCCGGGCGTTGCAGCGACGGGTCGAGGGTGCGGGATCCGCGGCCCGGGAGGCGTCGGTGGTGGCGTATTTCAGGGTAGCCGGTCCGGTGGAATAGGTGCCGGTGGTCGCTGGCCGCGCGAGGCAGCGCGAGGCTGGGCGGACGACACCGCGGACTCCCCCGTCGCGGCCGCCGCGGGCTGACCCACAGCCGCCACAGACCCGTCGAAGCACCACAGCCGCCGCCAGGGTGACGCTGCCTTACGCAAGACGCATATAAACCCGGGCCGGCCCGACGTGGGCACTGAGCGTGACAGCAAAGCACTGTAGCCCGTCTCGGCCCATCTCGCGTAACGACGAGCGCTAGGCGGAGGACCATCCGTCGGCGAGCAACTGCCTCGTCTCGGACAGTAACTGCGGTAATACCGCGGGTATGGGCCACCATCGGGACGAAGTTCGTATCGCCTCCCCACCTGCGGCACCCACGTGCTGATGCAGGTGCCCGGCGATCCCGGCACCGGCCACCGTGGCCTTGGTTCAGAGCCGATGTTGAAGCCGTGCGGGCCAGCCACTGCGCGCAGGACTCGCATCGCGGTGCGAGTGATGTTCGCGACCTCGCTCACTTCGTCCGGGGTCAGGTCGGTGTAGTCAGCGACGTGGCGATACGGCACCGACATCAGATGGCCCGAGTTGTAGCGGGTAGAGGTTCAAGACCGCATAGCCGAGCTGGCCCGCGGGCGACGATCGAGCCCGTCCTCGTCGGACAACGTCATGGAGCCCGGCAGAACGGGCATTCGGCACCGGCATCGGCGTCCGGCGGCTTTCCTCTCGCCAAGGATGTAAGCCATCCGATGCGGCGTCAGAGTCGCCCGAAGGCGTCCGGCTCGCCGGCGTAGTCCGTGGCGGGACGCACCTCGAGGTTCGGTCACGAGAAGTCGGCGGCCGTCGGTGACGGGTTCACTCGACGGGCGATGAACTCGACCGACCTCCTCGACCGCCGCGTCGACGCGTCGACGCCGTTGCGTTGCTCGCCGTCGCGATAGCGGAACGACACCGCTCCGGCTTCCTCGTCGGTCGCGCCGGCAATGAGCATGAATCGGCACCTTCGCCCGTTGTGCGGTGCGGATCTTTTCTGCATCCGGTCGTCGGACTCGTCGACCTCGGCGCGAGACGCCACGATCGGCGAGCTTTGCTGCGACGCGCCCGGAGGTACGGCACCTGCTGGTCGCGTTATCGGGATCAGCACAACCTGGACGGGTGCCAGCCACGCCGGGAACGCCCCGCATAGTGCTCCGTCAGGACGGCCGACGAATCGCTCGATCGAGCCGAACAAGGCCCGGTGGATCATGACCGGCCGGTGCCGGTCGCCGTCGGATCCCTGGTACTCGAGCTCGAACAGCTGCGGCAGGTTGAAGTCCAGCTGGATGGTCGACATCTGCCAGGCCCGGCCGATGGCGTCCCGCACCTGGCACCGAGATCTTCGGTCCGTAGAACGCGGCGCCTCCCGGATCGGGCGCAAGGTCCAGTCCTGACTCGGCGGGCGACCTCGGCCAGCGTCGCGGTCGCCACCTCCCAGTCTTCGTCCCGACCGACGAACTTCTCGGGATCCTTGGTCGACAGCTCGAGGTGAAGTCCTCGAGTCCGTAGTCGCGCAGCAGGCCCAGAACGAAGGTCAGCAGCGACCTCAGCTCGTCGCGCAATTGCTCGGGCGCACAGTAGATGTGCGCGTCGTCCTGAGTCATCCCGCGCACCCGGGTCAACCCGTGCACCACGCCGGACTTCTCGTAGCGATAGACCGAGCCGAATTCGAACAGTCCGCAGCGGCAACTCGCGATAGGACTCCCGCGCGAGCTCGGTAGATCAGGCAGTGCATCGGGCAGTTCATCGGCTTCAGGTAGTAGTCCTGCCCCTGCTTGCAGTTCACCGTCAGGCCCCACCTCGGCGTCGAGGTGCATCGGTGGATACATCGACTCGGCGTACCACTCCAGGTGCTTGGAGATCTCGAACAGCACGCCTTTGGTGATGTGCGGGCTGTAGACGAACTCGTAGCCCCTCCTCCTCGTGCCGGCGGCGCGCGTAGTCCTCCATCTCCTTGCGCAGGACACCGCCCTTCGGGTGGAAGACGGCGGAGTCCCGGACCGATCTCCTCGGGAAGCTGAACAGGTCGAGCTCGGTGCCGATCTTGCGGTGGTCCCGCTTCGCGCGCCTCCTCCAGCTGGGCGCAGATAGGCCTTGAGGTCGTCCCGCGACGCCACGCAGTGCCGTAGATTCGCTGCAGCTGTGGATTCTTCTCGCTCCCGCGCCAATACGCCGCCGCGGTTCTCATCAACGTGAACGCCGGGATGCGGCGGGTGGTCGGCAGGTGCGGGCCGCGACACAAGTCCGTCCAGGCCCGTTCACCGGTCCGAGCGTCGACGTTGTCGTACATGGTCAGGCCATCACTGCCGACTTCCACCGAGGCCTCGTCCGGGTCGCCGAGGCCCTTGAGATCGATCAATTCGAGGCTTGAACGGCTCGTCGGCGAGCTCGACCCGGGCCTCATCGTCGAGTGATCGGGCGGCGCACGAAAACGCTGCCCGGACTTGATGATCTCCCGCCATCTTCTTCTCGATGGCTCCGAGATCCTCCGGGGTGAACGAGGCGAGACGGCAGGAAGTCGTAGTAGAACCCGTTTTCGATGGGTGGACCGATGCCGAGTCGGGTGCCGGGGTACAGCGCTTGAACTGCTTGGGCAAGCACGTGCGCGGTGGAGTGCCGCAGCACCAGCCAGGCCGTCCGGCGAACGCGGGCTGGACCGGCTCGACCTCGACGTCAGCGTCAGGCACCCAGGCCAGATCGTGAAGCAGGCCTGAGGCAACATCGCGGACGACCACAGCGTCGTTCGGGGGAAACTCCTGCGGCCGCCAGAGCGTCCGCCGCGGACGTGCCCGAGAGCGACCTTGACGGTCGCGAGCGTCGGGCTGCGGCGGGCGATGATCGGCGAGACACGGTGGTCTCCTGATCGGTCCGGTGCGCTGTCGACTGGTCGATGCTGGAGTGGCCTGTAGACGAGTGTTCTTTGCCTGGATGGCGCGGATCAGGCGGGATGGATCGCAAGACGGAGGAGAGCGAACGGCAGCGCCATTCGCGACTGACGACAAGCATGCAGCCGCCGCAGCCTGGGCTGCCGGGCAGGCGGTCAACACACCTCGTCCACGAGGCCACTGAGTGAACGCCTACGCGGCGGCATCATCCGCCCGGTTATCTGCAGCCGTCCTCGATCACAGCAGCGAGCTCGGGTCGCTCGGTACGTCCACGGCGAGACTCAGCAGCGCGTCGAGCGGTACCACGTCGAGGGATCGCTCGTGCGAGTCGCGGCAAGCACCACCGGGGCCGCCATGCCGCGTCGTAGGCCAGTCGCCACCGAGCAGCGACGACGCACCACCGATCACCGGACGCAGGCCCAGGGGAACGCGTACTCGGGTCGCGGGGTGATCAAGTCGTTCCCGGTCTCGGCCTGAAACCGCAGAGAACTCGGCGGTCACCACCGTGCACACCGTGTGGCTACCGAGATCCTCGCGGGCCGTGTTGCACAGTCCCATCGCGGTAGAAGCCGGTGACCGGGTCAGTGCCGCACCGTTCCGACTCACCACCGAGCACGTTCCGCTCCGCCTGTCATGTCGCTCATCGTGGCAGCTGGGCGAGGGTCGTTCACGGCGTCATGCCGCGTTGTGGTCGGATAGCCGCTGATGCGCCCTCGTGCCTGCCCCGCCCGCGCCGCCGCCGCCGGCCGCCCTGGCGTCTCTCGTTGCGCTCACGGCCTGCTCCAGTGGGTCGACTCCAGCGCCGCAGTCCGCGCGCCACATCGCCTCCGGCCGCCGCAGACGTGGTTCCGGTCACCCACGAGCCCGTCGACGTGCTGCGCCAGCGCCCGAGCGATTCCGGCCCGGCCGAGCGGGAATTCACGTTCGCGTTCGCTGGCGACGTCAACTTCGCCAAGCGCACGGCAACCGGCTGGCCCAAAACCCGGCCACGGCGTTCGGGGTCGCTGCCGGTGTGCTGAGCCAAGCAGATCTGACCATGGTCAACCTGGAGACCGCGATCACCAACCGCGACCTTCCGCCGCAGAACAAATCATTCGTGTTCCACGCGCCACCGACAGCATTGACGGCACTACGGGACGCCGGTGTCGACCTCGCCACGATGGCCAACAACCATGGCGCCGACTACGGACTGGGCGGACTGCACGACACGATCGCCGCGATCGCCGCGTCGAAATTCCCGTGATCGGCGTCGGCGCCTGACGCGGCGCGGGCGTTCGCGCCGTATGTGACGACCATCAACGGGGTTCGCCTCGCCGTGTTCGCAGCGACGCAGGTCCGTGAGGAGACGCTGGCCAACTTTTCCGCGGGACCATAGCCCCGGCGTCGCGAACGCGTTCTCGCCGCTGCTGGTCAACGCGGTCCGAGCGGCGAAGGCGGCCGGCTACGTCGTCGTGGTGTACCTGCATTGGGGCACGGAGTATCAGACCTGCCCGAACGGAGATCAGATCGCCGGCGCGAACGAACTCGCGGCGGCCGGCGCCGCGGCCGTCGTCGGCACCCATGCCCACGTGCTCCTCGGCGCGGGATGGCGGCCGGACGGTTCGTACGTGGCCTACGGCCTGTCGAACTACCTGTGGTGGGAGTCGTTCGGCAACGAACAGGACGACAACGGAGTGCTCACCCTCACCTTCCAGGGCGGCCGCGTGGTTGATTCCGCGCTTCGAGCCGGCGATCTGACGACACCGGCGTCCCGGTTCCGGCCACCGGAGCCGTTGCCGCGCGGATCAACGCCGAGTGGCAGCGAGATCGGCAGTGCGCCAATCTGTCAGCGACGCCCGTCGCGGCCAGCCGGGATGCCGCTGCGATTAGTCGAGCCGAGCTGTAGTCGAGCCCGAGGATTTCGACCGCGCGAGCCCGCATCTCGACCTTGCGAACCTTGCCCGGTCGACTGTCATGCGGGAACTCGTCGACGACGTGCACATAGCGTGGAATCTTGAAGTGGGCGAGCTGTCCCGCGCAGTACGCACGCAACGAGTCGGGGGTGAGCGGCTCGGCGCCCGGGCGCATACGAATCCAGGCCATGATCTCCTCGCCGTACTTCATCGTCCGGCACGCCGATCACCTGTGCCGTCGAGGATGTCCGGGTGCGTGTAGAGGAACTCCTCGACCTCGCGCGGATAGACGTTCTCGCCGCCGCGGATGACCATGGTCCTTGCTGCGGCCGGTGATGCTCACGTAACCGTTGTCGTCCATGGTCGCCAGATCGCCCGTGTGCATCCATCGCGCGGCGTCGATCGACTTCGGCTGTTTTCTCGGCCTCGTTCCAGTAGCCGAGCATCACGCTGTAGCCCGCGCGTGCACAGCTCGCCCTGCTCGCCGCGCGGCCACCGTCGGTCCGGTCTGAACATCGACCAGCTTGATCTCGAGATGCGGATGGACGCGTCCGGTGGTAGCGGTCCGGTTGCTCGAGAGAGTCGCTCACTCGGGTCTGGGTGGATACCGGCGACGTTTCGGTCATCCCGTAGCAGATCGTCACCTCTCGCATGCCCATCCGGTCGATGCACCTGCTTCATCACTTCGACGGGGCACGGCGAGCCAGCCATGATTCCGGTGCGCAGGCTACGACGAGATCGAAGCTGTCGAAGTCCGGGTCGGACAGCTCGGCGATGAACATCGTCGGGACGCCGTACAGCGACGTGCACCGCTCCGCCGCGACCGCTTGCAGCGCGGCGCATCGGATCGAACGCGGGCGCGGGAATGACCATGCACGCGCCGTGCGTCGTGCAGCGCCCAGGTTGCCCATGACCATGCCGAAGCAGTGGTAGAACGGCACTGGGATGCAGATACGGTCGCGCTCGGTGCAGTTGCTGGCAGCTCGGCCGACGAAGAATCCGTTGTTCAGGATGTTGTGATGGCTGAGCGTGGCGCCCTTCGGGAAGCCGGTCGTGCCCGAGGTGTACTGGATGTTGATCGGGTCGTCTGAGCTGAGCGTGGCCTCCGATCTCGGCGAGCCGCGCCGAGTCGGCGGCTCGCCCGGCAGCAGCGAGATCGGCCCATTCCGGCGTGACCGATCACACGATCACGTCACGCAACGCCGGGCAGTTGCGGCGGACCTCGGTAATCATCGCCAGCGTAGTCCGACGTCTTGAACGCTGCGGAACTGCGATGAGGGTTCGGATGCCGGACTGGTTGAGCACGTACTCCAGCTCGTGCGTCCGGTACGCCGGGTTGATGTTCACCAGAATGGCGCCGATCTTGGCCGTCGCGTACTGGACCAGGACCCCACTCCGGGACGTTCGGCGCCCAGATTCCCACCCGGTTCGCCCTTGCCTGGTCGCCGAGCTGGACGAGACCGAGGGCGACCACGTTCACCTCGCTGGCGAGCTGCAAGTACGTGAAGGCGACCTGACGCCCGCGTCCACCAGCGCGTCGCGGTCGGAGTGCCGGGCGACGGTCCGATCGAGATTGTGCCGATTGTGTCGCCGAGCAGGGGAAGCTCGGAGATTCCGCTGTCATAACTGAGAACTTGCTCCGATGGCACCATCGTTTGACTGTAGAACGAGGAAACAGGCGCTGGTAGCGCGCGACGGTCCTCGGTCAGAGCGGGACCATGGACGGGTGTGGTCTGCGGAATCGCGCCGCCTGACGTCGACTTCTGATCGGCGCGCTTCGGGATGATCGCAGTCGTAGCCACCCTGGCCGCGACTCTGGTGGTGGTGCTCGACCGCGGCCCGAAGGCCCCGACCCGGGCGAACCCGCAGAACGGTTGGGCCGGCGTATTGCTCGTACCCGGCTGCGGCGGCTCGACCGACGCCCTCGAGTCCCTCGCCGATGCTCCTGCGTGGCACCGGCCGCACCGCGACGTCGTGGTGAGCCTGCCCGGTGATGGCACTGGGGACCTGGACCAACAGGCCGCGGCTCTCGCGCGGGCAGTCAGCGCCGCCCGATCGGGGACCGAGCGCGCGACCGTGGATCATCGTCGGCTACCTCCGCAGGTGGGGTGGTTGCACGGACTCTGGGCGCGCGACCACAGCAGCGCTTCGGTTGCCGTCGAATCGTGACGCTGGGATCACCGCAGCATGGCACGGATCTCGCCAGCTTGGCCGGATCCCTCGCGCCGGGCGGCTGCCCGGTCGCGTGCCAGCAGTTGGCCACGGACGGCACACTTTGCATCGACCGGCTGAACACGAGGCAACGAGACGCCGATCGGCCCGACGTTCGTGTCGATCTGGACGGTCGACGATCAGACCGTCGTACCGCCAGACTTCGGCGCGGCTGGCCGGTGCGCTGAACATGAGCGATGCAAAGCGTCTGCGCATCGGCCCAGGTGAGTCACGGGGACCTGCCCACCGATCCACTCGTCACGCCAGATGGTCCGGGTCGAGCTGTCCCCCGGTGAGCCGGTGCCGTTGACGTCCGCCGACTGTGCCCGGCTCAGCTCGTGATGTCCTTGGTCATGAAGTTCGCCCACGCCGCGCCGAGCAGCACCACCACGTACACCAGCTGGATTCCGACACCGCGCTCGACGTTGTACCACTGGATCGGATCCCGGAAGAGGTCGACGAACGACAACCAGTACCGCGTCGGCAGGTAGGGCTGCAGCGCGTGCGCCGCGTCGAGCGTGAGCAGCAATGACGACCTGATCAGGAATGCCAGTGCGCCGAGACTGGCCGACAACGGGGAGTCGGTGAGCGTCGACAAGAACAACGCCATTGCCGCTACGCCGATCATCGATCAGGGCGACGATACCCGATCGACAGCACAGTGCGGACAGCGATCTGGCCTGCGGTCAGGGTATGTTCCCGAGACGCTGCTGATCGAAGTCGTGGCCGTCACTGGCTCATTGCCGAGCAGAAAGGCGATCCGACGACGTAGCCGACGCCAGCCACGATGACGACTGCGACGATCACGAACAACGAACACCGCAACCAACTTGGCGACCAGCAGCCGAGTCCGTCCGACCGGCGCGAGCCAACAGAACATGCGGAGCATGCCGCTTTGGCCTCGCCGGCGATGCTGTCACCGGAGATGACCGGCAACTGCGACCGGGCAGGAACAGCGGCAGAACGATGGCAAGCGCAGCGACCAGAGAACAGCGAGCCCTGCGAGAGCACAGCGGATAGGAAGGCTGGTCCTTCCCCGGTCGCGGGCCGATCTTCGTGACGGCCACCAGGATCGCCACGACTGTGGGCAAGAGGTTCAGCAGCCAATGGCCACCCAGGTTCGCGGGACGACGCGCGAGCTTACGCAGCTCGACGGCGATCATGGTCGGTGGTCCACCCGATCGCTGCTCGGGCCGGTTCGTTGAAAGATGATCTCCTCGAGGCTGTGTCGTTCCCGCGCGAGCTCAGTGACGGATGCCCCGGGCCACGAGCGCCGCGTTGACTTGGGCCGGATAGCAATACGTAACC
>ERZ1370068.8096-contig-6976_pt1 | contig 24299 bp, 26 predicted proteins | sample MGYA00561227_ERZ1370068 | MGnify/ENA primary metagenome ERZ1370068 (study PRJEB38410, sample SAMEA6850437) | metagenome | study: Metagenomic assessment of the ecological functions of the soil: analysis of the soil microbiota associated with the...
GGTATGCTTCGTTCAGGTTACGTATTGCTGGCGTGCCGGTCGCAATCACTCGGCATATGCGGCGGCGTCAGCGCGACCCTGGCCACCTCAGCCAGCGCCACTAACCAGCCTGCAGACGTCAGCCAGCGTCAAGCCACCCACGGCCACGTCCTCACCCACGTGCCCGCCGTACCAGCACCACGGTCGGCAGCACCGCGACCGGCTCCTACGAGGACGCCAGCGGCAACGTGACGTCCGACCTGTCACAGCTCTCGGCCTTCGGCCCGGTCTGGGCCATCGACGACGCCACCGAACACCTACCGGGTGCACCCCGCTGGGCAACCACCAGGCGCTGCGGTCGACCGGCTGGTCAGCGGCACCTTCGCAGGCCTTCGCCCAGCCGAACACCGGCCCGCCTGTCCACCGTCTCGCCGCTCGACGCGGTGAAGCGGCCAGCTCCACGGCACGATCTCCTACGCGGTGCACTCGGCCAACGGCCCCGTCGCCTCGGCCCTGCTCCCCGAGCAGGCGCGATCGGGACCGGCTCCCACGCGCAGCTCCGGCGGCATTCGGGCATCACCGGACGCCTCGAGCATCGCCGGCGGCAGCGACCTGGGTGTTCGCGTACCACACTGCTCGCGGCTCCGGCGACCCAGCGGTACGGACACCGACCCGACCACCTGGGGCAGCATCGCCGGCTGACCGCAGGGAGGGCCACGAGCGAAGCCGGGCTGGCTTGCGTGACCGCCCGGCTTCGTCATGTTCAGGGGCAGGAGCACCCGGCCGAGGCCGTTACCGCCGATGGACTCGGGATGCCGGGGCCGCCGGGGCGCCCTGCCGCGGGTCAGCCCAGCCGAGCAGGAAGGCGAAGGCCGAGACGCCGACGCTGACCTGATCGCCCACGGAGCCGACGTTAAAGACCGTATTACAAACCCGGCTGCGGCACGGGTCAGCGAAAACCACCTTGGATACGTACGGTCACCTGTGGCGGACAAGACAAGTTCACGAAGGCAGTCATTGACGCCCTCGTGGACTCGAAGTTCCGGGATCTTTGCGGACTCTGTGCGGACTGAGGGGGCGCGTGACGCCCCCAGCTCAGCGACCTAAGGTCAGACGTCGTAGTACAGCTCGAACTCGTGCGGGTGCGGGCGCAGCCGGAGCGGCGTCGAGCTCGGCTGTCGCGCTTGTAGTCGAGCCAGGTCTCGATCAGGTCCTCGGTGAACACGCCGCCCTCGGTGCAGGAAGTCGTGGTCGGCCTCCAGCGTGTCGAGCACCTCGTCCAGCGAGCCGGGCACCTGCGGGATGGCGGCGCCTCGTCCGGCGGCAGCTCGTACAGGTCCTTGTCCACCGGCTCCGGCGGCTCGATCTTGTTCTTGATGCCGTCGAGGCCCGCCATCAGCATCGCCGACGAAGGCGAGGTACGGGTTGCACGACGGGTCGGGCACGCGGAACTCGACCCGCTTGGCCTTCGGGTTGGTGCCGGTGATCGGGATGCGGACGCAGGCCGAACGGTTGCGCTGCGAGTAGACCAGGTTGACCGGGGCCTCGAAGCCGGGCACCAGCCGGTGGTAGGAGTTCGCCGTCGGGTTGGTGAACGCCAGCAGCGAGGGCGCGTGCTTGAGCAGGCCGCCGATGTAGTAGCGGCCGATGTCGGACAGGCCCGCGTAGCCGACCTCGTCGTAGAACAGCGGCGCGCCGTCCTTCCAGAGCGACTGGTGGCAGTGCATGCCCGATGCCGTTGTCGCCGAACAGCGGCTTGGGCATGAACGTCACGGTCTTGCCCGCGCGCCCGGGCGGTGTTCTTGATCGACGTACTTGTAGAGCATCAGCTTGTCGGCCATCTCGAGCAGCGGGCCGAACCTGATAGTCGATCTCGGCCTGGCCCGCCGTGCCCACCTCGTGGTGCTGCATCTCGACCTCGATGCCGCACGCGATCAGAGTTGCGGACCATCTCCGACGCGCAGGTCGGTGTAGTGGTCCATCGGCGGGACCGGGAAGTAGCCGCCCTTGTACCGCGGCTTGTAGCCGAGGTTGCCGCCGTCCTCTTCGCGCCGGTGTTCCAGCGCGCCTCGAGCGAGTCGATGTGGTAGTAGCCCTCGTTCGCGGAGGTCGAGAAGCGCGACCGAGTCGAAGATGTAGAACTCCGCCTCGGGGCCGAAGAACGCCGTGTCGCGCGATGCCGGTGCCGCGCAGGTAGTCCTGCGGCCTTGCGGGCGATGTTGCGCGGGTCCCTGGCTGTAGGGCTCGCCGGTCAGCGGGTCGTGCACGAAGAACGTGAGGTTCAGCGTCTTGTGCGTGCGGAACGGGTCGAGCACCGCGGTGGACGGGTCGGGCAGCAGCTGCATGTCGGACTCGTGGATCTGCTGGAACCCGCGGATCGACGAGCCGTCGAACATGCAGGCCGTCGGTGAAGACCTCCTCGCCGAACGACGTCGCCGGCACGGTGAAGTGCTGCATCGTTCCCGGCAGGTCGCAGAACCTGACGTCGACGAACTCCACGTTCTCCTCTGCGATGAAGCGGAGGACCTCCTCGGCACTGCTGAACATCAACCCCTCCAGGGTCAGCACGCTTCGGTTCTCAAGGCACGCGAATAGGACGTTAGCCGCCAGCAATTTCCGTGCCGTGTCTGGTGTGTTTCACGAATGTTACGCGCCAGCGGCCGAGGGTCAGCGCATGCCATTGTGGCCCGCTGCAGGCTGCCTGGCCCAGAACGGATACCGTGGTGTCGTGGCCAAGAAACCCCGTAACCGGCGCGGTGCGGGCCCGGCGCGGTCCGGCGCGTCCGGTCGGCCTAGCCCCGCGTCGGCGGGCGCGGCCCGGCGGCCGCGACCGCGGCGAGCCGCGCCCCGGCTGGCACCGCGCAGCTGACCACCCCGCCCGCCGCAGAAACGGCGACCTATCCGGGCCAGGGACTTGGCCTGCCCGAGCGCGGGCCGGGCAGCGTGGCCAGCATGCCCCGCCGGGTTCTGGCGCTGTTCATCGACTGGCTGCTCAGCATGCTCATCGCGTACGGGCTGACCCACTCGCAGTTCTGGACCATCGTCGTCTTCGCGATCGAGGTCTACGTGCTCACCGCGACGACCGGATTCACCGTCGGGAAGCGGCTGGTGGGCATCAGGACGATGCGCACCAACGGCGGCCTGGTCGGATTCCGCTGGGCGCTGGTCCGGACGGCGATCCTGCTCACCGTGATCCCGCCGCTGCTGACCGACCGCGACCTGCGCGGCCTGCACGACCGCGCGTCGGACACCATCGTCATCCGGGTATAGACCGCCGCCTCGCGGCTGATGCGGCCTACGGCCCAGCCCGGCTTTACGGGCTTAGCGGGCCTTCGGCCTGGGCATCTTGGGCTGCCTGATGTTCCTCGGGATCGGACCCCTTCGGCGCCTGCAGCGATGGCTGCAACGCCTTGAGCCGGTGGTTGATGTCGCTGACCGCCGGCCCGGCTGAGGTTGCGCGGCAACCGCATGATCTTGCGCTGCAGCTTGCTGATCGGGATCTGCCCCTCGCTCGTTGCCCGACCTGGAACTCATAGATCGGCACCTCGTAGGCCACCCGGGCGACCCGCTTCTTCTCCGCCGCGAGCAGGCTGGCCAGCCGGTTGGGTGAGCCCTCGCCGACCAGGACGACGCCCGGCCTGCCGACGGCCCGGTGCACCACGTCCATGTTCCTGTTGGCGACCGACGGCCGGGGTCACCGTCCAGTTGCCGCCGCATGTTCTGCATGCATCGGCGGCCGCCGCGCCCGGCTGGCCCTCGATCGCCGCGTACTGCGCGGCCTGCGCGAACCGGCCGAACAAGGATCATCGCGACCAGCAGGCCGAGAAGCACGCCCGAGGGGATGAGGAACGCGCAGCCAGCCCGGTGAGCAGACCCGACGATCACCAGGACCGCCAGGACGCCGAGACCGCTGCCGGATGATGATCGGCAGCGCCTTCGGGTTGGACTTGCGTATCAGCCCGGCGACCATGCGGATCTGCTTGAGCCGCCCGGCGTCGGCCAGGTTCTCGGCGGTGTCCCTCGTGAGGCCGGGTCAGCGGCGCCAGCCTTCCTTGACATGCGTGCCATGCTCCGCAGCATACGAGTTAAGCCGCCCCGGACGTGGAAACCGCCGGGCTTCGGTTAATCCGCGCTACCCCGAACCCGGCGCACGCTTACGCACAAACCGGATCGCCGGTGGACGCGGCGTACCGTGCCGGGCGGAACCTGCCGCTGCTCGATGCGCCTGGGCGTACAGCCGCCCGGCCCGGTAGGAGGACCGCACCAGCGGCCCGGACATCACGCCCGCGAAGCCGAGTCCGCTCGCCTCCTCGCGCAGCTCGACGAACTCCTCGGGCTTGACCCAGCGCTCCACCGGGTGGTGCCGCGGGGACGGGCCGCAGGTACTGGGTGATGGTGAGCAGCTCGCAGCCGGCCGCGCGCAGGTCGCGCCATGGCCTCGGTGACCTCGTGCCGCTCCTCGCCCAGCCCGAGGATCAGGTTGGACTTGGTGACCAGCCCGGCGTCGCGGGCCGCGCGCAGCACGTCGAGCGAGCGCGTCGTACCGGAAGCCGGGCCGGATCCGCCGGAAGATGCGCGGCACGGTCTCGATGTTGTGCGCGAGCACCTCCGGGCCGGGCGTCGAAGACCTCGCGCCAGCCGGTCCGGCTCGGCGTTGAAGTCGGGGATGAGCAGCTCGACGCCGGCAGCCGGGGATGAGCGGCGTGGATCTCGCGGCACGGTCTCGCGCGTACAGCCAGGCGCCGCCGTCGGGCAGGTCGTCGCGCGCGACGCCGGTGACGGTCGCGTACCGCAGGCCCATCGCCGCGACCGACTCGGCGACCCGGCGCGGCTCGTCGCGCGTCGAGCGGCTGCGGCTTGCCGGTGTCGATCTGGCAGAAGTCGCACCGCCGGGTGCACTGGTCGCCGCCGATCAGGAAGGTCGCCTCGCGGTCCTCCCAGCACTCGAAGATGTTGGGGCAGCCGGCCTCCTCGCACACCGTGTGCAGGCCCTCGCTCCGCACCAGCGCTCTTCAGTTCGGTGTACTGCAGGTCCGGTGCGCAGCCTGGTCTTGATCCACGGCGGCTTGCGCTCGATCGGGACCTGGCTGTTGCGGGCCTCGAGGCGGAGCATGCCTGCGGCCTTCGGGTGCGAGTACCACCGCTTCCAGGGTATGTCGCCGCGGGCGCGCGGCCGTCAGGGGCCCGGCATGATCTTGCAGCACGCCGCGGCCGGTCCCGGTTCAGCGTGCCGCCACCGGCACGGCGGCCGCCCGCGCAGCGTGTGGCGCGGCTGCCTCCAGCGGCGGGTATAGCCAGCACGCCGACGTCGTAGACGTGCCGCCAGGTGCGGTACCCGAGGACGTCGGCGAGATGGCGTTTCATCACCGGCATTACCTGGCCACCGTGATGTCGCGGCCGGTCTCGGCGGACAGCGTGGTCGTCCCGGCGTCGCGGATGCCGCACGGGACGATGCGGTCGTACCAGGACAGGTCGCAGTCCGCGTTCAGCGCGAAGCCGTGCATGGTGGCGCCGCGGGCCACCCGGGCGCCGATCGCGCCGACCTTGCGATCAGGGCCGCGGCTCGTCGCCGGGCACCCAGGCGCCGCTGCGGCCCGGCCACGCGCACGGTGCTGACGCCGAACTCGGCGCACGTCCGGATCATGGCCTCTTCCAGCGCGCGCACGTAGGCGACGACGTCCAGCGGCTCGCGGAGCTTGATGATCGGGTACCCGGTCAGCTGCCCGGGACCGTGCCAGGTGATCTTGCCGCCGCGGTCCACGTCGATGACCGGTGCTCCCGGATCGCCGAACGGCCGGTCGGACACCGCCGTCCGCTTGCCCGCCGTGTACACCGGCTCGTGCTCGAGCAGCAGGCAGCTGTCGGGAACCTCGTCGGCCACCCGCCGGGCGTGCACGCGCCGCTGCAGGTCCCAGGCCTCGCGGTACTCCACGGGTGTCGCGCCGAACTCAAAGTAGGCAAGCTCGCTCACTTTTCCCAGCTTACGCCCGGCCGCCCCGAGGGCTGGCCGGGCCTCCGCCCAGCGAGCGTAAGCGCGTGCCCTCGCGCCAGCCAGCCCGCAGTCGGCTGGAGGACAATGAGTTGGTGATAGAGAAGGCCGAATTGCGCCGTATGAGCCAGGCCGAACGCCGCGAACTGGCCGCCATGCTCGCCGAGCTCGAGGCGAGCCAGCCGGACCAGGCCCGGCTCGGGCAGTACCGTGCCGACCCGTACCGGATCGACCCGGTACTGCGCCGGGAGCGGCAGCTGGCGCTGCTGGTCTCGGCGGCCTGCTGCGTCTTCCTGGCTAAGCTGGATCGTGCTGCTCGCCGCCACCCTGCCGCACCACTTCGACGCGCATCACTGGCGCGCCGTGTGGGTGAACTTCGACGTGTTCCTGCTCGCGGCGTTCGCGGTGACCGGCGTGGGCGATCTGGCGGCAGCGGCAGGTGCTGATCCTGCTGCTGATGCTCATCGGCACCATGCTCTGCTGTGACGCCTGGTTCGACGTCGGCACCTCGCTGGCCACGAGCGGCCTGTGGATCAGCCTGCTGTCCGCGGTTTTCGCCGAGCTTCCGCTGGCCTTCCTGGCCTTCGCCGGAGCGCGGCGGCTGCTCAGGCCACGGTCGCCGCCAGCATCCTGGCCGACGCTACGCCGGCGCCACGGCCTGGCGTCACAGCCAGCCGGCGGCCATCGGCCGGGCGTCGGGTACGAGTGGGGCCGGAGCTGTGCGGGCCAGTCCCTGCGACGCGCGCCGCTGGCTTACCTCGGCTCTCGACGAGGCCCTGCCGCCGCCGCCGCGCCGGGCGACGGCCGCCAGGCGGCCTGACCTGCCGTTGGTTAGCCCGGCCTGTCCCCGGCGCAGAATGGTTATGTGATCACTGAGGCTGAACTACGCCGGATGACCCCGGATGAGCGGCGTCAGCTGGCCCGTACCCTGGCCGCTATCGACCGTGCGGCATCCGCTGATCGATCCCAGGCTCACCGCCGCAGGCGGTTCGGCCTGCTGTTCATGACCGCGTGCTGCCTCGCGCTGGCCGCGTGGATCGCGATCCTCATCCTGACCCTGCCCATGCGCTACACCTCGCACGACTGGCGCGGCGTCTGGGTGGGCCTTGACCTCGCCGAACTGGTCGGCTTCGCCGCGACCGCGTGGGCGGCCTGGCACCAGCGCCAGATCCTCATCTTCCTCATGATCGTCACCGGCATCGCTGCCGGTCTGCGACGCCTGGTTCGACCTCGCGCTCGCCTACGGCTCCCGCGGCTTCATCATGAGCCTCGTCACCGCCCTGGTCGTCGAGCTGCCGCTAGCCGTGCTGCTGTTCATCAGCGCCAGGCGGCTGGTAAGGGTCACCATCCAGGCCATGATGCAGCTGAGCGGGATCGCCTACCCGGTGCCACCGCTGTGGCGGATCCCGCTGTTCGCGCACGGCCTGGAGGAGGCGCTGCCCGCCCGCCTCAGGCCGCTGAGCGCGCAGCCGCGGGCGCATGCCACGTCCGATGTCACAGCAGCCGAGGGCCCCTCGTCTTTAGGAATCAGACGATTTCTAGGGATCGGGCGATCCCGAGGGGAGAAACGTGGACACGAGCCAGTACACCGAATACCGCCCGCTGATGTTCTCGATCGCCTACCGGATGACCGGCAGCGTCAGCGACGCCGAGGACATCGTGCAGGAGGCCTTCCTGCGGGCCGGCAAGGACGGCAAGGACGGCGGCAAGGATGCCGAGATCGAGTCGCCCAAGGCGTACCTGGCTACCATCACCACCCGGCTGGCCATCGACCACCTGCGCTCGGCCCGCGTCCGCCGCGAGTCTTACGTCGGTACCTGGCTGCCCGAGCCGCTGCTCGCCAGCGCCCCGGGGACTCCAGGGGCCGAACCCGATCCGGCTGAACTCGCCGAGACCTCCGATTCCCTTGTCGATGGCGTTCCTGGTGCTGCTGGAGAGCCTGGCCCCGGCCGAACGTGCCGTCTTCCTGCTCCGCGAGGTGTTCGGCTACGACTACAGCGAGATCGCCAAGCGATCACTGGCAAGACCGAGGCCGCGTGCCGAGCAGACCTTTGCCCGGGCCCGGCGCCGCATCGACGAGGGACGGCCGCGGTTCGAGACGTCCCGGGCCGAGGGTGAGGAGCTCACCGCCCTGTTCCTGGCCGCGGCGGACGGCGGCGACATGGCCAGCCTGCTCGAGCGGCTGGCTCCGGACGTGGTGTTCTACGGCGACAGCGGCGGCAAGGGCGAGTCGTTCATCTCCCCGGTGCTCGGACGCGACCGGGTGGCCCAGGTGATCCGCTTCAGTTTCGAGCGGACCGTCCAGCTCGGCGCGTCGCTCGCGCGCCGCCTGGGTGAACGGGCAGCCGGGGGTGCTGGTGCGCGACGCCGACGGCAACCTGATCGCGGTCATCGTGCTCGACGTGCTCGACGGACAGGTGCTGGCTATCCGGACGGTCGCCAACCCCGAGAAGCTGCGCCACCTGGGCCCGATCTCGCGCGCCTGGCACGAGCGCTGGGGCGAGCAGGAAGAGCAGAGCTGAAGTGTCACGCCCGCCGGGGTGGCTGCGTCCTAGAGGGCGTAGAGACACACGGCGCAGGAAAGGAAAGGAATCATGCGAGTCTTCGTCGCGGGGGCAACCGGGGTAGTCGGCCAGTTCCTGGTCCCCAGCCTGGTCGCGGCGGGTCACGAGGTCACCGGGACCACCCGCTCGACCGCCAAGGCCGCCAGCGCTGCAGAGCCGCCGGCGCGACGCCCGTCATCGTCGACGGCCTGGACCGCCGGGCCGTGCTGGACGCGGTCCAGGCCGGCGCAGCCGGAAGTGATCGTGCACCAGATGACCGCGCTGGCCAGCATGAGCAGCTTCCGCAACTTCGACAAGGAGTTCGCCGTCACCAACGAGCTGCGTACCAGGGCACCGACTACCTGCTGGAAGCCGCGCAGCAGGCGGGCACCCGCCGGTTCATCGCGCAGAGCTTCGTCGGCTGGAACGAACGCGCAGGACCGGCGGCCCGGTCAAGACCGAGGACGACCCGCTCGACCCCGATCCGGTCCCGTCGACCCGCAAGTCCATGGCGGCGATCAGGCACGTCGAGGAGACCGTGCCCGGCGAGGTCGCCCGAGGGCCTGGTGCTGCGCTACGGCCCGCTTCTACGGCCACGGCGCCTCGGACAACCTGCTCGACGCGGTGCGCAAGCGGCAGATGCCCGTTATCGGCGGGGGCACGGGCATCTGGTCGTTCTGCGAGATCACCGACGCTGCCGCCGCGACCGCCGCGGCCGTCAGCCGCGGCGCGCCCGGCATCTACAACATCGTCGACGACGACCCGGCCCCGGTGCGGAGTGGCTGCCGTACCTGGCCGAGTGCATCGGCGCGAAGCCGCCGATGCGTGCCCCGGCCTGGCTGGGCGGGCTGCTGGCCGAGCCAGCTCGTCGTCTCGCTGATGACCCGCGTCCGCGGCTCGGTCAACGAGAAGGCCAAGCAGCGAACTCGGCTGGGCGCCGCAGCTACGCGAGCTGGCGGGACGGCTTCCGGGACTGGGCGAAAACGGCGGAGCAGGCCCGTGCCGCCTGAAGTCGTGTCGCCCGACGACTACGCGGAGTTCAGGCCGCTGATGTTCTCGATCGCCTACCGGATGACCGGGAGCATCAGCGACGCCGAGGACATCGTCCAGGAGGCGCTTCCTGCGGCTGACCCGGGCACTGCGCGGACGGCACCAGCATCGACTCGCCCAAGGCGTTCCTGGCCACCGGCACTACCCGGCTGGCCATCAGCCACCTGAGGTCCGCCCGGGTGCGGCGGGAGTCCTACGTGGGCGCCTGGCTGCCTGAGCCGCTCCTCGCCGACGCCGAACCTGATCCGGCCGAGCGGGCCGAGATGTCCGACTCACTGTCGATGGCGTTCCTGGTGCTGCTGGAGAGCCTGACGCCGACCGAACGGGCGGTGTTCCTGCTGCACGAGGTGTTCGGGTACGACTACAAGGAGATCGCGCGGCATCACCGGCAAGTCCGAGACGAACTGCCGCCAGATCCTGACCCGGGCCCGCCATCACGTCGACGACGGCAAGCCGCGCTTCGACGCTTCCCGCGAGCAGCGCGAGGAAGTGGCCCGCCGGTTCTTCGCCGCCGCCGCGGGCGGCGACATGGACCGCCCTGCTCGAGATGGCTCGCGCCGGACGTCGTCATGGTGGGCGACGGCGGCGGCAAGGCCTGGGCCATCGCCCAGCCGCTGTCCGGGGCCGAACAGGTGGTCCGGCTCGTGCTCGGGCTGTACCGGCGGGCCCCGAAGATGGGCGTCCACATCGAGCCAGCCTGGGTGAACGGCCAGCCCGGCGGGATCTCCTACGATGGCGAGGGCCGCGTGGTCAACGTGTTCGTACTGGACATCGCCGACGGCCTGGTGCAGACGGTCAGGTCCATCGTCAACCCGGACAAGCTGCACCATCTGGGGCCGGTCTCGGATGTGGCGCTCCGGGCGCCACGGGACTTAACCTGTCGGCCATGGCCACCGCGCTTCACCGAGGAAACCGCGGCCGACGCGGTCGTCGACAGCTTCGCGAAGACGCCGGACCCGCGGCTGCGCGAACTGCTGAGCGAGCCTGGTCAGGCACCTGCACGCGTTCGTCAGGGAAACCGAGCCCACCATCGCCGAATGGGAGCGGGCGATCGACTTCCTCACCGCGACGGGGCAGAAATGCGACGACGAACGGCAGGAATTCATCCTGCTCTCCGACGTCCTCGGCGTCTCCATGCTGGTGGAGACGATCAACAACAGGAAGACGGGAGGGGCGACGGAATCCACCGTGCTCGGCCCGTTCCACATGATCGAGTCCCCCCGCCGGGAACTCGGCGAGTCCATCGACTTCGTCGCAGACCGGCACGCCGTGCGTGGTCGCTGGCCGGGTCCTCTCCGGCTGACGGCACCGCTGCCCGGGCGCCGAACTCGATGTCTGGCAGGCCAACGACCAGGGCTTCTACGACGTCCAGCAGCCGGGCGTGCAGCCCAGGGCCAACGGCCGCGGCCTGTTCACCGGCGGACGCCGGACGGCGCCTTCTGGTTCCGCACGGTCGTGCCGAGCCACTACCCGATCCCGACCGACGGCCCGGTCGGCGACGCTGCTGAACGCGACCGAGCGGCACCCGTACCGCCCGGCGCACATCCACTTCATCGTGACCGCCCCGGGGCACCGGGCGCTGACCACGCACATTTTCGTAGCGGGCAGCCCGTATATCGAATCGGACGCGGTCTTCGCGGTGAAGAAAGAGCCTGATCAAGGAGTTCACCACGCGTCGATGACCCCGGCGCAGGCGGCCAGGTACGGTCTGAACGGGCCGTTCTGCCTGCGCGACCTTCGACATCGTCCTGCAGCCGGACGCGGAGACTGACCGTCCGCGCCTAGTTTTATCCCGAACGGACGGGTATCCGCCACCCTACGCCTCCCACCTCGGCAGCGCCCATTCTGGCTCCCCGGCTGCCCATTCCCATGACATGCGCCATGACTGCCTATGAAATCGTCGGGTAGCCGAAGCTGCCGAGATGGCTGCGCGCAGGGCGCGGCCGGTGAAGGGTCTCATGCTCCAGGCGCTGCTGCTGGCCGGCGCTCGTGGCGGCCCCGCTCGGATCGCTGGCCTTGTTCGTGCCGATCCGGCAGCCGGGCCCGGCGGGCCGGGGCCTGGTCAGCCATCCGGCGGTTCATCCTGGCCGTGGTCGGCACGGTGGTGCTGGCCGCCGCGGTGGCGGGAGTCCTCCGGCTGCTCGGCGCGTCCCAGCACAACCTGATCGCCGCGATTGCGGGCGTGGTGTTCGCCAGCCTGATCTGGCTGCCGGTGACCCGGCGCTGGATCGCCCGCGCGCACCTGTGCCTGGGCCTCGACCGTGTTCCTGTTCGTCGTCTACCTGGTCGTACGCGCTGGACTGGACGCCTGGACAGCCATCTCGGGGCCGCCAGCACGGTGGGCGGCGCTGCTGCTGTGGGTGTTCGAGGTCTTCGCCGCGCTGCTGTGCCTGCGCCTACCTGTGGGAGATCTGCGACGCGCTCGGGCACCGAGCACTGGCGGCAGGCGGATCACCCGCGAGCGCGTCGCTCGGCCGTCCCGGACAGCGAGCTGCCAATGGTCAGCCTGCATGTCCCGGCGCACAACGAGCCGCCCGACATGGTCATCGACACGCTGCGCTCGCTGATCCGGCTCGACTATCCGCGCTACGAGGTCATCCTGCATCGACGACAACACCGACGACGAGTCGGCTGTGGCGGCCGGTCGAGGCCTGGTGCGCCGCGGCACGGCGTCAAGTTCGCGCACCTGGAGGACTGGCCGGGCTACAAGTCCGGGGCGCTGAACTACGCGCTGCGCCAGCTGACCGACGCCGACGCCGAGATCATCGGCGTCGTCGACTCGGACTACCAGGTCGAGCCCGGCTGCCTGCGCCGGTGCGCGCCCGCGTTCGCCGACCCGTGGATCGGCTTCGTCCAGGCGCCGCAGGACTACCGCGGCTGGCAGGAAGCGCCGTACTACCGGCGGCTGTACTACTCCTACAAGTACTTCTTCGCCGTCTCGCAGCCCGTCCCGCAACGAGCACGACGGGGCGATCTTCAGCCAAGCACGATGGGGCTGATCCGGCGGGTCGCGCTGGACGAGCTCGGCGGCTGGGACGAGTGGTGCATCACCGAGGACGCCGAGCTGTCGCTGCGGCTGCTCCGGGCAGGCTGGCACGGGCTGCACGTGGACCAGTCGTGGGGCTACGGCATCATGCCGCTGACCGTTCGAGGCGCTCAAGGGCCAGCGGTACCGGTGGTGCTTCGGCGGCATCCAGATCCTGCGCATGCACTGGCGGTCGCTGCTGCCCGGCCGCGCCAGCCGGGCCAACCACCTGACCACCGCGCCAGCGGTGGTCGTACCTGGCGGGCGCGCATCCAGTGGTACGGCGACCTGCTCGGCCTGGTCTTCTTCGTCTTCCTGCTGGTAGGCGCGGCCAACCTGGCCACCGGCGGCGGCGAGCTGTTCCGCAAGCTCACCGATCTTCCTGGTCGCCGGCCGTGCCGGTGATGGTGCGGCTCGGGCTGGTCCGCGCGATGGCGCTGCTGCGCCGCGGGACGGGCGCGTCCTGGCGGGACGCGATCGGCGCGTTCTTCATCTGGCAGTCCACGTCGGTGGTGGTGGCGCGGGCGTCGGTGCTCGGCCTGTTCGCCCAGCAAGGCGGCGTTCCTGCGGACGCCGAAGACGAGCGAGCAGGCCAAGTGGTGGGAGGCGCTGCGGGCGAACTGGGCCGAATCATCGCTGGCCGTGCTCGGCTTCATCGGCATCGTGCGCCGCGCTGACCAAGTGCGAACCAGCTGAGCGGGCCGCTGCTGGCGGCGCTGCTGCTGTTCCCGACGCTGGGCCTGGCCGCCGCGCCGTTCAACAGCTGGGCCGCCCGCCGGGCCGCGCTGCCCGCCTGGCTGCGTGAACGGCGGACCACCGAGATACCGCCGTGACCGGCCGCTCGTTCGCCGTCGGCGTGCTGCCACCGGGGAGCGGTGGTCGTCGTCGGCGTCGTCGTCGCCGCCCTGCGCCCTGCTGTTCACCGGCCACCCCGGTCCAGCCGCCGGACCTGGTCGGCCCGGCCCCAGGGCGACCTCGGCCCCGGCGCAGTCTCCGTCCACGCTCGCCGTCCACCTCGCCGTCCGCGACGACCACCCCGACCACGTCGCCATCGGCGTCACCGACCACGAGCTCGCCCACGCCGAGCTCGTCCCCGAGCTCCTCGGCAACCCCGTCCGCTCTGTGACTCCGACCTCGACTCCGACCCCGACCAGTCCTCGACCACCCCGTAACCGGCGTGCGGGAAATCAAGAATCGTCTCTGACCGCGACCGCTAACGACCCAGCTCGGCGGCGAGGGCCTCGGGCAGGGTGGCGGAGCGGAACTCGTAGCCGAGCCTGCTGCAGCCGCCGGGACGTGACCCGGGCGCTGGTCAGCAGCTCGACGGAGGCCTCGCCCACGGCCAGGGCGCAGGGCCGGGGCGGGCACCCGCAGCCAGGGCAGGTCGCGGCGGCCCGCGCGCGGCGGTGAGGCGCGGCGGTGAATTCGGCGTTCGTGACCGGGGCCGGGGCGGTGAGGTTGACCGGCCGCTGATGTCCTCGCGGCCGAGCAGGAACGTGAGCGCGGCGATCTCGTCGGATAGCGAGATCCAGCTCATGACCTGGCGGCCGGATGAGAACCTGGGCAGCAGCCCAGCCGGAACCAGCGGGAGCATCCGGGCTAGCAGCCCGCCGCGCCGGGGTCAGGATCAGGCCGCTGCGCGGCGTGCACAACGCGGATGCTTAGCGCGTCCGCGGCAGGAGCTCGGCGGCCGCCTCCCAGTCCCGGACCACGCGCGCAGGAAGGACTGCCCGGACGGCGCGGACTCGTCGACCTCGCGTCCGCCGGTGTCGCCGTACCAGCCGATGGCCGAGGCCGACAGCAGAACGGCGGGCGGCGGGCTGAGCTCGGCCAGCGCGCCCGCCAGCGCCCGGGTGCCCGAGCACCCGGCTGGCCCGGATCTCTGCCTTGTAGCCTGGCCGTCCAGCGGTGGTCGCCACGCCCGGCCCCGGCCAGGTGGACGCAGGCGTCGAGCCCGTCCAGGGCGGACGAGCCCGGCGCACCGGATGCGATCAGCCCGCCGGTCGGCGCGCGCGCGGATCCCAGCGCGATCTCGTCCGGCGGCCCGCGCGGTCCGGCGGACCAGCCTGATCACCTCGTGTCCGTCGGCGCGCAGGCTGGCCACCAGGGCGGTGCCGATCAGGCCCGTCGAGCCGGTGACCGCGACCTGCACGCCGTGCCTGGCCGGTCAGAGACCGAGTTCGGCTTCGAACGCACCTTCTTCCAGCCGGTCCTTCACCGTGGTCAGGAAGCGGGCGGCGTCGGCGCCGTCGACGAGCCGGTGGTCGTAGGTGAGCGCCAGGTAGACCATGGAGCGCACCGCGATCACCTCGCCGAGCGCGGGGTCGCTCGACGACCACCGGCCGCTTCACCACCGCGCCGGTGCCCAGGATCGCCACCTGCGGCTGGTTGATGATCGGCGTGTCGAACAGCGCGCCCCGGCTGCCGGTGTTGGTGAGCGTGAACGTGCCGCCTGACCAGGTCGTCGGGGCTGACCTGCTCGGCCCTGGTCCGCGCCGCCAGGTCGGCGATCTTGCGCGCGAGCCCGCCGATGTTGAGGTCGCCGGCGTTCTGGATGACCGGCACCATCAGCCCGCGCTCGGTGTCCACCGCGATGCCGAGGTGCTCGGCGTCGTGGTAGGTCACCTGGCCCGCCTCGGCGTCGATGACGGCGTTCAGCTTCGGGTGCACCTTGAGCGCCTCGACCGTGGCGAGCGCGAAGAACGGCAGGAAGGACAGCTTGACGCCCTCGCGGGCCTCGAAGTCGGCCTTGGCGCGGTCGCGCAGCCGGGCTATCGCCGTGACGTCGGCCTCGACCACGGTGGTGAGCTGGGCCGAGGTCTGCAGCGACTCGACCATGCGCCGGGCGATGACCTGGCGGGCCCGGGACATGCGCTCGGTGGTGCCGCGCAGGCGTGGACGGGACGACGGCCGCGCGCGGATGCGGCTGCGGCGGCCGCTGGCGTCGCGGGCCGGGCCGGCTGCGGCAGCGTGCTGCCGTGCGCGGCGGGCTGCCGTGGCGGCTGGCGCTGCGGCCGGCTGCGGCGCGGCGGCGGTGCGGGCTGCGGCGGCGGGCGCCGACGCCCGCGCGGCCCGCGCGGCCTCGAGCACGTCCTGCTTGCGGATGCGGCCGCCGACCCCGGTCCCGGTGACGGCGGCGAGGTCCACGCCGTGCTCGGCGGCGAGCTTGCGGACGAGCGGGGTGACGTACGGGCGCGTCGGCCGCCGCACGGCAGCGGCGTCGGCGGCGGGTACGCCTCGGCCTGGGCCTCGGCTGCCGCGGAGCCGCGGCGGGGCCGACTCGTCCGGCAGCGGGCTGGCCCTGCGCAGGCACCGGCGGCGGCGGCGGCTGCGGCTGGCCGGCGTGCGGGCTCAGCCGCCGGGGCGCGTCGGCGGCCGGGGCGGGCTGGCCGTAGGGCCGGGACGCTGGCTGCCGGCCGTACGCGGGCGGCGGAGCGTAGGCGGGCGTCGAGGGCGCGGACGCAGCGCCGGATAGCCCGGCGACGCCGGCGGCGGGCGGACTGCGCGGGCGGCGCGTAGTTCGGCTGCGATCCCTGCGGGCTCCAGCCGTCCGGAGCTGGCCGGCGCCTGCTCGGCCGGGCTGCGGCGGGCTGGCGCCTGGATCGGCCTGGGCGGGTCGTCTGGGCGGCCGGCGCCGTGGGTACTCCGGCTGCGCTGAGCCGGCCTGCGCTGAGTCGGCCTGGGCTGGCCGGCCGGTGCTGGGCGGCCTCGGCCGGCCGGTGCGGCGCTGGCGGCAGTCGTCCGCACCGGGCGCCGCGTCGCCGGACGCGCCGTCGTCGATGACCGCGAGCTGCGGCGCCGACCGCGACCGTCTCGTCCTCGTCGACCGTGATGCCGCGCAGGATGCCGGACGCGGGCGAGGGGATCTCGGTGTCCACCTTGTCCGTGGACACCTCGAGGAGCGGCTCGTCCGCCTCCACCCGCTCGCCTTCCTTCTTGAGCCAGCGCGTGACGGTGCCCTCGGTGACGCTCTCACCGAGCTGGGGCATGGATACGGAGACCGACATGGCTTCAGGTGACTCCTTCGTATCGGCATCGGTGGGTACCCGGTGGCGGGGTCCTGAGCATGGTCCCGGTCATGTGCACGTGGAGGGCTTTCCGGCAAGCGCGAGATGCGCCTCGCCGATCGCCTCCGACTGGGTGGGATGCGGGTGGATGAGCTGGGCCACGTCCGACGGCAGCGCCGTCCCAGTTGTAGATGAGCTGGGCCTCGGCGATGAGCTCGCCGACCCGGCTGCCGACCAGGTGCACGCCGAGCACGCGGCCCGGGCCGTCCTGCCGTCGGCCGTCGGCGATGACCTTGGCCGCGCCCTGGGTCTGCAGGATGACGCTGCGTGCCGTTGCCGCCGAGGTTGTAGGTGAATCTCGGCGGTCTTCGATGCCGCGCTCGGCGGCCATGCGCCGAGGTGATGCCCACCGACGCGACCTCGGGATCGCTGTAGGTGATCCGCGGCACGCCGTCGTAGTCGATCGGGGTGACCGGCAGCCCGCCGACCCGCTCCGCGACCAGGATGCCCTCGGCGAAGCCGACGTGCGCGAGCTGCGAGCGTGGTGATGAGGTCGCCGACCGCGGAGATCGTCGGGACGTTGGTCCGGCAGTAGCTCGTCCACGATCGACGAAGCCACGCTCCATGGCCACGCCGGCCTCTTCGTAGCCGAGGCCATCGGAGACCGGGCCGCGGCCGACGGCGACCAGCATCAGCTCGGCGTCGAGCGTCTTGCCGCCCTCGAGCGTGACCGTGACGCCCGTCCGGTGTCCTTGACCGCCTCGAACGCGGCGCCGAGCTCGAAGCGCGATCCCGCGCGCGCCGGAAGGCCCGCTCGCAGCAGCTTCGAGCTCGTCTCGTCCTCCAGCGGCAGCAGGTGGGGGAGCATCTCGACGATCGTCACCTCGGCGCCGAAGGACCGCCACACGCTGGCGAACTCCACCCCGATGACGCCGCCGCCGAGGATGACCACCGACGCCGGGACCCGGTCCAGCACCAGCGCGTGGTCGCTGGTGATGCACCCGCTCGCCGTCGATCGCCAGCCCGGGCAGGCTCCGCGGCTGCGAGCCGGTCGCCAGCACCACGTGCGCGCCCTCGTAGACCGTGTCGCCGACCCGGACCGCGGTGCGGCGATTCCAGCCGCCCGATCGCCTCGATGGTGTCGATCTTCCGGCTCGCGATGGTGCACTGCAGGCCCTTCCAGAGCCGGTCGACCACGCTCGTCCTTGTAGGCGTTGACGCCCGGCACGTCGATGCCGTCGAAGCGTGGCCCTGACGCCGAACGCCTCGGCCTCGTTCGCCGTGGTCGGCGATCTCGGCGGCGTGCAGCAGCGCCTTGGTGGGGATGCAGCCGCGGTGCAGGCAGGTGCCGCCGACCTTGTCCTTCTCGATCAGCGCGACGCGCTTGCCGAGTTCGGCCGCGCGCAGCGCGCAGGCGTAGCCGCCGCTGCCACCGCCGAGCACGACGATGTCGTAGCCGCCGTCCCTCTGCCACCCCTCAAGCCTCCTTCATGAGCCAGTCAGCCCTACCTGGCTTACCCAGTCTTCATCATTTCACCTGCCGTCAGCCGGGCTACCGGCAAGCTCGCCCTCCGCCACGTCCGGCCGCGATCTGCACCAGCGTCCTGACCGCCGCCCCGGTGCCGCCCTTGGCGATGTAGCCGTACGGGCCCCCGTCGTTGTAGGCGGGCCGGCGATGTCCAGGTGAGCCCAGCGGACCCCGGCGGCACGAACTCGCGCAGGAACAGCCCGGCGACGAGCATGCCGCCGCTGCGGTCTCCGGACACGTTCGCGATATCGGCGACGGTCGACTCCAGGCCCTTGCGGAGATCCTCGGGCAGCGGCATCGGCCACATGGCCTCGCCGGCCCGCCTGGCCGCGTCCGCGATCTCGCGCGCGCTAGAGAATCGTCGTTGGCCATCACCCCGGCTGCTCGCGGCTGCCGAGCGCCACCGTTTGCGCCCCGGTCAGCGTAGCCACGTCGATGAGCAGGTCTGGGCCAGTCCGCGCTCGACCGGGCCAGCGCGTCGGCTAGCACCAGGCGCCCCTCGGCGTCGGTGTTCAGCACCTCGACGGTCTTGCCGCCGTAGATCGTGATGACGTCGGATGGCCGCTGCGCGCCGCCGCCCGGCATGTTCTCGGCGAGCGAGAGGTAGCCGACCACGTTCACCGCCGGCCCGAGCTCGGCGATGGCCTGCAGCGCGGCCAGCACCGCGGCGGCGCCGCTCATGTCCGCCTTCATCGTCTCCATCGCCTTCGGCGGCTTGAGCGACAGGCCGCCGGAGTCGAAGGTGATGCCCTTGCCCGCGAACACCACGGTGCGGGCGGCATCGGGGTGGGTGTACTCGAGCCGAACGAGCCGGGGCGGGTGCACTGAGCCCATGCCCGACCGCCGAGAATGCCGCCGAAGCCCTCCTTGGCCAGCTCGTTCTCGTCCAGTACCTGCACGCTCAGGCCATGCGCCGCGGCCGCCTGCCCGGCCAGCCGCGGCCAGGTCCGCGGGCACCATGTCGGCGGGAGAGGTGTTCACCAGGTCGCGGACGAGCGACATCGCCCCGGCGAGGACCCTGGCCCGGTCGGCCGCGTCGTCGTGGGCGGTGTGGACGATCAGCTCGACGTCACCGGGCGCGGCGGATGCGGTCCGGTACTTCCTGAAGGCGTAGCCGCCGAGCAGCCCGCCGAGCGCCACCGCCTCGGCCTCATCCGAGCTCACCCGCGGGGAGCGCGACGGCGACTCGCTTGACCCGTCCCTTCGATCCCGAGGCAGCAGCGGTCAGATCGCGGGCGGCAGCCCCGGCGGCGCGGCGCAGCCGCTCCAGGTAGGCCTGGCGATCGGCGGCCGCGCCGGGCTCCGGGCCCAGGCCGACGGCGACGATGACCGGGGTCGGCAGCTGGCCGCCTGTCGGGATCTTGGTGAGTTCTTCGGCCTTACCTGTAGCGCCGAGCGCGGTGAGCGCGGCCATCAGGTCGATTTCATCGGTACTCAGCGTGAGAACCGGGCCGTCCTGGCCCTGGAACACGCCGGTGACGAGGGCGTCCGCATCGGTTGTCGTCGGCGCTGACTGGCTGGTAAGCAAAGTGACCGTCATCCTGCTGATCGTAGGGCATCGGCCGGTGTTCCAGCCCGGCCCCGGCGGGGACTTGCTTTGCCCTCCGCAAACAGCTCCGCGGCTGCGAACTAATCGCGATCGCGCCTCTTCGCTCGTGTCCCGTCCGCACCCTTCCGGTTTCACCCAATACGACGACGGCGTGTGATTCTCGGCTACGTCCGTCACCTCGAATATTCGAGCACTAGGCCTGGGAGGAGCCCACGTGACCGCGCTTCCGCTCATCCTGACCGTGTTCGTCGCCTGCGCGGTCGAGGCGATCGAGGCGCTGACCATCGTGCTCGCGGCCGGCCTGACCCGCGAGTGGCGGTCCACGTTCCAGGGCATGGCGGCGGCCCTGGTCGTGCTGGCCGCGATCGTGGCGGCGCTCGGGCCGACGATCACGCTGCTGCCGCTGACCGCGCTGCGGCTGGTGGTCGGCGCGCTGCTGGCCATCTTCGGGCTGCAGTGGCTGCGCAAGGCCATCCTGCGCGCGACCGGGTACAAGTCGCTGCACGACGAGGCCAGCGCCTACCTGCGCGAGGTGGCGGCGGCCGAAGGCCGCGGCGCCCTCGTCCCGGGGCCGCGTCCACGACTGGTACGCCTTCACGCTGGCGTTCAAGGGCGTCCTGCTCGAGGGCCTCGAGGTGGTCTTCATCGTGATCACGTTCGGCGCCAACCAGCGCAACGTGGGCGCCGCGGTGATCGGCGCGGCCGCGGCGGTGGTCGTGGTCGCGGTGACCGGGATCCGGTGCGGGCGCCGCTGGCGAAGGTGCCGGAGAACGCGATGAAGTTCGCGGTGGGCATCATGCTCACCTCGTTCGGCATCTTCTGGGGCGCCGAGGGGCGCGGGCGTCGCCTGGCCCGGCCAGGACGCGGCCCTGCTCGTGCTGGTGCCGGTGGTGGCGCTGGTGGCGCTTGGCTACACGGTCCTGCTGCGGCGGCCGCAGGTGGTCCGCCCAGCGTCCGCGTCCGCGTCCGCGTCCGCGTCGGAGGAGGTGAGCAGCTCGTGAGGCGGCTCAAGTCCATCGGCGCGTTCTGGTACGACTTCGTGGTCGGCGACGACTGGCGGGTCGCGGTCGTCGTGGTCGCCGCGCTCGCGCTGACCGCGGTGCTGGTCCACGCGGTCGGCGTCAACGCCTGGTGGCTGCTGCCCGCGTGCGTCTTCGCCGCCCTGGGCTGGTCGCTGCGCCGCGCCACCTCCGGACGGTAGCTCAGCCGGAGCGCTCGACCAGGCCGTGGTCGAAGGCGAAGACCACGGCGGCGGCGCGGTCGCGCAGCCGCAGCTTAGTGAACACGTGGTTGACGTGGGTCTTGACCGTGCCCTCGCTGACGAACAGCTCGGCGGCGATCTCGCCGTTGGTCCTGCCCCGGCCGATCAGCGCCAGCACCTCGAGCTCGCGGCCGGTGAGCGCGTCCAGGTCGGGTCCGCGTACGGCCGGACCCGCGGCGGTAAGCGCGGACCGGTAGGTGGCCAGCACCCGGCCGGTGACGGCCGGGTCGAGCCATGCGCCGCCCTCGGCGACCATCCGCACCGCCCGCTGCAGGTCCTCGGCGGGCACGCCCTTGAGGACGAAGCCGGACGCGCCGGCCCGCAGCATCCCGGCCAGCGCCTGATCGTCGTCGAACGTGGTCAGGGCGAGCACCGGCGGGCTGCCTTCGCGCTGCCTGAGCTGGCGGGTGGCCTGCACGCCGTCGGTGAACGGCATCCGGACGTCCATCAGCACCACGTCCGGCGCGGTGGCCTCGACCGCGGCGATGACCTCGCCGCCGTCCGCGCACTCGCCCACCACCTCGAAGCCGAACGGGGCGCGCAGGATGCCCCGCAGACCGGTCCTGACCAGCTCCTGGTCATCGACAAGCAGCACCCGGATCATGGTGTCCGCCCGGTCAGGCGGGAGCCTGGCGCGGACCAGCCAGCCGCGGCCGCCGGGGCCTACCTCGCAGCTGCCGCCGACCGATTCGGCCCGCTCCCGCATGCTGACCACGCCCAGGCCCGGTGCCGGCGCCCGCGCTCGCGCCGCGCCGGCGACGGCCCGGCTGTCCGCGCGTCAGCGTCGCCTCGCCCGGCCAGACCCGCAGCCTGATCTCGGTCGGCGCACCGGGCGCGTGCTTGGCCGCGTTCGTCAGCGCCTCCTGCGCGATGCGGTACACGGCCAGGCCGGTGGTGGCGGGCAGCCCGGCGATGTCGCCCTCGACGGTCGAGCGTCACGTCGGCGCCCGCGGACGCGGAACTGCTCCACCAGCGCGGGCAGGCCGCCCGCGCCCGGCAGCGGCGCGGTGCGGTCCGCGGCGTCGTCCTCGCGGAGCATCCCGACCGCAGTGCGCACCTCGGCCAGGCACTCGCGGCCGAGCCGTTCGGCCTCGGCCAGGGCGCGCGCCGGCGTCGGCCGGGTCGTGCTCGACCGCCAGCCGCGCGCTCTGCACGTGCAGCAGGCTGACCGTCAGGGTGTGGCGCGATGACGTCGTGCAGCTCGCGGGCGATCCGGTTGCGCTCCTGCGCCCGGGCCTGCTCGGCCAGGCCCGCCTGGGCCAGCCCGCAGCCGCCGCGAGCAGGTCCCGGTCGTGCCGGATCAGCAGGCTGAACGCGACGGTCAGGGTGGTGCCTGCCAGCCAGGCGCCCCAGCCGGGATCGGGCTGGCCCCACAGCCACTCGGACGCGAACAGGCAGCATCGCGCCGGCCCAGTAGGCCAGGCCCTCGCGGCGGGTGCCGACCAGCACGCACCACGCGGCCAGCAGGCACACGGCGAACCAGCCGATGTTGCTCGACATGCCGTTGCCCGAGCACCGCGATCCCGGCGGTGGCGACCGCGGCGTAGAGCAGCACCGGCCGCCAGCCCAGCACGAGCAGCGCGGCCGCGCCGACCGCCACGACGGCCGCCGGCCGCGGCGGCCGCCGCGCTGGGGTTGAGCCGGACCACCCCGGCCGCCGTGACCGCGGCGAACACGACGATGGCGGCCCAGCGCGCCCGGCCCGGCAGGTACTCGGCCGACCCGGCTGGTTCCAGATCGCCGCTCATGCTGCGGAGTCTACGGCCGCCGCGCCGCCGGGCGGCCGAGCGGCCGTAGCGCGGAGAGCAGGTGTCACAGCGCCGTGCGGCGGGCCGCCACGGCCGTGGCCGCCACCGCCAGCACCGCCACCCCGATCAGCGACCCGGTGGCCGGGCCCAGGCCGAGCCACGGCGCGCGCACCGCGTTGGTCAGCAGCGTCAGCGGCAGCGGCCCCGCGACCTGCTTGACGACGGAGCCCATCACGTGCGGCGGCGGGCCGCCCGCGCCGAGCAGGAAGGACGGGAAGAAGAGCAGCAGGCCGACGGCCTGGGCGGCCCGGGCCGAGGGCAGCAGCGAGCCGAGCAGCACGCCGAGGCTGACGAAGGCGACGGCGCCGAGCGGCAGCGCGACCGCCACCCGCCACGCGTCGTGCACGGCGGGGATGCCGTACACCGGCGCGGCCACGGCCAGCAGCAGCGCGCAGGCCACCGCGGTCGTCAGCAGGCCCGACGATGAGCTGGGCGATCGCGAACGACCAGCGCGGGAAGCTGACTGGCGGCGAAGCGGCGCAGCACGCCGCGCTCCCGGTAGGAGGCCAGGTGGACCGGCAGCATCACCAGCCCGGTCGCCGCGATCACCACGGTGAGGTAGGACGCCACGTACCAGTGCGACGGGTTGGTGCCGTCGAACGCCGGGTCCGGCCTGGTGCCGAACGCGCCGCCGATGATCAGCATCGTGACGATCGGGAACGCGAACACGAACGTCAGCACCAGCGGGTCGCGCGTCATCAGCTTGAGTTCGGCCCGGACCAGCCGTCCCACCGCGGTGCTCATCGCCGTCCTCCGATCAGTTCGCCGCGTGCCAGACACGGCCGCCGTCTGCTCGTCCTGGTCGCCGTTCAGCAGCTCGAGCAGGGCGTCCTCCAGGCCGGGCTGGGAGATGGCCAGGTCGGTCTGGCACCGGCTCCCAGCGCACCAGGGCGGCACAGACGTGGGCGACGATGCGCCGGTGGCCGCGCACCGTGATCCGCGCCCCGGACCGCGCCACCTCCCGCACCCCGTCGAGCTGGCGGACCTGGTCCAGCAGCTGCGCGGGGGATCCGGCATGCTGAACCGGATCACCGCCGTGCTGGCGTGCCGTTCCACCAGGTCCGCCAGCGCCCCGGCGTCGATGACGTGGCCCGCGCGCATCACCGCGACCCGGTCGCAGAGCGCCTCGGCCTCGTCCATCTCGTGGGTGACCAGCAGCACCGTGGTGCCCTCGTCGTTCAGCTGGCGGATCGCGGCCCAGACGTTGCGCCGCGCGGCCGGGTCCAGGCCCTGGGTCAGCTCGTCCAGGATCACCAGGCGCGGCCGGTTGAGCAGGGCGAGGACGAGGAACAGCCGCTGCCGTTCCCCGCCGCTCAGCGAGGAGAACACCGACCGGCGCCGCTGCGTCAGCCCGAACTGCTCGAGCAGCTCGCCGCCATCCCGGGCGCGGGGGTGCTGAACAGGTCGAGCGCCTCGGCCACCCGCAGCCGGTCGGGCAGCGCGGAAGACTGGAGCTGGCTGCCCACCAGCGGCCGCAGCCGCTCGGCCTGTGTCACCGGGTCGAAGCCCAGCAACCCGCAGCCGCCCGTCATCGAGCAATACGTAACTGAACAGCGGCGT
>ERZ1370068.9437-contig-8216_pt1 | contig 24297 bp, 28 predicted proteins | sample MGYA00561227_ERZ1370068 | MGnify/ENA primary metagenome ERZ1370068 (study PRJEB38410, sample SAMEA6850437) | metagenome | study: Metagenomic assessment of the ecological functions of the soil: analysis of the soil microbiota associated with the...
CCAGTTACGTATTGCTGGGTTCACCAACCTCTCCCAGGACCACCTGGACTTCCACGGCTCGATGGAGGACTACTTCGCGACCAAGGCGGGGCTCTTCACCCCGGCGCGGTCCCGGCGCGGGTGGTGTGCGTGGACGACGCCTGGGGCCGCAGGCTGGCAGCCGAGTCCGGTGTCCCGGTGCAGACCCTGGCGACCACGGATCCGGCGCCCTCGGCGGACTGGGTGGCCACCACCGGCGCCGCGGACGCCGGGGGACGGCGTTCGAGCTGCACGGCCCCGACGGGTTGAGCCTGCAGGTGCGCTCCCCGATCCCCGGCGGGTTCAACGTCGCGAACACCGCTCTGTGCCTGGCGATGCTCGCCACGGCCGGAGTCGACCCGCGGCCGGCGCGGACGCCCTGGCCGGGGCCGAGGCCCGTGCCCGAGCGGATGGAGGTCATCGGCAGCCGCGCCCGCGGCCAGCCGCTGTGCGTCGTGGACTACGCGCGCACACCCGCAGGCCGTGGAGGTCGCGCTGGCCGCCCTGCGCACGGTGAACGCCCGGCCGGGTGGTCGCCGTGCCTCGGCTGCCGGCGGCGACCGCGACCAGGGCCAAGCGGCCGCTGATGGGCGCGCGCTGCCGCTCGCGGGCAGCGACGTGCTCGTGGTCACCGACGACAACCCGCGCTCGCGAGTACGGCGGTCGGCGATCCGCGCGGCCGCTGCTGGACGGCGCCTGGCTCGACGCCGCAGCGCGGCGGACCGTGCCGCGAGATCGGCGACCGCGCGGGCGGCCGTGGCCGAGGCGGTGCGCCTGGCTCTGGGGCGAGCCCGCGGCGCCGTCCTGGTCGCGGGCAAGGGCCACGAGCACGGCCAGGAGGTCGGCGGCATCGGTGCATGGCCGTTCGACGACCGGGACGTGCTGCGCGAGGCGCTGTCGGTGATCACCCGCAGGCACGGTGACGGGCCGGGGAGCCGGGCCGGTGATCGGACTCACCCTCGCCGAGGTGGCCACGGTCACCGGTGGCCGGTTGACCGACGGCGACGTCGCCGCGGGCCGTGGTCGTCCGGCCCGGTGGTGGCGGACTCCCGGCAGGCCGTGCCGCCGGCTGCCTGTTCGCTGGCGCTGCCCGGGGAGCGGGTGGACGGGCACGACTTGCGGTACTCCGCCGCGGCCGCGGGTGCCGTCGCCGCGCTCGTGGCCACCCGGTCGGTTGTCCAGTCGGTGCTCGTGGACTGACGTGCCTCGACGGGGCTGGCGCGGCTGGCCGCAGCGTCGGTCACCGACCGGCTGACCGCGTCCGGCCTGCGGGTCGTGGCGGTCACAGGGTCGTCCGGCAAGACCAGCGACCAAGGACCTCGATCGCGGCGCTGCTCAGCCGCCGAGGGCCGACGGTCGCACGCGACCGGGCCTCGTTCAACAACGAGCTCGGCGCACCGCTGACCGCGCTGCGCTGCGGCGTGCAGCACCCGATTCCTGGTGCTCGAGATGGCGTGCCCGGGCTCCAGGCAACATCCGCGACGCTGGCCGACGATCGCGCCGCCCTCGCGTCGGGGTCGTGCTGAACGTCGGGGCTGCGCACGCCGGGGAGTTCGGCTAGCCGGCAGACCACCGCGCGAGACCAAGGGGCGAGCTGGTCGAGGCGCTGCCCGCCGGAGCAGGTTGGCGCGGTGCTCAACACCGACGACGCCGCTGGTCGCCGGCGATGGCCGCGCGCACCCGGGCCCGGGTGGTGGGTTTCGGCAGGGCGCCGCCGGCTCGAGGTGCGAGCGCCGAGCGTGTCAGGCTGGACGACGCGGCACGAGCCTCGTTCGAGCCTGGTCACCGCCGAGAGAAGCGGCGCGAGGTCTCGGCTGACGGCTGCATCGGCGCCCATCACGTGGGCAACGCCTCGCCGCGGCCACGGTCGGCCGGGAGTTCGGGTATGGCGCCATCGAGGTGATCGCGTGCAGCGCTGTCCGCGGCCGCGGCGGCCAGCAGTCTGGAGGATGGAGGTGCACCGGCGCGCCGGACGGCGTCGTCGTCGTGAACGACGCCTACAACGCCAACCCCGGACTCGGTGCGCGCCAGGCTGCAGGCGCTGTCCGCCATGGGCCGCCAGGGCGGCCGGGTCGCCGTCCTCGGCGAGATGCTGGAGCTGGGCGAACCAGAGCGCGGCCGAGCACGAGGCCGCGGGCCGGCTGGCGGCCGCGCTGGGGCTGCAGGTGATCGCCGTGGGCGAGGGCGCCCGGCCGCTGGAGACCGGGGCGCTGGCGGGAGGGGGCCGAGGCGGACTGGGTGCCCGACTCCGAGGCCGCCCGGCGGCTGCCTCGCAGAAGGGCCTGCGCCCGGGGGACGTCGTGCTGGTCAAGGCCTCCCGCTCGATCGGGCTCGACCGGCTCGCCGTCGGGCTGCTCGAACAGGACCGACCCGGCTGCGCCGATTCATCTGCCGACTCAACTGCCGGGGCGAGGCCGGGGGCAGGTGAGTCGGGGTCAGCGGCCGCGAGGCAGAATGCCACCTGCGGCTCCGGGGCGCACCGGTGATGGCGGTGGAGTCGGCGCTGCTCCCGATCGGGCGACCGACGGGGGTCCGACGATCGGGTCGGTCGCGGCGCCGGGGAACGGGAGGACCGGCGGTGAGAACCGTCCTGATCGCGGCCGCCGTGGCCGCTGATCTGTGCGCTCTTCCGGCACCCCGCTGTACATCCGCTTCTGGTCCAGCGCGGGCTACGGCCAGTTGATCCGGGACGACGGTCCACATCCCACCACACCAAGCGCGGCACGCCGACGATGGGCGGGGCGGTGATGATCGCCTCGGCGCTGGCCGGCTACTCGCTCGCCCACCTGATCACCGCTGAGCCCGTCCGACGCTGTCCGGGCTCCTCGTTGCTGTTCCTCGATGGTCGGGCTCGGTGCTGGTCGGGTTCGTCGACGACTTCATCAAGATCTCAAAGCAGCGCAGCCTGGGGCTGAGCGCCCCGGCGAAGCTCGGCCGGCCGAGGTCGTCGTGGCGATCATCTTCGCACGCGCTGGCGCTGCAGACCGACGACGGCGACGCCCCTGCGCCCGGCCTCGACCAGCGTGTCGTTCATCCGGGACACCGCGATCAGCCTGGCGTTCGCCGGCCCGCGGTGGGTGTGCTGCTGTTCGTGATCTGGGCCTACCTGATGATCGCCGGCGCGAGCAACGGGGTGAACCTCGCCGACGGGCTGGACGGCCTGGCCACCGGCACCAGCGTGCTGGTCTTCGGCGCGTACGTGCTGATCGGGATCTGGCAGTCGAACAACGTCCTGCCCGCTGCGCCCCGCGGCCGCAGTGCTACCAGGCCCGCGACCCGCCGGGACCTGGCGGTGGTCGCCGCCTGCGTGACCGGCGCCTGCTTCGGCTTCCTGTGGTGGAACGCGTCCCCGGCGAAGATCTTCATGGGCGACACCGGCTCGCTCGCCCTCGGTGGCGCGCTCGCCGGGCTGGCGATCACCAGCCGCACCGAGCTGCTGCTGCTGCCGCTGGGCGGCCTGTTCGTGCTGATCGCGCTGTCGGTGATCATCCAGGTCGGGTTCTTCAAGCTGACCGGACGGCGGGTCTTCCGGATGGCGCCGCTGCAGCACCACTTCGAGCTCGCCGGCTGGGGCGAGGTCACGATCGTCATCCGGTTCTGGATCATCGCCGGGCTGTTCGTCGGCCTGCGGGCCTCGGGGTGTTCTACGCCGAGTGGGTGGTCGGCTCGCTGAGCGCGACCCCGCGACCGCGTGCAGGGCTGCCGGCACGCCGCGGCGGCTGGTCGGCCTGCGCGTGGTGGTGGCCGGTATCGGCGTCGTCGGCGGCTTCGCCGCGGCCGACGCCCTGCTGGGCGCGGGCGCGCACGGTGGTGATGGTGGACGCCGCAGTCCGACCGGCCGCGCGGGAACGGTCGAGCGTGCTGGACACGCTCGGCGCCGACGTCCGGCTCGGCCCGGAACATGCGCGGCACCTGCCGGACGATGCCGGGCGACGCCGGATCTGGTCGTCACCTCGCCCGGGCTGGCGGCCGCAGGCTCCGCTGCTCGTCAGGCGGCCGCGCGGCCGGGATCCCGGTGTGGGGCGAGGTCGAGCTGGCCTGGCGGATGCGCCCGGCCCGGCGACGCCGCCCTGGCTGACGCGTCACCGGCACCAACGGCAAGACCACGACCGTGCGGATGCTCGCGCGATGCTCGGCGCGGCTGGCCGGCGCAGCGCCGCGGCGGCCGGCAGCGTCGGGCACGCCGCTCGCTCGAGGCGGTGCTGGCGACCCGCAGCCGTACGACGTGCATCGCGGTGGAGCTGTCGAGGCTTCCAGCTGCACTGGGCGTTCTCGCTGCGCGCCGCTGCGCCAGCGCGTGCCTCAACGTCGCCCCGGACCACCTGGACTGGCACGGGCTCGCTGGAGGCGTACGCCGCGCGACAAGGGGCAGGTCTACGCGCGAGCAAGTGGCCTGCGTCTACAACGTCGCCGACCCGCTGACCGAGCGGCTGGTCGGGAGGCGGACGTGATCGAGGAGCGCGCGCGATCGGCTTCACCCTCGGCGACCCGGCGCCGTCGATGCTCGGCGTGGTCGACGACGTCGCTCGTGCGACCGCGCCTTCGTCGCCGAGCGCGCGACCTCGGCACGCCGAGCTCGGGTCGCTGGCGCGACGTTGCGCGTCGCCTCCGGCACCAGCCGGCCCACACAGCGTCGCCAACGCGCTCGGCGGCGGCCGCGCTGGCCCGCGCGCTTCGGCGAGGTCCCGCCGGCCGCGGTCGCGGCGACGGTCTGCGCGCGTTCCGCCCCGGACGCCGCACCGGATCGCCGACGTCGCGCGACGGTCGGACGGCGTCGCCCTGGGTGGACGACTCCAAGGCCACCAACCCGCACGCGGCCGGCCGCGCTCGCTGTCACGCGTTCGACGCCGTCGTGTGGGTGGCCGGCGGGCTGGCCAAAGGCGCGACCTTCGACGACCTGGTCGCCGGAGCACGCAGCCCGGCTGCGCGCGCGCCGTCCTGATCGGGCGCGACCGCGCGCTGGATCCGCGGAGGCGCCTCGCACGACACGCCAGCCAGATGTCCCGGTGGTCGAGGTGCGATGTCACGGACACTGGTGCCAGTGCCCGTGATGGACGCCAGTCGTCGCGCAGCGCGGCAGCAGCTCGCCCGCCCCGGGGACACCGTGCTGCTCGCACCCGCCTGCGCGTCGATGGACATGTTCACCTCCTACGTCGAGCGCGGGGACCGGTTCGCGGACGCTGCCCGCCGCCACATCAGCGCGCCTGACCGCCGGACGGTCAGGGTCCCGACGAGCCGCCGAGCAGGGGCATGAGCGTGACCCTCAGCGCGCCGACCGGGACCGCCCCGGACGGCGTCACGGCGCCGCGCGGTCCCGACCCGCGCGACGATCTGGCTCGGCTGGCTGGACAGCCCGCTCACCTCACTACTACCTACGTCGCTCGGCGCCGACCGTCGCTGCTCGCCGTGATCGGCCTGGTGATGGTGCTGTCGAGCTCCAGCGTCGAGGAGCGTACCGGCAGACCCGCATCGTCGGCGCCTTCGGTGTTCGCGCGGCAGGCCAGGTTCGCCGCCTCGGCGTCCCGCTGATGGTGGTGGCGGCGCGGCTGCCGGTGCGGGCGTGGAAGCTCCTCGCCTGGCCGCTGATGGTGGTCGCGATCGGCGGGCTGCTCCTCGTGTTCAGCCCGCTCGGCGTGGTGGTCAACGCCAGCCGGAACTGGGTGGCGATCGGTTCGCTCACCGTCCAGCCGGCGGAGGCGGCCAAGCTCGCGCTGGTGGTCTGGGCGGCTGCCGTCCTGCGCCCGCGCAGCCGCTGCTCCACCGCACCGCGGCACGTGCTGGTGCCGGTGGCGATCCCGGTGCGCTCGTGCTGCTGGGGCTCGTGCTGGCCGGGCGCGACCTGGGCACCGGGTCGTGCTGATGGCGCTGACGATCGCCCTGCTGTTCTCCGCCGGTGCGCCGATCCGGTGTTCGTGCTGATGGGCGGTCGGTCTGGCCGCAGCGGCGGTGACCCTGATGGTTCAGGGCAGCACGAACCGGATGAGCGAGGATCTCCGGCTGGCTGAACGGGCGGCCAAAGTGCGACTACCTGAGCAGCCAGCTGGCAGTCCAGCCGCGCGGCGCGGGCGCTGGCCTCGGGATGGTGGGGTCGGCCTGGGCGCCAGCCGGGAGAAGTGGTCCTGGCTGCCCGGAGGCGCACAACGACTTCATCTTCGCCATCCTCGGCGAGGAGCTCGGGGTTGACCGGCTACGCTCGTCGTGCTCGGGCCTGTTCGCGCGCGCTCGGCGCTGGGGCTGCTGCGGGTCGTCGTGCGCAGCGAGCGACCTCTTCGTCGCACGATCGCGACCGCCGGCGTGTTCGCCTGGGTCGCGGCCGGGCGGTGATCAACATCGGCGCGGTGCTCGGACTGCTGCCGGTGGTCGGCGTCCCGCTGCCGCTGGTCTCCTGCGGCGGGTCCGTCGCTGCGTCAGCACGATGTGTCGCGCTCGCTGGGCATGGTGATCGTGCCTTCGCGCGCCGGGAGCCCGGGGCGTGCCGAGGCGCTGGCCGGCCGAAGCGGCCGGTGCAGATCGCTCGCTGGCGGTGCTGCCGGCCCGGCGGTCGGGAAGCGGCGGTGAGCCTGTATCTCGGTGCTGCTGGCAGGCGGCGGGACGACCAGGTCACGTGGCGCCGCTGCTGCGCCGCTCGCGGACTGCCTGCGGCGCGCGTGGATCCCCGCGACCCGGAGTCACCGTGCTGGGCACCGAGCCGAGGACTGGAGGCCAGGCTGGTCCGCAGGCCCGGTCTCCGGATGGAGATCGTCCCGCGGGTGCCGCTGCCCGCGCCGTCCCGGCGCCGACCTGCTGCGCCTGCCGGCGCCTGGCCGCCGCGGTGCGGGCCGCCGGGCCGGTGCGATCACGAGGTCCGCGCGCGCGACGTCGTCGTCGGCTTCGGCGGCTACGTCTCCGCTGCCCGCCTACCTGGCCGCCCGGCGGCGGCGGGTCCCGATCGTCGTGCACGAGGCGAACGCCCGCGCCGGGCGTCGCCAACCAGCTCGGCGCCTGGCTGACCGCTACGTCGCGGTGGCCTTCGGCACCGCTGCGCGGGCGCCGGGTGCTCGGTCTGCCGCTGCGCCGCTCGATCAGCGACTGACCGACCGGCTGGGCCTGCGCGGCACCGGGCGGGACGCTACGGCCTCGAACGGGACCGGACCACGCTGCTGGTCACCGGCGGGTCGCTGGGCGCCCAGCGGCTGAACGTCACTGTCCGGCGCGCGCGCCTGACCTCGCCGCCGGCCGGTGCCAGGTGCTGCGTCGCCGGGCGGGGCAAGCGGGTCGACCTGGCGACCGGCAGCCGCGTGCCGGACGGGACAGCGGCGCCCGCCGTACGTGGTGCGCGAGTAGCCTGGACCGGATGCGAGCTCGGCTACGCCGCCGCCGACGCCGTGCGTGTGCCGGGCGGGGCGGCGACGGTCAGCGAGGTGACCGCGCTCGGGCTGCCGGCCGCCTACGTCCCGCTGCACGATCGGCAACGGCGAGCAGAGCCGCAACGCGCCCGGCCGGTGGTCGAGGCCGGCGGCGGGCTGCTGGTCGCCGACGCCGAGTGCACGCCGCAGTGGGTGCTGGGACGCTGTCCCGCTGCTCGCGCGACCATGAGCGGCTCGACGGCGCTCGGCAAGGCGGCGGCCGCCTTCGGCATCCGGGACGGCGACGAGCGGATGGCCGACCTGGTGCTGGATCGCGGCCCGCGGATCGGGGAGCCGTGATCCCCGACACCGCCGGCGGAGGTGCCGTCGGCCGAGGGCCTCGGCGCCGGTGCACTTCATCGGCATCGGCGGGGCGGGCATGAGCGGGATCGCCCGCATCCTGCTGGCCCGCGGGCGTGCGTGTCTCCGGCAGCGACGCCAAGGACTCCCGTGGCTCGCTCGCGCTGCGCGGCGCTGGGCGGCGCGGGTGCGACGTCGGCCACGACGCCGCGCACGCTCGGCGACGCCGAGGTCGTGGTCGTCTCCGACCGCCGATCCGCGAGTCAACCCCGAGCTCGCCGCCGCCCGAGGCCGGGGCTTCGCGGTGCTGCACCGCGTCCCAGGCGTTGGCCGCGGTGATGGCGCGGCCGCCGCGCCGTGGCCGTGGCCGGCACGCACGGCAAGACCACGACCACGTCGATGCTCACCGTCGTCCTGCAGCACTGCGGCGCCGACCCGTCGTTCGCGATCGGCGGCGACCTGACCGACGGCGGGGCGAACGCGCACCACGGCACGGGCGAGCATCTTCGTGGCCGAGGCGGACGAGTGCGACGGCGTCGTTCCTGCTGTACTCGCCGACGGTCGCGGTGATCACCAACATCGAGGCCGACCACCTCGACCACTACGGCAGCCTGCAGGCCGTCAGCGCTCGCCGCCTTCTGCGACCGGGTGCGTCGACGGCGGCCTGGTCGTGGCCTGCGGCGACGACCCGGGGTCCGGCGGGCGGTCGCGGCCGGCGGCGGAGCGCCGGCCGCGCAGGGGCGACCGTGCGCCTGTACGGCGAGGGCCCGGACGTCGACGTGCGCATCCACGACGTCGTCCCCGGCGGCGAGAGTGCGGTTCGGCGTGACCGACGACGCCCGGGCGCCGGTCGTGAGGCACCGGTCCGGCTGCGGGTCCCCGGACGGCACAACGTCGCTCAACGCCACGGCGGTGCTGGACGGCCGCGACCGGCTCGGGATGCCGCCCGAGCGGCGCCCGGGACGCCTGACCGGCTTCGCGCGGCACCCGGCGGCGGTTCGAGGCCAAGGGGAGGCCGGCGGAGTGCGGGTCTACGACGACTACGCCCACCACCCCACCGAGGTGGCCGTCGTCCTGCGGGCCGCCCGCGGGGTGGCCGGGGACGGTCGCGTGGTGACGGTGTTCCAGCCCCACCTGTACAGCCGCACCCGGATCTTCGCCGAGGAGTTCGGTCGCGCGCTCGGCCTCGCCGACGAGGTCGTGGTGATGGACGTCTACGCCGCGCGCGAGGACCCCGAGCCCGGCGTGACCGGCGCGATGATCGCGGCGGCTGGTGCCGCTGCCGGCCGAGCGGGTGAGCTACCAGCCGTCGTGGTCGAAGGTGGCGGCCGGGTGGCCGCGCGGTCGCGGCCGGGTGACCTTGTGCTGACCGTCGGGGCCGGTGACGTGACCATGCTGGCGCCCGAGATCCTGAACGAGTTGCGCGAGCGTTCCGGGTGACCCGCCCACCGGCCGGCGTGGCCTCCCGCGGGCGTCCCGCCACCCGGCACCGGTCCGCGGACCGGCCGGCGTCCGCAGCACGGTCTCGACCACGTCGGCTCAGCGCTTCGCCGCCCGGGTGCGGTCGCGGCGGCGGCGCCGGCGTGCTGATCGGGCTGGGCGTGGCGGTGCTGCTGGTCAGGGCGGCGTGGGCTGCTGCTGACGCCGCGCCCTGGGCGACCGCCCGCCGGGGTCGAGGTCGTCGGCCTGCACCGCGGTGGACGCCGCGGCGGTCGGGCGGCCGCGCGTCCCGAGCTGGGCGGCCCGTTGCTGCTGGCGGACACCGGGAGGATCGCCGCGCAGGTGCGGCGGCAGCCGCTGGTGGCCGCGGTCGAGGTGTCCCGGCAGTGGCCGTCGACGCTGCGGGTGGTGCGGGGCGCAATCCGGTCGCAGCCGTGCCGGGACCGAACGGCGTGCGCCTGGTCGACGTCGACGGTGTCGTGGTCGACCTCGCCCTGCTGCCGCCGCCGAGGCTGCCCGTGGTCGAGGTGGACGTCGGCACCACGTCCGGTGCGGCGGCGCTGCGGGCCTGCCTGGCGGTCCTGGAGGATGCCGGCCGGCCTGCGGGACCAGGTGCACCAGATCGGCGCGGACGGGCGGAGTCGGTCTGGCTGGTGCTCGACGACACGCAGCCGGGTCCAGTGCGGGCGGCGCGGGTAGCGGACCCCGCTCAAGGCCGACGTTCTGCAGGCCCTGCGCCGGCAGCGCGGGCGGCGCTATACGACGTCTCGGCCCCGGACGCGCCCGCCGTCTCCGGAAAGCTCCGCCGAGGTCGTCGCGACGGGTCGCCGGATGGTCGTCGACCCGTGCCGGCGGCCGCGCACGGAAGCGCGCGGAGCACGTGATTGGCGACACGCCACGGCGGTCGTTGAATCGCCCCAGCACCCCGCCTACGGTCCTGAACCAACGAGTAGTTGACATAAGTATAACTCTCTACCTGAGGGTGAGGGTCGGGAAGGCGTGTCGCGCTGCTCCGGTCCGATCCGAGGCACCGATCCGGTGTTGGCACCCGACGAAGCACCTGCCGAGCGAGGCATCGACGTGGCAGCACCGCAGAACTACCTCGCGGTCATCAAGGTCGTCGGCATCGGCGGCGGCGGCGTCAACGCCGTCAACCGGATGATCGAGGTCGGCCTGCAAGGGCGTCGAGTTCATCGCCATCAACACCGACGCGCAGGCCCTGCTGATGAGCGACGCCGACGTCAAGCTCGACGTCGGCCGCGAGCTCACCCGCGGGCTGGGCGCCGGTGCCGACCCGGAGGTCGGCCGCAAGGCCGCCGAGGACCACGCGCGAGGAGATCGAGGAGGTGCTCAAGGGCGCCGACATGGTCTTCGTCACCGCCGGCGAGGGCGGCGGCACCGGGCACCGGCGGCGCGCCCGTCGTGGCGCGGATCGCCCGCGCGCTCGGCGCGCTGACCATCGGCGTCGTCACCCGGCCGTTCACCTTCGAGGGCCGGCGCCGCGCCGGCCAGGCCGAGACCGGCGATCGCCGCCCTGCGCGAGGAGGTCGACACGCTCATCGTCGATCCCGAACGACCGGCTGCTGTCGATCAGCGACCGCAGCGTCAGCGTGCTGGACGCGTTCCGCGTCCGCCGACCAGGTGCTGCTGTCCGGTGTCCAGGGCATCACCGACCTGATCACCACGCCCGGGCCTGATCAACCTCGACTTCGCCGACGTCAAGTCGGTCATGCAGGGCGCCGGCTCGGCGCTGATGGGCATCGGCTCGGCCCGCGGCGAGGACCGCGCGATCGCAGGCGGCCGAGACTGGCGATCTCCTCCCCGCTGCTCGAGGCCAGCATCGACGGCGCCCACGGCGTGCTGCTCTCCATCCCGGGCGGCTCGGACCTCGGCCTGTTCGAGATCAACGAGGCGGCGCGGCTCGTGCAGGAGGCCGCGCACCCCGAGGCCAACATCATCTTCGGCGCGGTCATCGACGACGCCGCTCGGCGACGAGGTGCGGGTCACGGTCATCGCGGCCGGCTTCGACGGCGGCGCGCCGCGCGCCGACCGGGACGGACGCCGGGCCCTCGGCCAGGTGTCGGGCGGTCGGTCGCGCCGACCGTCCCGCCGCCGGCCTCCGCACCCGCCCAGCCCGGCGCGCCGGCTCCCGAGCCGGTCACCGTGCCCGCGGCAGCCCAGACGGTCACGGTCAGCGCCGCGTCGCCGTCCAGCGTGCCCCGCCCGCAGGTGCCCGAGGTCCGACCTCAGCCGCGCCCGGCGGTCGAGCGTCCGGCCGACGCCGGTGAGTCGATCCGGTTCTCCCGCCTCGTCCTGGTCGAGCTCCCGGCGGAGCCGCCTGCGCGCTGCGGGCGGCCGCCGCGGGCCGGTGACCCTCGACGACGACGAGGCTCGACGTCCCTGATTTCCTCAAGTAGTGCGGCTTCTCCGCAGAGTGCGACGGCGCTCCACTGCGACGCCGGGTGTCGTGACCCGGCGGTGAGCCTGCCGGTCGAGCAGGGGTGGAGCTGGGCCCCGGGGTCCGGGCGGGGTTCACCTCGCGCGCCGGAGGGTATCCGGTCGGTGCGTGGAGCGAGCTCGACCTCGCCCTGCACGTCGGCGACGACCCGGACCTCGTCCGGCGCAGCCGAGGCCCTGCTGGAGGAGTGGGCGGGAGCGCCCGTGCGGTTCCCGCGGCAGGTGCACGGCACCGACGTCCTCCTGCTCCCGATGGGCAGCGGCTGGGCCCCCGAGGGAGCCGCCCGCCGACGCCGTGATCTCGGTGGCGGGCGGGCCGGTACCGGGTGCTGGTCGCCGACTGCGTGCCGGTGCTGCTGGCCGACGCCGACGCGGGGGTGGTCGCGGCCGCGCACGCCGGATGGCGCGGGCTGCTCGCCGGCATCCTTCAGGCGACCGTCTCGGCGATGGTCGCGCGCGGCGCCGCGCGCGCGGGCGGATCCGGGCCGCACTGGGGCCGCTACGCTGCCCTGCTGCTACCAGGTCGGCGAGGACCTCGCCGGGACGCCGCCGAGCGGCTGCCCGCGACCTGGGCCACCACGCGCTCCGGCGCCGCGCTCGACCTGCGCGCCGGGTGCGCACCCGCGTGCTCGGGCCGCCGGGGTGGGCCGGCTCGAGTTCGCCGGTGGCTGCACCATCGAGGACGTGCGCTGGTACTCCTTCCGGCGGCACGCGTCACGGGCCGGTTCGCCGGGGTGGTCAGGACTGGTGACCGCCGACCGGGCCGAACAGCTGCGAGCGGGCCTGACCGCCGTCCGCTCCCGGGATCGAGGCCGCCTGCGCGTCCGCCGGGCGGGACCCGGCGACGATCACGTTGGTCGGTGGTGACCAAGACCTTCCCCGCCTCGGACGTGCGCCTGCTGGCCGGGCTCGGGGTGCGCGACATCGGCGAGAACCGGGACGTCGAGGGCGCCGCCAAGGCGGCCGAGACCGGCGACCTCGGCCTCACGCTGGCACTTCCATCGGTCGGCTGCAGACCAACAAGGCGCGCTCCGTGGCCCGCTGCGGCCGACCTCGTGCACTCCGTCGACCGGCCGAGCCTGGTCGCGGCCCTGGCCAGGGGCCGAGGGCAGCCCGGCGCCGGCTGGACTGCCTGGTCCAGGTGAGCCTGGACGGCGATGTGGCCCGCGGGGAGCCCTGGTGGCCGACGTACCCGGGCTGGCCGACGCGGTGGCCGCCGAGGGCGTCCCTGCGCCTGCTCGGCGTCATGGCGATGGCCCCGCTCGCGCGGATCCGCCGTCGGCCTCGAGCCGCTGCCACGCTGTCCCGAGCAGGTCCGGGCCGACCACCCGGGAGGCCGTCGTGGTCTCCGCGCGGCATGAGCGGCGACCTCGAGGCGCGCGATCGCGCGTGGGGCGACACACCTGCGTGTCGGCAGTGCGGTGCTCGGAGAGCGTCCCTCGCTGCAGGTAGCGTCGCGCAGGGGTACAGTCCCGGCGCGAGGAGCTCCAATGGGCGGCGCGCTGCGCAAGACGATGATTTACCTTGGGCTCGCCGAGGACGACGACCGCTACGACGGTTACGACGCCTTCGAGGAGGAGGAGCCCGAGGCCGGCGGAGCCCGGTGGGCCCCCAGCGAGGGGCCCCAACGGGGAGGAGCCGCTGCTGGACACCGGGCGCGGCCGTCACTCCGATCGGCCGGGGGCAGGTGAGATCGGGTGGTGACGCCCCGCACGGTGCACGCCGAGATCTCCCGGATCAGCACCATCCACCCGCGCAGCTACAACGAGGCGAAGGCCATCCGGGGAGGGCTTCCGCGCGGGCACGCCTGTGATCATGAACCCTACCGACATGGTCGAGTCGGACGCCAAACGCCTGGTCGACTTCGCGGCGGGCTGGTCTTCGGCCTGCGAGGGGATCGATCGAGGCTGGACGAGTAGGAGTCTTCCTGCTGTCGCCCGCCACGTCGAGGTTGCCTCGGCGGAGCGGCCGAGGGTTCCCGAACGGGGGTTCTTCAACCAGAGTTGACCCCGGTACCTGCCCGCCCAGCCCCGGAGTCGATCTGCCGTGTCCGTGCTGTGCTCGCGTTGCTTCGCCTGGTGGTCTACGCGTTCTTCATCCTGCTGATCGCCCGGTTTGTGATTGATTGGATCGAGGTCTTCGCCCGGGAATGGCGTCCCAGCGGCCTCGTGCTGGTGATCGCCGAGACCGTCTGCACCGTGACGGACCCGCCACTGCGGGCCCTGCGCGAGGAGTGATACCCCCGCTCACGATGGGCGGGATCAGGATCGACTTCGCGTTCCTGGTCCTGTTCCTGCTGTGCTCGATCCTGCTCCGGGGTGCTGTCTGATCGGTGCCGCCCGGTCCGGCGTCGTCCGTTCGACGACCCCGGCCTCCGGGCGCTCGGTGCGGCCGCCGTCCGGCATCCGAGGGAAATTCGCATACCGGAAGTAACGCTGGGCGTACGCCACGTCACTCTTCGCTGCCCCAGTGCCTGGTGGGCGGAGCCGTCGTTGTGTAGCGTCGGCATCCGATACGGTGACACGGCGGCCCCCGATCCGCTGACCCGAGTCTCTGCGCGAGGTGACCGGATGGCGTTGACGCCCGAGGATGTTGTCAACAAGAGGTTCCAGGCGACCAAGTTCCGCGAGGGATATGACCAGGACGAGGTCGACGACTTCCTCGATGAGGTGGTCAACGAGCTTCGGCGGTTGACGGAGGACAACGACGACCTCCGGCAGAAGCTGAGCACGTGCGAGCGCCGGGTCGGCGAGCTCTCCCGGGCCACGGTCGCCCGCGGGCCGTGCCCGAGCCCGTGCCGGTGCCCGTGCCCGTGGCACCCGCCCCGGTGCCGCAGCCCGTGGCCGCCGTCGCCCCGCCGGAGCCCCGCGGCGGCGTCAGGCGAGGCCCCGCCCGGCCCCGAGGCCGCCGCTGGGATGCTCGCGCTGGCGCAGAAGCTGCGCGACGAGTACGTCCGCAACGGCGAACAACAGCGCGACCGGATCGTCGGTGAGGCCCGGGAGCACGCGCAGCGCTCATGCGCGAGGCCGAGGAGAAGCAGCGTCAGACGCTGGGTTCGCTGGAGCAGGAGGCGCTCGCTGCTCGAGCGCAAGATCGACGAGCTGCGCGCCTTCGAGCGCGAGTACCGCAGCAGGGCTGAAGTCCTACCTGGAGGGGCAGCTGCGCGAGCTCGAGGCCAAAACCGCTGTCGTGCCCAGCCGTCCTCCGCAGCAGACCGCGGCGGTGGGCGCGGGTGCCCAGGTGCCGTACTCCCGGCCCGTTGCCCACCCGCGGCACCTACGCGCGGTCGAGCAGAGACCGGAGAGCGCCTCCCAGTACCCGTTCGGCGGTCAGCGCTAAGACAATTCGGCAGGCCCGTCCGGTACGCCGGGCGGGCCATTGCCGCGTTCTCCGCAGGGTGCGGGGGCGGGGTGCGGGTGTCTTCGCAGCTTCCGCGTACGGCGTGAGTCCGTTGAGTAGTCGGAGAGCTACGCTCTATCCTGCCCGCACCTACGAGGAGGCCCGCCAGCGGGCGGGAGGGGAGCCCCATGCCTGAGCGCAGGTCGTTGTCCGCGGTCGCCCGTGGTGCCGTCTCCGGGGCATCGAAGGCGTTACGCGCCACGACCGCAGGCACGAGATCGGGCAGCAAGACGGCGAAACCGCCACGCGGCCACGACGGCACCGAAGACCACGGCCAAGCAGAGCGCGGCCAAGCAGAGCGCGGCCAAGCAAGAGCGCGGCGAAGAAGAGCACGGCGAAGGCCGCGCAGAAGCCGCCGCAGAGGGCCGCCCAGAAGGCCCCGCCGTCCAAGGCTCCGGCGAAGGCGAACGCGTCCAAGGGGACGAAGGCGGCCGCCAAAGTGACGTCCACGAGCGGAGTTTCGGCATCCAAGACAGTCCAGACCGCGACCGGCAAGGCCGCGCCGAGGACGGCAAGACGGCGACAAGACGGCGCCCAAGACGCCGCCCAAGACGGCGACGGCGAAGAAGGCAGCGGCGACCACTGCGCCGGCCAAGAAGGCCGCCGCGGCCAAAGGCGCCCGCGAAGAAGGCCGCCGCGGCACGAAGGCTGCCCGGCCACGAAGGCTCCGGCCACGAGGCCACGAAGGCTCCGGCCACGAAGGCCACGAAGGCCACGAAGGCCACGACCGCCAAGGCCATCACGAAGGCGCCCGCCAAGACCGTGGCGACGGTCCCGGGCCGCGAAGGCCCCGGCCAAGAAGGCGGCCGCGAAGGCCCCGGCCAAGACCGCCACCAGGCGCCGGCGACCAAGGCCCCGGCCGCGAGGCGCCGGCGAAGAAGGAACCGGCGAAGGCGGCGGCCAGCAGAGCGCCACCGGCGAGCACCCTCGCCGTCCGCGGGGACGACGTCGCCGTGGACGGAGGCCGAGCTGCAGGCCGTCGGGACGAGATGAGCGCGGGAGCTGGCCCGGCTGGAGGGGCGAGCTCAACACGATCAGGGCAGCATCGACGACGTCCTCGGGACAGCGTCGACGGCTCCGGCGACGACCAGGCGGACAGCGGGGCCAAGGCCTTCGAGCGCGAGCAGAGATGACGCTGCTGGCCAACGCCCGCAGCGCGATGCTGCAGACCCGGCATGCCCTGAATCGGATCGACGTCGGCACCTACGGGATCTGCGAGTCCTGCGGCAACCCGATCGGCAAGCTGCGGTTGCAGGCATTCCCGCGCGCGACCCTCTGCGTGTCCTGCGCAGCGGCAGGAGCGGCGCTGAGCACGAGCCCGGGCTGTCGCACCGCACCGGGCGTGGCAGGCTGTCAGCACGATGGACGAGCATCGACCGGCGCGGGTGATCGCGCCGCCACCTCGGCGGCCTCGCCGTCCCGAACCCGGATGGCCGCCGGCCTGGCTCGCGATAGCGATCACCGCGTGATCGTGCTCGACCAGGTGGCCAAGATCTCGGTGGTGCACGCGCTGACGCCCGGGCAGCCGGTCCCCGTCGTGGACGGCCTGGTCAAGCTCACTCTGACCCGCAACGCCGGCGCTGCCTTCTCGATGGCCACCGCGGACGACGTGGCTGTTCACGCGTGATCGCCGTGGTGGTGGTCGCGGTGATCCTGCGCGTATCCGTCCGCCGCCTGGGCAGCCGGTGGTGGGCCGCGGCCCTCGGCCTGCTGCTCGGCGGTGCGGTCGGAAACCTGCTCGACCGGCTGTTCCGCGCCGGGGTTCGGCCGGGGGCACGTGGTGGACTTCATCCAGCTCCGCACTTCCCGGTGTTCAACATCGCCGACTCTCGATCGTCACCTCGGCGTTCCTGATCGGCTGGCTCGGGCTGCGCGGGATCGGGGTCGACGGGCGCTCGATGGCCGAGCCGGTGCGCCACCGCAGGCCGGTGGCTGAGACCCGCTGAGCTGGCCGGTTCCGGACGGGCTGGCCGGGAGAGGGTGGACGCCGGGCCTCGCCCGGCTGCTCGGGCTGTCCCGCTCCAGCGTCGCCGAACTGGCCGAGACCGGCGGCGTCGCTGCTCGACGGCCGGCCGGCGGGCAAGTCCGACCGGTTGACCGCCGGCGCGTGGCTCGAAGTCGGCTGCCCGACCCGCCGCCGCACCGGGCGCGGTCGTCGCCGAACCGGTCGCGGGCCTGCGGGTCATCTACGACGACGCCGACATCGTCGTGGTGGACAAGCCGGTCGGGGTGGCCGCCCATCCCAGCCCCGGCTGGAGCGGGCCCACCGTGGTCGGCGGGCTCGCCGCGACGGGTACCGGGTCGCGACGTCCGGGCGCGGCGGAGCGGCAGGGCGTCGTGCACCGGCTGGACGTCGGCACCAGCGGCGCTGATGGTGGTGGCCAAGAGCGAGCGCGCCTACTCCCGTGCTGAAGCAGGCCTTCCGGGAGCGCGAGGTGGACAAGAGTCTACCACGCGCGTCGGTCCAGGGCCATCCCGACCCGCTGTCGCGGCACGATCGACGCCCCGATCGGCCGCCACCCGACCGCAGGACCACCGGTGGGCGGTGGTCGCGGGCGGCCGGCCGAGCGTCACCCACTACCACGTGCTCGAGGCGTTCCGCGGCGCCGTCGCCTCGTCGACGTCCGGCTCGAGACCGGGCGCACCCACCAGATCCGGGTGCACTTCGCCGCCCTGCGTCATCCCGTGCGTCGGCGACCTCACCTACGGCGCCGACCCGGCGCTCGCCGCCCGGCTGGGACTGACCCGGCAGTGGCTGCACGCCGTCCGGTTGCGCTTCACCCATCCCGGCACGGGCGAGCAGGTGGAGTTCACCAGCGAGTATCCCGACGACCTCGCCCGCGCCCTGGACCGGCTGTCAGCGGAGTGAACCTCCGCCCGACACGCCGCCGTCCAGCCGATTCGCCACGAAACCACAACCCGTCGCCGGGTCGACCTAGACTTCACAGCACGCGCGATCGCCCGCCGCCGTCCCGGCCCGCCGGCTGGTTCGACGTGTCGGCCTTCCCGGTCCGCCGCACCGTTCGCCACGGTCTGTGAGGAGGCGCGCCTCGATGCGTTCCGGCGCTGCGTCCGGCTCGGAGTCCTTCGGTCCACCTGCACGTACACACCGAGTACTCCATGCTGGACGGCGCGGCCAAGATCGACGATCTGTTCGCGAGACGCGTCGCGGATGGGCATGCCGGCGCCTGGCGATGACCGACCACGGCAACGTCTTCGGCGCGTACGAGTTCTGGAAGCAGGCCACCAGTGCCGGGGTCAAGCCGATCATCGGCATGGAGGCCTACCTGACCCCGGGCACCAGCCGCTTCGACCGCAGCCGGGTGCGCTGGGCCGACGGCGGCGAGGACGACGTCTCCGGCGGCGGCGCCTACACCCACATGACGATGCTCGCCGCGGACACCGGCGGCATGCACAACCTGTTCCGGCTCGCCTCGCCTGGCCAGCCTCGAGGGGCACTTCTACAAGCCGCGGATGGACCGCGAGCTGCTCCAGCCGGTACGGCACGCGGCCTCATCGCCACCACCGGCTGCCCCTCCGGCGAGGTGCAGATCCGGCTGCGGCTCGGCCAGTACGACGACGCCGGCGCAGGCCGCCGCGGAGTTCCGGGACATCTTCGGCGCGGAGCAACTTCTTCTGCGAGCTGATGGACCACGGCCTGCCGCATCGAGCGCCGCGTGCCAGCGCTGACCTCCTGCGCCTGGCCAAGGACCTCGGCCTCCCGCTGCGTCGCCACCAACGACCTGCACTACACCCACGCGCGAGGACGCCGCAGGCGCACGCGCGTCCTGCTGTGCGTGCAGTCCGGCTCGACGCTCGCCGACCCCAACCGGTTCAAGTTCGACGCCGACGACTTCTACCTCAAGATCCCCGACGCAGATGCGCGAGCGTCTGGCGCGACCTGCCCGAGGCCTGCGACAACACGCTCGCTGATCGCCGAGCGCTGCGAGGCGAGGCTTCACCGAGGGCGCGCAACCTCATGCCGCGCTTCCCGTCCCCGACGGGCGAGAACGAGGAGTCCTGGTTCGTCAAGGAGGTCGAGCGCGGGCTGCACGCGCCGCTACCCCGGCGGCATCCCCGACGAGGTGCGCGAGCAGGCGGACTACGAGGTCGGCGTCATCGCCCAGATGGGCTTCCCGGGCTACTTCCTCGTCGTCGCCGACTTCATCAACTGGGCCAAGGAGCCAGGGCATCCGGGTCGGGCCCGGGCCGCGGCTCCGGCGGCCGGCGTCGCTGGCCGCCTACGCCACTGCGGCATCACCGACCTCGACCCGCTGCGACCACGGCCTGATCTTCGAGCGGTTCCTCAACCCCGACCGCGTCTCGATGCCGGACGTCGACGTGGACTTCGACGAGCGCCGGCGCGGCGAGGTGATCCGCTACGTCACCGAGAAGTACGGCGAGGACCGCGTCGCCCAGATCGTCACCTTACGGCACGATCAAGCGCCAAGCAGGCCGCTCAAGGACTCCGCCCGCGTCCTCGGCTACCCGTTCTCGATGGGCGAGCGGCTGACCAAGGTCGATGCCGCCGCCGGTGATGGGCAAGGACATCCCGCTCGCCGGCGATCTTCGACCCCGAGCACGAGCGCTACAAGGAGGCCGAGCGAGTTCCGGCACGCTGCTACGACGACCGACGCCCGACGCCGCCGGCGTCGTCGAGACCGCCCGCGGGCTCGAGGGCCTCAAGCGCCAGTGGGGCGTGCACGCGGCCGGCGTGATCATGTCGAGCGAGCCGCTGATCGACATCGTCCCGATCATGCGCCGCGAGCAGGACGGCGCGATCATCACCCAGTTCGACTACCCGACCTGCGAGACGCTCGGCCTGCTCAAGATGGACTTCCTCGGGCTGCGCAACCTCACGGTCATCGACGACGCGCTGGACAACATCGCGGCCAACCGCGGCGAGACGCTCGTGCTCGAGCGAGCTGTCCGCAGCTCGACGACACCGCGACCTACGAGCTGCTCGGCCCGCGGTGACACGCTCGGCGTCTTCCAGCTCGACGGCGGCCCGATGCGCTCGCTGCTGCGGCTCATGCGGCCCGACAACTTCGAGGACATCTCCGCCGTCCTCGCGCTCTACCGGCCCGGCCCGATGGGCGCGAACTCGCACACCAACTACGCGCTGACGCAAGAACGGCCAGCAGGCCGGTCACGCCGATCCACCCGGAGCTCGGCCGAGCCGCTGGCGGAGATCCTCGACGACCACGCTACGGCCTGATCGTCTACCAGGAGCAGGTCATGGCGATCGCCCAGAAGGTCGCCGGCTACTCGCTCGGCCAGGCCGACCTGCTGCGGCGGGCGATGGGCAAGAAGAAGAAGCGAGATCCTCGACGCGGAGTACGTCGCCGTTCTCCGAGCGGCATGCAGGCCACGCGGCTACTCCGACGCCGCGATCAAGACGCTGTGGGACATCCTCGTCCCGTTCTCCGACTACGCGTTCAACAAGGCGCACACCGCGGCGTACGGGCTGGTCTCGTACTGGACCGCCTACCTCAAGGCCAACTACCCGGCCGAGTACATGGCGGCGCTGCTCACCAGCGTCCGCGACGACAAGGACAAGTCCGCGCTCTACCTCGAACGAGTGCCGCCGGATGGGCATCCAGCGTGCTCCCGCCGGACGTCAACGCAGTCCGTCCGCCGACTTCACCCCGGTCGGCGACGACATCCGCTTCGGCCTGGCCGCCGATCCGCAACGTCGGCGCTCAACGTCGTCGACGCGATCGACGCGGGCCCGCGAGGAGAAGGGCGCGCTACACCTCGTTCGACGACTTCCTCGCGCAAGGTCGCCGCGCGTGGTCTGCAACAAGCGCACGATCGAGTCGCTGATCAAGGCCGGCGCCTTCGACTCCGCTCGGCGACACCCCGCCGTGGGCTGATCGAGGTCCACGAGCGGTACGTCGACCTCGTCGTGGACGACAAGCGCAACGAGGCGATCAGGGCCAGGACTCGCTGTTCGGCGGCGTCGACGACGCCTCCGGCATCGAGATGGCACCTGCTGCCCGGCATCCCCAGGTGGAGTGGGACAAGCGCGGGAAGCTCGCCTTCGAGCGCGAGATGCTCGGGCTCTACGTCTCCGACCACCCGCTGTTCGGTTTCGGAGCACCTGCTCGCCCGCGTCGCGGACTGCGCGATCTCCGCGGTCACCGCCGACGACACCCGCCCGGAGGGTACGACGGTCACGATCGCGGGCATGATCAGCTCGGGTGCAGCGCAAGGTGACCAGGAACGGCAGTCAGTGGGCGATCGTGTCCGTCGAGGACCTGTCCGGCGCGATCGACGCGCTGTTCTTCCCGCAGATCTACACCGCGGTCGGCCACGCGCTCACCGAGGACGCCGTCGTCGTCGTCAGGGGAGGCCTGAACCGCCGCGACGAGATCCCGACGGATCTACGCGGCCGAGCTCACCCTGCCCGACCTCACCCAGGCCGCGGGCGGCGGCCCGTCGTGCTCTCCGTCGACGTCCACCGGTGCACGCCGCCGCGGGTCGAGCAGCTCAAGGAGGTGCTGGCGGCTGCACCCGGCGCCACCGAGGTGCACCTGCGGCCGACCCAGACCGGCCGGTCCACGGTGATGCGCCTGGACGACGGGCTGCGGTGACGCCGTCCCAGGCGCTGTTCGGTGACCTGAAGGCCCTGCTCGGTCCGAGTTGCCTGGTCTGACCCGAAAGCTGGCGATGGCCGTCCGGCCGAAGATCGTCACCGGCTGTAAGGCCTGCCACCGAGCGTGCCGATCGTAATCGGTGACCGCCGCCCGGGGGGTGGTGATGCCCGTTCGAGGGGCGCGGCGACCGAGGAACCGCAGCCAGACGCAGTCGATCCCGGGCGTGCCGCAGCAGCAGCCGCCCGCCGGTCCGCCGGCTCAGCCGCCCATGCCCCCGACGCCGCCGGCCGTCGTCCTGCCGCAGACGCGGACCGCGGAGGTGCTGCCGTCGACGCCGGTGTCCGGGATCGTGGTCGACGACCCCGCTGTCGGAGGCCGGGGTCGGGACGGCCGCGCTTCGGCTGGGGTCGCGGCTTCGCGGTCGCGGCCGCCGGGCTCGCGGTGGTCGGCGTGATCGGCGGCGGCATCGCTCGCGTGGAGCGGTCCTGTCCGGCGGCGGCGACCAGCCGGAGCAGCACCTGCCGGCCTCCAGCCTCGCGATGTTCAAGATCGATCTCGACCCGGGCGCGTCACAGAAGAGCTCCGCGATCCGGTTCGCCCACCGGTTCGCCGGCTTCGCGGACGACCTCCGACGAGAGCCAGGATTCATGCGTCGCTGGCTGTACGAGAAGGTCGCCAAGGACAACAGCCCGAAGAGCACCGCCGTGGTCCCAGGTCGAGCCGTGGCTGGGGGAAGCGCGCCAGCCTCGCCCCTGCTGCCGGGCGCCAAGCCGGGCGACGACCCGATCCCGGCTCTCGCCCCGCAGGTCCGGGACGAGGACGCGGCCCGCTCGGTGCTGCAGCAGCACGCCGGAGGTCGGCTCGGTGGTCGATGACGGCGGGGCCCTGCTGGCCGGAGACCGGCACGAGCGCGCGTGGTGCCGCGGAGGCGGCGAAGGCCAGCCCCGCTGAGCAAGGACCCGCTGTTCTCGGCGGACATGGAGGGACTCGGCGAGGACGGGATCGCCGCGGCGATGAGTCAACATCGCCGCGCTGGGCCGGCAGGCGGGCACCACGAGCGCCCGCCTGCAGGAACTGGACCTGAGCGGGCACAGCGCGCTCGCGCTCCACTTCTCCGGCGAGACCTGGAGATGGCCGGCGCCTTCCGCGGCCTCGATGTCCCCGCTGCGGCCACGGGCACCGGGGTCCAGGCCCTGCCGTCCGACGCCCTGTTCGCCCGGTCGGCGCCGGCGGCCGCAGTGCGCTCAGGACGCGGTGGAACTCCACGATGGACGCCCTGCGCCAGCGGAGCCGGCGCGCAGATCGACCAGTCGCTGGCCGGCCTGGAGCAGATGTACGGGCTCAAGCTGCCCGACGACCTCTACGCCCTGCTCGGCTCCCGCATCACGCTGATGCTCGGCGGCCCGGGCGTCCGCGGCGAACCCGAGGTCGGCGTGCGGGCGGTCTCGGACGCGCCCCCGGCTGACCGAGTCCTCACGGTGCTCACCGACGTGCTGCGCGAGCAGGGCATCCCGGCAACCGTGCGGCGGACCGGCGACGGGTGGGTCCTCGGCACGAGCAGGCCGCTCGCCGCCGAGCTCACCCGGCAGGGCGACCTGGGCAGCAGGCCCGGGTTCGGGCCGCGGTGCCCGGACGCCGCGCAGGCCTCCTTCGTCGCCCTACGCCGACACCGCCGGCCTGGCCGCGGCCTGCCGGGACCGGATCGACCGGACGCGGTCAGCGTGCTCAAGGCGCTGGACGTCGTCGGCGTCAGCGCCCGTACCAGGACGGCAGGCGCCTGACCGTGCCGGATCGCCTCGCTGACCCACCGGCGACCCGTCCGCCGGCCGGCTGCCACTACCGGTGGGCCAGGGGCTTCGGAGCCACCCCTATCGTTGCCGGGATGCGTCAGGCCGTGCGGGTGGAGCTTCCCTGGCTGCTGGCCTGCCTTCTCCCGGCGGGGTGGCGCTGGGCGGCCTGTGGCGGCTGCTGGTCCCGCTGGTGACCGACCAGCTGATCGACCAGACAGCCTCGAGGCCGCTGTGACCGGCGACGCCCTGCTCGCCGGGCTGGGCATGCTGGCCGGGCTGGTCACCGCCGCCGCCCTGCTCACCCACCCCGGCCCGGTGCCGTCCGGCGCTTCGCCGTCGTCATGGCAGGACGATCGCCGGAGGCGGCGCTGTCTGGGCAGCGGGGGTGATGTTCGGGGGCCGACGCTGCGCGGTGGGCGCGGCGTTCATCTGGCCAGTGGTGACCGCGGGCGTGACGTTCGCCGTGACCGGGCTGTCCGTCGTGATCAACCCCGGGCGACTCAGCGCCGGGCGATCCAGCGGTGCTGCTGGCTGAGCCGCAATAGGTCGGCGGGCGGCGACAACTCGACGTCAGGCCACGACGGCCTGCGCTGACCAGGATCGTGGGGAACCCCAGCGCGCTGTCGTCGACCACCGTGGGCAGGCTGCGGCGCTGCTGGCAGGCTGATCCCGCCGACGACGTAGCCGGTGGCGCGCTCGGCCTGGGCCGCCTCGGCCATGGCCGCGTGCTTCCCGCCGGCGCTGGCGGCCAGAGACCTTGAGGTCGAGGTAGGCGTCGACGGGGACGACCGCAGCGGTCGGCGCGCCGTCCACAAGGGCGACCAGCGTCTTGAACGCCCGCCGCGGGTCGACGCCCAGCGCCTCGGCGGCCTGCAGGCCGAACGGGTGCTGCCGCGGGTCAGCGTACGG
>ERZ1370068.4413-contig-3487_pt1 | contig 24294 bp, 40 predicted proteins | sample MGYA00561227_ERZ1370068 | MGnify/ENA primary metagenome ERZ1370068 (study PRJEB38410, sample SAMEA6850437) | metagenome | study: Metagenomic assessment of the ecological functions of the soil: analysis of the soil microbiota associated with the...
GGTGTACTTCGTTCAGTTACGTATTGCTCGCTAAGGTTAGCGCCTGCGAAAAACGACCACTAACCCTAAATGGCGTTTCTTTACGCTATTTCGGGTGAATCAGAGTTCGAGGAATCCCCGTTTCAGCGCAATCGTGACGGCGTGTGTGCGATCGTTAGCACCCAACTTGGCAAGAATGTTCCGGACTTGACCTTTCACGGCGTCTTCGGTGACTGAGAGCTGCGTCGCAATCTGTTTGTTGGTATTGCCGTCGGCGATCAGGCGCAGGACGCGCACTTCCGCCGGTGACAGTGTCTCCTCGGCGGCATGTTCGGCAAGTTCAAAAGAGACCTCCGGAGATAGCGACTTTCTTCCCGCGTGTACCGCACGGATCGTGTCCAGCAGTTCTTTATGCAGGCTGTTCTTCAAAAGGTAAGCGCGGGCGCCCGCCTTGAGAGCGCGTAACGCCTGGGCGTCGCCGGTGTAGGTAGTGAGCACGATGATTCGCGCGTCGGGAATTCTCCGCGGATGGCGATCATTGCATCCAGGCCGTTCATCTCCGGCATCTGCAAATCCATCAGCGTCACGTCGGGACTGGTGCGTGCGGAAGTGCTGAATCGCTTCACGCCCATTCGCAGCTTCGGCCACCAACGTCATGTCGGACTCATCGGCGATAAGCGCGGCAATGCCCTGGCGCAGGACCGGATGATCATCCACGGCCAGAATCCGAATCTTTTGGAATCATCAGTCATGGCTGGCTCCTACTCTCGTTTACGTTCGCCGTTCCCGGAAGTTATCACCACGACTGGCGCGCGGACACATCGTAAGCGATGCTGCCGGGAATGCTCAGCTCGACCTGCGTGCCGGAGTCGAGCTGGCTCCAGACCTCCAGTCTTCCGCCAACGATTTCGGCCCGCTCACGCATGCCGGGCAGCCCGAAGTGTCCGGTGGGCTGCTGTTGCATAGTATCCACGTTAATGCCCTTCCCGTCATCTCGAACCGTCAGGCGAAACTGCCGCTTGTCGTATCGGATTTCCACAGTGATCCGCCGCGCCTGCGCGTGACGAAAGGCGTTGCGCAAAGCCTCGCCGGCGATGCGGTATGCCTCGTCGCGCACCACGGGTTGCAGGTTGCGCGGCGCGCCTTCTACTTCGACATCAATGACGGGACGATCGGTCGTTGACGTATCACTGGTGAGTTCTTCTGCAATGGCAGTTATTGCGTTGGCAAGATCGTTGGTCTCGAACGCCGACGAGCGCAACCCCTGCACCGCATCACGGCCTTCGGCAATCGCCTCAGCCGCCTGATCGATTGCGGCATCAAGCCTGCTGCTTGGCTTCGTCTGGACGGGCTGGCAGGAGTTTTGACGCCGACTGAAACCTGAGCAGCAGGCCCTGAAAGCTTTGCAGCAGAGTGTCGTGCAGTTCGCGCGCGATGCGTAGTGCGCTCGCTCACCCGCGCCGTCGAGGGTCATGTTGATACTGGTGCGCGAGCTGACGGACACGGAAGTTGATAAGCCGCCCAGAGCAAGGCCAGAGAAGGCGACGACGACGAGCACGCGGAACCAGCTTGTCTGGTAGCACATCGGCGGGATCGACGAAGTCCAGCAGTCGCGCCTTCCTCGTTCCACACGCCGCTGTTGTTGCAGGCCATCACGCGGAAGCGGTAGCTGCCCGGCGGCAGGTTCGTGTAGTGAACACTGGCGCTGGTTGACCAGCTCGCGCCAGCTCGTTGTCCTGGCCCTCCAGCTTGCACGCGGAAGCGCACCTTCTCCGGCGCCACCAGGCTCAGCGCCGTGAAGTCGAACATACAGGTCGCGCACTCACGCTGGAGTAGTCGCAAGCCTTGCGAGACGTCGTACGATCTTGCCGTCGGCTGTGACCTGCTCGATGTAGACCGGCGGCGGGAGTTGGTTGACGACAAGATGATGGGGATCGACGACCTGAACGCCTTCTCCCGTCACGAACCACAGTTTGCCGTCGGCGGACTTCGCGACGGGAGGACCGAAGTAGGCGGGCGAAATCGGATGGAGCCTGACGCCGTCGGCCGCATCCCACACGGTCGTTTCAACCCTGCGCTTCGGGTCGGCGATCCACGCGTCCAGTTCGCCGCGCGCGATGCGCACGAGGCCGCAGGCCGTGTACAACCAGAGCGAACGGTCGTCGTCCTCTATCGTCCAGTGAATCGTGTCGCAGGGCAGACCGTTTCTGCGTTGTGAGCGTAGCGATGCGGCCGTCTTTAATCCGGCTCAGGCCGCCCTCCTCGGTTGCGGCCCACAGCGCTCCATCCCGATCGAGTTGAAGACCGGGACATGGCCCTTACCCAGCCCATCGGCGGCTGTGTACGACGCGCGGACCTGACCGTCCTTGAAATACAACACGCCGCCGTCTTGCCAGAATGAAAGCCACACGTCCGCCCTGGTCAGAGAGTATGACCTTAGCTTGTTGCTGACGTCCCAGCGCTGACCAGGGAAATGCTCGACAAGACGTCCGTCCAGCAAGTGCGACAGGCCCTTGTTTCCTGAAAGCCAGAGGTTGCCTACCTTGTCCCCCGTGATGGAATAGACTTCTCCGCTAGGCACGCCATTTACGGCAACAAACCTGCCGTCGTTGAAATAGGCAAGTCCGCGAGCCGTGAACACCCAGATGCGCCCGCGATAATCCTCGAAACAGCGACTGCGCAACATCATCCGGCAGTCCACTCGCCTTACGGAAGATCGTAGTTTGTCCGTCCTTCCATCTGGTCAAACCGTTGTGAGCGGCTATCCAGATGCTCCCATCCGTGGCCGCGATCACGGAATTAGTCTGCGTCGCTGGACAAACCTTGTTTCGTAGAAATAGTAGTGACGGGGAGTTCTCGAAAGCGGTCGAGACCTGCCGTGGAGGCGACCCAGACATTGCCTTCACGATCCTCGAAAATGCTGCAACTGATGTCGCCTGAGAGGCCGTCTGATTTCGTAAACACATCGGTCCGGCCTTGATGTACGTGGATGAGCCCCCGCTCGTGGGTTCCGATCCAGAGACCTCCGTCGCGGTCCCGGAGCAGTTTATTCGAATCGACATCAGCGGTCCGGGAGCAGCGCATTCGGATTCATTGCGCTGTGAATCGAGTACTCTTCGACTTTGTCGCCCACGATCTGCCTGAGTCCTGCGCCGCTCACGCCAAGCAACAGTCGTCCGTCGTCGGCCTTAGTCATATCACCGACCCGCGGTCCCGGCATCGCATATCGCTTGGGAGCGCCGGGCTTCCATCGCCAAAGCCCAGACTCTGCGCCGGCCCAGAGAGCGCCTGAGCTGTCCTCACCCAGACTCCAAACGAATGTGCCGAAACGCGCCATCCTCCACGTAGCATTGCGCGCGGCCGCTTCGGATTGCGCACAGCCGGCCCTGGTTCGCCAGTATGCCGGCCCACACTGTTCCCTCGCGGTCTTCGAGCAGCGATGTCACAAACACGTTGCCAACCTCCGGGTACCGGGTCAACTCGGCACCATTCCAGCTTACAAGGCCGGCATAGGTGCCGATCCAGAGTGTGCCGTCGCGCGTGACAAGCAGACTGTAGGGCTTGTCGGGGAGTTGCTGACCCGAAGGTGGTTGCCAGGGATAAAGCGAACACCGTCGAAGCGAAAGAGGCCGAATTCGCTGCCCAGCCACAGATACCCATCGGGCGTCTGGGCCATCGCGAAGACGGCGCCCAGCGAGTACCCGTCCCGGACGGTCCACGAGGTATGCGCATACTGGCTGACCTCCAACGATGGGTTCAGCGCGAGAGCAATCAGAGTGCGAGCCAAGAAAATCGACGCCAGCAGCCACGCGAGCTTAAAACTGCCGATCAGGGCCAGGGCCAACGCGAGACCGGGGCTGGTGTCGCATAGCGAATCATCTCCAAATTTTGCGGGCGTGAAAAAGGTGATTATATAGAAAACGAATCACAAGACAACAAAGTCATCGTGATCGTGTTCTGAGATCCATATGTTTGGGATGTATGCCGAGCCTCTTCATGCCAACCGTAATTTCACGAACAATTCGTGAAAGCCCAAACCTCTGCTTCTTTAGCCAAGTAACTAATTAGGTAGTTTTGTGATGGAACACCTGTTGCTCTTCAACCGGCGAAGAAGAAAGCTTCAAAGGAGAGTCAAAACAATCTTGAGGATCAATGCATTAGTAATCGGCATTGCCCTATTCTTCTGTAGCTCGCTAATTCCGACTGGTCATGCCCAACAGGCGCAAACTGAGACGCAGGCTGTCCAAGTCATCGGCCTTGCGGGTTTGAAAGAAAACACGAAAGGACGGCTGACTGATCGGCAACGGAACTCTGCGGTTTATTCATGCCAAGGGCAACGCCGACGTGGCCGCCGCGTCTATCGAGGATGTTGTCACGGGAAAGGATAGCCAGCGGGTTATCGGCGGAACTTCCGGAACGGTGGCATCACTCGCTGCTCCTTACGGGTCCGGCAGTGCGCTGCGCTTTGTTTCGCAAAAGCTGGACACCCTGACGATTCAATATCGCGACGCCGACGGCGGCTTGCACGGCGCGATCTTTACGATGCCGCGTGGCAAGGCGGAGGCGATCAAGAAGGAACTGGTCGCGCAAGGGGCGCACACAAGCGTTCCGATTCTGGCAGACCTGAAAAAGAGTTCAGCCGATTCGCGGGAGGAGAAGTGATGAGAACCAATTTTAGAAATGCGCTAGCTGTTTTCGTTTTGCTCACGTTGTGTTTTGCAGGACAGTTGCGTGCGGAGGCAAAGCAGCCCGTGAAGATGAAGGCTGCGGCGGTCGAGGTCAGGATGATCCCGTCCGACGAGTTAACACCTACCACCAGAATTCCAAGTCTCACTTTATGAGAACCTGATCGAACAACTCCGGAAGAAGGCTGTGTTTCCACGTGTCTATCGTGACGGAGATAGAAATGCCGATAACGCCGCCGAGCTAATCACGCTTGATTGCACCGTCGTCAAGTTTAAGAAGGGCAACGAAACGCTGCGTGACGTTAACGACCGTCGCGGGCGCGACCTCGATGACGCTGCGCTGCGAGTTCACGGACAAGGATGAGAACTCACTGTTGGTTCGCGATATCACAGGCAAGGTGCGTTTCTTCGGCGGTAATTTGAAGGCGACTTATGACTTCGCCAAGAAGGCGGCCAAGGTCGCGGATGAAAACTTTTCTTCCGCCGCCGGACGTTCCTAAGCTAAGAAGCGCGATTTAACTACTCATCGCTTCGCGGTCTACGTGAGCCGCTGACCGGACGCGATTGTCGACGGACTTCCTGGTCCGAACATCGTAAGCAATAGAGCCGGGAATGCTCAGCTCGACCTGCGTGCCGGAGTCGAGCTTGCTCCAGACCTCCAGATCGCCCGCCGACGATTTCGGCCCGCTCGCGCATGCCGGGTAGCCCGAAGTGTCCGGCGGGCTGACGGCGTAGAATCTTCTCGTCGATACCCTTTCCGTCATCGCGGACCGCGCAAGCGGAGCTGCCGCTTGTCGTATCAGAATCTCCACGGTGATCTGCCGCGCCTGTGCGTGGCGGAAGGCGTTGCGCAGCGCCTCGCCCGCGATGCGGTACGCCTCGTCGCGGACGACGGGGTTCAACTGGCGTGGCGCCACCTTCCACCTCCACGGCGATGGCGGGAGGATCGGGGCTGCCGCGTCGCTCGTGAGTTCTTCTCCGATAGCAATTATGCCGTTGGCCAGATCGTTGGTCTCGAAGGCGGACGACCGCAGCCCCTGCACGGCATCACGGCCTTCCGTAATCGCCGCAGCCGCCTGATCGAGTGCGCTCTCCAGTCTTTGCCTGGCTTCCATGTGGGCGTTCGGGGAGGATCTTCAGGACCGATTGGAACCTGAGCAGCAAGTCCCTGAAAACTTTGCAGCAGACGTGTCGTGCAGTTCGCGCGCGATGCGTGTGCGCTCACTCACCCGCGCCTCCAGGGTCATGTTGAACTGGTGCGCGAGTTGCCGGACACGGAGCCGGTAGGCGGCGAAGAGCAAGGCCAGGAAGGCGACGACGCACAACACGCGGAACCAGTTTGTCTGGTACCACGTCGGCGGAATCGACGAAATCCAGCGGCGCGCCTTCCTCGTTCCAGACGCCGCTGTTGTTGGAGGCGATCACACGAAACCGGTACGCGCCGGGCCGCAGGTTCGTGTAGTGCGCATGGCGCGGGTTGACCGGCACTCTCCAGTCGCTGTCCTGGCCCTCCAGCTTGACGCGGACTTGCACCTTCTCCGGCGCTGTCAGAGCTCAGCGCCGTGTAGTCGATCGCCAGATCCCGGACACCCGCCGGCAAGCGCAAGCCATTCGTCGCATCGTAAGGCTTGTTATCCGCGGTGATCTGCTCAATGTGCACCGGAGGCGGAAGTCGTGTTGAACGGAAGGTGGTGCGGATCGATGACGCTGACGCCGCCGGATTGCACAAACCACAACTTGCCATCCGCGGATTTTGCGACTAACGGGCTATAGCCGCCCGTGAACCGATGGTTGCTGACTCCGTCGGAACTGTCGAAAACCGCCACTTGGATCGTCTGCTTTGGATGGGAGGCCCAGGCGTCCAGCTCAGACTGGCCAATACGCACCAAGCCACAGGACAGATACAGCCAGACCGATTGGGCGTCATCCTCCATCATCCAGTGAACGGTATTGCAAGGCAGTCCGTTCTGTGTTGTTAGCGTGAGAATGTGGCCGTCTTTGATACGGCTCAGCCCACCCTCAGTTGGGACCCAGAGTGTACCGTTCTTATCGATGTAGAAGCCGCGGACCATTCCCTCTCCCAGCCCTTCGACGGCTGAGTACGAGGCGCGGAGTTGACCGTCCTGAAAATAAGCTACGCCACCGTCTCGAAATCCAAGCCATAAACCACCGTGCCGCAGCATCATGCAGTAGAGCAGTAGCCGGTTCTCCGCGCCCGAGCCTGGTCCAGGGAATGCGTTCTACCACGCGCTCTCGGAACAAATGGAAAAGCCCTTCCTGATGACTCATCCAGACGTTCCCTGCAGTGTCCTCGGTGAAGGCAAAGCACGATTCCGTACGGTACGGACGCCTGTGGGAACAAACCGGTCAGACTTTAAGAAGGCCAACCCCGACTCTGCGTTCCGACCCAAATTTGCCCGCGGTGGTCCTCAAAGATGGAATACACCGAATCCTCCGGCAACCCACTGTCGGTAATCTCCCGAACCGTGCCCCTCGAGTTCGCCCCCCTCCCGGCCGTCAGTCCGCTGACCGGGGACGCCGCGGAACGCCACGTCTGCCCGCGATTGCGATAAACCGTGATTTGGCCTTTATTCCATCTATTCAGCCCATTAGACGCGCCCAGCCAGAGACTGCCATCCCGCGCGGCCAGAATGGACAAAAGCCCTCGGCTCGAGAAACCTTGCTGGTCAGAAAACGTTGGGATGGCGAAGTCGCGAAAGCGGTCCAGGCCGTCTGCGGTCGCCACCCAAATATTGCCTTCCCGATCCTCAAAGAGAGAATTAACGGATTCGCTTGACAGGCCTTCCGCTTGGGCAAACCGATCCGTTCTCCCCTCGTGAATATGCAACAGCCCGCTGTCCCGTAGGGCGCCGATCCACAGGCCACCATTGCGATCCCGAAGCAGCCTGTGGGGTGGGAACGGCAACCCGTCAGGAAGCGGATACGCCTCGGCTCTTCCATTTCTCAGCTTTGTGATTCCGCTATGCTTGGCAATCAAGATTCCGCCGTCATCGCTTTCGATCAGCGCGTAGATTCGCTGCGCGGGATCTGGCATCGGATAGAGCTGGGGTGGACCAGGCTTCCATCGCCACAGGCCATTCATCGCTCCCGCCCAGAGATTGCCTCCGCTATCCTCATATAAGGGCGTCACTCCAGAGCCGAAACGGCCGTCCTCTCCATAGCACTGGATGTTGCCGCTCTGAATCCTGACAGAGTCTTCCCGACGGGAAGGCGACCACCCGGCGACCCATATCGTTCCTTCACGATCCTCGAGCAGCGCTTCAATAATCTGCCCATCCAGTTCCGGGTAGTGAGTTAGCTTGCCGTCCTTCCAGCTTGCAAGCCCGCTATAGGTGCCAATCCAAAGACGTCCGTCGCGCGCGCCCTGCAAGCTTCTGATATCGCTGCTGGGGAGATGCTGCCCCGCCGGTGGCTCCCACGGGACGGCCCTCACGCCATCGAACCGAAGCAAGCCAAATTCGGTGCCCAGCCAGAGATACCCATCGGCCGTCTGTGCAATCGACCGAATGAGGCCACTGGAAAAGCCTTCGCTGACTTTCCATGCGGTGTGCGCGTATTGACTGACGTCGAGAGACGGATCTAGTGCGAAGGCACAATGCGACAGCACGCGAGGAGAATACCTAGCGCGATAACGAGGGCGTCGTCGCCTGTCCGCTCTCTTCATCTTGTGCAGCAAGATGCGGACGCCCACGATGGGAACTAAGAAGTGTCGGTTAATGTTCAATGCCCGTTGCTGAGTCAGCACCATTTTATGCGCAAGCACAAACCGCGATGCCCTAGAAGCTATATTTCAATCCCAGCTGGATCACGCGTTCGGTCTGAGTGAATCCGAAGTCGCTGGCTGAAGTGATCTTTCCAGCCAGCGGGTTGTTGCCGGGCGTCACCACTGGGTCGTCAAATTGCGGATGATTGAACGCATTGAACAATTCCGCCCTCAACTCCACTCGATGCCGCTCCGTGATGCGTAAGAATTTTGAAATAACCATATCCCATTTGTTGTTTCCGCTGCCGCGGATCACTCCTTTTCCTGCATTACCGAGCTGACCGGGAGCTGGATTGGCCAGCTTGCTCACGTCGAACCATCGGTCAATGGTCCGCTCACCGCGCGGTAAGTTCGGGTCGCCCAGAAGATTGGCGTGGGACCCGACGAACGGGACGCCAAACGAGGAGGGCGTCAGAGATGGGCCGTCCTGGAAAGTAGCAATTGCGCCGATCTGCCAGCCGCCGGCGACTTTCCCCAACAAATCTTCTCTGTTCCTGAAAAACGGAAGTTCGTAAAGCGCAGCTCGCGATCAGGCGGTGCGGCCGATCAAAAACCGCCGGACCATAGTTGCGCGCGAATATTCTTGATCGTTTGCAGTCCAGCTCCAGCACCAAAGGCAACGCCGACGCTGCTGGAGTCCAAATCAGTCAACGTCTTCTGGAATGTATATGAAACAAGGAAGGTGAGACCGTTGACGAAGCGGCGCTCAAGCCGCGCCTGTAGCGCATGGTAGTTCGCCGCTCGCGCGCGACTCGTAGATAACGACGTTACCCAGCTGTTGGATACGGAAAGATGCGTGCGAAATCGGGAGGCTGAGGCGGGAAAGGATTCGTCTCGTTGTAATTGAGAGCGCTCATCAGGTGCGAGCTTTTCGAGCCATGATAGGCCGCTTCGAACAACGTATCTTTCGTGAGGAGATATTGGAGGGTCAGGTTCCATTGCTGCACCTGACCATCGCGGAGGTTGCGCTGCATGCCATTGCGGTTGTTAGTGATTAACCGAGTGGCCTGCGCCAGAGGGTCGTCCACCGTGAAAACTGGCAGCGGATTTTGCGGATCGGCGGGACGAACGACCAGGTTGCTAACGGCTCCAAATGGATTCTGAAACGCGAGTTGCCGATACGAGTTGATCACATCAGGGGTGTAGAAGATCCCATATCCAGCACGCAGAGCTATGCGATCTGTGGCATGCCAGGCAAGTCCAATCCTGGGCGCGAAGTTTTTGTAATAAGGATCGACCAAGCTCCGCGGGTACCCATTTTGCCCGGGGAACACCTGCTGGCCGGTTGCGAGATCAAAACTGGCGATCCGGTTATCACGCTCAACTGGCCGACCGAAATATTCCCAGCGCAGCCCCACATTGGCCGTAAGACTGCGTGTCAGCTTCCAGTCGTCCTGTATGTAATAGCCCATGTCCGTATACGACAGGTGTGGCGAAAACGGAGTGGTCTGGACTGTATAGCTCGAGGGATATCCGAGCAGCAGGTCGGCCAGCGCATGAAAGCGAGATGTGGTCACGACCGGCACAGGAGCGCTGAATTGGCCGGAGAACGTATACGTTCCGTCGGGCTGGCCCCACTGTATGGTGGTCATTCGCTTGAATTGAATCGTCAGGCCGGCTTTCACCGTGTGCGCGCCGCGAACAAAGGAGAAGTTATCGACAATCTGGGCAGCGTTTGTCACCCATCTGAACACGGCGTTATTAGAGGAATAGCCGATCTCAGAATATCCGGTCGGCGTCATGGAGGGCGCCGCCCAGGTAAACGGGATCGGCGAGAGCCCTTTAATGCCCAACTCCTCGATCCAATTTCGTTTGAAAGCGTCAAGCGAATGACGCTCGCGTCGAAAGCGCACGAAGCCAATATTGAGTTCATTGAAGATCGTCGGACTGAAGGTGTGAACGTCTCCGATGGCAAACTGCAGGTTGTTGTCCGACTGTTCCTGATCGAATCCGGGGAATGCAGGAGAAAGAGCCTGTCCCACGCCGCGATCGTATGGAGCATTCTTGGTGAATCGGCCCCAGATCGCGTCTCGCGCTCCAAGCTGGTAGTCGATTCGCGCAGCCAGGGCGTCGTTATCGGAAACACCGCGTGGATGGCCAATGTAGTTCCGGGACGGATCGGTGTTGTTGGGGACGGGATACAAGTTCGCCAGTGCGGCGCCAACAGGGTTAATCCTATTCGCCGGAATCACGTTTCCCGGAAAGGGAATTTTAGTTATAGGATCGACGATGGTCACCGGCAAGCCACTGAAGTCTCCGGCGCGCTCCTTCAGAGTCGGCACCAGCGTTGTGCTGGTGACCGCCTGCCGCCGCCGCGTCCCTTCATAGGCAAACATCCAAAACAGTCTGTTCTTGCCGTTGTAAAGTTTGGGTAAGAACACCGGCCCGCTGGCGACGAAACCGAACTGATTCCGTTTCAGCGGATCCACCGTCGCGCTGAAAAAGTTCCGCGCGTCCAGAGCGTCGTTGCGAAGAAACTCAAATAACGTGGCGTGAAATTCATTTGAGCCGCGCTTCGAAGCCACATTGATCACAGCTCCGGAATTGCCGCCAAACTCCGCCGAGTAGTTGGAGGTCTGAACACGGAATTCGGCCAATGAGTCCAGTGGCGGTATCGCTAGTGGATAATTGTTGAGTTCCTGGCCGCTGATTTCCATGCCGTCGATCAGGACCACGGACGTGTTGTCTCTTTGCCCCCGACCGAGAACGCGGGGCCGTAATTGGCCTGGCGTTGAGTGGCACTGGCACGGCCCCCGTTGATCACGCCGGCGGATAGAGAAACCAGCTGCATTACATTACGCCCGTTAATCGGCAAGCCCAGGAGCCGCTTGTCATCGATGACTTGAGATAAGCTTGCGTCCGAAGCCTCGAGCAAACCACGGTCGGCTTGAACGACAATTGACTCATTTACCGATCCAACCTGCAGCGTTACTTTCAAACTTTCCGTTTGCGCCACTTGCAGCGCGACATCCTCAATCACTCCTTTCTTGAAGCCGAGGATGTTCAACTTCGACCCTGTAATTGCCGAACGGCAATGCCCGGAACTCAAAAAACCTTCCTCGTTCGTAGTTTGTTCCCAGCTTTGATTTCTAGCCTGGTCGACCAACATCACATGAACGTCAATGAGGACGGCGCCAGTGGGGTCTTGAACCGTCCCACGAATCACGCCAGTGGCGGTCTGCGCGAGCACAAACGACGTCATGGCAAGATACGAAAGAATCCCGAAGATCAGGTGCCTTTGCATTAACTTTCTCCCTCCTCACTCAGGACCTTGTGCGCTATGCCGGAGAAGGCTATCAACCTCCAGATCCACGAAGATAACAAAGTGAATCGTGAACGTGATCGTGATTCTACGATCTATGCTGTCTCGGATCTATTCCAAACTTCTTCATGCGCGAAAGCAGTGTCGTGCGATTTAACCCAAGCCGTGCGGCCGCTCCATTCTCACCGCCAACGCGTCCGTTGCACTCTGTGAGTGCGCGCATGATTTCCACGCGCTGCTTCTCGGCATGTTCGTCGAGAAATGGTTTCTTGCTATCGAGCGCATTGATCGTTTCTTTCACAATCCGCGCAATCCTTTCATGCTCTTGCGGGGCGCGCGTGTGTGTGGCTTCGTCAGTTTGAACTTTGCGTAATTCCGTCAGCGGCGCCTCTAAACACGTGCCGCGGGTGAGGATCACTGCACGCTCGATGACGTTCGCCAACTCGCGGACGTTGCCGGGCCAGTCCCAATCCATCAGCGCCTTCATGTGGTCCGCCAGAATAGTTTCGATTCGCTTCTCCATCTGCTGCGCGAACTTCTGGGTGAAGTAGCGCGCCAGCAGCGGAATATCTTCCCGGCGTTCGCGCAAGGGCGGAATGCGAATCGGAAACACGTTCAACCGATAAAACAGATCACTGCGAAATTCGCGCGCCGCAATCATCGCTTCAAGATCGCGGTTCGTCGCCGCCACTAGTCTGACGTCGACTGTCTTCGTCCGCGTGCTGCCAAGGCGCTCGAATTCGCGTTCCTGCAAAGCGCGCAGAAGCTTCGGTTGAATTTCCGGCGGAACGTCGCCGACTTCGTCGAGAAACAACGTGCCCTGGTGAGCGAGCTCCAGCCGTCCGATCTTTTGATTGATGGCGCCGGTAAACGCTCCTTTCTCATGTCCGAACAATTCGCTCTCGAACAGCCCGGTGGGAATCGCCGCACAATTCAGTTTTACGAAGGTGCGGTTTTTGCGCCGGCTGTGATCGTGAATGGCCCGCGCGATGAGTTCCTTTCCCGTTCCAGTCTCGCCGAGCAACAAGACTGTTGAATCGCTGGGAGCCACGGTTTCCACCATCTGCAGAACTTGTCTGAGCGCCGGGCTATTGCCAACGATCTGATCGAAATTCATCTCGTTGCGAATGGCTTCTTCGAGATAAAGGTTCTCCTGGGCCAGCTTGTCTTTGAGTTGGGAGATCTCGCGATATGCGAGAGCATTTTCTACCGCGATGGCGATTTGACCTGCAATGTGCCTGAGTAGTTCGAGGTCGTCTTCGGTAAACGCGCCTTCAGTGCGGCTCGCGATGTCGAGCGTGCCCAGCGCGCGGTCGTGCGCGATAAGAGGAATGATGCAACCGGACCTGAGCCCATCATTGTATGCGTGCCTAATCTGCGGCGCGCGAAACTCGTTCAGATCAAGCTTGGTTATCAGAACCGGTCGGCGAGAAGTAAACGCTACCCCTGAGGAGTGCCATCTAACGGAAACAATGCGCCTTCCTCGAGGTCGCTCGCATATTGGAGATCAAAACTGTGCAGACGCAGTTCTCCGGTCGCTGCGTCGTGAAGAGTGATGGAAGCGGCATCATGTGGGATGACTTTGCGGACCGCTTCGCAGGTCGCGTGCAGAACATTCGCGAGACCCAACTGCGTAACCACAGCATTGTTGATGTCGAGCAGCAGCTGGTAACGGTCGCGCTCGGCTTCGGCGTTAGCCAGAAGCTCGTGCTGCCGCCCGCCACTTGCCGTCGGGGGCTGTGGGTCGTCGCGCATCGGGGCGAAAGTGTCTCCTCAATCAAACGTGGCGTGGCGCCGTAATTATATAGACCTTTAATATCAGACGAAAGGTTCATAAGTTAGGTGTAGTGTCCTATCTCAGTTTTTCTCTGCGAAGCCTTTGCGTCCTCTGCGTCTCAGCGGTGAAAGAGCTTTAGAGAGACTCATCGCGGAGACGCCGAGGTCACCGAGATGGTGCAGAGAATTTCGAAGTACGACATCACCAGTTAGGGTAGTGGCTTCGTCCGCAGCTCGCGAGTAGCACCCAGTATGACTCATTAAGTTCTGGTGGCAGCGGCCAAGCTTTCGTTATGCCCCGTATAGCGGAAACATACCGCCGTCCTCGCGCTTCACCAGTTGGCGGCTCGTCAAGCGCGAGGTTGAAGCAGAGCGCCGAGTAGAGGCGTCGGCCTGCATAATCATTCCTGCTGACTGCTCCGCCAAAATCCGTTCAACCAACTGCTGCGGGTTAGGCGCTTGTTTGCGCCGCAGATGGTAATAGAGCTTTTCGAGTTCCTCGAATCTCTTGAGCAATGAACCGTATCGCCTGCGAGTGTCGAGCTGCGGCCGCTCTTCGAATCGTTCGAGTTCGCTGACTACCTGGTCCATTCGCCGATACGTCATCCTTTGCACGCGTCTTAGTTTTTCCATCTCGTTACTCCAATCGAACTTTGTGACCGAACACTTACCAAGATGCTCCGTCGTTTCACTGTCTGTTGACTGGCGTAGTGCAAGAGGCATTCCGCGACTCTGCGACCAATTCATTCACCATTGAAATGCTGGAAGGCGAAGACACGGTTCCGCATCCGGGAGTCACTAACATCCACTAAGGACGGTGATTTCGCCATCAACCCGCGCACGCGATCGGCCCTGATCGAAACCTGAGTACTCCGTTACGGTTGTGAAGAATCCTTCCGCGTGATGTCGAGAGTGACGATGACACCTTCAACTCTTTCGACAGTTTCGACATAGAGCTTCCCTGCTCAGCCTCCAAATATTCAATGAATTCCGACGAATCGTGGCAGCGCTCGATTCGGCACGGCCATTGCCCATGCCGGTAGCGATGCAAAGAGGAGAACAATGATGCTCAGAATTACGATCCACGATCGCGCGCCCGATGACGAGCTTCGTGCTGGAGGGAAAGCTGGTCGGCCCCTGGGTGAAAGAATTGAAGCACTGCTGGCAAGACGCGGTGGCTGACGATCCTTCTACTCCGATGCTGGTCGATTTGGCGGCCGTCACGTTCGTTGATCACGACGGGCGAGCGCTGCTGAAACAAATGCGACATCAGGGCGTCAGGCTGTCGTCACACGGTGTCCTTATCGACGCTATCGTCGCCGACATTGAAGCTGACGAAACCAAGCGAGAAGAGATCGCGTCCGGCTGTTAACGGTGTAAGGAGGGAGAGGCAAAATGAATAAACGCTGTCTTCAATTACTGGCAATCATCCTCGTCATGGCGAGCCCATTGATCGTTGCAGCCCAGCAAAGTTCCGCGTCAGCTTCGGCAGAAATATTGACGCTCGATCAGGCAATCTCGCTGGCGCTGCACGACAACCGCCAGGTCCAGGAACGCTCAACTGGCAATCGGCAAAGCGGAAGATCAGTTGGCAGCAGCGCGAACTTATCGCCGTCCGAAATTTGAATTCAACGCGCTCGCCGGGCAACAACTCATGAGCCCTGATTTCACTTTTACCAAAGGTGTTCTGGGCAACTACGCCAATGTCGGTCCAATACCAGATCACGATATCAAGTTGTCAACGCCGTTTCGGCCGACGGCCATCTTCTCTGGCCAGATTACTCAGCCGCTGTCGCAACTGCACCGAATTCGCCTCAACATCAAGCAGGTTGAGCTATCAGGTGATATTTCCGGGAGCAATTGCGAGGGCAGCAGCAGTCTGTCGTCAACAACGTCAAGCGCACTTACTACGCAATCGTGCAGACAGAGAGCGCGCTCGACAGCGTGCGTCAGGCGCTCGCGTTCTATCGCGAACTCGATCGGGTCACCGGCGATTACGTCATCCAGCAGGTGGCGCTGAAAGCCGACGACCTTGAAGTCAAAACCAGATTGGCAAAGACCGAAACGGAGGAACTGACCGTCAGCAATCAACTGAGCACCTTGAAAGAGCGGCTCAATCAATTGATAGGCCGCGACATCACGACTGACTTCAAAGTCACTCCAGTGCCTGAGACCTCCTGCTGGCAACCGATCTGCAGTAGCGGCGCGCTCGCTCGCGCTCGAACGAGCGGCCCGAAATCAGAGAAGCGAGACTGAGAGTCAAACAAGCGGAAGTTGGATAAGCGCGTGAAGAAATCTGAATACATCCCCGATGTCAGCGCCTGCGCTGATGTATGTCTCGCCGCGCAATTTCGATTCGTTCGTTCCGAAGAACTTTGCTGCCGCCGGCGTCACGGTGAACTGGGAAGTATTCGACTGGGGAAGAAAGAAACACGAGTTGGCAGAGAGACAGAAAACGATCGACCAGGCGAACAACGATCTTCGTGACGCGCAGAGCAACGTGATGATCGAGGTCGGAACCAAAATGCGCGACCTGAAACAAGCGGGACAAGGCGCTGCGGGTCGCGAGGCTCAAGCAAGAGACGGCGCGCGAAAACATGCGCGTGTCAACGGACAAATACAAGTTGCAGGCGACGCTGATTTCGGATGTGTTGCAGACCCAGGCCACGCTGGCCGACGCAGACTACCAATATCAGCAAGCGTTAATGGCCTTCTGGACAGCCAAGGCTGAATACGAAAAAGCAATCGGAGCAGACAAATGAAATCGAGAAACATTGAAAGCGATGACCAGTCAGCGCAGTGGTCCTATTGATAGCTCTGCTGGGCGGCGCTGTAAATCCAAACAGGCACAGAAACCGGCCGTGCCCGTGAGAGTCGCAGCGGTTGAGTTGAACGTCGCGAGCAGAGAAACAAGGTATTCGGCGACGATCATCCCACGCACGGAGGTTCAGTTGGCCTTCAAGGTGGGCGGCTATGTTGACGCGCTTCGCAAGGTCCGTGGCGTCGACGGCAAGATGCGCGATATCCAGGAAGGTGACCGCATTAACGTTGGCACGGTGCTGGCCCGGGTTCGCCAGAGCGACTATCAGGTCAAATTCAAAGAAGCAGAATCTCAGGCCAGCGAGGCGCGGTCGGGCATTGACGTCAGCAAAGCGCAATATCGAAGAAGCAGTCTACGGGTATCGCGTCGAGCAAGCCGCAACTGGCCGAAGCCGAGGCTGCTTATGTGAAGGCGAAACTCGACTACGACCGCGCGGAGAATCTGTTTGCGAGCCGCAGTATGACCAAAGCTGATTACGACCATGCCAAGGCTCAGTACGACATGACTAGCGCCAAGGTCGCCGCCGCGCGCTCGCAGGTTCAGGTGATCCAAGCCAAAGCCGATTCTGCAAAAGCGAATATCGACGTGGTCCAGGCGAAGTCAAAAGGCGCGCAGGCCGTCGTGCAGGAGACGCAGATTCCACTACACGACACTGAACTGCGGTCGCCGCTCAATGGGGTGGTGCTGGAAAAGTCGATCGAGAAAGGAACACTGGTTTCTTCAGGTGATAAAGCATTCATAGTTGCCGACACGTCGTCAGTCAAAGCGGTCTTCGGCGTGGCGGATGTCGCCGTGGCGGAAATGAAACTGGGTAGCAAGCTGAGCGTTGAAAGCGAATCGATGCCGGGCAAGGAATTTCAGGGACAGATCACATCCGTGTTTCCGGCTGCTGATTCCAAGAACCGATCATTCAATGTCGAGGTGACGATCGCGAATCCTGAGTATCTGCTGCGGCCGAACATGATCGTTTCGCTGCGAGTGGGAACTCAGCAGGCTATGACGGCGCAGCCCGTCGTGCCGTTGAATGCAGTTATTAAATCGAAGAGTAACGCGAACGGTTATGCAGTCGTGGTGCTGACCGAGGAAGGTGGACGGCAAGTTGCGCGGCTTCGCGAGGTGAAGCTGGGCGAATCATTCGGCAACGCCGTGGCGGTGGCTGAAGGACTCAAGCAAGGTGACCGCGTCATCACGACAGGCGGCACGATGGTGAACGATGGCGATCAGGTAAAGGTGATTCCATGAAGAGAGTTAAAGCCTTATTACGAAAAGCGCGCATGAACGCTGCGCAGGTTGGTCCATAAATCGCCGGCGAAAACCGTGGCCCACGACCAGACCAAGCTGGCCCACGGTCATACCAACGGCGAGGCGATTAAAAGCAAGCGCAACATCTCTCGCTTTTTCGTCGAGCAGCGGCACATCACCTGGGTCATGTTGATCGGCGTCTGCGTCTGGGGCGTTTACAGCTATAAGAGCATGCCGCAGCGCAAAGACCCGGACACGCCGGTCAAAACCGCCGTCGCCATCACGACCTGGCCGGGAGTGAACGCGGAGAAGATCGAGCAACTGGTGACCAGGAAGATCGAAGAGAAGATCGCCCAGAACGCCAACGTGGAAAAGATCCGCTCGATCTCGCGTACCAACATTTCGGTTGTTTACGTGGACCTGGATGAGAACTTTCCCGGCAGCCAGATCGGCAAGGAGTTCGACGACATCGCGCTCAAACTCGACTCCATCAAAGATTTGCCGGACGGAGCGGGACCCATACAATTCATCAAGGACTTCGGCGACACGTCGGCGCTCATGCTCACCGTCGCCAGCCCGAAGGTGAGTGAGGCGGAGATCGACGTGCGCGCTAAGGAGGTCGGCGAAGCCATCGCGCGCAACCGGGCACAATACGCGCCGGCGGGAGGCGGAAGCGCGCTTCACGATTGTCAACACCCTCACTCACCCGGTAAGCACCCGCGTCGTGCAGGACCCGCTCAATCTGCTTACCGATTACCTCAAAGAGAAGGGTGTGGCTAGCGACCTGCACGTCATCATTGAGCCAGGTTTCGTCGGGGTGGACGGTGTCTCCGACGCGAGCGATGAAACCCTGCTCGACCACACGCGACGGTTTATCAACGAACGGTTGCAGGCCGCGGATTTTCATCCGGATAGCTGGCCCCCGTGGTGATCCGTGACCCTCAGGAGACGCGCGAACGGCTGGGCCTGGTCGCGGGCGACAAATACAGCTACCGCCAGATGGATGATTTCACCGATATCATCGAGAAGGGGCTCAAGAGCGTCCCTCAAGCTACGAAGGTATCGCGCGCGGGCATTCTGTCCGAGCGGATCTTTCTCCTTTATTCCCAGGAGCGCATCGCCTCATACGGCCTGCAGCCCGGAGACCTGCCGAAGATTCTGGGCGCGCGCAACATCACCCCGGCAGGCGGTCAACTGGAAGCCGTGGGAAGGAACTTTTCCATCGACCCTTCCGGGGAGTTTAAGAGTGAAAAAGAGATCGGCGACGTGGCGATTACCCGCACGGAGCAGGGTGCGCCCGTTTACCTGCGCGACGTGGTGGACGTCGAGCAGAGGTTATGACAGCCCGCCGAGATACCTGAACTTCTACGACTGGCGCGACGCAAAGTGGCAAGTGGCAGCGCAGCCGCGCCATCACGGTCGCTGTCCAGATGCGTCCGGGCGGATACATCGGCCAATTCGGTGAAGACATCGACGGGAAGCTGGCCGAGTTGAGGAAACAGTTGCCCGACGACCTGATCATGGCGCGCACCTCCGACCAGCCGCGGCAAGTCACGGAGAACGTCAACCTGTTCATGAACAGCCTCTACGAGGCGATCATTCTGGTAGTGATCGTTTCACTGATAGGCTTTTGGGACTGGCGTTCGGCGCTGCTGATGGGGTTGGCGATCCCGATTACGCTCTTCATCACCTTCGGGATGTCGCACATGCTGGGGATCGATCTCCAGCAGGTGTCCATCGCTACCCTGATCATTGCTCTCGGCTTGCTGGTGGACGTGCCGGTGGTCGCCGGCGATGCGAATCAAGAACCAGTTGGGAGCGGGTCTGCCGCCGCTCATGGCCTCGTGGGTGGGGCCGACAAAACTCATCGTGGCGATCATCTTCGCCACTATCACTAACATCGTCGCCTACCTGCCATTTCTGACTCTGCCCGGGAGCACGGGCGAATTTTTATACAGCCTGCCCATCGTGCTGACCTGCTCTTTAGTGGCGGCGCTGATGGTGGCGATGATCTTCATTCCCTTCCTCGGCTACTTTTTGTTGAAGCCCAAAATCGAACCGCCCCTCGCGGAACGGCGCAAACACGGGTTTCCGGCCTTCTATTACAGAGTCGGCCAATGGTCGATCAATCACCGCTGGGTGGTGCTGGCCGGATCGCTCGTCTTACTGGCGGGTGGCGGGCTGATTGGCAGCCGGCTCAAAACCGACTTTTTCCCGAAAGACCTTTCTTACCTTTCATACCTCGACGTGTGGTTGCCCGAAGATGCGCCTTTGTCGGCGACCAACGAAGCCGCGCGGCACGCTGAGGAAGTGGTGCGCGAGGTGGCCGAAGAATACGGCAAGGAGCACCCTGAAAAAGATGGCAAGCCGCGTGAAGTCCTGAAATCCCTGACCACCTTCGTCGGGGGCGGCGGCCCGCGCTTCTGGTTCTCGGTTTCGCCCGAGCTGCAGCAGCTCAACTACGCGCAGGTGATTATCGAGGTCAACGACAAGCATGACACCAACCACCTGATCGGCCACATACAGAGGGCGTTGGACGAGAGGATCCCTGGCGCGCGGATCGATGTGCGGCAGCTCGATACGGGCAAGCCCATCACGATGCCGGTCGAAATCCGCATCTCGGGCAGTGACATGGCCGCGCTGCGCCAGGAGGCGGAGAAGGTGAAAAATATCCTGCGAGCCACTCCATACGCCCAGCGCGTCCGCGACGACTGGGGGAGGAGAACTTCACAGTCAACCTTCAAACCAACTCCGACCGCGCGAACGTGGCGGGCATCACCAACCTCGACGTGGCCGCTTCCTCGGCGACGGGGATCAACGGCAGCCAGGTATCGGTGCTGCGCGAAGGCGATAAGCAGATCCCGATCGTGGCGCGACTGCGGATGGAAGAGCGCGCGCAACTGGCCGACGTGCAGAACCTGTACGTCTATTCCACGCAGGGGACACAGAAGGTGCCGCTCAGGCAGGTCTCGTCGGTCGAGTACGGAATGCAGACCGAGAAGGTCCGCCGGCGCAATCAGTACCGCACGATCACGGTTTCCTGCATGGCCGAACCCGGTCACCTGCCGTCCGAGATCGTGAACGCCGCCCGCCCGCAGCTGACAGCTTTTGCCGCTCAGCTCCCCTCCGGCTACCGCATGGATTTCGGCGGGTCGGAAGAGGAGCAGGTCAAGGGTTTCAAAAATCAGACGGTCGTGCTGGTGATCTCGCTGGTCGCGATCTATCTGAGCCTGGTCTATCAGTTTAGGAACGCCATCAAGCCGTTCGTCGTCTTCGCGGCGGTGCCTTACGGGATCGCGGGCGGGCTGGTGGCGCTCTGGATCATGGACACGCCGTTCGGTTTCATGGCCTTCCTGGGAATCATCAGTCTGGTCGGGCTGATCGTCAGTCACATCATCGTGCTCTTCGACTTCATCGAAGAGAAGCACGCGGAAGGCGAGCCGCTGAAGGAGGCGGTGCTGGATGCAGGCATCATGCGGCTGCGCCCGGTGATGATCACAGTGCTCGCCCTGGTGTTTGCACTTATCCCGCTGGCGATGCACGGCGGGCCGCTGTGGGAGCCAATGTGTTACGCGCAGATTGGCGGGATGATGGTAGCGACCTTCATCACGTTGCTGCTGGTGCCGGTGATCTATTCGATCTTCGTGCTCGATCTCAAATTGATTAAGTGGGAAACGAAAGGCGCGAGCAGACATCGCGGAGAAGACGCACGCGCCAGAAACGCGTGCCAACGAGCCGGCAACGGCAGGCTGATGGATGCAGTCGTCGTCGAAGAGCATTTGGGAGATACATGGAAACGAGGCAACAACACAAGCATGGATCATATTAAGCCGGGCAAAGACTCGACGTCTGCAGCTCACGCTTCCGTTGGTGTGCGGATGGCTCGCGCTTTGTTTGTTCTTAGCGGCTGCGCCTGCCCGCGGGCAGCAGATGATACAAGGCAAAGACGAAACACCGTCAAAGTCTGAGTCTGAAGCGACGCGTTTGCGCACCCAACTCGCAGAGGCGACCCGTGAGTACAAGGCGAACCTCGAAAAACTGGTCGGCCATTTATGAGGCCGACGCAAAACAGGCCGAAGAGCGGCTACAGAAGATGAAAGAGTTATGCGCGCAAGGACTGATCACGCGCCGCGAGATGGAAACGTCAGAAGACGCTGCGGCCCGTGCGAGAGACAAAGTACGCTGACGCGCAGGCGCAGTTGAAGAGCGCCGAATGTGCAACTCGCTGAAGCGCTGATCGAGGTCGAGGCTGAAGAGACCGCGCCAAAGCTCAGAGTAAGTCCGGCGCCGCGCGCTGTCGGCGGGCTCGTGCATACGACCGCGTACATCCGCTACGGCGGCGGGCGCGCGTGGTCACTGTCGGAGGCAGGCGCGATCAAGCAGTTCTTCATGCTGAGATTTGGTCGCGCGCTGCCTATCCATGTGTTCGGTCAGTCAGCCGTTGCACGATCGCTGGGGCTATGACCATCGCAATGCGATGGACATCGGGCTTAATCCTGATAGCGTCGAAGGGCGAAGCGTTGATGGAATATTTGCGCGCCAATGGCATCCCGTTCACGGCTTTCCATTTCGCAATCCCAGGTGTCGCTACGGGACCGCACATCCATGTCGGGCTTCCGTCGCACAGGATCACAGCGACCGTGGCCAGCAGGTGGGAGCGTTAAGAAGGAGGTTTTATGGCGGGAGAAGTGACCAGCGCTGCGGCAGCCATTATGGGTGCTTTTGTAGGAGGGCTTGCGTCACTGACGAGTACGTGGCTTGGCGAACGCAGCCGACATCGACGGGATCTGGTGCAGCGCGAAATCGCCAAGCGAGAGACCGCCTATGCCGACTTCATAGACCACGCTTCCAAACTCTTCGTTGCGTCAGCTACGCACAATATCAATGATGACGAAGTCGAGGCTTGAAGGAACCGTCTCACTCTACGCCGTCGCGAGCCGCATTCGGCTGTTTGCTTCGGATCAAGTCATGAAAGAAGCAGAACAGGTCCTGGATCTAATAATCACTCAGTTTGGGGCCGAAAATCTTTCTGTCGAACAACTTCGGAAGACGGCAATGGAAAAGAAAGATCCTCTGAAAGCCTTCAGCGTCATCTGTCGGCGCGAGCTGAAGGAGGTCCAGAGAAGAATGCCGTTTCGCTGGTAGATCTGCAGATGAATCGGAGGCGATGTATCGACATGCCTGAGAAAAGAGCCAAAGTCATCCTTGAAATCGCGCAGGCGATTGGCAATCAGTTGGAGATGTCTGAATTGCTGGCGGCGTTGAATGACAACGCTGAACCCGATCGTGCATTTCGACGCGGTCGCGATCGTGATACTCGAAGGCGACGCGGTAACTGTCTCATTGGGCGCATCTTGAAGAGCTGTTCGCTCGCAAGGCCGGCGAAAGCGTTGAGAGCGTCGTGAGCACGTTACGCCTCGAGCATAAAGGTTGAGCCGCCGCCGATGAAGCTACCGGTGCAGCGACCACCCGATCAGCGAGATCATGAAAACCGGTCAGGCCGTATATGGCTCCAGACCTGGCATGCCACAGCGCGGGTTTGATACGGACGAGCCTTTATTGAATTACGGATTCCGCAGCTACATCGACCTCCCGCTGATCAAGCAGGGGCAACTGATCGGCACCATCAAATTTCTGTCGCGGGAAAAAGCGCAACTACACGGACGACCAGGTGCGCCTGTTGCAGGACATTGCCGAACATTGTGGCCATCGCTGTATCGAACGCTTTGGCTTACGAAGAGATCAAATCACTCAAAGAACAACTATTGCTTGAGAACCAGCGTGCTTCAGGAAGAGATCGTTGAACGATCCATTTATGAAGAGATCGTTGGCTCATCGGGTTCGCTTCAGAAGGTGGTGACCGCAATTGAACAGGTCGCGCCAACAGTTTCGACGGTTCTAATTACCGGCGAGACCGGAACAGGAAAGAGTTGGTGGCACACGCGATTCATCGCCGCTCTCCACGTTCAGATCGCGCCCTGGTGAAAGTGAATTGCGCTGCTTTGCCGGCGGAATTGATCGCCAGCGAATTGTTCGGTCATGAGAAAGGCGCCTTCACGGGCGCTATGCAACAACGCATTGGGCGATTCGAAGCTGCTAACGGCGGCACGATCTTTCTTGATGAGATCGCGGAACTTAGTCCCGAGATTCAGGTATCGCTGTTGCGCGTGCTGCAAGAGAAAGAGTTCGAGCGCGTGGGTGGCAACCGCACGATTAAGACAGACGTGCGCGTGATCGTGGCAACCAATAAAGATCTGCGACGAGAGGTCAACGAAGGTCGATTCCGCGCGGACCTTTTCTATCGGCTCAACGTTTTCCCGATTCACGTGCCGGCTTTGCGTGAACGCGTCAATGACATTCCGGTGCTGGTTGATTATTTCGCGGCGCGGCTGGCGGCGCGCACGGGCAAGAAAATAAGACAGATTGAGAAGCGTTCGCTGCAGTGTAATGAAGCAATACTCATGGCCCGGAAATATCCGCGAGCTACAGAACGTGATCGAGCGCTGCGTGATTCTGGCGCTGCCGGTGAAGTTCTTGCGAGTTGACCCGACTATGCTGATCTACGAACCGCCAGCCGGCTGATCACTGCGCCCGCTGTGGCGACCGATGCGGGATCAGATCGCAATCTCAGATCGAAACCGTGCTGCGCGAGACGCGTGGCAAGGTTTACGGACCAAACGGGCGCTGCTGCTCGCCTCGGCATTCCCGGAACCACGCTCGATTCGCAAATCCGCTCACTTGGGAA
>ERZ1370068.11002-contig-9653_pt1 | contig 24290 bp, 30 predicted proteins | sample MGYA00561227_ERZ1370068 | MGnify/ENA primary metagenome ERZ1370068 (study PRJEB38410, sample SAMEA6850437) | metagenome | study: Metagenomic assessment of the ecological functions of the soil: analysis of the soil microbiota associated with the...
CCAGTTGGCTACTGCTTCGTCGTTTTCGCCGGCGGGCTGGTGCAGGCCGACGCGAAGGCAGAAAGGAGCGCGACGATCAGTGGCGCTCTGTCGTGTTCTCGAAATCATTCGCGTCCGTCGCCCTGCTACTTCGGCAGCGCAAACGTGAGAACAGCCGCCGGCGGAATGGTGATGAACTGCCGGCCACCAACGGCGTAGCTGATTGCGGCGCTGTGCACGTCGGCGCCGAGTCCCACGTGCCAGAGGTCCTTTCCCGTGTCGGCGGTCGAGCGCGATGAAATTGCCCTGGCCGTCGCCGGAGAACACGAGCCCGCCGGCCGTCGAGAACACGCCGGCCCACGCGTCCGCGAACTCGCTTGAACTCCCACTTGCACCGTGCCCGTCTTCGGATCGACCGCGCGCACGGCGGCTCTCGATCGTGCTCGCTCGGGAGCGCGAAAGAACGCGCTGCCGATGATACGGCCGGCCGGGCCGATGCGGCGGCTCGAGCTTCTCGTCGGACATGAACGTGTCGCACTGCTCGTTGCTGAAGAAGTAGAACGAGATGCGTTCGCGGACTGTACGACGGCTGATGCCAGTTCGTCCCGCCGGTGCCGCTCGGGCAGACGCGATTGCCCTCCGCCGTCGGCTCGGTGCTCGGCAGCACGATCGGCCGGCCGTTGGCGTCGATCTCCTTCGCCCACGTCACCTGCGTGTACGGCCTGCCCGAGCAGGTACGCGCCGGTCACGCGATCGAGCACGTAGAAGAACCCGTTGCGGTTCGCGACCGCCACGAGCTTGCGCGGCCGGCCGGCGATCGTGTCGTCGAAGCAGGATCGGCGTGTGCGTGGAATCCCAGTCGTGCACGTCGTGCGGCGTGAACTGGAAATGCCATTTCAGCGTGCCGGTGTCGGGATCGAGCGCGACGCAGCGAATCCGAATACAGGTTGTCGCCGAGCGCGATTCGGCGCCGTACATCTGCGGCCCGGGATTGCCGGTGCCCCAGTAGATCAGGTTGAGCTCGGGATCGTATGAGCCGGTGACCCAGGTCGGCGCGCCGCCGCGCTTCCACGAGTCGCCGGCCCACGTGTCGTTGCCGCGTCTCGCCTTCGCCGGGGATCGTGTAGAAGCGCCACGCCCGCTTGCCCGTCTCGGCGTCGTAGGCGTCGATGAAGCCGCGGATGCCGCACTCGCCGCCGGCGACGCCGATGATGACCTTGTCCTTCACGACGAGCGGCGCGCCCGGTGAAGCTGTAGCCCTTGTCCGCGTCCGCCGCGGCGACATCCCAGCGCACGCGGCCCGGTTTTCGCGTCGAGCGCGACGACGTGCGCGTCGAGCGTGCCCATGAAGAGGCGGTCGCCGAGCGCCGCCAGCCCGCGATTCTGCGGGCCGCAGCAGAGCGACATCTCCTTCGGCAGCGTCCGCTCGTAGTGCCACAGCGCGCGGCCGGTGCGCACGTCGACCGCACACGCGTGGTTCTGCGGCGCCGTGAAGTACATCACGCCGTCGATCGACGAGCGGCGTCGTTTCGTGGCTGCCGCGCACGCCGGTCTGAAACACCCACTGCAGCGCGAGCTGCTCGACGTTGGTCTTGGTTGATCTGATCGAGCGGCGAGAAGCGGCTGCCGTCGTATGCGCCCGAGTACGTCAGCCACTGCTGCGGCTCGCGCGCGGCGTTCGCGAGCCGGTCGGGCGTCACCTGCGCCAGCGAGGCGTCGCCACGGCGAGCACGACGATGGCAGAGCGCAGGCCGAGAACAGCACGCGGTGCCGACCTTCCGCTCGTGGTTCGACAGGCCTGCCACCACGAGCGGTCTCTCTGTTGCGCCCGTCTCGAGTGCGGGTGAACCAATCCGCTGTCCTGAGCTTGTCGAAGGACGAGCCAGGCCAGATCGTCATTGCGATGCGCCTTTCTTCGCGGCGGCGTGAAGCGTTTGCAGATAGGCGACGAGATCGTCGAGATCGGTCGCGTTCAGACGATTGGCTCGCCGCACGCGGGCATCAGCGAGCGATCCTCGTGCCTGTAACTCCTGAGCGATCGACTTCGTCGAGGCTGTGGACGCGCTCGCTCGTGTCCATGACCTGCACCGTGAACGTATCCTCGTTGACCGGCACGCCGACGATGCTGCGTGCCGTCGGATGTCACCGCGGTCACCGTGTCGTATCTCATCGTTGTCGGCCATCCGCCGAGGCCGTTCTCGGTCAGACGCTTGCCGGGCTCGCGGATCGACTTCGACGAGGTAGGCGCGCGAGCGGGCCGAGCCGACCAGTCGTCAGCTCGGGGCCGAGGCGACCGCCGCGGCCGTTGACGATGTGGCACGACTGAGCAGCGCTGCTGGTGCCGAAGAACAGCGTCTCGCCGCGGCGCGCGTCGCCCGGCGGCCGGCGCCGCCGGCTGCTGCAGCGTTCGCAGGTAGGCGACGACCTGCCAGATTTCGTCCTCGGTGAGCTGGATTCGGGCGGCATCGCCGTGCCCGGCACGCCGCCGGTGATCGTCGCGGCGAGCTCGGCGTCCGAGCCGCCGTGGGTCCAGGCTGCCAGTGGTCAGGTCAGGCCCGCGCATGCCGCCGCGCGCGGAGACGCCGTGGCAGAAAACGCAGCTCTCTGCCGAAAGAGGACGGCGCCTTGCGTGATGGCTTTCTGATCGCCGGTGAACGGATTGCGCGTCGCGGTCACGCGCTGGGGCCAGACGCTTGCGCGCGCCGGCGATAGCCATAGCCGCGACGAAAGCCAGCGCGATCAACGAGTGAACGCGGCACGGACGCATCGATCGCTCCTCGAATGGCCGCGAGTCTATCACGCGCTGATCAACGCTGCGCCGCGGCCTGCCAGTTGACGACGACGGTGAGCGGAGTCGGGCGTGAGCGCTGCTGGGGCACGATTGATCAGGAACCGCTGGCCGTCGCTGGTGACGGCGTACTGGCGGCGGTTGCCGGTGAAATTGACGGCGCCCGACGCGAACAGCGCCTGCGGAATGCCCGCCTCGAAGCCGTTCGCCGCGCTGATCGCCGCCGCCATCATCGTGCTGTCGGGGGCGAGGAAGAAGAGCTCGCGCCCGTCGCCGCGCCACATCGGCTGCGTTCCGCCGTTGCGCGACACGCGGCATGAACCGCCCTTGCCGGGGAACGCCCGCACGTAAACGTCCTCGCGGCCCGACTCGTTCGACGTGTAGGCGACCCATTTCACGTCCGGCGAGAACGCGCCGTGATCGCTGTTGAATGCCGTCTCGGTCAGCGGGGCACGGCTTCTTGTCGCCCTCGGTCGGCAGCACGCCGAGCTTGAAGCCTGATCCCGGCGTACTGCACGAATGTACAGAATGAATCGCCCGTCGCGCGACCAGTCGATCGGATTGGTGCCTCTTCCCCCTGAGCAGCAGCTCGTCCTTGCCGCCGCCGCCGGCGCCTCGCGCGTAGATGCCGATCGGCTGGCGCGTCGATCCGAAGATGATGCGGGATCCATCGGGCGACCAGGTCGGCAGCAAGTCGTTGGCCGGATCGGACGTCAGCCGGCGAGCTCACGGATCGTCGCGATGTCGATCAGCCAAACGTCGCGGTTCTCGGGCGCGCCGGTCAGAGCGTCACGGCGACGCGCTTTTCGTCGGGCGAGAGCGCGATGTTGAAGTAGTCGCCCGGCTCCGCAACCGTCCCCAGCGGTTTGCCGCTGCGGTCCATCCAGGTGAGCTGCGACACGGGCCGCGCGCCGCCGCGCGCGTACGCGATGACGCCGTTGGCTGACGCCGAGAACGACGTAAAGCCGAGGTACTGGCCGACCTGATCGCCGACGACGAACGGGTCGCCTTTGAACTGTCGCGTGTCGGGATCGAACGGCCGCGCCATCTCCTTGCCGTCGCGCCAGAAGAAGAGGTGACCTGGACGCAAACACGCCCATCGAGTCGGCGGCCATGAGCGTCGGTCGTCGCGCGAGTCGATCGCGCCGACCCGGATCTCGAGCGGCGGCTGCGCGCTCGTCGCGGCAAGGAAGAGGAAGTGTTGCCCGTCGGGAGGAACTGCGGCCAGCGGTGCATCGTGTCGTGCCGCGCCGCATCGAGCGTCGTCGCCGCGGCCGGACGCGCCGCCCGTGGCGGCCACGCGCTCCAGCGCGCCGCCCGGCGACTGGCGCGAACACGATCGACGTCGCCAGCGCTCCACGTGCCGCCGCGGCCACTGGCGCGTCGCAGATGTCGACCGGCGAGCCGCCGGCGATCGCCACCTTGCGCAGCTTGCCCGACGCAAAGAACGCGACGAACCGGCTGTCCGGCGACCAGAACGGATAGGACACGCCCTCGGTGCCGGGCAGCGCTTTCACTGTCACCGTCGCGAGCGATCGGAGATACAGCAGCGCCGGCCCGGGCGTCGTCGCGACGAAGACGATGTGCCGTCCGTCCGGCGACACCGCGAACGATCGGCACCTGCCCGGCGAACACGGAGTTCTCCGGCGCGGGAACGATGAACTGGACCGGCTCCGCGGCGGCGGGCACCTGTACGGAGCCGCGGCGCCGCGTAGAATCCGAGCGCCGACGAGCGCCGATGGCCGAGCACCGCCGACAAGGCCCCACGCCAGCGATCGCGTGTCTCCGCGGCTGGTCGCGGCCGACGACCGGCGTCGGCGCGACTGTCGACCGTCGCCGCCGTCGGCTGCAGCTCCGCCGCGACTCGGCTTCCGGCGATCCACTGCAGCTGCAGGAGCAGATCGTGCATGCTGCCGAAGCCGCGCGTCCGGATCCTTCGCCAGGCAGGCGCGGATGATGCGAGTCGAGCGCCTTCGGCGCGATCGGCGCCACGCGTCGTGATCGGCGGCGGGTCGTCGCTTGAGGATCGCGCTGATCGAGACTCACCTGCGTCTTGCCCTCGAAGGCCTTCCGCCCGGTGATCATCTCGTAGAGATCGCGCCGAACGCGAAGATGTCGGCGCGCGCGTCCGCCTCGCCGCCCTCCAGCTGCTCGGGGGCCATGTATTGGAAGGTGCCGACGATCGAGGCCCTGCGCCGTGAGCGCGCCGGAGGCGGCCACCGGGCATGATCGCGCCGCCGGGCCGGTCACGGGCCGACGCCGCCTGCTTGGCCAGCCCGAAGTCGAGCAGCTTCGCCTGCGGGCGCCCTTTCGGCTCCGCGCGTCAGCATCACGTTGCCCGGCTTCAGATCGCGGTGGACGATGCCCGCACGGTGCGCGCTGGTCCAGCGCGCTGCTGATCTCGGCCGCCAACCTGCAGCGCCTCGTCGAGCGTCAGAGCGGATCCGCGCTCGAGCCGCGCGGCGCAGCGTCTCGCCCCTCGAGATACTCCATCACGATGAAGCCGTCGCCGACGTCGTAGAGCGTGCAGATGTTCGGGTGCGTGAGCTGCGAGATGGTGCGCGCCTCGCGGTCGAAGCGCTCGCGGAACTGCGGATCGGCGGCGAACGGCTCGGCGAGCACCTTGATGGCGACGATGCGATCGAGCCGCGTGTCGCGGGCCTTGTAGACCTCGCCCATGCCGCTCCGACGCCGATGATCGATTCGATCTCGTACGGGCCGAGTCGGGCGCCGGTTTCCAGGCTCATGAGCTACCGTCCAGGTTGCGAACGAGGCTGAGTGTAATCCGAGCCCTCTCGTTCCTCAACCGCCGATCACGCTTTCCGATCACGCTTTCTGATGCCTCACGATGCTGGTATAGGCGACTCTGCACGAACGCGTCGGGCTTGCGCGCGCCTTTGCCCGAACCTGGCGTCGAACTCCGCGGTCGGTTTGGCGGCGATCGCTTCCTCGACCGTCTTTCCCGCCTTGATCATCGGCGCCAGCCGATCGTGAATCGTCGCGAGCATGTCGTGCGTGGCTTCGAGATCGGCTTTCGTGGCCATCACACCATGGCCCGGAATGACGTGCGCGTCTGGGCGCGTCGCCGACCGTGCCGAGCGCCTCGCCGCCGCCGCCATGCCGCCGATCCATCCGCCGGTCGAGTAGTCGATGACCGGGAACGCTGCCGTTGAACAACAAGTCACCGGTTGCAGCACGTTGAGCGCCGGGAAGAATATTATACGCGTCGCCGTCGGTGTGCGCGAGCGGAATGTGCGTGCATCGAGCTGCTGCTTGCCGAACGTCATCTTGCCGCCGGTCGTGAACGTTTTCCCGCCGGCAGCCCTTCGGGCTTCAGCGGCCTCGAACGTCCGATTCGCCGTCTCCATCGTCGTGCGCACGGCCAGGTGTTTCTTCGTGTTTTCGTGGGCGACGATTTTCGTGCCCATCCGGCCAAGCCGCTTCGTTGCAGCCGGACGTGATCGAAATGCCAGTGCGTATTGAACAGCGTGGTCACCTTGTGGCCGTCCACGTCGGCCACGGCTTTCGTGGAGATCCGCGGGAGCGCTCGGCAGGCCGCCGTCGATCATCAGCAGACCATCGGCGCCGATCACGATGGCGACGTCGCCGCCGTCGCCTGACAGCACGACCAGGTCGCTCGAGAGCTTGGTCGCCGTAATTGCCGGCGGCGCGCCCGCTGCGCGAACGCTCGATACGCGCTAAACGCGGAGCCAACGGCCCCGGCCAGAACGGCGTGCAGAAACTCGCGGCGGTCGAGCGTCATGTTCTCCAGCTGAATGACGCCCCTACTTTACATGTAAGCTGACCGCGATGTTTATCATCGAACTCATTGCATAAGGCCGATCTGGAACCGCATCGACAAGCACATAGGCGACGCACGTCACGTTCCTGAAGAGCTTACTACGCGGCGGGACACTTTCTGATTTCCGGTTCGCAAGATTCCGCGCGACGGCGGGGGTCATCGTGGCGGTTGGCGACAGCCGCGAGCAGATCGAAACGATTGCGGCCGAGGATCCGTTCGTCGCGCAGGGGCCTCGCCGAGGCACGGGTGATCGAGTTCCGCGCGCGAGCCAGCGGGCGGAGGATCTGCCCGCGCGGATCGCGTGAGCGGGCACGGAGTCGGGATTCGGGGTCGGGATTCGTTGGCGCAGCGCAGAAAACTGCGGTGTCCGATCCGGGATCAGATCTCAACAATTGCGCGATCTGATCCGGATCAGATCCGGATCAGGATCCCAGAGGCGCGCTACTCGTGGCGCAGCGCGATGACGGGATCGATTCGCGCCGCTCGGCGAGCCGGCACCCACCCCGCAACGAGCGCGGCAGACGCCAGAATCGATGCCGCGACGAGGGAACACGGTCGGATCGGTCGGTGACAGGCCGAACAACATGCTGCGTGTGACGCCGGCGGCCATGAACGCACCGGCCGTGCCCAGCCCGATTCCCCACGCGAGCATCCGGCCGACGTCGCGCATCACGAGACGCGTCATCGCCCGCCGGCTAGCGCCCAGCGCAACTCGCACGCCCAGCTCGTTCGTCCGCCGCGCGACCTGAAACGCCAGAACACCGAAACACGCCGAGCCCGGCGACGACCAGCGCGAGTAGACCGAAGAAACCGCCGAGCGTGGCCATGATTCGCTCGGTGTGCAATGGACCGCCCGATCACCGTGTCGTAGGCCATCGTCGTTCGCACGTGGAGTGCGGGATCGACCTCGCGGATCAGGCGATCCAGGTCGGGCGCAAGGCGCATCGGATCGCCGGTCGCGGCGCGGAGGACGTAGTTGTAGCTGGACGGCTGGTCTGGCGGACGCACGTCTCCGACGCCCACCCGCTGCGTCCAGGGAATGTAGATGGTCCGGATCATCCCGTCGCGCAGACGCTGGTACTTCGGCGTCACGAACGACGCCGACGATTTCGTAGGCCGCGCCGACGGGCTGTCACACGACGGCCGATCGGCGAGTCATCGTGAAAGAAGGCACGCGCAAAGGTCTCGCTGACGACGGCGACCTTGGGCGAGGTCGCGGTGTCCGTCTCGCTGAACTCGCGGCCGGCGGTGAGCGGCGTGCCGAGCGTCGCGAGAGTATGCCGGCGCGGCCGTTGAAGCCCACTTTGTCCGACTCGTCGTCGCGGAACGCGTAGCCGTCGACGTGAACGGACACGTCCACCAGCACGCCGCCGGCACGGCAGGAGCATCGCCGCGCTCGCCGGATTGGACGCCGGGCAGCGCGCGGAGGCGATCCAGCAGCGCCGATCGCACGGTGGCGGCGCGAGCGGCGGAATACGGCCGGGTGTGCCGGACGCTCGTGGCCAGAATGCCGTGGCTGCTCGAATCCTCGATCGACGGTGGAGAGCCGGACGAACGTCCCCACGAACAGCGTCGCGCCGACGATCAGGATCATCGACAGCGTGAGCTGCGCGACGACGAGCGCTGCGCCGAGCCGGCCGAGCCCGTGCGCCTGCACCTCTTTCAGCGTGGGATTCAGCGTTGACGCGGACCGCCTGCAGCGCCGGCGCCAGGCCCGGAGACGAGGCAGGCGACGCATGAGGCGAGCGCAGTGAAGTGCGAGCACGCGCCAGTCGGGCGCCAGCGACAGCACGACGTCGCGTGCCGTTGACGAACAAGGTCGTAGAGCCGGACGCTGCAGCCAGCCGGCGAGCGCGAGGCCCGACCGCACCGCCAAGGGACGCCGAGCACGAGGCTCTCGGTGATCAACTGCCGCACGACACGGCCGCGGCCGGCGCCGATGGCGAGGCGGATCGAAATCTCGCGCTGTCGGGCCGCCGCCCGCGCGAGCAGCATGCCTCGACAGGTTCACGCACGCCAGCATCAGGATGAGCGCGACGATCCCCATCAGCACGAGGAGCGCCGGCCGACGTTGTCGCGAAACGGGTTGAAGCCGGCGGCGGCGGCCAGCGCCATGGCGTGCTGGCGCAGGAGCTTGGCGCGTTCCTTCTCGGGCGCCTGCGAGCGTCTGCGCCTGCACGAACGACGCGAACAGCACCTGCACCTCCGTGTTCGCCTCTTCGACGGTCGCGCCGGGCTTCAGCCTGCGCCAGCATGTTCAACCAGTTGAAATCCGCCGAGCGCGCTCGCGGCCCGGTCGCCGTCTTCATCAGGCAACGGCAGCGTCAGGTCCTGGAACGTGACCGGCCGTGGCGCTGTCGTACCGACGGACGGCGTTACACCGATGATCGTGAACAGCGCGCTCGCCGATGGTGACCGACCTTGCCGATGGCCGACGGGACTGCGCGCCGAAGCGGCGCTGCCAGTAGCGCATCGCTGATCACGGCGGCCGGCGACGCCGGCGACACCACGTCGTCGGCCGGCGTCGAGCAGTCGGCCGGCGGCGGATTCGAGGCCGAGCACGCCGTAGTAGCGCGCCGGAGACGAGGTCGGTGGAGACGAAGCTCCTCTTCGCCGTCGATGACCACCGCCTGGCTGGCGATCACCTGCGCGAACGCTCCCGAAATGGATTTCACGTTGTCGCGGAATTGCTCGAATAGGGGAAAGGAGACGACGCCTGGACGACCGTCGAGAAGGCGTGTGATCTGGACGAGCCGGTGAGGCTTCGCGGACCGGCAGCGTGCGCAGCATCACCGCGTTGATCAACGTGAAGATGGCGGCGTTGGCGCCGATGCCGAGCGCAAAGCGACAGGACCGCGACGGCGGTGAACCCTGGCGTCCGTCGCAGCGTGCGCATCGCGTAACGCAGATCGGTTGCGAGATCGTCGAGCCAGCGTCCGCGCACGTCGTGGACCGCCTCCTCGATCTGGGGCACGTTGCCGAATTCGAGAAAGCGCGCGCCGCTCGGCTTCGCCTGCCGGCTCACACCTTGGGCGAGATAGTCCTCGATCAGCCGATCGCGATGGAATCGCAGTTCGTCGGCGACGCGCGGATCACGATGCCGGCGGAACCACATGGTTCACTCCGCGGTTCTGAGGATGCCGGAGATCGCAGCGGACAACCGATCCCAGTTCGCGCGCTGCTCGTCGAGCTGCTGACGGCCGAGCCGGGTGAGCGAATAGAAGCTGGCCTCGCGCCCGGTGTCGGACGCGGCCCATTCAGCTGTGAGCCAGCGGCGTTTTTCGAGGCGATGGAGCGCGGGATAGAGCGAGCCCTGCTGGACCTGCAGCACGTCGCCGGACATCTGCTGCAGGCGCTGCGCAATGGCGTAGCCGTGGATCGGGCCGAGGGCGACGACTTTCAGGATCAGGACGTCGAGCGTGCCCTGGAGCAGGTCGGATTTGGAGGCGTCGCCGGCCATGCCAAGGCATTCTACATATCGATATGTAGAACGTCAAGGCATGCGCAACAAGGCAGGGGTTAGGGCTTAGGGGTTAGGGTTAGTCGTGTCACGCTGTCACGCTGCGTTCCTTTGTCTTCCCTGCTCCCTGAAGCTAACCCCTAACCCCTTCAGTCCGCAGCGCGGCGGCCGACGTTCTGTCCCTGCGCGATCTTCTCGTGCAGCTTGCGGATATAGCGGTTCGCCGCGTTCGGCTCGCAAGCTCGGCGGCGCGGAACGCATCGCGCCATTGCCGATCGCTCAACTGCGCCAGCAGCGCGCTCGCCCAGTGCACGTCGTCGATGGTGATGCGATCGCGCACGAGCTTGGTAGCTACCAGCGCTCGGTGTTCAGGTCGACATGCTGTCCGTTGACACCGAGGATGAACGGCGTCCGCTCGAAGGCGTCGGGGTTGGCTTTGCGCGGCGCGATGGGATTGAAATCGCCCAGGGCCGCGCCGACGTCGCGCACCACGTAGAGCTTCCACTTTGCCGCCAACCCGTCGCTCGTAGAGGGAATTGTTGCTGTTCTTGAGATCGGTGTTGTTGAACATCATCAGCATCACCAGGAGTCCCTGGTACGGCTTGCTGCCGATGAACGGATTCTCGTCCCAGCGCCACAGGCCCACGTCTGCCAACTGCTCGACCTTCAATCGGAACCGGCCGCCCGGTTCGATGTGCGTGCCCCAGTCGTCCTTGAGCGTGAAGGATGGCAGATGGTACACCGGCGGCTGGTGATAGCCGACGGCGGAGAGTAACCGGGACACCGCCACTTCCACGGTCGACTCATCGTCCATCCCGCCCGGGTACGGCTGCTTGACACTCCATTCGCGCCCCTTGGAATCGACGACGGTCATCCCGAGATTGACGCCCGTGTGCTTCCCTCGACGAAGGTATAGGTGTCGACCGGGTTCGGCGCTACTCGCGGCCCCACGGTCCGAAGTAGGTATCGCGCGCGGCGAGATCGGTCGGCCGCTCCCACAACGTCGCGCCAGGAACCGCGGGCGACGCCTGCATCGGCCGCTTCGCGCCGCCGCAGGCCGTGACGATCGCGCCGCACGCCAACACGGCCGCGGCCAAGAACACACGCTTCATGATCGGTCTCCCCTACGGCACGAACGGCGCGTCGGCCGTCCGTCGCGAATACCGCGACGGATTCAATGGCTCGGTCAGCCGGAACACCAGGCGCCACCCTTCGACGCCGCGCGCCACATCGACTCGGGCGAACGTCTTCGCGCCGCGTGTGGAATCGCGCGCCCACGCCGTACGATCGCTTGTCGAGATTCAGGTCGCCGAAGCGTGGGGCAACGTTGCCCGCGTCGACGAACACGGCCGCGTCCATGTGTGAGAACACGGCGATGCGGGCTTCGACGTTGACGAGCGCCAGGTTGCGATCGTGGAAGCGGAAGTCAGGGAAACTGCGCAGCGAATTCTGGCCGCCGATGCTCGGCTCGAGGTAGAACGGCACGATCTGGCTAAGATCGGTCTGCGTCGACGCGACCCAGCCATGCAGCGCGAGCACCATGCGCGCGCCATCGAACGGGACGAAATGCTCCGCCTCGGCCTCGTATCGCCGGAAGCTGAACAGACCCGCGTCGCGGTCGGCGTAGCCGGTGATCGCGCCGCGCACGAGACCGCCCCTCGTCGGATGTCCCGGATAATCGCGTCGGTCGGCCGACACGCCGCATCTCGGTGTGCATGAAGGTGGGCTCGTCACGCGTGAACACCGCGTCGCGCGGGAACAGCTGCTGCACGGTAGGGATAACGTGCCGGAAGAAGCCGCCGGGCTCTGAGGATCGACGGCGCCAGCAACCCGACGCTGCCGTTGACGTCGACCCATTCGACCGGCCGCAGCGTCGCATAGCCGACGACGTCTTTCGACTTCAGCCGATAGTCGCTCTCGTTCGACAGCGCGCGCTGCTGGTCCTTCGCCGTAGAACTTAATCTGCGTGAAGTCCTGGAGCTTGGCCTGTCCACCGAGCAGCAAGCGGCTGCGCATGAGCTTGGGCAGTTCGACCCGCGCCTGCGCCATCTTGTAGCCATGCCACGAGACGCCGGCCGACGCGTCGATCAACAGCTGGTCCTTCGAGTACCACCGGCGATACCCAGGTCCGGCGGCGATCCACCCAGCGCCGGCGACCATGTTGGCAAAGTCGATATACAGGCCGTTGTTCAAATCGCCTTTGCCGAAGTGGCGGTCGGCGTAGATGGCCGCGCGGGTTATCGCGTCCGGCTCGACCAGGTATCCATCGGGCTCGTACAGATAATCGGCGGCGGCTGGATTTTGTGCGGTCGCGGGGCGTTGCTGCGCGTGGAGGGAGCCGCCAATCGCCGAACACGCCACCAGGACGGCGGCAATCCATCGACGCGTGGGCCATGCTGAGTTACCGATCGCGTGCCTCATGCGTGGCCGTCATTGCATGCGGCGGTCCAACGGCGAGCGGATGAGTCAGCGCAGCGGCGATCGGTAGCCCAGACCGAATTCGAGCGCGTCGGCCTTGCGATCGTCGATCGCGCGGACGGCGAAGCGCATCCCAGACGCGATCGCTGAAACGGAAGCGCCACCCGTAGCGTTCGCATAGCCGCTCGGCGCGTTTGGGTTATCGGAGCCGTTGACCACCTTATACTCCCGCCTGCACGATCGCGCCGAAGCGGCCGATGATGTGCTCGTCACTCCGCCGTAGAAACCCATGGAGAGGCGGTCGCCGAATGTCCCCTGGCGGACAACGTCGGTGGACGAGGCGTAGCCGCGCGCGTCGCTCGATCCGTCGTGCATGAAATCGACGCCGCCGGCGATCTTCCCGTATCGATAGAACTGCCGCTGCACGGCGCCGGTGACGGTGCCGGCGCCGAAATCGTGACGAAGGTAGTTCAGTTCATCGAGCACGTTCTTGCGCCCGCCGGCCGCGCCGACGACGTATTCCCACGACGGAAGGAACGATGGCGCATCGTCGACCGGCCGCACGACGCGTTCCGGCGTGAGGTTGTAGCGCAGACCGACGCTCGGCCCGATCACGTTGATGCCTTGATCCGGCTGGCGCATGCCGCCGTTCGATCGGTGCGTGAAATCGACGCCGGCGTAGACGCTGGTCTGCGGCGTCGCGACGTATCGCAGATAGAAGCCCCAGTCGATCCGCGCGTTCAGGTTCGAACCGAGGACGCTGGCGTATGAGTTCGTGCGCTGATCGAACGCCTTCCAGTTCCACGACACGCCCATGCCGAAGTCGGTGGTCACTTGAACGCGGTCGTTCAGATGCGCGAACGGCCACGAGAAAAACGTGTAGGCGTCGACCGGCCGGGTCACGCCGCTGCCGAGCGACGCCACCGACACGCCAAAGCCGTAGGCCGGCAATCCGTAGAGGTGATGCCAGTCGCGGCTGCCGTCGGTCTGGCGTCCGACTTCGATGGTCAGGCTGGGCACCGTGCGAACCTCTCGATTCGCGGCGGCGGCGTCGCCGGTTGAAAATGGATTGGTGGCGATGACGTGCGCCGGTGTGAATCCAACGCGCGTGAAGACGGGACTCGAATCGGGAGCTTGACCGTATGCCACGCGCGAGGCGAGCAGCGCGCATGCGAGCGCAACAAAAACTCCACGAGCCGCCATGCACAGAGCCCCTGTGCAAGACGCGGCCCGTTCTACGAACAGCTGCGCTCGCGAATACGGCTGGGCGTGTCAGTGAATGCGGATTTTCAGCCCGATTGACAGATCGGGATCGGTATTCCAGCAGAACCTTGAACGGCAGATTCATGTTCTCGCGGAAATACAGCTGCGCCATCACATGGCCGAAGCGATGGCCGGCGCCGAGGGTGACCGCGCCGTATCCCCTTGTCGAACGCCAGCGTGCCGGTCGGCAGTACGGCGTCGAGCTCGCGTCGATCTGCATATGGAACGAGCTGCGCTTCGGCAGACGGAACTCCGGTCCGACCGACACCGCATACGTCCACGGACGAAGCGGCAGATTCCACGCGCTGACGCCGTCGATCAGGCGCGTAGCGCGGACGTCGCCGTGGAACGCGAGAAACGGTGTCAGCTGCTGATCGAGGCTGAGGCCCATGCCGAAATAATTGCCGGCGGTGTACGACGTGTTCCCCGCGACGTTGAGGCCGATCCGCGCGGCAATGCGCGGCGTGATCGAGTCGGGGCCGAGGTCGAGCACGGCCATTTTGCCGCCAACGTAGAGGTCGCCGATGCCCGACCCGCCGCCTTCGTGACGATATATGGGGACGCCATTGCGAGTGACCAGAGTGCCCAGCGGCGGCGCCGCCGCCCCACCAGTCCGCAGCTCGTTGCGGGACGCCTGGTAGCCCGTCACCGACGCCCAGAACGTCTCGAAGCCGCTGATCAAACCGTTGAGCATCCCGGCGTTGCTCTGATGCAGCTGCACCTGGCCGCCGAGCTCGAAGCGCGGCACGCCGCGCAGCGCGAACCCGCGGCGATAGTCGAGCGCGAGCGAATGTGTCTCGTAGCGCTGGCTGATCAGGAACTCGTTGTTCTGTTCGCGATAGAAGTTGTTGGCGGCCACCGTGTGAATCGACAGGCGATTCGATCCGTCCGCCGTGACATCGCTGTCTTCACCCGGCATGACGTAGCCGCGCCGGCCGCCACCGGCTTGATCGACCGGCAAGGCGCCCAAAGGCGCCCACCCACCGGAGAAATCCTGTGCCGCGACCGAATGAGCCAACGCCAGTACGACGATCACCCACAAGCTTCGAACAGACAAGGCTGAGAAACCTCGAGAACTTCTGCGCACGCCATCCCCGCGGGACCTGAGGAGTCCTGGTAGATCGGGTTATCGGTTTGATGAACCTTCGACGCTACTCCGTCAGGCACTGCGCCCGTAGACGGGCACACGCAGTCGGAGCATTGGGGAAGGTGCATCGATGATAACCCAAGTAACGTCAGTCGCCGACGGCGGATTTACGGCCGAGTTCGTGAGGCCCTGTGTTGTACAGTGGCACGCTCGTGACCGTCGACATCACTTCGCACCGCGATCGAAGAAGTTGATGGCGTCGTCGCTCCGTATATTCGCCGGACGCCGACGCTCGATGTGAATGGCCTGGACATCGGCCTCGGCGCGTTTCCACTCACGCTGAAACTCGAACTGTTTCAAGTCGCCGGCTCCTTCAAATCACGTGGCGCATTCGCCAACCTGTTAATGCGCGACGCATGCGCCCGCCGGCGTGGTGGCCGCGTCGGGCGGGAATCACGGCGCCGCGGTCGCCTATGCGGCGAATCGCCTCGGTCGGCCGGCCCGCATTTATGTGCCGTCGATCTCGTCACCCGCGAAGATCGATCGCATCCGTTCGTATGGGGCGGATCTCCAGATCGTCGGCGATCGCTGCGCCGAATCGCTCGCCGCCTCGCAGGCGTATGCGCGCGAGTCGGGCGCACTCGAAGTCCATGCTTTCGATCAACGCGAGACGTTGCTCGGGCAGGGAACGCTCGGCCGCGAGCTCGCGGCGCACGGCTCGATCGACACCATACTCGTGGCGGTCGGCGGCGGCGGCCTGATTGGCGGCATCGCCGCATGGTGCCGCGGAGACATCCGCGTCGTCGGCGTGGAACCCGAGCTCGCTCCAACCTTGTTCGAAGCGTTGCGAGCCGGCCGACCCACCGACGCCCCCGCCGGCGGCATCGCCGCCGATTCGCTCGCGCCGACGCGCGTCGGCGAGCTGATGTTCCCGATCGCGCGCGCCTACGTCGACAAAGTCGTGCTGGTCAAAGACGAAGACATCCGGTCGGCGCAGCGCCGCCTGTGGGACGTGGCGCGCATCGTCGCTGAGCCCGGCGGCGCCGCGGCGTTCGCGGCGCTCGCCGGGGGCGCCTACGTGCCCGCCCCGGACGAACGCGTCGCGATCGTCGTCAGCGGCGGCAACACGAGCGCCGTGAACTTCGGGTGATCGAGCCGGGCATCCACATCGCGGATCGTCGTGCTAAGGTTGACATCTCCGGAGGCACTCGATGACCGTCACACGACAACTTGGCGCGGCGCTTCTGCTGGCCGTGAGCTGCGCGACGATCGCGTGCGGCGCGCACAGCATCAACCAACTGTTGGCCGACCCTGCCAAATACCGCAACCAATCCGTCACCGTCCGCGGCACCGTCGATCAAAGCGCCTCAGTCGCGGGCCGGGGCGCGTATCGACTCACCGACGGCGATCAGGGCTTGTGGGTCGTGACGACGAGCGGCGCGCCGCGGCGCGGCGCGCACGTGAAGGTGACCGGCAGGCTGCAGGACGGGTACGATCTCGGCGCGTTCGGCAATGTGATTCAGCTCCCGGAGCGCTGCGCAGCGGCCTCGTGCTCGTCGAAGAATCGCACAAGGCGCAGGACTGACACGCCAGCCAACAGGTCGCGTCAGCGATCGCGTTGATCCAGGCGCCGCTTGAGCGCGTCCATGCCCTTGCGGTTCACGGAACAGGTCGTCCAATAGGCGTCCAGCCGGCGGGTCATCGCCGGCGATAGCTGCCATCCGAGCGGCGGTTCGGCGCGCCGCTCTTCGCGATCGTCGGACGTCATGTCCTCGGGGCGGCCGATACGTCCCTCCATGTGCCGTCGCTGCGTTCGGCCATCCGGCAGAAGCCAAACGTGAGCGCACCGGTCGCGCGCTGCTGCCGTGCGATCGCCACTTCGCCGTGCGCACCGCGTGACTGCAGCAGGGCGCGAATCGGAGCAAAGACTTCGCCGAGAATCTCGATCGGCGCCGCACCCTGCGCATCGTTGGGCAGCGCGACCTCGGGCGCGACATCCGGGCGCGACGGGCGCGGGCGGCACCTGCGACGCCGGCGTCGAACGCCGCGTTGTTGGCCTTGGGATCGATCGTCGCGTTGGTAACGTAGATCAGAATGAACGTCGCCTCCTTTGTCGATCGCCTGAAGCGCCAGCGCCACATCGAGCAGCGTATCGACGCCGGTCGGGTCGAAATACCCGCCGTCGACGACGTGTCGCTTGCGTTCATCCGTGATGCTGCGGACGAGGCCGGCTGGACTCACATAGGTGAAGCGTGCGCTGTTGTGAATGGAGGGCGCGAGCGCCGGAGCGGCACACCGGACTCCGCGCGGCACAGTTCCCGACCCAGCATGTGAGACCGTGGCATCGGGGATCTGCGGGTTGGTCCAGGTAAACGGGGCGATGATCGCGCGGGAGCCGGTTTCGACGATCGTCGTGTTCATCAGGAGCGCGGGCACCCCTGACGCCGCATCCGGCATCAGCGTCGTAATCGCGCCGCCGAGCGTCGTCTTGTGCGTGACGTTTTCGTAGGCGCGCATGAACGACGCTTCCATCGCCGTGGATCGATCGAAGATGCCGATCGGCAACGGCAGAAACCACTGCAGAAAATCGCCGGTCACGAGCTTGGCGATCGTCGGCGAGAGGAAATCGTGCTCCAGGACGCGCTGCGCGGTCTTCCGCAGATCGATGCCACCTCTGCGGATAATCGTGGCGTAACGCCGCATAGACGCCCGCGCCCAGTGTTCCGCCCGAGATGCCGCTCACGGCGAACAGATGGGTTCCGAACGATTCCCTTCCCTCCTCATTCAGGCCGCCGAGCACGGTCGCCGCCCAATACGCAGCGCGCATGCCGCCGCCTTCCGCGGCCACCAGGAACACATCAGGACGCGTCGCGTCCGCGGGCAACTGTTTGCGCCACTGCCGCACTCGCTGTTCGAGCGTCGGCAGGCGCTGGCCGAGGAGGGATGCGTGAACGTCGTGATTGTCGTTCCAGAAACTGAACGCGGCCGCGCACGCCAGCGCCACGAGGTCGATGTGGACGCGAGTGACCCGTGAAAAAGAAGACAGCCATGCTGCCGAAGAACACCAGGTTCGCGGCGGCGATGAACAGGATGGCGACAGGGCCGAGCCACCGCCCGGCGGCAATCGGAGCGAACACGAACAGCCCAAAGAGCGTGAACGACAGTGCACGACCGATCCGATCGCGATCCAGGAGGCATGCGTGCCTTGCGCCTCGGTGAGTGAGAACCCCGTAATCGCGGGCTCCTCTGCCCCGTTGAACAACGTGTGCCGTGTCCTGACCAACACCAGGAATGCGCCGGCGAGTAGCACGCATCCGCCAATCATCGCGACCTTCACCCACAGATCGTTCGGCGCGAAGGCGAGCGGGATCGCCGGCAGCAGCAGCGTGGCCGCGCCGAGCGTTCGCGGAAGGTGCCGGGCCAGGCCTTGATAGTGTGGGTCGTTTTGGGATGCATGGTGAGCGTCGAGGACGACGCGTGACCAAGTACCAGACACTGAGCCCCAGAGCGTGAGCGCGAGATAAAAGAACACCCGATAGCTCGGCGGCGCGTGGTCGGCCGCCAGGGCGACGAGCAGAGTCCCGTCCCTGTGGCGTTGCCACGAGCGGAAGGGTTCCGAACAGCATCGACAACAGCGTGTATCGCGACAACACCAGCACGCGCCCTCTGTCACCCGCCACGATGGCGCGGAGGATGAACGTCGCGACAACGGCGAGCGCACCCATTTCAGCGCCGACGCCGAGGACATCGCGCCGACGAGCGGCGACGCGATCGGCGCGGCCGCCAGATTCGCGCGGGTCAGATTCATCGTCAGCGCGAGCAGGCCGATGTTCTCGAGCACGTCGAACACGGCCGCCGCGGCGCACGAGACAAGAACCAGGCGGTCGATCCAGTCGAGTGGTCGCATATCGGTGAGTCATCGATCTGGGCGCGCGGGCTCAGACGGAGATACACCGCCGCCAGGAAACACGCATACGCCGGGATGAATAGGAAATCGAGCGCGACGCCGAGTCTGAACACGCGGATTTCGTCGATGCCCCACCGTCGCGACGAGGCCAGCGCCTGCGCCCATGTGGTGAGCGTCTGGCGGAATTCTCCGGCGGTGAACGCGAGCTCGATGTCGAACAGCCTCGGCAGCTTGAGAACGCCGCAACGAAGACAGCCGCCGCAAAGCCGGCGACGATGAGCGTGCGAAGCCGAGAAAGCCGTGACACAAGTCCCACGGGCTCCTCCTTCACCGAGACAACGCTGAATTGGTTACGAGCGAACGCGGACGGTGGCCAGGGCGGATGCTAACACTGATGCGGATGCGACAACGGCGGATACTTGAGCGAAGGTCGCGACATCGACTGACGTCGATGCCAAACAGCATCGTCGACACGAGACGCATGAAGCCGATGGCCAGGGCAAGGCCCACGACGAGACCGGCGCTGATGAAACGCACACCCTCGCCGACGAAGAGCCTGGTGATGTTCGCGCGGCGCGCACCCAGGGCGACGCGAATGTCGATTTCACGCGCGCGCTGGCTGACCGAGTACGCGATGACGGCGTAGATCCCCGTCAGCGCCAGCGCCAGTGCCGCGAGCGCCGAACCCGGCCATCAGCGAGACGCTGAACCGGCGCGGCGCGAGCGCATCGATCAGGTTGTGATCCAGCGGTCGAATCTGCGAGGCGACGACGTCCGGATCGACTCGCCGCATTTCCCGCACGAATGCCGTCGACAGAGCGCCAGGGGATCGCCGCTCGTCCGAGTCATCCAGAACATGTTCGACACCGCGCCGCGCGAGCGTGTCGGCGTGGATCTGCGGATATGTGACGTACAGATCCCACGTCGGCTCCTTGCCGTCGAGCGCGATCTGCTGCACGTTCCCGACCACGCCGACGATCCCGATCGGCCTCGGCGGGCCGTCGCTATCGTCCACGAGCAGCCGCGCGCCGATCGGATCGAGGTCGTCCAGCCAGCGTTCCGCCAATGCTTCGTTCACGATCGCTGCCGGCTGCGTGCGATCCGTATCGCGCTCGGAGAATGTCCGGCCGCGTTTGAGCGGAATGCGCAGCGCTTCGAAGTAACCCGCCGACACGGTTCTGAATTGCGCGAGCGGCACCCGTTCGCGCTCGATGACGCGGCCCTCGACGGTGAACGGCACGCGCGAGAAGAGCCCGATCAGCGGCGGTAACGTGATCGCGCCCGTGGCCGGACACGCCGGGCAGCGCCGCGACGCGCTGCTGAAGCGCACGCTGGAACGTCACGATCGCCTTCGCGGTTGGCGAAGCGCTTTGGCGGCAGCGACAGACGCGCCGACAGCACACCGTCGGGTCGAAGCCTGGCGCCACCGCCTGCACGTTCGCGAAGCTCTTCGCCAGCATCGTCAGCGACGATGAGCAAGACGACGGCAATCGCGACCTCGCCGCTCACGAGCGCGCCGCGCGAGCGCCGGCCGCCCGCGGTGGCGCCGCGGCTGTTGTCCCGAAGCGCGTCGCGCACGTCCACGCGCGCCGACACGAGCGCGGGGATCACGCCGAAGAGCGCGCCGGTCGCAATCGAGACGAACAAGGAAAAGACCGAGGACAGGAACGTCGATTCGGACTTCGCCTGCTCGAGGCAGCTCGGTGGGCGCGAGCGCGAGCAGGCCGACGACGCCCCAACGGGCGAGCAACACGCCAAAGGCCCTCCTGCGAGCCCCACGATCAGCGACTCAACGAGGCATTGCCGCGCCACGGCTGACGGAGATGCGCCCAGCGCGCGTCGAACGGCGATGTCTTTCTCCGGCCGGTCGCGCGGGTCAGCATCAGATTCGCCAGGTTCGCGCACGCGCAGCAAGAAGCAGCGCGCCGACGGAGGCAAAGATCGTCAGCAGCGCCGAGCGGAACGGACCCACGATGCCGTCGATCACGTCTCACCAGTTGCACGCCGCGTTTTCTGGCGTTCTCGACGGGAAACCGTTGCTGCAGCCGCCGCGCCATCCCCGCGAGCTCGTCGAGGGCCTGACGTTCACTCGTGCGGTCAGCGAGACGACCGACGCCGATGATGAAGTTCAACGAGTTCCGCGCGCCCCGGCGCGGGGTCGCGGTCGGGGCTGAACGGCATCACGAACTCGACGTCGCGAACCGGCGTCACGAAGCCCGGCGCCAGCACGCCGACGACGACGTACTCGTCGCCATTGAGCCGGATCAATCGACCGACGATGCCGGCATCGCCGCCGAAGCGTCGCATCCAGAGACGCTCGGTGAGCACGACGACATGGTCCGCGCCCGGGCGTTCGTCGCCAGGTTGCAACAGCGCGGCCGAGTCGAGGACGTGCGCCAAGGACGTCGAAGAAGTTGCCGGTGGCGCGCAGGCCCTGAAGGCGCTCGCCCGACGCCTCGTCGCTGAGGCTCGCGCCGTAGTTGAAGAACCCGGCCAGGCCGTCGAGCGTTGCGGGCGCCGTCGCGGTAGTCGATGAAATCCGGCACGTTGAACGGCGTTCGATCGCGCCCGGGCTGGTCGGACCACACCCAGAACACCGTTCGACGTTCCGGTACGGCAGCTGGCGCAGCAGCACGGCGTAGACGACGCTGAAGATCGCGGTCGTCGCGCCCACCGTCAACGCAATGGTGGCGATGGCGCCGAGCGTGAACGCCGGCGTTTGCCGCAAGGCGCGAAGGCTGTCGCGGATATCGCGGGGCACGATCGCCACGCGTCAGCGTGACGTCTCATGTGGTCCTGACGGAAGCGCCGGATTGTGACAATTCGACTTAGACCAGTTGAGACTGGCGCGCGGAGCGTAGAACTGCTCGAGGGCCGATGAAACACGACTGGCGGATTCGCGCTCGGATCGAAGATTCGTTGCCAGACGCAACAGCGCCGACACCGGAGCGGGTGGCCGAGATCGAAAGCGTCACCGACCACGACACCGCCGCGTTCGTCGACGCGGTCGCGGAGCAACTCGGGCCCGAAGGGCGCTGGTTCCACTACGGGCTGACCGTCGTCGGACGTCGTCGACACCGCGCTCGCGCTGCAGGTCCGGGACGCCGGCACGCTCGTTCTCGCAGGGATCGACCGCGCGCTCGACGCGCGTCGTCGCGCCGCGCGCGACGAGCACCGGCACACGATCTGCATCGGCCGCTCGCACGGCGATTCATGCGGAGCCGACGACCTTCGGCTGGAAGCTCGCCGGCTGGGCGTTCGAGCTCGACCGCGAGCCGAACGCGAGTCTGCGCGCGCGCTCGAGGACGAACCGTGTCGGGCAGCTCTCGGGAACGGTCGGGACGTACGCGCAGGTCGAGCCCGGAGGTCGAGCGCATCGCTGTGCGAGCGACTCGGGCTCGAGCCGGACCCGCTCTCGACGCAGGTGATCGCCCGCGACCGACACGCCGAGCTGCTGTCGGCGCTCGCGCTCGCGCGCGACGTCGCTCGACCGCTTCGCGACCGAGATCCGCCATCTCGCGCGCACCGAGGTGCGCGAGGTCGAGGAGCCGTTCGGCAAGGGCATGAAGGGCTCGTCGGCGATGCCGCACAAGCGGAACCCGAAGGTGGCCGAGCGCATCTGCGGGCTGGCGCGCGTCGTGCGCGCGCAACGCGATGGTCGGGCTCGAGAACGTGCCGCTCTGGCACGAGCGCGACATCTCGCAGTCGTCCGCCGAGCGCATCGTCATCCCGGACTCGTTCCTCGCGCTCGACTACATGCTCGACCGCTTCGCGTGGATCGTCGAAGGGCTCGTCGTCCATCCCGAGCGGATGCTGCGCAACCTCGAGTCGAGCCACGGCCTCGTCTTCAGTCATCGGCTCCTGCTCGCGCTCGTCGAGGCGGGCTCTGCGCGCGACGACGCCTACCGGCTCGTGCAGCGACCACGCCATGCGCGCCTGGGAGGAGGAGACCGACTTTCGCGGAGCTCGTCCGCGGCGATCCCGAGATCAGCCGGCCGCGTCGATCTCGACGCGGTCTTCGACCTCGAGGCAACCGTCCGCCACGTCGACACCGTCTTCGACCGCCTGCACGCCCTCGCCCAGAAGGAGGAACCAGTCCATGCCTGAGACCGCACTCCACGTCGGCAGCGGGAAGGTTCGCGAGCTTCTACGCGCTCGACGACGAGCGGCTGCTGCTCGTCGCCAGCGACCGCATCTCGACGTTCGACGTCGTGCTGCCGACCGACATCCCCGGACAAGGGCCGCGTCCTCACCGGGCTTGTCCGGCGTTCTGGTTCGCGCCGCACGCGCGAGATCTGTGCCGAACCACCTGCTCGCTCTGCGCCCGACGGGCGCTCGACCGAGTGCCGGCGGCTCGAGATGCTGCCGATCGAGTGCGTCGTGCGCGGCTACCTGGCCGGCTCCGGCTGGAAGGACTACGCCGCGACCGGCGCGGTCTGCGGGCACACGCTGCCCGGCGGGCTGCGTCGAGTCGGCCGAGCTGCCCGAGCCGATCTTCACGCCGGCGACGAAGGCGCACGACCGGCCACGACGAGAACATCGACCGCGAGCAGGCCGCCGCGCTGGTCGGCGCCGACATGCTTCGCGGAGGTCGAGCGCGTCTCGATCGCGCTCTACCGCTTCGCGGCGGAGCACGCGCGCGAGCGCGGGATCCTGATCGCCGACACGAAGTTCGAGTTCGGCCTCGACGCGCGACGGGCAGCTCGTGCTCGGCGACGAGGCGCTGACGCCCGGACTCGTCGCGCTTCTGGCCCGCCGACGAGTACGCGCCCGGCGGCTCGCAGCCGTCGTTCGACAAGCAGTTCGTCCGCGACTACTGCGAGACGCTCGGCTGGGACAAGACGCCACCCGGGCCGGAGCTTCCCGACGGACGTCGTCGCCGGGCACGCGGGCACGCTACGTCGAGGCGTTCGAGCAGCTGACGGGCATCGCGTTCGACGACTACCTCGCCGACCCTGAGGTGGTGCTCGCGATGAAGGCGACCGTCCTCGTTCGCGCCGAAGCACGGGATCCTCGATCCGCAGGGCCAGGCGGTCGAGATCCGTCGCTGCGCCAGCTCGGCTTCGCGGTCGGCGAAGCGCGCGTCGGCCGGGTCGTCGATCTCGAGTCGATGCGAAGGACGCGGACGGTGCCCGCGCCGAGGTCGAGCGGATGTGCGAGCAGCCGCTCGCGAACCCGCTGATCGAGAGCTACGAGATCGAGCTCGCGGAGACGCCGCAGATGAACTAGCCCGCAGCCGCGTATCGGCGTGCTGCGCTTTCCGGGCGCCTGCGACGACCGTGACGCGCTCTGGCGCTCGCGCGCGCTCGACGCGGAGGCCGTCTTCGTCTGGCACACCGAGACCGAGCTGCCCGAACCTCGACGCCGTCGTGCTTCCGGGCGGGTTCTCCTACGGCGACTACCTCCGCTGCGGCGCGATCGCGCGGTTCGCACCCGCGATGGAAGGCGGTCGCGGCATTCGCCGCCGAGAGGCGGGCTTCGTGCTCGGGATCTGCAACGGCTTCCAGATCCTGTGCGAGGCCGGCCTCCTTGCCCGGCGTCCTCCGCCGCAACGAGTCGTTGTCCGCTTCAGCAGTATGCGTAACC
>ERZ1370068.1450-contig-11346_pt1 | contig 24288 bp, 28 predicted proteins | sample MGYA00561227_ERZ1370068 | MGnify/ENA primary metagenome ERZ1370068 (study PRJEB38410, sample SAMEA6850437) | metagenome | study: Metagenomic assessment of the ecological functions of the soil: analysis of the soil microbiota associated with the...
TCTGAAGATTCGGAGTGCCAGCGCGAAGCCGCCAACACCCCACACCGACAACACGGCCAGTTCGCGCACGACGCTTTGCAGCCCCGCCCCTCGAGCACGACGCTGCGGAGCGCATTGATGAGCGCCGTCAGCGGCAGCGCCTGGATGTACGGGCTGCACCGCCTGCGGGAAGTTCGACGAGGAGAAGAACACGCCGCTCACGATCCACATCGGGACCATCGTGAGGTTCATCAAGCCCGGAGATCGCTTCGAAGGTGCGCGCCCGGCTCGCGAGCAGCAGCCCGACGCCGCCGAACGCCAGCGCGCCGACGAGACACACGATCGACGTCGTCACGAGCGAACCGCGGATCGGCATGCCGAGTGCGAGCACGCCGAACAGCAGCGGCACGCCGGCCTCGGGCGCGAGCAATACCAGGCGGCCGCCGATCTGCGCCAACAGGTATTCACTCTTCCGCATCGGGCTCGCGATCAGGCGCTTCAGCAGCTTGCGCATCCGCGCCTGCACGATGGAGAAGCCGATGCCCCACATGCTCGGTGCCCATGATGTTCAGGCCGACGATGCCCGGGATCAGCCAGTCGACGTAGCGCGATCCCGCGACCTGCAGCGGCTCTTCATGCGCCGTCCACGGGCTCGGTGCGTCCCGCCGCCTGCTTCAGCGCATCGTCGACGAGCAGACAGCGCGACGCGGCTCTCGTCGCGGGCCGGATCGAATCGATACGTCGGCGGATCGGTTGGCACGATCGAGCAGATGCACTTCGCCTTCGCGAAGCGCGCGCGCCTCGTCGCCCGCCGGAATGTCGCGAACGTGATGCCCGGCGCGTGCGCCAGCGTCGCGCGAATCGCCGCGCGCGCCGGCGCCAGGCTCGATCGCCGACGACCGCCGGCTTGCTGACCGCTTCCGGGAAACGCCGCCGCCATCGTCACCGACATGAGGATCGGAAAGATGAACGCCCAGAAGACGGCTTCGGGCTCGCGCGCGAACTCCCGCAGCCGCGCGAGCGCCAGCTCGATCAGCAGGTGCGACGCGCCGCCGCGATCGATCGCGTCACTCTTCACGTAAATGCCTCCCCGTCAGCGCGACGAACACGTCCTCGAGCGTGCCCTGGTGCGTGACGACGCGCGGCGCCCCGAGCGACGCGATCAGCTCGCGCGGCGCCCCTTCGGCGATGACCCTGCCGTGGTCGACGATCGCGACGCGGTCGCACAGCGTCTCCGCTTCGTCCATGTAGTGCGTCGTCAGCAGGATCGTGCCGCCCTGGTGCGCGGAACTGCGCGAGCAGGTCCCACAGCTGGCGGCGCGACTGCGGATCGAGGCCCGTGGTCGGCTCGTCGAGGAAGAGCAGATCCGGATCGCCCGCGAGCGCGCACGCCACGGCGAGCCGCTGTTTCTGGCCGCCGGACAGCTTCCCACCCAGCTGCGGCGCTTCGATTCCAGCTCGACGATCCGCAGCAGCTCGTCGATCGGTGCGGCCGCGATGATAGAACGATCGGAACAGCCGCAGCGTTTCTTCGACCGTCAGCTTCTCGGCAAGCTGCGTCTCCTGCAGCTGCACGCCGAGCCGCTGCCGCAGCTCACGCTCGTGCGTCCTTCCAGCTGCAGGCCGAGGATCTCCACGTCGCCCGCATCGGGCTCGAGCAGCCCCTCGAGGATTTCGATCGGTGGTCGTCTTGCCGGCGCCGTTCGGGCCCAGCAGTCCGAAGCACTCGCCGCGATCGACGCGAAGCGACAGCCCGTCGACCGCGACGACATCTCCGTAGCGTTTGACAAGATTGGTGCAACTGACGCCGATCACGAGTTGATTCTGTAATCACATGCGAAATGCAAATGCAAACGTCGCTGTCGATCGACATTGCGTCGTGGATTCCATTTGACTTGTGCATTTTGCATTTTGAATTACACTGATCTGCCTGTGTCCACGGTACTGATCGCCGCGCCCGAGCATCTCCAGACGCTGAAGGAACGCGAGGATTTCAGCGGCGCGCAGACCTTTTCCGACGCAGAGGCGCTCCGCGCGCTCGAGGTCATTACGCGCAAGCGGCCCGACGTCGTGGCGCTCGAGCGGGTGTTCGCGGCGACGACGCGCGGGGCGGCGCTCATCAACCGCATCAAGGCCGATCCGAAGCTGTCGTCGTGCGAGATCCGGATCGTCGCGCACGACAGCGGTTATTCACGCGTGCCCGCGGGTGCGCCGGCGGCGGCACCGACGGCGCCGCCGTCGCGGTCGCGGCGCCGCCGCGCCGGCGTCACGCACCGCTCGATCCAGCGCGGCACGCGGCGCGCGCCCCGGTTCAAGATTGTCGATGGCGTCGAAGTGATGATCGACGGCAACGCCGGCGACGCTCGTCGACCTGTCGGTTGTCGGCGCGCAGGTCATCTCTGTCGACCATCCTCAAGCCCAACCAGCGCATCCGCATGTCGATTGCCGAGGGCAAGAAGCCGCTCCGCTTCAGCGCCGGCGTCGCGTGGGCCTCGTTCGAGCTTGCGCAAGACCGGACCCCGCTACCGCGCCGGCATCGAGTTCTTCGATGCCGAGGCGGACGCGGTCCAGAAGTTCTGCGACGCAAAAAGAAATAGTAGGGTCGGCCCTACGCAAGCTGTCTAGAGAACCAGTTCTGGATGATCGTGTCGTCGCGGACGATCGTTTCCGTTGCGATCGGAACCCGTTGAAATGATCGCGCACGGCACGCCGCTCACCTCTTCGAGCCGCTTGATGTAGCGCTGCGCTTCGGGCGGCAGCGCGGCGAACCGCGTCGCGCCGCGCGTCGGCGCGCGTCCATCCTGGCAGCGTCTCGTAGACCGGCTCGGCGCTGGCGAGCGCGCGCAGGTCCGCCGGGAACTCCGTCAGCACGCCCTTCGACGTCCGGTAGCCGGTGCAGATGCGCACCTCGGGCAGGCCGTCGAGCACGTCGAGCTTGGTCAGCGCGAGCGCGTCGAGGCCGTTGATGCGCGCCGAGTAGCGCACGACCACCGCGTCGTGCCAGCCGCAGCGGCGCGGGCGGCCGGTCGACGCGCCGTACTCCTGGCCGCTCTCGCGCAGCCGCTCGGCCAGCTCGCCGGACAGCTCGGTCGGCAGCGGCCCTTCGCCGACGCGCGTCGTGTAGGCCTTGGCCACGCCAAGCACGCCGTCGATCGCGCGCGGCGGCACGCCGAGGCCGGTGCAGACGCCGCCGATCGACGCGTTCGACGAGGTGACGAACGGATAGGTGCCGTGATCGATGTCGAGCAGCGTCGCCTGCGCGCCTTCGAACATGACGCGTTCGGCCGTCGCGCGCGCAGCGTTGCGAGAAACAGCGACACGTCGCCGACCCACGGCCGCAGCCGCTCGCCGTAGGCCGACGCAGCTGGTCGAACACCGGCTTCCAGTCGAGCGTCGATGTCCTTGATGATCCGGTTGCGCGCGCGTGACGTTCTCGCGCACTTCCTGCGCCAGCGCCGTCGCGGTCGCCAGCAGATCGCAGACGCGGATGCCGCGCCGGCCGATCTTGTCCTCGTAGGCCGGACCGATGCCGCGCGACGTCGTGCCGATCTTCCGCTCGCCGCGGCGCGCTTCCGACAGCACGTCGAGCTCGCGGTGATACGGCAGGATGACGTGCGCCTTGTCGCTGACGAGCAGCCGTCCGTCGACGTCGATGCCGATGCCGCGCCAGCTCGTCGACCTCCTTGAACAGCGCCTGCGGATCGACGACGACGCCGTTGCCGATGATGCAGGTGACGCCGGGATGCAGGATGCCGGACGGGATCAGGTGCAGGACGAACTTCGTGCCGCTGCACGTAGACCGTGTGGCCGGCGTTGTGGCCGCCCTGGTAGCGCGCGACCGACCGAGAAGTGCGGCGTCAGCAGGTCGACGATCTTGCCTTTGCCTTCGTCGCCCCACTGCGCGCCCAGCACTGCGATGTTCATGGACATCGCAGGGTATATCGTAATACGACGCACATGATCGAACTCGACGGTTCGTCCCTGACGCTGGATCGACCTCGTCGCCATCGCGCACGACGGCGAGCCGCGTCGGACTGACCGACGCCGCGCGCGCAGCGTCGCGCGCGGCGCGAGCCGTCGTCGACGACGTTCGCGCAGCGCGACGACGCCGATCTACGGCATCAACACCGGCTTCGGCAACTTCGCCGAGGTCGCGCATCCCGGCCGACTCGCTCGACGCGCTGCAGGTCAACCTGCTCCGCAGCCACGCCGCGGGCGTCGGCGAGCCGCTGCCGGTGCCCGTCGTGCGCGCGACGATGGCGCTGCGCGCCAACGTGCTGGCGAAGGGCTTCTCGGGCATCCGCGTCGAGACGCTCGAGCGCGCTGATCGAGCTGCTCAACCGCGGCGTCCATCCGCGTCGTGCCGTCGCGCGGGTCGGTGGGCGCGAGCGGCGACCTGGCGCCGCTCGCGCATCTCGCGCTCGTGCTGATCGGCGAAGGCGAGGCGCTGGTCGGTGACGACCCGCGCTGCAGTCCGGCGCGCGCGGCGCTGCGCGCGCGCGGGCTCGCGCCGGTCACGCTCGCGCCGAAGGAAGGGCTGGCGCTGATCAACGGCACGCAGGCATCGACGGCGCTGCTCGGCCTGGCGCTGGCGCGGCGCCGAGCGGCTCGCCCGCGCCGCCGACATCGCCGCCGCGATGAGCATCGACGGCCTGCAGGGCTCGTACCAAGCCGTTCGATCGCGCGCATCCACGACGCGCGCGGCGTTCCCGGCCAGTCGGTTTCGCGCGAACAACCTGCGTCGACTGCTCGCCGGCAGCGGCATCAACGCCGTCGCACGCCAACTGCGGCCGCGTGCAGGACGCCTATTCGATGCGCTGCGCCGCCGCAGGTGCACGGCGCCGCGCGCGACGCGTTCGCGCTTTGCGCGCCGGACGTTCGACATCGAGGCCAACGCGGCGACCGACAACCCGATGGTGTTCGCCGACACGCGACGAGATCGTCTCCGGCGGCAACTTCCACGGCGCGCCGGTGGCACTTGCGTGCTGATGTCCTCTGCCTCGGACTCGCGCAGCTGGCGACGATCAGCGAGCGGCGGAGCGAACGGCTGGTGAATCCGGCGCTCAGCGGCCTGCCCGGCGTTCCTCACGCGACACGGTGGACTGCAGTCGGGGCTGATGATGGCGCAGGTGACCGCCGCCGCGCTGACGTCGGAGCTCAAGACGCTCGCGCATCCCGCCGGCGCCGACACGATCCCGACGTCGGGCAACAAGGAAGATCACGTCAGCATGAGCATGAGCGCGGCGCTCGAAGGCGCAGCGCGCGCTCGAGCTGGCGCGCAGCGTGATCGCGATCGAATTGCTCTGCGCGTGCCAGGCGATCGATCTGCTCGCGCCGCTGCGCACGTCGCCGCCGCTCGCGCGAGCGCATGATCTCATTCGCGCGCGCGTGCCGACGCTCGACGCGATCGCTCGACGTCGAACGATCTCGCGACGATTACGGAAATGATCGCGTCGGGACGAGCTCGAACGCGCGTGCGCGATGAAAGTCAATTGAAAATTTTTTCGAAATTCATTTGACAACGACTCGCGCCGAATTCTATTTTCCGATTCTTCGCGCGTCGCGCCACTCTCACACGCATTCACGATAGTCGTTCATGACGATCGGCACGCGCATCATCCGGGCGCCTCGCGGCACGGCGCTTGTCCTGCAAGGGATGGCCGCAGGAAGCCGCGCTGCGGATGCTGATGAACAATCTCGATCCCGACGTCGCCGAGCGGCCCGACGATCTCGTCGTCTACGGCGGGTCGGGCAAAGCCGCGCGCAACTGGGACGCGTTCGACGCGATCGTCGGCGCGCTGCGCGCGCTCGACCACGACGAGACGCTGCTCGTGCAGTCGGGCAAGCCGGTCGCCGTCTTCCGCACGCACACCGGCGCGCCCCGCGTGCTCATCGCCAACGCGCTGCTCGTGCCCGGCCTGGGCCACGTGGGACACCTTCCGCGATCTCGAGGATCGCGGCCTGACGATGTACGGCCAGATGACGGCCGGCAGCTGGATCTACATCGGATCCCAGGGCATTCTGCAGGGCACCTACGAGACGTTCGCCGCCGCTGGCGCGCCGCCACTTTGGCGGCACGCTGAGCGGCCGCGTCGTCGTCACCGCCGGCCTCGGCGGCATGGGCGGCGCGCAGCCGCTTGCCGCCACGATGAACGGCGCGCGCCGCGCTCATCGTCGAAGTCGATCGCTCGCGCATCGAGCGCCGGCTCGCGACGAAGTATCTCGACGAGTCGACGCACCGATCTTGACGACGCGCTGCGCAAGATCGACACGTGGCGGCGCGATCGCGTCGCGCGATCGATCGCGCTCGAAGGCAACGCCGCCGACGTCCTGCCGGAACTCGTGCGCGCGCGGCATCACGCCCGACGTCGTGACCGATCAGACGTCCGCGCACGACGCGCTCAACGGCTACGTGCCGCACGGCATGTCACTTGCTGACGCCGCGTCGCTGCGCGAGCGGCAACCCGACGAGTACATCGCGCGCGCGATGGCAGTCGATGGCACGTCACGTGGAAGCGATGCTCGCGCTCAAGCAGCGCGGCGCGGTCGACCTTCGACTACGGCAACAACATCAGGGCGCAGGCGCAGCGCGCCGGCGTCGAAGAACGCGTTTGACATTCCGGGCTTCGTGCCGGAATATGTGCGTCCTCTGTTCTGTGAGGGCAAGGGTCCGTTCCGCTGGGCTGCGCTCTCCGGAGATCCCGAAGACATTCACGTGACCGACGCGCTCGCGCTCGACATGTTCGCCGACGATGCGGCGCTGGTGCGATGGATTCGCATGGCGCGCGAGCGCGTCGCGTTCCAGGGACTGCCCGCGCGCATCTGCTGGCTCGGGTACGGCGACCGCGCGCGGTTCGGGCTGAAGATCAACGAGCTCGTGCGCGCCGGAGCGATCAAGGCGCCGATCGTGATCGGCCGCGACCATCTCGACACCGGGTCGGTCGCGTCGCCGTACCGCGAGACCGAAGGCGATGCGCGACGGCAGCGACGCGATCGCCGACTGGCCGGTGCTCAACGCGCTGCTCAACGCGTCGGCGGGCGCGACGTGGGTGTCGGTCCACCACGGCGGCGGCGTCGGCATCGGCTACTCGCTGCACGCCGGCATGGTGATCGTCGCGGACGGCACCGCGGAAGCCGACGCAAAGCTCGAACGCGTGCTCACCTGCGACCCTGGCATCGGCGTCGCGCGGCACGCGGACGCGGGGTATCCCGAGGCGATCGCCACGGCGGACTCGCGCGGAATCGACGATGCCGATGCAGCGGCATTAGGCAGCTGAACGCGAGACCGACCTCGAGGGCCGGCAGGGCCGGCATAAGGTCGGCCTCCACAGCGATTTGACGCGGTTCCGCCATAAGGGGCCGGCAGAGGGAGTTTCGGAATGGCGGGTCAGCATACTGGGTTCGAGCGACGGGTTCTGGGCGCGCTCGAAGCGGCGCCATCGCGAATTCCCGTCGTCCTCGGCGGCTGCGGCACCGGACGCACCATGCTGCTGCAGCGGCTGCGCGAGCGCCTCGGCCGCAGCGGCCGCGCAGTACATCGACGTCGAGCGCTGCGCCACCACGCCGGAGCGCTTCCTCCAGGCGGTCACCGGCGCCGTCGCCGTTCCCGTGGCACGCCGCCGGAGCGCCAGCCGGCGACCGCGCGCGAAGCGTTCGACATGCTGCTCGCCTTCTTCGACACCGCGCGCGCGCCCGGCGGCGAGCCGTGCACGTTCCTGCTCGACGAAGTGCTCGAGCTGCGCACGTTCGAGAGCTTCCCGGGCCTGCGCCACGTGCTCCGCGATCTGCTCGAGGCGCTCGCGGCCAGCCCGAACCGCTTCGTGCTGACGACGCGCTATGTCGCGCGCGCGCACCGGCTGCTGCGCGACGCGACGTCGCGCTTCGAGGTGATGCACCATGCCCGCGCTGACGCCGGCCGACGTCACCGATCTGCTCGCGCCCGCGTTCAACGGCTACGAGCAGATGCCGACCGACGACCGCGACTACCTCGGGCGCGCCGTGCAGGCGCTCACCGACGGCCGCGCGGCCTACGTCACGCGCGATCGGCGACACGATGGCGCAGATGGGCCGGCACGTCCGATCCGGTCAGCGCGCTCACCGCGCTCCTGTCACCCGACGGCGCGCTGAACCACTGGTGCCGCTTCTGCTACGAGCTGCGTCTCCATCGCGCGCGCGGCTACGGCGCGCTCGAAAGCGATCCTCGACGTGCTCGCGGAAGAGGAGCCGCTGACGCTCACCGAGATCTCTCATCGCCTGCACCGCACGCCGGGCTCGACGAAGGACTACCTGTCGTGGCTCGAAGACGTCGACCTCGTGACGTCGCGGCAGAAGCGCTACAGCTTCACCGATCCGGTGCTGCGGCTCTGGGTGCGCCTGCACTGCCACCCGGTCCCGCCGACCGAGGAGGATGTCGCGCGCGAGGTCCAGCACTACGCGCTGGCGCGCCTGCCGCAGCCCGGAGCCGCGCCCGGCGCTCGCCTACGCCGGCGTCGATGCGACGCCGGACGAGCGCAAAAGCTGGGGCATTATCGAGATCGACTAATTCAAAATTCAACATTCAAACCCTGCCCTCATGAGCGAAACAACGGGGTGAACATCGTCGCGACATTCACCCCGGTGCTGCAAACAACGAATCGTTTGCATTTTGCATTTTGAATTTTGCATTTGAATTACTCGAGCCTCTCGAGCGCAAGCCGCGCAGCCTCCTGCTCCGCTTCCTTTTTGCCCTCCCGCTCGCGGCGCCGAGCACTTCTCCGCCGACGACCACTTCGACGCTGAAGATCTTGCGGTGGTCGGGGCCCGCTTCGCCGCGCGATGCGATATTCCGGCAGCGGACGGCCGAGCGCCTGCACGCGCTCCTGCAGCGCCGACTTGTAATCCTGGCCGACGAAGTTCGCGCGCCGCGCCGGCGTCGATCGCGTCCTTCAGCTCGCGACGCAGGAACGTCTCGGCGGCGTCGATACCGCCGTCGAGATAGATGGCGGCGATCGAGCGCCTCGTAGGCGTCGGCGAGCAGCGCCTGCTTGAAGCGGCCGCCCGTCTTCTCTTCGCCGCGCCCGAGAATCAGGTGATCGCCGAGCTGGATGTCCTCGGCCTGGCGCGCCAGCGCCTGCGTCGAGACGACGGACGCCTTGATCTTCGACTTCTGCCCTTCGTCGTAGCTCGGGATACTGGCGGAAGAGCGCGTCGGCGACGACGAGGCCGAGCACCGCGTCGCCGAGAAACTCGAGCGACTCGTTGTCGGCGACGCCGCCGGAGACGTCCTCGGCCGCGCGCGACTTGTGCGTCAGCGCGTGCTCGAGCAGCCCGCGATCGCTGAAGCGGTAGCCGATGCGCGTCTCGATTTCGTCGAACTCGTCGCGCAGCCGCACGACGCGCGCGCCGACGTCCTCGCGATGGCTCTCGATGATCCGCCGCGCCTCGTCGGCCGCGTCGTCGGGCACCGCGATGCGGACCTCGCCGAGCGGGCTCATCGACATCGGCAGGATCGCCTGCGGGTTGCCCGGTGATGCGGAACGCCGGCGATGCCCTGGCTGTCGAGCAGCGCCAGCACGACGCTGGCTTCGATGTCGGACGTGGTCGAGAAAACGACGACGGGCGGCATTCGCGATTTGTGATTCGGTGATTAGTGATTGGTGATTAGTGATTTGGGACTATGAAGGGCTCGTAATCGACGGTTCGAAGATTATTGAACCACGCGCTCGAAAATCACGAATCACTAATCGCGAATCACAGATGGGCCGGCGTCCGCCATCTCGTCCACCTTCAGCAGCACCAGCGTCAGATCGTCCTGCAGGCCCGTCGTCGCCGACAAACGCGCGGATTTCGCGCAGGATGCGCTCGCGCAGCTCTTCGAACGGCAGGTCGCCGTGCTCCTCGACGCAGCGCCGCCAGCCGCTCCTCGCCGAAGCGGTTCGCCCTGCCGCGTTCATCGCCTCGCTGACGCCGTCCGTGAAGAGCAGGACGACGTCGCCGGCGCCGAGCGGCAGCGTCACCTCCTCCAGCAGGCTGCTCGAACCGCTCGCCGTTGTCGATCTTCAGGCCGAGCACCAGGCCGTCCGGCACCTGAACCTGCACCTTCCGCCAGCGGCCCACTGCCCATCCTGCCACCGGCATCCCGCAGCTCCCGGCCCCGGCAGATAGATCAGCGGGCAATGCCCGGCGCGCGCGTAGGTCAGCGTCCGCGCGCACAGGTCGACCACCGCGTAGGTCATCGTGATGAAGCTGCGCGCGTCGAGGTGCTGCGCGATGATGCGGTTGGCGGCAATCAGCAGCTCGCGCGGCGACGTGTGCAGCTGGCTGAGCGACAGCATCAGCCCTTTCAGCTCCGCCATGTAGAGCGCCGCGGACGTCCCCTTGCCCGCCACGTCCGCGATGATGATGCCGACGCGCTTGTCGCCGAGCGGCAGGTAGTCGTAGTAGTCGCCGCCGACTTCGCGCGCGGGCTCGCAATGCGCGGTCACGCGACAGCCCGTGCATCTGCAGCGGCCCCTGCGGCAGCAGCGACATCTGGATCTGCGCGCGCGATGCGCAGCTCCTGCTCGAGCCGCTCCTTCTCGGCCTTCTGCGTGCAGCAGGTCCTCGACGCTCGCGGTCATCGAGTTGAACGACTCCGGCGAGGTCGCCGAGCTGATCGGCGCTGCTGACGGTGATGCGATGCGTGAAATCGCCGCGCCGCACGTGTTCGGTGCCGGTGGCGAGCTCGTGGACCGCTCCGGTGATCGAACGCGCCAGCGACAGCCCCATGACTGAACGCCACTGCCTGGATGATCAGAAACAGCGCGCCAACCACCATCAGCATGATGATCAGCAGCTGCCCGACGCTGTAGTTGCCGATCTGCGTGAGCGGCGTCGCGGAGATGCGCCCGTAGATGTCGGGCACGTCGAGACCGATCGCGATGACGACGTTGCCCATGCGGCCGGTCGTCCAGTCCGCTGTAATCGAGGAACGTCATCCACGTGAGCGGCTCGCGGCGTGGCCGGCGCCGGCGTAATCCTCCTCAATGGCGCGGCCCGTGACGGGCACGACGTCTGTCGCGGTCATGCCGAGCGTCGAGATGTCGCCGAGCTCGATGCCGGTCTCGTTCTGAATCTGCAGTCCGGTCGCCGCGGTGACCGGAACGTCCACGATGACCGCGTAGCGCGGGATGGCCTCCGCGGGCAGCGCGACGGCGCGCACGGCGAGGTGCGTTCGCCACAGCGGGCTCTCGCGAATGGCGGCGCCACCCATCGGCGGCGCCTGGTACGCGATCAGTCCCGCGTATCCCTCGCACATCACCCAGCCTGGCAAGCGCCGTTGGCGCGTCGAGGTGCGCCCACGCGCCGCTCGACAGCGGCCGGCTCACGCGTGCGTCCTGGCGTCGAGTTCGCCGGCCCGCACATCGCGCAGTCGTCGGCACGACGATGATGGACGCGCCGTGGTAGCGCGCGGATGCGGCTTCCTGCCGCCGCGTCAGCACCTCGTCGAAGGTCGCGTCATCCGAGCGTCTGCGCGAGCTCGATCGCGGTGGCTTCGGCGAGGAAGCGCGTCTCGTCCACGAGCGCGTTGACGCGCGACTGCACGAGTACGAGCTGACGTTGAAGAACAGCAGCAGGCCGCACAGGAGAAAGAAGACGACGACCAGCAGGATCGGGACGAACCCGATAAAGACGTAGGACAGCGTCAGCTTGCGGCGCACGCGCCACAGAAAGCCCACGGCTAACAGGTGTCACGTCAGGGGCCGGCTTCAGCCGGCCCTAGCTGAGTACGCTTCCTACCCGTGAAGCTGCGCGATACCGCGAGATTCAGCACCATCTGCATCCACGCCGGCCAGGTGCCCGACCCGTCGACAGGCGCCATCATCACCCCGATCTACCAGACGTCGACCTACGTCCAGGACGCGCTCGGCCAGCACAAGGGCTACGAGTACGCGCGCACGCAGAACCCGACGCGCGCGGCGCTCGAGGCCAACATCGCCGCGATCGAGAACGGCAAGGCGGCGTTCGCGCTTCGCCTCGGGCATGGCGGCGACCGGCGCCGTGATGACGCTGCTCGAATCCGGCGATCACGTCGTCGTCACCGACAACACCTACGGCGGCACGTATCGGCTGTTCGAGCGCGTGCTGCGGAAGTTACCAGCTCGACTTCACCTACGTCGACACGTCGAGACCGCCGACGATCGCGGCGGCGATCCGGCCGAAGACGAAGATGCTGTTCCTCGAGACGCCGACCAACCCGACGCTGCGCCTGACCGACCTCGCGGCGGCGTGCGAGGTCGCGCACGCGCGCAACGTGGCCGTCGTCGTCGACAACACGTTTGCGAGCCCGTACGTGCAGCGGCCGATCGACTTCGGCGCCGACCTCGTCGTCCACAGCACGACGAAGTTCCTCAACGGCCACAGCGACAGCGTCGGCGGCGTCGTCGTGGCGGTGCGCGACGATCACATCGAGTGGCTGCGGTTCGTGCAGAACGCCGAGGGCGCGATCCTCGGCCCGATGGACGCGTGGCTCGTGCTGCGCGGCACCAAGACGCTGCCGATCCGGATGGAGCGGCACAACGCGAACGCGCATGGCGCTCGCCGAGTTCCTCGCGGCGCACCCGAAGGTGAAGCGGGTGCACTACCCGGGCCTGCCGTCGCATCCGCAGCACGACGCTGGCGAAGCGGCAGATGCGCGGCTTCGGCGGCCTGATCTCGTTCGACGCTCGGCTCGCTCGAGAACGCGCGGACGCTGCTCAACAGCGTGCGGCTGATGGCGCTCGCCGAGAGCCTCGGCGGCGTCGAGACGCTCATCAGCCATCCGGCGACCATGACGCACGCGTCGGTGCCGCCGGAGCGGCGTCAGCAGATCGGCATCACCGACGACCTGGTGCGCGTCTCGGTCGGCATCGAAGACGTGCGACGATCTGAAGGAAGACCTCGACCAGGCGCTCGACCCGCGATCCCGTGAATCGTCATCCAGAATTTCTTTCACACCGTCTACAACGTCCCCGAGCTGATCCGCATCGTCGGCCAGTTCGGCCTGCCGCTGATCATCTTCGCCGAGACCGGGCTGCTCATCGGCTTCTTCCTGCCGGGCGACTCGCTGCTCATCACGGCGGGCCTGTTCGCCGCGCGCGGCGACCTGAATCTGCCGCTGCTGATCGTGACGCTCATTCCCGCGGCCATCCTCGGCAACGCCACCGGCTATCAGATCGGCAAGCGGACCGGCAAGGCGCTCTACAGCCGGCCGGACTCGCTGCTGTTCCGGCGCGAGCACCTGCAGATGACGCACGAGTACTACGAGCGTCACGGCGGCAAGACGATCATCATCGCGCAGTTCGCGCCCATCCTCCGGACGTTCGCGCCGGTGGTGGCCGGCGTCGCGGAGATGGGCTACCGGCGGTTCGCCAGCTACAACGTCGTCGGCGCCATCCTGTGGATCTGCAGCATGACGCTCGGCGGCTACCTGCTCGGCAACGTCATTCCGGGCATCGACAAGCGCATCGACGTCGTCGTCATGGTCGTCATCGCGGTGTCGCTGCTGCCGGCGATCATCGCGTGGCTGCGCTCGCGCTCGGGCCGTCCGGAACGTTCGAGTCAGTCATAAACTACTCTCCGGGTTGGAACGACGCTCACCGCCATCGGCCCGCCTGCGCGTTGTCTTCTCGACGCTCGCGTCCTCGTCCCTTGGCCTCGGTGTGGAAGACGGCGTCGCTCGCGGTTGCCGAGCTCAATGTCGGGGCACTCTTCGTCGTCGGGGCGCTTGCCGCGCAGATAGGCCTCGTTTGCCCCGTGGTTCATCCTGCTGGCCTGGGCCGTCAGCATTCTCGTCCGCGCAACGGACATCGAGAGCTGGGCGCTCTTCATCCCCGGTGGCACGGCAGGCCGGGTCGAGGCGGCATTCGGGCAGCGCCCGGCACGAATAGCGGCGGCGGCGACGCTTGCCGAACGGCTCCTGCTCGCCGCGCTGTGTGCGCTGCTCATCGGCCATTACATCGCCGCCTTCGTCGTGCGCTCGGAAACGACGGCCGGATTGGCGTCCCTGCAGGACGCAGCCACCGGTCTCGGCGGCATCGCGCTCGGCGTCGTCTGGATTCGCGCGCGCTTCAGGCGAGGGCTGGCTCCCGATACAAACGCACGAGGCGTCTGGATTGGCCTTGGCGTCCTGGCGACCATCGGCGGCTGGGCTGCGCTGACCGCGCTCTTCAGGCATGCAGGCGCACGGGCTTTGATCGTGCCGCCTGCCACCGGCCTCGCCGCTCCAGCTGCTGCTGTCATATCTGGTCGCGCTCGGTGTCGCCCTTCCGCTGCTCGGCGGCGGGATGTGCTGGCTTCCGCGGCGCATGACTCGCCACCGCCGAGGGTTGGCGCGCTGCAGCGCATGGCGAGGCTCGCGGCGCTCGCCGGTCTCGCCGTATCGGTGGTGCCGGCGTTTGCGCACGCGGTCCTCGTTCCTGGCTCGGAAGGCTCGCGAGCCGCGAATGCTCCGTCTCGCCGAGCCTCGCGCCACCTCGCGGGGCCGCCCATCCTTCACGCTGGCCGCGGCGCTGGCGCTCATTGCCGCGGTCGTCCTGATCGTCGCCCGATACTGACGCCAGCCTGAGCAGCGCCGAGCAGACGCTTCGCCGCTTGTCGGGACGCCGCCTGTTGCCCGTTGCGCTCACCTCGCTTCACCCGCGCCTCGGCACCCCGACACGCACGCTCGACATCGCGGCGCTCGCCGTGGTCGTGATGATGATCGTCAGCGGCGGCTACCTGCCGTGGCTGGCGCACGCCTACGCGTTCGCGGTCGGCGCGCTCGTGGTGGTCAGAGTCGCGGCGCTCGTGCGCCTCCGAACGTTGCGGCCCGGCAGCCGGGCGTTCACGGCACCGGGAGACGTCCGCATCGCTGGCCGTGACAGGGCCGCCGGGCCGATCCTGCTTGGCGTTCTCGCGGCGATCGTCCCTCATCGCGCTCGTGGCGACGCGCGACGGCGGGTCCATCGCCGCCATCTCGCTCATATCCGGGCTCTGGGTGTTGATCGTTCTGCAAGCCTCGCCGGAGGCAGGAGCAGACCGAGGCCGACGACGCGGTCGAACTGCTCGCGGCCAGGGATGCGGCCGTCGGTGAGGTCGATGCACGGCCCGGGAACATCCTGATCTCGGTCCGCAACCCGCATTCGCTTCCCACGTGGGCGCCGCGCTCGGAGATGGGCCGCGGACGCGATGCGGTCGCGATGACCGTTCGCCTGCTGGGCGTGGACGTCGATCCGACCTCGCCGAAGACACGACGCTCACGCCAGACGAGCGTGCGCCGTTTTCACGCGTCGCGGAGCTTGCCGAACAGCGGAGGCAGTCCATCCGGCTGCTCGTCGTCCCGGCACGCAACGTCGTGGACGCGCTCGTCACGACGGCGCTCCGGCTTCGATCGTCCGAGATCTCATGTCGGCGAATCCACGACGCTGGCCGAAGAAGCCCAGGCCCGGATGCTCGGCGAGGCCTGGGAACGCACCGAGCATGCCGACGACGCCACGCTCACGCTCGTCATCCATCATCACAGCGGCCGCGTCGGACGCCTATCACATCGGCGCGCATCCGCCGTCATTCACGCCCTCGACATCAACCTCATTCATCGTGTCTGGCTCGACGCCGTCAAGGCGGTCGGACCGCACGTCCACCACCACGACGTCGTCCGCGCCGCACTTACGCAAATGGAACGAACAACTCACCGGACCGCAACGCGACGAGGCGCTGGCGCGCGATCCGCGCCACGGCGCGGCCCGCCGACGAGCTCGCGCCGCGTGCATCGCACCCGCGACTTCTCCGCGGCTGCGCGACATGGTGCGCAACCGCCACGCCGAGCGACCTCGCGCGCGCTGCTGACCGAGCTCAGCCTCGAAGACCAGGTCGTCGTCTTCCGCGTGCTGCCGCGCAAGGACGCCGCGGCGGTGTTCGAATACCTGTCGCACGACGCGCAGGAGGCGCTGCTCAAGGCGATGGCGCCAGGAGGACGTCGCGGCGCTGCTCAACAACATGGCGCCGGACGACCGCACGATGTTCCTCGAGGAGCTGCCGGCGGCGGCCACGCGCCAGCTGCTGACGCTGCTCACGCCCGGCGGAGCGCGCGGTCGCGCGTCACGCTGCTCGGCTATCCGGAGGGATCGATCGGCCGGCTGATGACGCCGCACTACGTGGCGGTCCGCGAGCACTGGACCGTCCGCGAGGTGCTCGACTACATCCGCGCGCACGGCCAGGACAGCGAAACGCTGAACGTCATCTACGTCGTCGACGAGCAGGGCGTGCTGATCGACGACATCCGCATCCGCGAGTTCCTGCTGGCGCCGCTCGACACGCGCGTGTCGCGACCTGATGGATCGGCGCTTCGTCGCGCTGAAGGCGACCGACGATCAGGACGACGGCCGTCGCCGTGTTCCGCCAGCACGATCGCTCGCGCGCTGCCGGTCACCGACACCGCCGGCGTGCTCATCGGCATCGTCACCGATCGACGACGTGCTCGACGTGGCGGAAGCGACGGCGACGCGAGGAGATCCAGCGCATCGGCGGATCGGAGGCGCTCGACGAGCCGTACATGCAGATCGCGTTCTGCGCGCATGATTCAGAAGCGCGCCGGCTGGCTGACGGCGCTGTTCCTCGGCGAAATGCTGACGGCGACGGCGATGGGCGTCTTCGAGACGGAGATCTCGAAGGCGGTCGTCCTGGCGCTGTTCGTGCCGCTCATCATCTCGAGCGGCGGCAACTCCGGATCGCAGGCGTCCACGCTCGTCATCCGCGCGCTGGCGCTCGGCGAGGTCAGGCTGCGCGACTGGTGGCGCGTGATGCGGCGCGAGATCGTGGCCGGCCTCGCGCTCGGCGCGCATCCTCGGCAGCATCGGCTTCCTGCGCATCACGCGTCTGGTCGGCGTTCTCGACCATCTACGGCCCGCACTGGCTGCTCGTCGCCATCACCGTGGCGCTCGCGCTCGTCGGCGTCGTGCTGTGGGGCACGCTGATCGGATCGCTGCTGCCGTTCCTGCTGCGGCGCATCGGTTTCGATCCGGCGACGTCGTCCGCGCCATTCGTCGCGCACGCTTGTCGATGTGACCGGGCCTTGTGATCTACTTCAGCGTTGCGCTTGTGCATTCTGCGAGGCAGCCTGTTATGACGATTGCTCCAACGGAACGACCTGCACGGCTGGCGTCGCGGACTTCCTGCAGGAACCGGTTGAGTGTCGATCCCTTCATCAGGATCTCGAGCCGGTTCGCGCGCGCTCTGGCCGAAGATGACGTGCGTGATGCCTTCGCGCTTGGCGAAGGCGATCAGGCCGTCGGCCGGCCGATCCGCCTTGACGCGCACGACGGTCGCGCCGAGGCTTTCGGCGAGCGCGATGTTGCGCTGCAGCGCGTCGCGATCGGCCGCCGCGATCCGTCCCGGCGCCTCGCGCGGCGTCTCGACGTAGACGGCGTACCAGCGCGCGCCGAGCCGGCCGGCGATGCGCGCGCCGGCGCGAAGCACGCGCGGCGCATCGGCGTTCGAGCTCATGCACACCATCACGCGCTCGGGAATCAGCGCCGGCTCGAGCCCCTCGCGCTGCCGATGCGACGCCGCCTTCTCGCCCACTTCGTCGGCGACCGCGCGCAGCGCCAGCTCGCGCAGCGTCGACAGGTTCGTCTCGCGAAAGAAGTTCGTGAGCGCCTGCTCGACCTTCTCCGGCTTGTAGACCTTGCCCTGCCGCAGCCGGCGTCTGCAGCTCCTGCGACGGTCACGTCGACGTTGACGACTTCGTCGGCGCGATCGAGGAACGTGTCGGGCACCGTCTCGCGCACGCGGACGCCGGTCACGCGGCTGACCGCGTCGTTCAGCGTCTCCAGGTGCTGGATGTTGACGGCCGTCAGCACGCTGATGCCGGCGTCGAGCAGGTCGAGCACGTCCTGGTAGCGCTTCTCGTGCCGGCTGCCCGGGCGCGTTGGTGTGCGCGAGCTCGTCGACGACGCACATCTGCGGCTTGCGCGCGAGGATCGCGTCGACGTCCATCTCTTCGAGCACGACGCCGCGGTACTCGATCTTGCGTCTCGGAACGATCTCGAGGTCGCGCGACCTGCGCGTCGGTGTCGGCGCGGCCGTAGGTCTCGACGAGCCCGACGACGACGTCGACGCCCTCGCGGCGGAAGGCGTGCGCATCCTCGAGCATCGAGTAGGTCTTGCCGACGCCCGGCGCGGCGCCGATGTAAATGCGCAGCCGTGCACGATCGGCGCTCTGGATCCGGCGCCAGCAGCTGCTCACCGGTCGGACGTGCGGGCTCGTGCACGTCGCTCCATCGTATGCGCGGCTCTTGCCTGACGAGCGCTCAGCGTCTTTACGAAGTCTTTATGCCTCTGCCAGACTTCTTTATCGATTCTTGATGCGCATCGTTACGGACCAGGCGTCTAATCTGAGACTCATGAAGGCAGGGTCCCGTGCTCGATCTCGTGTTCGTCGCAATCACGATCGTCTTTTTCGTCGTCAGCATCGGCTACGTCGCCGCGTGCGACCGGCTGATGAAGTGAGGTGACACGTGGCTCTCGACTACGCGATCGGCCTGCTCGTGAGCGTCGGCATGCTCGTGTACCTGATGCTCGCGCTGCTGAAACCGGAGAAGTTCTGACATGACTCTCAACGGCTGGCTTCAAATCGGCTGTTCTTCCTGCTCGCGATCCTCGCGGTGACGCCGCCGCTCGGGCGCTTCATGGCGCGCGTGTTCACGCGCGAGCGGACGTGGCTCGACCCGGTGCTGCGCCCGATCGAGCGGCTGATCTATCGCTCGACCGGCGTCGACGAGACGCGCGAGATGCGCTGGACCGAATATGCCGTCGCGCTGCTGCTGTTCAGCGTCGTCTCGATGCTGGTGCTCTACGCTGATGCAGCGCGTGCAGCAGCTGGCTGCCGTGGAACCCGCAGGGATTCGGCGCGGTGCGCGCCCGACCTCGCGTTCAACACCGCCGCGTCGTTCACGACCAACACGAACTGGCAGGCCTACAGCGGCGAGTCGACGATGAGCTACTTCACGCAGATGGCCGGCCTCGCGTACCACAACTTCGTGTCGGCGGCGGTCGGCATCGCGGTCGCGATCGCGTTCATCCGCGGCATCGCCCAGAAGGAGAAGGACACGCTCGGCAACTTCTGGGTGGACCTGGTGCGCGGCCTCGCTCTGGGTGCTGCTGCCGATCTGCATCGTCGGCGCGCTGTTCCTCGTCTCGCAGGGCGTCGTCCAGAACCTGCGGCCGTACGACAGGCGCGTGATCGATCCGCAGACGGTCACGACGACGGCCGACGGCAAGCCGCAGACGAGTCGCGAGCAGACGATCGCGCAGGGCCCGGTCGCGTCGCAGGAGATCATCAAGCAGTTCGGCACCAACGGCGGCGGCTTCTTCAACGCCAACAGCGCGCATCCGTTCGAGAACCCGACGCCGCTGTCGAACTTCCTCGCGATGTTCGGCATCTTCGCGATCTCGGCCGGCCTGACCTACACGCTCGGCGTCGATGACCGGCTCGCGCGCGCACGGCTGGGCGGTCTGGGCGCGCGATGGCGTTCCTGTTCCTCGCCGGCGTCACGACGGCGTACTGGGCCGAAGCGCGCGGGCAACCCGCTGCTGACCGCGGCCGGCGCCGATCAGACGGTCGACGCGCGACGTCGCCCGGCGGCAACATGGAAGGCAAGGAAGTCCGCTTCGGCATCGCCAACACGGCGCTCTTCGCCACGGCGACGACCGACGCGAGCTGCGGCGCGATCAACGGCTGGCACGACTCGTTCACGCCGCTCGGCGGCCTGGTGCCGCTCGCGAACATCCAGCTCGAGCGAGGTGGTCTTCGGCGGCGTCGGCGCCGGCATGTACGGCATGCTCGTCTACATCATCCTGTCGGTGTTCATCGCCGGCCTGATGGTCGGCCGGACGCCGGAGTATCTCGGCAAGAAGATCCAGGCGTTCGAGGTGCAGATGGCGATGCTCACGCGTGCTGATCTTCTCGCTGCTGATTCTGGCGTTCACCGGCGATCTCGTCGGTGTCGCCCGGCTTCGGCACGTCGAGCATCGCCAATCCCGGCCCGCACGGGCTGTCCGAGATCCTCTACGCCTATTCGTCGGCCGCCGCCAACAACGGCTCGGCGTTCGGCGGCATCAGCGTCAACACGCACTGGCATAACACCACGCTCGGGCTGACGATGCTGTTCGGCCGGTTCTTCATGATCATCCCGCCGCTGGCGATCGCCGGCAGCCTCGGCCGCAAGAAGCGCGTGCCGCCGTCGCTCGGCACGTTCCCGGTGACGACGCCGCTCTTCGCGGCGCTGCTCGTCGGCGTGATCGTCATCGTCGGCGCGCTGACGTTCTTCCCGGCGCTCAGCCTCGGGCCCGATCGTCGAGCACTTCCTGATGACGCACGGACAGGTGTTCTGATGGCGACCACGCACAAGCCAACGATCCATCTGGGATCCGCAGATCGTCCGGCGCGCGATCGTGGGACTCGCTCCGCAAGCTGCATCCGCGCACGATGGCGAAGAACCCGGTGATGTTCGTCGTCGAGGTCGGCAGCGTGCTGACGACGCTGCGGCTCGTCCTGCGACGCCGTCGCCGGGCGCGGCGGCCTCGGCTTCGAGCTCCAGATCACGTTCTGGCTCTGGCTGACGGTGCTCTTCGCCAACTTCGCCGAAGCGATGGCGGAGGGGCGCGGCAAGGCGCAGGCCGACACGCTGCGCAAGGCGCAAGACCGAGACGGTCGCGAACCGCGAGCGCGCCGGACGGCCGACTCGAGACGGTGCCGGCGCCGGCGCTGCGCAAGGGCGACGTCGTCCGCGTCGACGGCGGGCGAGTTCATCCCGGCCGACGGCGAGATCATCGAGGGCGTCGCGTCGGTCGACGAGATCGGCCATCACCGGCGAGTCGGCGCCGGTCATCCGCGAGTCGGGCGGCGACCGCTCGGCGGTGACCGGCGGCACGCAGCGTGCTGTCGGACTGGATCACGCGTCCGCGTCACGGCCGAACCCGGGCGAGACGTTCCTCGACCGGATGATCGCGCTCGTCGAGGGCGCCGAGCGGCAGAAGACGCCGAACGAGATCGCGCTCAACATCCTGCTGGCCGGGCTGACGATCGTCTTCCTGATCGCGGTCGTCACGCTGCAGCCGTTCGCGATCTACTCCGGCGCGCCGCAGTCGGTGTTCGTGCTCGTCTCGCTGCTCGTCTGCCTGATCCCGACGACGATCGGCGGGCTGCTGTCGGCGATCGGCATCGCCGGCATGGACCGGCTCGTGCAGCACAACGTGCTGGCGATGTCGGGCCGCGCGGTCGAAGCCGCCGGCGACGTGCACACGCTGCTGCTCGACAAGACCGGCACGATCACGCTCGGCAACCGCCAGGCGACCGAGTTCATTCCGCTGCCGGGCGTCAGCGAGCGCGACGCTCGCCGACGCGGCGCAGCTGGCGTCGCTGGCCGGACGAAACGCCGGAAGGGCGCTCGATCGTCGTGCTGGCGAAGGAGAAGTACGGCCTCCGCGGCCGCGAGCTGGCGCCGCAGCAGGCGACGGCCGTCGTTCGTGCCGTTCACGCGCCGCAGACGCGCGCATGTCAGCGGCGTCGACCTCGACGGGCCGCGAGATCCGCAAGGGCGCGGCCGACGCGATCGAGAAGTACGTCGTCGCGCAACGGCGGCACGCGTGCCGCCGGAGCTCGCGGCCGATCGTCGAGCGCATCGCGCGCGCCGGCGGCACGCCGCTCGTCGTCGCCGAACGGACGCGGCGCGCTCGGCGTCATCCACCTGAAGGACATCGTCAAGGGCGGCATCCGCGAGCGCTTCGCGCATCTGCGCGCGATGGGCATCAAGACGGTGATGATCACCGGCGACAACCCGCTGACCGCGGCGGCGATCGCCGCCGAGGCGGGCGTCGACGACTTCCTGGCGCAGGCGACGCCCGAGGACAAGATGGCGCTCATCAAGCGCGAGCAGGCGCGACGGCAAGCTCGTGGCGATGACCGGCGACGGCACCAACGACGCGCCGGCGCTCGCGCAGGCCGACGTCGGCGTCGCCATGAACACCGGCACGCAGGCGGCCAAGGAAGCCGGCAACATGGTCGATCTCGACTCGAACCCGACCAAGCTGATCGAGATCGTCGAGATCGGCAAGCAGCTGCTGATCACGCGCGGCGCGCTGACGACGTTCTCGATCGCCAACGACGTGGCGAAGTACTTCGCGATCATCCCGGCGATGTTCGCTGGCGACGTTCCCGCTGCTCGGCGCGCTGAACATCATGGGCCTGCAGACGCCGCAGTCGGCGATCCTGTCGGCGGTCATCTTCAACGCGCTGATCATCGTCGCGCTGGTGCCGCTGGCGCTGCGCGGCATCCGCTACCGGCCGATGGGCGCCGCGGCGCTGCTGCGCCGCAACCTGCTGATCTACGGCGTCGGCGGCATCATCGTCGCCGTTCATCGGCATCAAGATCATCGACGTCGTCATCACGGCGCTTCGACGCTGGCGTAGGAGCACACGTCATGAACATCACGCGCAATCTCATCGTCGCCGTCCTGATGACCATCGTCACGACGGTGCTGCTCGGGCGTCGTCTATCCGCTGGCGATCACCGGCATCGCCCAGGTGGCGTTTCCCGACAAGGCCAACGGCCAGCTGATCGAGCGGAACGGCAAGGTCGTCGGCTCGCGGATCATCGGCCAGGGCTTCTCGTCGCCGGGCTACTTCCGCTCGCGGCCGTCGGCGGCCGGCACGGGCTACGACGCGGCCAATTCGGCGGGCAGCAACCTCGGGCCGACCAACAAGAAGCTGATCGACGCCGTCAAGGCCAACGTCGAGGCGGCGCGCAAGGAGAACCCGGACGCGCCGGTGCCGATCGATCTCGTGACATCGGCGTCCGGCTCGATCCGCACATCTCGCCGGCGGCGGCGGACTTCCAGTGCCCGCGGTCGCCCGCGAGCGCGGCATGACGGAAGCGGACGTCCGGCGCCTCGTGGACGCGCCCACACCGAGGGGCGTCATCGGCTTCTTCGGCGAGCCGCGCGTCAACGTCCTCGAGCTGAACCTGGCCCTGGACCGCGAGCACCGGTCCCACGGTAAGCCCGCGACTTTAGGTGCTCATTAGGCGCAGTGCGATGGTGTGGCCGAAGGCGATGTGCGTCATCACCGCGAACATCAGCGTGGGCGCCATTGACCCGAAATGAGAACGCCCTTGGCGCTCGGCGTCCACGGATGCGGATGGCGGCCATCAACGGCTGAGAGCGGCCACAATCGGGAGATCGTTTATCGCGGCGTCAAGCACGTGCTCTCTCTGTTTCCGGAGGTCAGAAAGCTCAGCGGTGGTCGAGGATTGAAGCGGTTGACCGGGTCGTGAACGCCATCATGAAGACGTCGCGGCACCTGCATGGCGACGGATACGTCATCGTGACGCCGGTCGAAATCAGTGCTATCGCATCCGCACGGGCATCCGCGAGCTCTGACGATCTCGCTCTGATTGTGCCAGCTGACGACTCGCTGATATCCACCCTGAAAGATCCTGAGATCGCGGTCCCGGCGGGCCGATCACGCACCGCCGCCACGGCTCGGGCCGTCGAGTGCGTAGTTGCCACAAAGATGTCGCTGCTCAACACGGCTGCGACATATCGGTCTGAAGCACCCGCAGCGAGACGACATCCGCGTCGAGTCGTATCAGACATCAATGTCTATTCGCGCAATGTGTCGCTTCTGTCGATCGATCGCGCGGGTTCTGCGTCCACCTCGCGCGTCACGCGCGGTTTCGATGCTCGCCTGCGGCGTGTTGCGCGGCAGCTCGTGGCGGTCGTCTTGCTCCCAGCCTTGGGCGCTCGCGCGCACATCAGACGCGCAGCTGCGATGGACTCCAGTCCCGTCGTGGTCGCGCGGCCTTTTCATCAGTGCGCGCGGGCATTTAATTCCTCATCCACCCCGGAGCCTGCAGATGCGCCGTCTTCGCTTTACACGATCGCCCCGCCGATGGCTTTGGGCCGTCGCCGTGCTGATGCTCGTCAGTGGAATCCTGTGCCGCTCAGGGCCGCCGTCGACCCGCAGCCCGATCCGACCGGCGCAGCAACCGGCGACAAAACAAGCGTCACGGATGCCGCGGGGACGGCAGCACATCGGCACTGATCCCGCGTTCAAGGACCAGGCCGCGAAGGGTACTCTCGCGATGAAGCTGGCCGACGGCGTCGGGCACGTCAGGATCGCGCACCAATCTCGGCTGGACGCTGAACACCGGCTACCTCGTGCTGTTCATGCAGGCCGGGTTCGCGCTCCTCACGTGCGGCCTCGTGCGAAAGAAGAACGCCGCGCACCTGATGATGCTGAACTTCGCCGCGTCGTGTTTTAGCAATACGTAACTG
>ERZ1370068.883-contig-10808_pt1 | contig 24264 bp, 28 predicted proteins | sample MGYA00561227_ERZ1370068 | MGnify/ENA primary metagenome ERZ1370068 (study PRJEB38410, sample SAMEA6850437) | metagenome | study: Metagenomic assessment of the ecological functions of the soil: analysis of the soil microbiota associated with the...
AACTGCGCGATGATAGACGACGCGGTTCCCGCCTCGAGCACGGCGTCGAGATCTGATCGATCGCATACGCGTACGCGTGCGCTGGATCGGCGTTCCGGACCCTCTCGGCGCACCGGGGCGTGAAAGCGCTGGCGCAGGTCGATGTGCTGTTCCGCGAGCCGCCGCAGCCGCCGCCGACAGTGGGGACACCGGCACTGGTGCGAGTCAGCGTTCGACCCCGATCCCGGCTGTCCAACCGGTGCAGGTATCGGGTTCCGGCAGGTGGCATAGGCGTATTGGCATGTGGTATTTCGGTCCTGCCTCGCCCCCACCGCTACCGCAACGCTGGTTCGGCACCGCCCGGATGCCACGCGTGCTTGCGCGCGGGATTCGACGTCGCGCTGCTCGCGCCGCGCGGCCCGCTTGCCGAGAAGAGCCGCTTCGTCGGCAGAGTCGGCCACCTGCCGGACAGTGCGACACCGAAGGGATTGGATCTACGCGTGTCGCGGCAACGGTGAAGGCGACCGCGCCGCGCGTCGTGATTCCCTGCGACGACATGGCGTTCCGCCTGCTGGACTCTCTCGTCGCGCAATCGCCGCCCGACGATATGGCGTCCGCGCTCCAGTTGCAGCTCGGCGCGCTCATCCGTGAATCGCTGGGCGACCCGCAGCACTATGTCGACGAGCATTGAAAAGCATGCTGTCCCGCCCGCCGCGCAAGCCCCCGGCATCCGTGTGGCAGAGCGACGCGACCGCGCACTGTCCGCGGGCAGATGTCTGGGCAACGAAAACGTCGCCGCGTGGCAGGGGGAAGCGGCTCGCGGGATTCGCCGTCGATCGGCTCGTCGCGCAGAGCGACATCAAGGGTCCGGCGGCGGTCATCCGCTGGTTTCATTCACCGGAGCTTCGCGACATTTCGGAGCGGCTCGTGAGCGGATTCGGATGAGCGGACTGTTCGCGACCGAGTGCATCGTCGACGAGCGAACCGGGCCATGCCTATCTGATCGAGATCAACCGGCGGTTGACGCCCGGATGCACGTCGGATCGCGAATCTGGCGTTGACCTCGGTGCAGCGCTTTACGCGGCGCTCACGGGAACGCCGTCGTCTGCGCAGCGACCTGTCTCCCGGCGAGGAGGGGATCGGCGTGCATTTTCCGCAGGAATGGCTGCGCGATCCGAGAGCCGATACCTTCGCGAGTACCGGTCGATGTCCCTTGGGACGATCCTGATCTTCTCAGAGTGCGATGACTGCGACGATGCGCCAACACTGAAGGATCTTCGACGATGACCGCGCCCGACGCGTCGAACCTGAAATCTGGCCGAGCCTCCCGCTCGAGGCGTGGAGCGATACCTACGCGACCTGCACCGGTGGATGCAGATCGTCGGCAAGGTCCGGCTCACCCAGAGCCCGTGGGTCAATCACTCGTGGCACGTCACGCTGTACGTCACGGCGACAGGGCTTACGCACTTCGGCGATCCCCTACGAGAATCGAACGTTTCAGATCGACTTCGATTTCGTCGATCATCGGCTCACGTATCTGCAGCAGCGATGGGCGCACCGGGGCTTTGCGCTGGAACCGCAGTCGGTAGCGTCGTTCTACGCGCGCCTGATGGCGGAGCTCACGAAGCTCGAGTTGCCGGTGCGAATCCATCCGTCACCCAACGAAATTCCCGATGCCATACGCTTCGATCTGGATGAAGTGCACTGCGCGTACGATCGAGTCTATAGCGAACCGCTATTGGCGGGTCCTCGTGCAGGCAGACCGGGTCTTCAAGGATTTTCGCGCGCGCTTTATCGGAAAGTGCAGCGCGGTGCATTTGTTCTGGGGAGGGCTCGATCTCGCGGTGACACGATTTTCCGGGACGAGTTGCCCCCGAGCATCCGGGCGGCATTCCGAACCTTCCGGACTGGGTGACGCGCGAGGCCTATTCGCACGAAGTGGCGAGCTGCGGGTTCTGGCCCGGAGGAGGGAGCATTGCCTATCCCGGCCTTCTACGCGTACGCCTATCCGGAGCCCGCCGGATTCGCGACGGCGCCGGTGAAACCCGCCGAGGCGTTCTACAGCCCGACTTTCACGGATTCATCCTCGCCTACGACGTCGTCCGGCAATCCGCAATCACCCGATGCGACGCTCCTCGATTTCCTGCAGACGACGTATGAAGCCGCAGCCAATCTGGGCAAGTGGGATCGCGCCGCTTTGGAGCGCGATCATGCTCCTGGAGCCGGGGCGTGAACGCGTCAACTCGCGCACGCGCGTGAGGTAATCGAGTGGGCCCGGCTGGATTCGAACCAGCGACCAAGGGATTATGAGTCCTCTGCTCTAACCGTCTGAGCTACGGGCCCGCGCGGGTAACGCCGCGTCGTACAGAATCCGCAGCCCGACTCGCCGCGAAATTACATCGCGCACGGCTGCGGCTATTCTCGCATCGCGGTACACTCCCGCGCGTGCAAGCAAACGCGCGCGCACGACGCAGTCCGGTCGCCCCGAATGCACGCCCTCCCAGTTCCTCCGCCCGCTGCTGATGCCGGCGTCGGTCGCGCTCGTCGGCGCATCGAGCAAGCCGGGCTCGATCGGGCGGATCGTGACTGGAGAACCTCCTCGGCGGCGACTTTCAGGGTGCGCTCTTCGCGGTCAATCCCAACCATCGCCGCGTGCTCGGCGCAGCGCTCGTATCCGCTCGCTCGCGCGCGATCGGCGACGCCGGTCGATCTGGCGCTGATCGCGGTTCCGTGGCCGGCGGTGCTCAGCCGTCCTCGACGACGGCGCGCGCGCCGGCATCGAGGCGGCGGTCATCTCTCTCGGCGCCGCCGCCGGATCCGGACGATGCGCAGGCGCTGGCAGCGCGAGCTCGCTCGCAGCGATCACCGCAGCGTGCGCATTCGCGTCGTCGGACCGCATTCGCTTCGGCGTGATCCGTACCGACATCGGCCTCAACGCGACGCTCGGCACGACCATCGCGCGCGCAGGGCCGGCTCGCGCTCGTCGCGCAGTCGGGCGCGGTGTGCACGCGCAATGCTCGATTTCGCGCGCGTCGGCCGGCATCGGCTTCTCGACGGTCGTCGCGCTCGGCGGCGGCATCGACGTCGGTTTCGGCGAGCTGCTCGACGCGCTGCTCAACGATCCCGAAACCGACGGCATCCTGCTCTACGTCGGAGACGGTCGGCGACGCGCGCGCGTTTCCTGTCGGCGCTGCGCGCGGCGGCGCGCACCAAGCCGGTGGTCGTGCTGCAAGGCCGGCCGGTCGATCGGAGCAGGGTCAGCCGCCGGACGCGGCCCGTCGCCCGATGCGGTGTTCGATGCCGCGATGAAGCGCGCCGGGGCGGTGCGCGTGAAGACCTATGCGCAGCTCTTCGCCGCCGCGCGCATCCTCGCGATGGATCGGATCGCGCGCGGCGATCGGCTCGCGATCGTCACCAATGGGCACGGGCCCGGCACGCTCGCCGCCGACAGCGCCGCCGACCGCGGCGTCGCGCTCGCGGAACTCGCGCCGGCGACCGTAGCGCGCTCGACGCGCTGCTGCCGCCGGAAGTCGCGTCTGCCGCAATCCGCTCAACGTGCGCGGCGACGCGACGCCGACGCGCATCGCCGCGGCGCGTCGATGCGGCGCTCGCCGATCCGCAGGTCGATGCCGTGCTCGCGCTGCACGTGCGCGCGGCCCGGTCACCGGCGCGACCGATGCGCGCGCGCGCCGTCGCCGCGGTCGCGCGCGGCTCGACGAAGCCGGTGCTTGCGCGCGTGGCTGGGCGCGATCGATCGGCGCGAGGTGGACGCGGCGCTCGAGGCCGGCGGCGTCGCCAACTTCTACACGCCGGAGAATGCGGTCGACGCGTTCTCGTTCCTGTCCGCGTATCGCCGCAACCAGGAATGGCTGCTCGAAGTGCCGCCGCCGCAGCCCGAGCCGCGCGCGCCGGACCTGCGCGCGGCTCGAGCGCATTCGGATCGAGCGCAGCGTCGGCGCATCGCTCGTGCTGACGGCGATGGAGACGCACACGGTGCTCGCCGCGTTCGGTCTGCCGGTCGCCGCCGGCATTGGCTGGCGGACACGCTGAACGAAGCGCTGGCGGCGGCGCGGCGCCTCGGCTATCCGGTGTCGCTCCGGTCCGATGCGCAGGCGATGCCGTGCCGACGACGCAGCCGCCGTCGTCGAGCGCTTGCGCGACGGTCGAATGCTGACTCGCGCGTGGGCGACATTGCTGGACGGTGCAGACGCGCACGCGCCGGCGCGCGGCCGTCATCGTGCGCAACGCGCGACCGTTCGCGGCGTTCCGCGACATTGCGATCGGCGTTGCACGTCGACGCGGTGTTCGGGCCGGTCATCACGCTCGGCGCGCTCGCGTGCGCCGGGGCGAGCTACGGTCGCGCCAGTCGTGCTGCTGCCGCCGCTCAACGAGCGCCTCGCCCGCGACTCGTTCAAGCCGACGGCAGCCGGCGATCGTGCCGAAGCTCGGCGGCGCGATGCGCGACCGAGGTCGTGACGCGCGTGCTCGTGCAGGTGTCCGCGCTCGTGTGCGCGCTGCCCTGGCTACGGAGCTGCGACGCTGGACCCGGTGCGTCGTCGGCGCGGGCCGCGCCGAGATCGTCGGCGCGCGCATCGCGATCGATCCGCGGCCCAAGGCGGCGGATCGCCCGGCTACGGCCACATGGCGATCCATCCGTATCCGATCGAGCTGGTCGCCGACGTGACGCTTGCCGACGGGACGATCGCTGCACGTGCGGCCGATCCGGCCCGGAGGACGCCGGAGCTCGAGCGCGCGTTCGTCGCACGGCCTGTCGGAGCAGACGCGCTACTTCCGCTTCTTCTACCAGCTGCACGAGCTCACGCCGGCGATGCTCGCGCGCTTCACGCAGGTCGACTACGACCGCGAGATGGCGCTGGTCGCGGTCGACGAATCCGGCAGGCGCACCGGCGATCGTCGGCGTCGCGCGCTACATCATCGATCGCAGATCGGCGAGTCGCGCGGAGTTCGCGGTGGTCGTCGCCGATGCGTGGCAGGGCCGCGGCGTCGCGCGGATGCTGATGACGCGCCTGATCGCTTGCGCGAAGGCGCGCGCGGCTCGAGGCGGCTCGAGGGCGCGGTGCTGCGCAGCAATCGCAGCGATGCTGAAATTCGCCGCGCATCCTCGGGTTCGACGCCGCGCGACGACCCGGACGATCCCGAGCAGGTGATCGCCGAGTCGATACCCAGCGAGACCTGGCAGTCGGAGAAACGTCCGCGCGAGCGGTGTCCCGGCTCTGGCATCCAGGCGGCGGTGCGAATGTCCTCCACGGCGTCGCGTCTGAACGTGCGGCAAGCGTCTACCGCGGCGCGCTCGACTCGGCCGGCATCGCTCTGCCTCGGCGCTGCGGGCCTCGCCTGCCGCTCGCGCCGCTGGCCCTCGCCTTCGAGGAAGCTCCGCAGCTTCTCCGAGCGCGACGGATGGCGCAGCTTGCGCAGCGCCTTCGCCTCGATCTGGCGGATGCGCTCGCGCGTGACGTCGAACTGCTTGCCGACTTCTTCCAGCGTGTGGTCGGTGTTCATCTCGATGCCGAAGCGCATGCGCAGCACCTTCGCCTCGCGCGGCGTCAGCGTGTCGAGCACGTCCTTGCAGACGTCGCGCAGGCTCGCGTTGACCGCGGCGTCCGACGGCGCGACCGTCGACTGGTCCTCGATGAAGTCGCCGAGATGCGAATCGTCGTCGTCGCCGATCGGCGTCTCCATCGAGATCGGCTCCTTGCAGATCTTGAGGATCTTGCGGATCTTCTCCTCGGGCATCTCCATCTTCTCGGCGAGCAGCGCCGGATCGGGCTCCTGCCCGGTCTCCTGCAGGATCTGGCGCGAGATGCGGTTCATCTTGTTGATCGTCTCGATCATGTGCACCGGGATGCGGATCGTGCGCGCCTGGTCGGCGATCGAGCGCGTGATCGCCTGGCGGATCCACCACGTCGCGTAGGTCGAGAACTTGTAGCCGCGGCGGTATTCGAACTTGTCGACGGCCTTCATCAGGCCGATGTTGCCTTCCTGGATCAGGTCGAGGAACTGCAGGCCGCGGTTCGTGTACTTCTTCGCGATCGAGATCACGAGGCGCAGGTTGGCCTCGGTCATCTCGCGCTTGGCGCTTGCGCGCCTTCGCCTCGCCGGTCGACATCTGCTTGTTGATCTCCTTCAGGTCCTTCAGCGGGATCATCACGCGCGACTGCAGGTTGAGCAGCTTCTGCTGCTGCTCGACGATCGCCTGCCGGTACTTGGCGAGCTGCTCGCTGTAGTTGTGATGCGCGGCGACCTCGCGGTCGATCCAGCGCAGCGACGTCTCGTTGTCCGGGAACTTCTTGATGAAGTCCGGGCGCGGCATGCCGCCCTTGTTGACGACGAGGTCCTGGATCTTGCGCTCGATCTGGCGGATGTTGTCGACCTCGCTGCGCACGCTGTCGCACAGCTGCTCGACCTGGCGCGCGGAGAAGCGGATCTGCATCAGCTCGCCTGAGATCTTCTTCTGCAGCTCGAGGTACTTCGGCGCCTTGTGGCCGTCCTTCGTGCAGCACGACGAGCATCCGCGCGAAGTAGCTGGCGGATCGTCGCGAAGCGCGTCGAGCGCGGCGACCTTCAGCCGCTCGAGGTTCTCCGCGGCGATCGCGCCGGCGTCGCCCTCGTCCTCGCTCGTCCTCGACGTCGTCGTCGACGTCCTCGAGCGCGTCGAGCTGCCTCGTTGAAGTCCATCAGGCCGTCGACGAGGTCGTCGATCTTGAACTCGTCCTTCTCGATCTTGGTCGGCGAGATCGAGGATCTGCGCGACCGTCATCGGGCAGGCCGAGATCGCCATGATCATGTGCTTCAGGCCTTCCTCGATCCGCTTGGCGATCTCGATCTCGCCTTCGCGGGTCAGGAGCTCGACCGAGCCCATTTCGCGCATGTACATGCGCACCGGGTCGGTGGTGCGGCCGAATTCGGAATCGAGCGTCGACACCGCGGCTTCGGCGGCTTCTCTCGACGTCCTCGGCAGGCGCGGTGGGCGCGGCGTCCGACATCAGCAGCGTCTCGGCGTCGGGGGCCTCGTCGTAGACCTGGATCCCCATGTCGCCGATCATGCTGACGATGCCCTCGATCTGCTCGGCGTCGAGGACGTCGTCGGGCAGGTGGTCGTTGATCTCGGCGAACGTGAGGAAGCCGCGCTCCTTGCCGAGCACGATCAGCGTCTTCAGGCGGCGCTTGCGCGCCTCGACGTCGGCCGGCGTGAGCACGCGCGGCGCGATTTCGGCGTGCCGGCCGTTGCGGCCCTTCTTGCTGGCGGCATCTTCCGCGCGCTTGCCGGCGATCTTCGCGGCGATTTCGCCGGCGGTCGGCTTGTGCGCGGGCGCCGCAGCGGCGACGGGCTTGCCGACCGCCGCGCCCTTGACCGGCTTGACCGCGCCAGCGATCGGTTGCGCCGCGGGCTTGCCGACGACCTTCAGCGGCTTGGACGGCGACCTTGGCCTTCGGCAGCGGCTTCGCCGGCCTTGAGCTTGGCTTCCGGACGCTTGAGCGCAACCTTCTTCTTTGCCAGCGCGGCTTGCGCGGGCTTCGCTTTGCGCGGCCGGCCTTCTGGACGCAGCGGCTGCGCGGCGCCTTCGCGCTTCCGTGCGGCGCCTTCTTGCGCAGCGGCTTCGCGCGATTTCTTCGACGCCGCTTTCCGTGCGCGGCCCGCTTGCGCCTTGCGCGCGCGGCCGACTTCTTCGCCGCCGGCTTGCGCGGCTTGGGCTTTGCAGGCGATTTGCGGGCGGGCTTCGCGGGCTTCTTGGCCATGGTCATCCTAAGAAATCGGGTACCGAACGCCTGACAGGTGGGGGCGATCGGGAAAACCTCAAATTATATCATCCGGTTATCCGCCGCCGCGGAGATCCTCACAGATCGTTCGCCCGGCCGGTCCGTCGGTGCGCCGGGCCGCTGCGTCTCAGCTGCCCGACGTTCCGCGACGCACCATTTCGAGCTGGCGCAACCGTTCGGTCTCCTCGGACGAGTCGGGCGCCCCGGCCGCGGCCTCCCGGGAAGCCCCGGCGCGCCGAGCCTGTTGCCAATAACGCGCGACGCCGGCCGTCAGGCGCTCGGCCGCATGCTCCGGCGGTGATTCCGTGGTCGTCGGCGGCGGCCAGCGCCGAGGCGAATACCGGCTCATGCGCCGAGTCCGCAAAGTGCTGCATGACCGACGCCGTGGTCAGCGAGTGCTCACATTCGGCGCAGTACCCGACCAGCGCCGCCAGCGCCGTTCCGTCGGGCGTGCCGTCGGCCGGCTGCGGGAGCGGCGTCGGACCGGGCCAGCTCAGGTTGGAGCAGCAGCGCCTGGATGAGTTCACGGACGAGCGACGGCGCGCGCCGCTGCGGGGCTTCGACCGTGCGCGCGCTGTCGCCGCCATCGCGGCATCGTCCCGCCGGCGATCCGCCTGCCGGACGGCGTGCGAGGCCGTCGGCGCGCCCGGCGCAGCAGCTCGCGCAGCTCGGCTTCCGGCAAGCCGCTGAGCGTCGGCCGAGGCGCCGGCGAAGAAGCGCCGCGAGGACCGGCGCGGTGATCTGCGCGAGGTAGGGCCGCGCCGCCGTCGACGAGCGCTGCGCGGCCCTCGACCGATGTCGGCGGATGCTGCGCGGACAGCTCGGCCAGCAGGAACTCGGACAGCCGGCGACGCGCGCTCGAGCAGCGCCTCGAACGCCGCCTTGCCGCGCTTGCGGACGAAGTCGTCCGGATCCTCGCCGTCGGGCAGGAACAGGAACGCCGCGTTCTTGCCGTCGGCGAGCACCGGCAGCGCGTTCTCGAGCGCGCGCCAGGCGGCCTTGCGCCCGCGCGCGTCGCCGTCGAAGCAGAACACGACGCGTATCGCTCTGCCGGAAGAGCTTCTGCACGTGCACCGGCGTGGTCGCCGTGCCGAGCGTCGCGACCGCGTATTCGACGCCGTGCTGCGCGAGCGCGACCACGTCCATGTAGCCCTCGACGACGACGACGCGTGCCGGCGTCGCGGATCGCGCTGCGCGCGAGGAAGAGGCCGTAGAGCTCGCGGCCCTTCGAGAACAGCGGCGTTTCCGGCGAATTGAGGTACTTGGGCTCGCCGTCGCCCAGCACGCGGCCGCCGAAGCCGATCACCTGGCCGCGGCTGTCGTGGATCGGGAACATGATCCGGTCGCGAAAGCGGTCGTAGCGCTTGCCGCCGTCGCCGGTGATGACGAGGCCCGCGGTCTCGAGCGCCGGGTCGTCGTAGCGGTCGAAACGCGGCGCGCGAGCGGCTGCCAGGCGTCCGGCGCATAGCCGATGCCGAAGCGCGCGGCGATCGCGCCCGTGAGGCCGCGCTCCTTCAGGTAATCGATGGCGCGCGGCGCGTCCTTCAGCTGCGCGCGGTAGAACTTCGCCGCGTCGAGCGTGATCGCGGTGAGATCGCTGCGCCTGCTCGCGCCGCTCGATCTCGCCGGGACGCTCGACGCGCGGCACCTCGAGGCCGGCGTCGCGCGCGAGCTCCTCGACCGCATCGGGAAACGCCTTGCCGCCGTACTCCATCAGGAAGCCGATCGCCGTGCCGTGCGCGCCGCAGCCGAAGCAGTGGTAGAACTGCTTCGACGGGCTCACCGTGAACGACGGCGTCTTCTCGCTGTGGAACGGGCAGCAGGCGCTGTAGTTGGCGCCGGCCTTCTTGAGCGGGACGTAGCGGTCGATGACGTCGACGATGTCGACCCGGGACAGCAGCGTCTGTATGAAATCGTTCGGAATCATGGACTTGAGCGCTGCTGGCCGGCGCGAGCTGCCAACGCTGGTCCCGACGGACAACCACGTCCGGGAGGCCGTGCAGACGGGCCTCCGGACGCGTCACACGGCAGGGAACTACTGCATTATAGGCGAAGCGCGGCGCCAGGCGAAAGGGCGGCCGCGTCGAGATCGGCGTCCGGCTGCGCCGACCGGCGATCCATCGCGCAGCCGGCGTAGCGCCGGCTCGTCTACCCGGCGAGCTTCGCCTTGATCCGGCCGACGACGGCCGCCATGTCGGCGCGTCCGGCGAGCTTCGGCTTGAGCGACCGCCATCACCTTGCCCATGCCGGCAGGCCCGGCGGCGCCGGTCGCGGCGATCGCCTCGGCGATCATGCGCGTCGATCTCGGCCTCGCCGAGCTGCGTGGGCAGGTAGGCTCCGAGCAGCGCGATCTCGGCGCGCTCGGCGGCGGCCAGGTCTTCGCGCTTGCCGGCCTCGAACTGCGTGATCGAGTCGCGCCGCTGCTTGATCATCTTGTCGATGATCGCGAGCACGTCGGCGTCGGTGAGCTCGATCCGCTCGTCGACCTCGCGCTGCTTGATCGCGGCGAGCAGCATCCGGATCGTCGACAGGCGCGCGGCTGTCCTTGCGCGCGCATCGCGGTCTTCATGTCTTCGGTGATCTGGGCCTTGAGCGACATCGTGATCTCCGATGCCAATGAAAAAGGGGCGAATCGCTTCGCCCCTCGGTTGGCATACTGCGCGGCGGCGTCAGAACAGCTTCGGCGGCAGCTGCTGGCTGCGCAGGCGCTTGTAGTGGCGCTTCACCGCGGCGGCGAGCTTGCGCTTGCGCTCGGCGGTCGGCTTTTCGTAGAACTCGCGGGCGCGAAGCTCGGTGAGAAGGCCGGTCTTCTCGATCGTGCGCTTGAAGCGGCGCAGCGCCACTTCGAAGGGCTCGTTGTCGCGGACGCGAACGCTGGGCATGAAGCGGATTCCTTGGTTTCCGGCGACAATCGAGCATTACGACAATCGCTACAGTATGCATAACGCGCGAGCACCTGCAACAGCCGCTGCCAACGCAGGCTGCGCGGCGACGACCGTGTATCGTGGCATCCCGTCCTTCGCACTCGATCTCCCGTGCTCGTCCTCGGCATCGAAACCTCCTGCGACGAAACCGGCGCTCGCCGTCTACGACAGCGGCCGCGGCCTGCTCGCGCACGCGCTGCACTCGCAGGTGGCGATGCACGCGGTCTACGGCGGCGTCGTGCCCGAGCTCGCGTCGCGCGACCACGTGCGGCGCGTCGTGCCGCTGGCGCAGCGCGTGCTGGCGCGACGCGGGCGTCGACGCTCGCCGACCTCGACGGCATCGCCTACACGCGAGGGTCCGGGCCTCGCGGGCGCGCTGCTGGTCGGCGCCAGCGTCGCGAGCGCGCTCGGCTATGCGCTCGGCAAGCCGGTGATCGGCGTCCATCACCTGGAAGGCCACCTGCTCTCGCCGCTCCTCGCCGATCCGCAGCCCGCGTTTCCGTTCGTCGCGCTGCTCGTCTCGGGTGGACACAGCCAGTTGTTCGAAGTCGAGGGCGTCGGGCGTTACCGCCTGCTCGGCGACACCGCAGGACGACGCGGCGGGCGAGGCGTTCGACAAGACGGCGAAGCTGCTGGGCCTGCCGTATCCGGGCGGTCCCGCGCTCGCGCGGCTCGCGCGAGGCGGGCGCGACGGCGCGGTGTCGCTGCCGCGGCCGATGCTCGACAGCGGCGATCTCGACATGAGCTTCAGCGGCTTGAAGACCGCGGTGCTGACGCTCGTGCGCCGCGAGGCCGCGCGGCGACGCTCGACGACGCGCGACGCGGCCGACATCGCGCGCGAGTTCCAGCACGCGGTCGTCGACGTGCTCGTCGCGAAGGCGCTCGCGGCGCTCGACGCGACCGGGCGCGCGCGGCTCGTCGTGGCCGGCGGCGTCGGCGCCAATCGCGAGTTGCGCGCGCGCCTCGCGGCGGCGCTCGCAGCGCGCGGCGGGCAGGTCTTCTTTCCCGACCTCGAGTTCTGCACCGACAACGGCGCGATGATCGCGCTGGTCGGCGCGCTGCGCCTGCGCGAGCGCGCGCGCGCGACGACTACGCGTTCTCGGTGCAGCCGCGCTGGGACTCTGGCGTCGCTGACCGGCACGTCTGAACGTCAGCGCGGCGCGTGGTCGCAGCGTTCAGCGCCCGATCGTGCGCTCGCTTGCCCTCGAGCAAGCTGCCGGATGTTCGCCCGATGCCGCCAGAACAGCAGCAGCGCGATCGGGACCATCGCCCACGCGGTCGGCGCATTGCCGAAAACGTAGAACGCGCCGATCGGCGCAGCAGCGCCGCGGTCGTCAGCGCGGCGAGCGAGCTGATCTTGAAGCCGACCGCCATGACGAGCCAGATCGACGCGCGAGCGCGAGGCCGAGCGGCCAACGCAGCGCGAACACGATGCCCGCCGCGGTCGCGACGCCCTTGCCGCCGGCGAAGCGGTGGAACACCGGAAACAGGTGGCCGACGAACACGGCGAGCGCGACCGCGGGCACCGTCCAGTCGGCGACGCCGAACGACGGCCCGAGCGCTTGCGCGAGGAACACCGCGAGCCAGCCCTTGCGCGCCGTCGCCGGCGAGCGTCAGCGCCGCCGCCGCCTTGTTGCCGGTGCGCAGCACGTTGGTCGCGCCGGGATTGCCTGAGCCGTAGCTGTGCGGGTCGGGAAGCCCGAACAGCCTTGCTCGCGACGACCGCGAACGACACCGAGCCCGATCAGGTACGCGGCGACGACGAACGCGAGCGAGGCGAGCATGGCGGGGCGTCGGTTAGAATGACGTGGAAACAGCGAGAGCGGCGCGCACGCACGACGCGGCCTTGACGACAGACTGATTCTAGCAAAGCGGCATGAACGCGATCTTCATCCACGACCTGCGCGTCGAGACGCGCATCGGCATCTACGAGTGGGAGCAGCGTCTCGCGCAGATCGATGCGGCTCGACGTCGAGCTCGGGCTGCCGTCCGACGACGTCTTCCGCACCGGCGATTTCGCCGACGCGCTCGACTATGCCGCGGTCGTGAAGCGCCTGCAGGCGTTTGCCGCCGATCATCCGCACCAGCTGCTCGAGCGCTTCGCGCAGGCGATCGCCGATCTGCTGATGAGCGAGTTCGGCGCGCCATGGGTCAAGGTGCGCGTCGCGAAGCTCGCGCCGATCGCCGGCGTCAAGGAGCTCGGCATCGTCGATCGAGCGCAAGCGCGCGCCGACGGCGCAGCGCGAGCTCGACCGCGCGACGTCTGCGCGCGGATCAGCCGCTCAGCGCCGTCGCGCCGGCGCGGCGTCGACGGCAACGTGAACGCGAACGTCGAGCCCGCGCCCGACTTGGCTCGTCACCCAGATCCGGCCGCCGTGGAGCTCGATGAACTTGCGCGAGATGCGCGAGGCCGAGCCCGGTGCCTTCGACCTTCTTCGCCGCGGTGCCCGACCTGCCGGAATTCCTCGAACACCGCCTCCTGATCCTCGGGCGCGATGCCGACGCCGGTGTCGGTGACCGAAATCTCGGCCGCGCCGTCGCAGCGCGCGGCCCGCACGTCGATCCGCCCGCCCTCGGGCGTGAACTTCAGCGCGTTGGACAGCAGGTTCAGGAGCACCTGCTTCACCTTGCGCTCGTCGGCGCGGATCGTTGCCGACGCGCTCGTCGATCGTCGCGCGCGAGCGCGATGCCGCGCCGCTGCGCCCGCTCGCGCACCAGCGATCAGCGTGTTGTCGATCGCGCGCCGGCAGATCGAAATCGGTCGGGCTCCAGCTCCATCCGGCCCGCCTCGATCTTCGACAGATCGAGGATGTCGTTGATGAGCGACAGCAGGTGCCGGCCCGACTCGCAGGATGTCGCGCGAGGTACTCGGCCTGCTTGTCGTTGATCTCGCCGAACATCCGCTCGGACAGCACTTCCGAGAAGCCGATGATCGCGTTGAGCGGCGTGCGCAGCTCGTGCGACATGTTGGCGAGGAACTCGCTCTTGTGCCGGCTCGCGGTCTCGAGCTGCCGGCTCTTGTCCTCGATCTCGCGGAAGAGCCGCGCGTTCTGGATGGCCAGCGCCGACTGCGTCGCGAAGGTCTTCAGCAGGTCGATCACCTGCGGCGCGAACTCGCCCGCGCTCTTCCGGTTCACGACGAGCCCGCCGAGCAGGTGGTCCTCGCGCAGCAGCGGCACCGCCAGCAGCGACCGATAGCCCAGCCGGATGAGGATCTCGCGCACGCCGGCTCTGGTAGACTGCGTCTCGTCCGCGATGTCGCGGATCTCGCACCGGCTCGCCGGTCACCGCCAGCCGGCCCAGCGCGCCCTCGCCCTTGCGGATCGGCGTCGGCCCGCAGCGCCTCGACCAGCTCGATCGGGCAGCCGGTCCGCCGTGTGCAGGTAGAACTCCTCGCGCGCTTCGTCGTACTCGTAGATCGCGCCGCCGTCCATGCCGGCAAGCTGCGTGGCGCGCGAGACGATCGTGCGACAGCACGGTCTCGAGGTCGAGCGTCGAGCTCACCGCCTGCCCGACCTCGCCCAGCGCCTTGCAGCTCGCCCACCGATCGCGTGAGCTCGGTGGTGCGCGCCTCGCAGTTCCGTGAACAGCCGGACGTTCTCGATCGCGATCACCGCCTGGTCGGCGAAGGTCTGCAGCAGCGCGATCTGCTTGTCCGGAGAACGGGCCCGGTTCGGGTCGGCCGACGGTGATGCGCGCCGATCGGGTTTCCCTCGCGCATCAGCGGAACGGCCAGGACGCTGCGGAAGCCCGCGGCGAGCGCAATGGCGCCCGATCGCGTAGTCGCGATCCTCGAAGACGTCCGGAATCACGACGACGCTCGCGCGTCAGAATCGCGCGGCGGCTGCCGTTGTCGCGGCTCGGGCGGCCGCGGGAAGACGCGACGGCATCGCGTCGGCGCCTTGCCGGATCCACGTTCGCGAGCGCGCCGACGTGAATCAGCTCGCCGTCGAACGTCGCGACGATGCGCGGACCTGCGCGCGCACAGCTTCAGCGTCGCGGCCGCGATCGTGTCGAACACCGGCTGCACGTCGGTCGGCGACTGGCTGATCACGCGCAGGATCTCGCTCGTCGCGGTCTGCTGCTCGAGCGCCTCGGTGAGGTCGCGATTGCGCGCCTCGAGCTCCTTGAACAGGCGCACGTTCTCGATCGCGATCACCGCCTGGTCGGCGAAGGTCTGGAGCAGCGCGATCTGCTTGTCGGGAACGGTCCCGGTTCAGGCCGTGCCGACGGCGATGGCGCCGATCGGCGCTGCCGTCGCGCAGCAGCGGAACGCGCGAGGACGCTGCGAAAGCCCGCCGCCAACTGCGCCTGACCTCGACATACTCGGGTCTTCGCAGCACGTCCGGAATCGCGACGACGCTGCAGTCAGGATCGCCCGGCGTGGCCGCCGTGTCGCGGCTGGGCGGCCGCGGAAAGATTCGCGCAGCGCGTCGGCGCCTTCCGGGCTGACGTTCGCCATCGCCGCCAGGTGGATCAGCTCGCCGTCGAACGTCATGACGATCAGCCGAGCTCGCGCGCGCAAAGCTTCAGCGCCGACTGCCGCGATCGTGTCGAACACCGGCTGCACGTCGGTCGGCGACTGGCTGATCACGCGCAGGATCTCGCTTGTCGCGGTCTGCTGCTCGAGCGCCTCGGTGAGATCGCGGTTGCGCGCTTCGAGCTCCGTGAACAGACGCACGTTCTCGATCGCGATCACCGCCTGGTCGGCGAAGGTCTCGAGCAGCGCGACCTGCCGGTCGGGAAAGGCCCCGGCTGGGTCCGCGCGACGGCGATCGCGCCGATCGGCATGTCCGTCGCGTAGCAGCGGGACCGCCAGCGATGCTGCGAAAGCCGTCATCACCGCAGCGTGCACCGTGCGTGTATTCCCGATCGGCGTGGCACGTCCGGGATCGTGCGACGACCGCGGCAGGCTCATGGATCGAGCTGACGGCGCTGCGCGTCCCGGCCGGCATCGGATAGACGCGGCGCAGCGCCTCGGCGCCTCCGGTCGGGTCCGTGATGCGCGCGCAAGTGGATCAGGCGCTCGCCGTCGAACCGGAAGACGCGGCTGAGCTCGGCGCGCGCAGAGCTGCGCTGCGCTCTGCGCGATCGTGTCGAACACCGGCTGGACGTCCGTCGGCGACTGGCTGATCACGCGCGAGGATCTCGCTCGTCGCGGTCTGCTGCTCGAGCGCCTCGGTGAGCTCGCGGTTGCGCGCTCTCGAGCTCCGTGAACAGCCGCACGTTCTCGATCGCGATCACCGCCTGGTCGGCGAAGGTCGTCACCAGCTCGATCTGCTTGTCCGTGAACGGCTCCGACGCGCGTTGTCCAGAGCGATGACGCCGATCAGCACGTCCTCCCTGCAGCATCGGAACGGCGAGCATCGTCCGAAAGCCCCCAGCCGTTGGGCTTCGCCCGCTGCGTATCCGGATCGCTCCAGCACGTCTGGGATGTGAATCGGTCCGCGCGCTCCGAGGCTGGCGATCCGGCGACGGTGCCGCGCCCGAGCGGGCGCGGTGATTATCGCGCAGGTAGTCGAGCATCGCCGGGACGCGCTGCGAGCCGGCCGGCGAAGCTGCAGCAGCTCGCCATCGAATCGATGCACGATGCCGTGTTCGGCGCCGCACAGTCGCGCCGCGCTCTCGACCAGCGTATCGAGCACCGGCTGCAGATCGAACGTCGAGCGGCTGATGACCTTCAGCACGTCGCTGGTCGCGGTCTGCTGTTCCAGCGCTTCGGTCAGGTCGCGGTTGCGCGCGTCCAGCTCCGTGAACAGGCGCACGTTCTCGATGGCGATGACCGCCTGCTCGGCAAAGGTCTTCAGCAGCTCGACCTGGGAATCGGCGAACAAGCCCGGCGTCGCGCGCCCGACGAAGATCGACCCGATCACCTGGCGATTGCGAATGATCGGCACCTCGAGGCCGCTGCAGATAGCGGGCCGCTCGCGCGAAGTCTCCTGATCTCGTGATCCGCGCTCCTCCAGCACGTCGGGAGGTGATTACTGTCGACGCCGCGGATGACGCGCGCGGTGATGAGTCTGCGCGCTGATCTTCATCGGGTAGAGGCGTGCGGACGATCGTCACCGCCTCCGGGACAATCCGTGGATCGCGGCGAGCTGGATCAGCTCGCCGTCGAACCTCGATACGACCGCGACCTCGGCGTCGCACAGCTCCGGCGCGCTCGCGCGATGATGTCGAACACCGGCTGGACGTCGGTCGGGTGAGTTCGAGATCGCGCGCAGGATCTCGCTCGTGTCGCAGTCATGCTGCTCCAATGCTCAGCGCCGAGTGCGCGCCGAGAGCGTTTGAGACCGGGCTTTCCGCTTCGCCGTCCGCGGCTTCGCCAGCGACAGCCGGCCGGGCAGCGACCCTTCCTTCGCGGGCGTTGCACCCCGAGGCACGGTCCCCTCCTCCCCTCGTTCCGGCGTCGCTCTCCCGGGACGCCTGACGACGAGAGCTGAGGCGAAGACGCCGCCGCGGGCAAGGGGTGGTGGGACGCGCCGCGGCCGCTTGCGCCGTTCTCCAGCCGGTCAGCCTCGCGGGTGATGTCGTGCGTGAAGCTTCTTCAGACGTTCGCGTGCGACGTGCGTGTAGATCGTCGTCGTCGTGATGTCGGCGTGGCCGAGCAGCAGCTGCACGACGCGCAGATCGGCGCCGTGGTTCAGCAGGTGCGTCGCGAACGCGTGGCGCAGCACGTGCGGCGACAGGCGCGGCGCGCGGAATGCCGGCCTTCGCGCGCGAGGCGCTTGAGCAGCGCCCAGAACGCCTGCCGCGTCAGCGGCGCCGCGGCGCGCGGTGACGAACACCGCTGTCGCTCTTGCCGTTGCCGACGAGCTCGGCGCGCGCGGTCGGCGAGATAGCGCTTGAGCCAGTCGATCGACTTCTTCGCCCAGCGGGACGAGCCGCTCCTTGCTGCCCTTGCCGAGCACGCGCACGACGCCCATGTCGAGCGCACACCTGCGCGAGCGTGAGGCCGACGAGCTCCGAGACGCGCAAGCCCGTCGCGTAGAGCGTCTCGAGCATCGCGCGGTCGCGCAAGCCGAGCGTGCGTCTCGGTATCCGGCGCGCGCGAGCAGCGCCTCGACCTCGATCCTCGGACAGGTTCTTCGGCAGCCGCCGCGGCAGCTTCGGCGCGCGCACGCGCAGCGTCGGGTCCGCGCGCATGCGTGCGCCTGCAGCAGCTGCAGCGCGATAGAAGCGGCGCAGCGACGACAGGCGGCGCGCGATCGAGGTCGCCTTCGCCTTCGCCCGGAACTGCTCGGCGAGAAACGCCTCGACGTCGGCCGCGCTGCGGCGGCGAGCAGCGTACTGCCGCGCCGCGTCGAGCCAGCGCCGCCCACGCGGTGAGATCGCGGCGATAGCTCGCGAGCGATCGACGCGCGCGAGCCCGTCCTGCAGCCAGACCTGGTCGCAGAACGCGTCGATCAGCTCGCGGCTGCGGCATCGCGTCGACGACTGCCGACCGGTCACGCGCCGAAGCGATAGCCCTCGTGCGTCAGCAGCCAGCGCTTGATCGCGATCGGATCGCCGTCGGTCGCGTCCATGAAGCCGCCGAGCGAGCCCTGGCTGCCGACGACGCGATGGCACGGAATGACGAGCGCGATGTGGTTCGCGCCGCAGGCGCCGCCGACCGCGCGCGGCGCCGTGTGCAGCCTGCGCGCGAGCTCGCCGTAGGTGCGCGACTCGCCGACCGGAATTCCTGCGAGCGCGTGCCACACGCGTGCGCCGGAACGGCGGTGCCCGCGGGCGCGAGCGGCAGCGTGAAGCGGAATTCGCGGATCGGCGAGATAGCGCTCGAGCTGCGCGGCACCGCGCGCTCGGCGAGCGCATTGGTCGGGCGCCTTCGCGCGCTCGGCCTTCGGCAGGTACTCGATGCCGCGTGACGGCGCCGCCGGCGGTGCGGATGCCGAGCACGGCGAACGGCGTCGCTCAGCTTCGCGTAGCGTGACGCAGTCGCGCGCATTCGTCGTTCGCCGTCCTCAGCCCATCTTCATCTGCTGCGGCAGATAACGTGACGATCTGCGGAAAGAACCAGATCAGCAAGCACCGCGGCGATCATCAGGAAGAACATCGGCAGCGCCTGCCGCGCGATCCACGTGATCTGCCGCTTGCGTCATGCCCTGCAGCACGAACAGGTTGAAGCCGACCGGCGGCGTGATCTGCGCCATCTCGACGACCAGCACGATGAAGATGCCGAACCAGAGCAGGTCGATGCCGGCCTTCTCGACCGTCGGCAGGATGACGCCCATCGTCAGCACGACCATCGAGATGCCGTCGAGGAAGCAGCCGAGCACGATGTAGAACACCATCAGCGCGACGATCAGCGCGAACGGCGACAGCCCGAGCGCGCCGATCCACTCGGCGAGGTGGCGCGGCAGGCCGATGTAGCCCATCGCCAGCGTCAGGAACGCGGCGCCGGCGAGGATCAGCGCGATCATGCAGTAGAGCCGCGTCGCGCCCAGCAGTGCTCGCGCGAACGTCGTCGCGGTTGAGCGAGCCCTGCGACGGCGGAGATCGACGAGCGAGCCGACGACGCCGAACGCCGCGGCCTCGGTGGCGGTCGCGATGCCCGCGTAGATCGAGCCCAGCACCAGCGACGATCAGCAGCACGACCGGAATCAGGTGCCGCGACGCGTAGAGCTTCTGCGCGAGCGTCGTGCGCTCGGTCGGCGGCGGGAATCCGCGCCGGATGCAGCGAGCGCCCAGACGACGATGTAGCCGGAGAACAGCGAGCGCGAGCAGCATGCCGGGAATCACGCCGGCGATGAAGAGCTGCGCGATCGACACGTTGGCGCGTGACGCCGTAGACGATCATGATGATCGACGGCGGGATCAGCAGCCCGAGCGTGCCGGCGCCGGCCAGCGTGCCGATCGTGATGTCCTCGGGATAGCCGCGCGCCTTCGAGCTCGGGCAGCGTCATCTTGCCGATCGTCGCGCAGGTCGCGGCCGACGATCCCGACACGGCGGCGAAGATCGTGCAGCCGATGATGTTGGTGTGCAGCAGGCGGCCCGGGCACGCGCTCGAGCCACGGCGCCAGGCCGCTTGAACATGTCCTCGGACAGCCGCGTGCGGAACAGGATCTCGCCCATCCAGACGAACAGCGGCAGCGCGGTCAGCGTCCACGACGACGCCGAGCCCCAGATCGTCACCGCCATCGCGTCGCCGGCCGGGCGCGACGAGAAGAGCTCCATGCCGATCCACGCGACGCCGGCGAGCGCGAGGCCGATCCAGACGCCGCTGCCGAGCAGCACGAACAGCGCGACGATCAGCAGCGTCGTGATCAGCGCGTCCATGGTCACTCATTCGTGTGCAGCGCTTCGTCGGGCGTCTCGCATGCGCGCGCCGTCCGCGCCATCTCGAGCACCAGCTCGTCGACGAACGCGATCGAGCAGCACGACGCGTGCCCGCGGCCATCGCGAGCTGCGGAATCCACAGCGGCGTCGCGTCGTTGCCGGTCGAGATGTCGTTGAACTGCCACGACTGCGAAGGCGAGCCGGACGCTGTAGTACGCGAACAGCGCGGCGAGCAACGTCGCGACGGCGAGCGCACCAGCGCTCGAGCCGCGCCGCGCCGTCGGCGCCGACATGCTCGAGGATCAGCGTGACGCGGATGTGCTCGCCGCGCTTCAGCGTGTGCGCGAGCGCCAGGAAGCCGCGCGCCGCCATGCAGTAGCCGGCGTAGGCATCGGTGCCGGGAACGTGGAAGTCGAGCAGCCGGCCGGCGATGCCGAGCAGCACCATCGCCGAGCGTGCCGACCAAGAACAACGCCGCCAGATACGCGGCGGCGTCGTAGAGCGCGGTCGAGCGCGGCGCACGCGTGCGTCACGCTATGCAGCTATGCGCGCGATACGGCGTCGATCGACCTTGCGTGCCTTCGTCGCCGGCCTTGCGCAGCCACTCCGGCGAGCATGTAGTTGCCGACCTTGCGCAGGTCGGCGGTGAGCTGCTCGCGACGGCTTGACGATGCTCATGCCCTTCTGCTTCAGCTGGTCGAGATACCAGCCGTTCTTCTCCTCGGACGGCTTCCAGCCGCGCGTTTCGGCGTCGGCCGCCGGCCTTCAGCACCGCGGCCTGCGTCGGCTTGTCGAGCGCGTCGAACGCCTTCTGGTTGACGATGACCGCGTTCTTCGGCAGCCACGCCTGCGTGTCGTAGAAGTTCTTGATGTGCTCGTAGGTCTTGGAGTCGTAGCCGGTCGCGCCCGACGACATGTACGAATCGATGACGCCGGTGGCGAGCGCCTGCGACAGCTTCGGCGGCCTGCACGGTGACCGGCTGCGCGCCGACCAGCTCGGCGATCTTCGACGTCGCCGGGCTGTAGGCGCGCCACTTGAGGCCCTTCATGTCGGCGGCGCTGACGCGAGCGTGCTGCTTCGTGTAGATGCCCTGCGGCGGCCACGGCGACCGTGTAGAGCAGCTTCATGCCCTGCTTCGCGAGCTTGTCGTCGAGCGCCTTGCTGCGATGCCTTGTAGAGCTTCATCGACTCGGCGTACGACGTCGGCGAGGAACGGGATGCCGTCGACGCCGTAGAGCGGATCCTCGTTCTCGAAGTTGACGAGCAGGATCTCGCCGGCCTGCGCCTGGCCGCCCTGCACGGCGCGCTTGATCTCGGGCGCCTTGAACAGCGACGCGTTCGGCGTGCACCGTGATCTTGAGCTTGCCGCCGGTCGCCTTGTCGACGTCGGCGGCGAACTGCTGCGATGTTCTCGGTGTGGAAGTTGGTCGCCGGATACGCCGTCGGCATGTCCCATTTGGTTTGCGCCGCTGCACTGCAGCGCGACCGCAACGGCCGAGCGCGACGATGCAGGCGACGGATCGTTTCATGTCGTGCTCCTCGGAAATCTGCTGCGTGATCACGCGGCGGATCGACAGCGAATCGCGACGGTCGCGGGAACGCGCCGTTTGTACCACAGCTCGCTACGGACCTGGCGGCGACAGCCGAAGTCACGTCGCGCCGGAGGCGCGAAACCGATCAGCGCGGCGACGCGCAGCCGTATAATGACGTGCGCTCCCTCGCGCGCGTATCGTCCTTCGCGACCGCGACGCTTCCCGGTGACCGCCGACTGTCCGTTCCGACCGATGCAGGCTGGGAGTTCTGGATCGACCGCGGCGGCACGTTCACCGACATCGTCGCGCGCCGGCCGGACGGCACGCTCGTCACGCACAAGCTGCTGTCCGAGAACCCGGAGCGCTATCGCGACGCGGCGGTGCACGGCATCCGCGAGCTGCTCGGCCTGCGCGCCGGGCGCGCCGATCCCGGCCGGAGCGATCGACGCGGTGAAGATGGGCACGACGGTCGCGACCAACGCGCTGCTCGAGCGCACGGGCGAGCGCACCGCGCTCGTGATCACGCGCGGCTTCGCCGACGCGCTGCGCATCGCCTACCAGAACCGGCCGAAGCTCTTCGTGCGCAAGATCGAGCTGCCGACGCTGCTCTACGAGCGCGTGATCGAGGTCGACGAGCGCATCGGCGCGCATGGCGAGATCGTGCGCGCGCTCGATCTCGCCGCGGCGCGAGCGCGACGCTGCGCGCGCGCGTGCGACGACGGCATCCGCGCCGTGCGCGATCGTGCTGATGCACGGCTACCGCTATCCCGCAGCACGAGCAGCGCGCTCGCGGCGCTCGCGCGCGCGATCGGCTTCGCGCAGGTGTCGGTGTCGCACGAGGTGAGCCCGCTGATGAAGCTCGTGTCGCGCGGCGACACGACGGTCGTCGACGCGTACCTGTCGCCGATCCTGCGCCGCTACGTCGACGCAGGTCGGACGCCGAGCTGCGGCGGCGCGCGATGCCGCGCTGCAGTTCATGCAGTCGAGCGGCGGGCTGACCGACGCGCACCGCTTCCAGGGCAAGGACGCGATCCTGTCGGGACCGGCGGGCGGCATCGTCGGCGCGGTCGAAGTGTCGCGGCTCGCCGGCTTCGACCGGATCATCGGCTTCGACATGGGCGGCACGTCGACCGACGTCACGCACTACGCCGGCGAGTACGAGCGCGCGTTCGTCACCGAGGTCGCCGGCGTGCGGCTCGCGCGCGCCGATGATGCGCATCCACACGGTCGCCGCCGGCGGCGGCTCGATCTGCACGTTCGACGGCGCGCGCTTCCGCGTCGGCCCGAGTCGGCCGGCGCGAATCCCGGCCCGGCGTCGTACCGGCGCGGCGGCCCGCTGACGGTCACCGACTGCAACGTGATGGTCGGCAAGCTCGATCCGGCGCTGTTCCCGCAGCGTGTTCGGCCCGAGCGGCGACCAGCCGCTCGACGCGGACGATCGTGCGCGAGAAGTTCGCGGCGCTCGCCGCGCGAGGTCGCCGCGCAAGACCGGCCACGCGCGCACGCCGGAGGAAGTCGCCGACGGCTTCCTGCGAGATCGCGGTCGCGAACATGGCGAACGCGATCAAGCACATCTCGGTGCGAGCGCGGCTACGACGTCACCGAGTACACGCTGTGCTGCTTCGGCGGCGCGGGCGGCCAGCACGCGTGCCTGGTCGCCGACGCGCTCGGCATGACGCGCGTGTTCATCCATCCGCTGGCCGGCGTGCTCTCCGCCTACGGCATGGGGCTCGCCGACGTGCGCGCGCTGCGGCAGCAGGCGGTCGAGGCGCGCGCTGTCGGACGACGGCGCTGGCGGCGGCGCGAGCGCGACGTTCGCCGCGCTCGAGCGCGCGGCGCGCGGCCGACGTCGCGGCGCAGGGCATCGCCGCCGACGCGCATCGGCGTCAAGCGCACGCTGCACCTCAAATACGACGGCACCGACACGACGCTCGAGATCGCGCGTCGAGCGCGCGCGCGACGCGATCGTCGCCGAATTCGAGCGCAAGCTACCGGCAGCAGTACGGCTTCCTGATGCCGGGCAAGCCGCTCGTCGATCGAGGCGGTCGCGGTCGAGGCGATCGGCGCGGACGCATCGCGCCGACGAGCCGCGCCCGCGTTCGCGCCGCGCGCGGGCCGCTGCGCGCCGATCCGGACGAACCGCGATCTACACCGACGGCGCGTTCCGCGACGCGCCGTGTCTACGACCGCGACGACCTGCGGCCCGGCGACGCGATCGCCGGGCCCGCGGTCATCCGCGAGGACAACGCGACGACCGTCGATCGAGCCGGGCTGGCGCGCGACGTTCACGCCGCGCGACCATCTCGTGCTCGAGCGGGTCGAGGCGCGCGCAGCGCACGCACGCGATCGGCACCACCGCCGATCCGGTGCTGCTCGAAGTGTTCAACAACCTGTTCATGGCGATCGCCGAGCAGATGGGCGTGACGCTCGCCAACACCGCGTACTCGGTCAACATCAAGGAGCGGCTCGATTTCTCCTGCGCGCTGTTCGACGCCGAGGGCAACCTGATCGCCAACGCGCCGCACATGCCGGTGCACCTGGGCTCGATGGGCGAGAGCGTGAAGACGATCATCGACCGCCGCGCGCGGCACGATGCAGCCGGGCGACGTCTTCGTGCTGAACGCGCCGTACAACGGCGGCACGCATCTGCCCGACGTGACGGTGATCGCGCCGGTGTTCCTCGACGCGAGCGCGAGCCGCGTGCCCGAGTTCTACGTCGCGTCGCGCGGCCACCATGCCGACATCGGCGGCATCACGAGCAATACGTAACTG
>ERZ1370068.3454-contig-2567_pt1 | contig 24262 bp, 37 predicted proteins | sample MGYA00561227_ERZ1370068 | MGnify/ENA primary metagenome ERZ1370068 (study PRJEB38410, sample SAMEA6850437) | metagenome | study: Metagenomic assessment of the ecological functions of the soil: analysis of the soil microbiota associated with the...
GTTGTACTTCGTTCAGTTACGTATTGCTCACTCGACGCCGATCGATGGACACCAAGAGTGCCTCCGCAGTGGACGCGCCTCCATACTTTGCCGACACGCAGGCGGCATGGACGGAGCAGCACTGCCCGACGCGCCGAATGTTCCGGTCCGGATCGAGGGCCGCCGGCTACGCCGAAGGAAGCCAGTCCTGTTCACGATCGTCGGTCCGTGGACCGAGCCGGTCGCGAACGCGACGAGTTTCTACGCGAAGCAGGCGCCCGACCGCCCAACGCGCCGGCATCGTTTGCGGCTCTGGCGATTCTCTTTATCGTCTCGGTACGAGCGGCGTCGTGCTGGCCCGCCGGAATCTGAGAGCCGGACGCGGCGATCGCCATGCCGCCAGGCGGCTGATGCTGCTGGTTTTCGGCGCGATGACGATCGCCTGGAGCGCCACCACACATCACGTCGCCGGACTGGGCGAGCTGCAGCTCTTTGCTTCGTTCCTCGGTGTTCAGACGCCCATAGCGGTTCTGCTATGGGGTGTTCTACATTTCCGTTGAGCCGTTCGTCCGGCGCCGGTGGCCACAGATCCTCGTGTCCTGGACACGGATGCTGGCGGGCGACCGGCAGGACCCGCTGGTTGGCGGGACATTCTCATCGGCTCAGCCGCAGGCGTTGCCGCTTCATGCCTGATGCTTCTGGAGCGAGTCGCCAGACCGTTGTCGGGGCTGCGCCGCGCCGCTTCTCCGCTCGCGCCGGACCTGGAATTTTCTGAACAGCGGGGTCTCCTTTGTTGGCGCGTTGTTCTATCACGCGCCGGCGTGGCCTTCCTGCTGGCGTTGATGATCCTGGTGCTTCTGCTGGTCCTTCGCGCGATCTTCCGTAGCGACTGGATCGCGGCCGCGATGCTCGCGCTGGTCCCGCCTTCGGCGGGCGGTGCATGCAGTCCCTCGCAGGTGTCAGCGAACAATTCTGGGTGACGCTCCTGCTCGCGCCGCTCTTCAGTGCACTCGTCGTCTTCATCGTCATGCGTGCAGGCCTTGTTGCCACAGCGACTTTCGTGTTCGTCGTCAGCCTGTTCAGGTATGCACCGCTGACGGCGCATGCGTCGGCTTGACGTACGCGCGTGGGTTACGGATGCCTGGTCCTTATCGCCGCCCTGACGATCTACGGGTTTCGGACGGCCGTCGGAGGCGCGCTCACTCGTCGGCGCCATCGGCCTGGACCGACGGATCTTCAGGCGATCAACCTTCGAATTCACAGCGAGGCGGTCTGACGCTCCACGCGGGCCCGTGTCAGTCGATCGACCACGATCCCCGCCAGCAGAATGACCGGCAAACGCCGTGAGCGTCGATCGGAGGCTTGGCGTAGAGCGTCGACGAGTACGCGTTCAGCAGCGCGCTGAGCGCGCGCCATCGCCGCGAGAAACACCAGCATCACGATCGAGTTGCCGCCGCCTTTTCTCGCAGGACGCGAGAAAGGCAGCGCCGGATCGATCAAGCATGGCGACCTGAAGGACCAGGTAGCCCAGCAGTCCCTGCAGCGCGAGGTGAACGGCGACGTGCCAGAGGTTGCCGACCATGTAGGTGTAGACCAGCGCGAGCACTACGAGTGCGGCACGAGAAAGAACGCCACCAGGACGTCTTTCGACGCGCGAACGATCTTCGACGCGGTCGGCCGGGCTCGCGAAGAACACCCACGAGGCACGAAAGCCTTCGCTGCGCGTCAGGTGCAGCTTCAGCAGCGAGGGCATCATGATCAGCACCATCGTGACTGGCGATGGACCGCCGCGCGGCGCCGGCAGAAACGGGTCGTGGACCGTAGCCGTCGCGAAGACCAATCAGCAGATAAATCACCGTCATCGGCAGGATGCCGAGCACTCCCATGCGGAACCGCTGGATCGTTGGCGAACTGCCGCCTGACCAGAAGCGCAACGGCCCGTGCTTCCCCGGTGACGAACCATCGCGCGCGGTCCGTTCGCTCGAGCGCGTTCCGCGTCTGGGGAGCCGCCGCCGCGGTCGTGAGCTGGCCGAGACGGCTCGAGTAGTCGAGCGAGCAACCGGCCTCCCAGTCCCGGCTGCAAGGCCTGGCGAGCAGCACGATCGACGCTGCCAGCGGGGATCAACTCCAGCGGCCTCGGTCTGGCCCGACGCGATTTCAGTACGAGGCAAACCACGTGGCCGGATACAAGAGACAGCAGCGGAGTCCTGGCCGAGCGAGAGCGCTAGACATCACGCTCCGTGGCCGCGACCTGCGCGCGACGAAAAAGTATCCGCCGTAGACGAGGAAGCTCATGACGAGCTGCAACGCATGAGCAGCGCGCGCTTCAGGCGTCGGCGCCAACGAGCTTCCAGCATCCACGCATAGGCGAGGAGCATCGAGGAACGCCGTCGCCAGCGAACTTCCCAGAAGCGCGGCCGCCGTGGCGGCGCCGACCGCCGGACCGTGTCGCACGAACAGTGGCCGTCGACCGGCAGCCCACGCCGCGACGCTGGTAATCGCCAGCGCGTAGAACCAGCACGTTGGTGAGGCGCACGGCGAAATAGCGTGCGCGACGCAATCGGCCTGAATCCGAGCACCGGTAATCGACAGGAGACGCCAGCGCGGAATTGTGATCGAGCAGCACGGCGGTGCCGACGATGAACATCGTGTAGCTGACGGCAATCGTGCCCACCAGAAAGAGGCTGTCGCTGAACCACGCCAGGAAGGCGAGGAAGGCGCCGACGAACGTATAGAAGATGAATTGCCCGATGAGGCCGGCAATGGTGCCGACGTTGCGGCGAAACTGCGAGCGTCCGACGGCCGAGAGACGGAAGTCCAGCTTCAGAGCGGCAATCGTCAGTGCCTTCCACTGCACGTAAGTCGACGCCGAGACGGTCGAAGAGCGCACGCATCAGGATCGCTCGAGTCGCGGAAATGAAATCGGCGCGCGACACGCTCGACATCGCGAACGCCCGTCAGCGCGGCTGAACGCCTCCTCGAGAGTCGCCGTTCCCGTCTGTTCGCGAATCGCCGCCGACGTCCCGTCGGCGATCTGCCGGCCCTGACTGATGATCACGATGCGGGTGCACATCCGCTCGACGACATCGAGAATGTGCGAGCAGAGCAGTGATCGTCTTCCCCTGCTGGGCCAGCTGCTTCAGCACTTCCTTTGACTACCAGCGCGGCATTGGCGTCGAGGCCGTCGAGCGGCTCGTCTAGAAACAGCACATCCGGCCGGTGGATGAGCGACGCGGCGATCAGCAACCTTCCGCCGCATGCCCTTCGAAAACTCGCTGAGGCGCTGATGACGTTCGGTGGCGAGCCCGAAGAGCTCGAGCAGCTCGCCGCTGCGCGATGACGCGGTCCTGCGATCGAGATGGTGCAGCGCCGACACGAGGTCGAGGTATTCGGCGGCGCGTCAGACCGTCGTAGAGGCGCGGCAGTTTCCGGAACGTATCCAATCCGCTTCTGGCTTCGAGCGGCTGCTCGACGATATCGAAGCCCGGCGACGGAAGCGCGGCCGGCTCGTCGGGCGGATCATCCCGGTCAGAATCTTGACGGTGGTGGACTTCCCGGCGCCGTTCGGTCCCAGGAATCGCGAGAATCTCGCCGGGATCCACACGCAGGTTCAGATCGCTGAGAGCGATTTTCGGACCGTATCGCGCGACAGATGCTCGGTGCGAATCACTGGATGACGCGACCGGTTCTGTTGCCGGCGCGGGCGCTCTAGCACCTCCAGCGCAGCGGAACCAGGTCCATCCAATGACGGACATGCGAGCACGATCGAGAGGAAGCGTGCCGGCGAGCGATGCCGGATACGCTCCCTGCCAGTCCTTCGCGCAACGCCCCAGGCTCGTCGTCACTGCGGCGGCGATCGGGACGATGCTCACGTCGTGTCGCAGGACCAGCACGTAGACCGCGAGAAAGACCGAGCCGATCAGGAGCGTCAGGCCAATCCAGGCTGGGAAACTCTCTCGGAGACGCGGCGTTCCCGAGCACACCGCCGATCAGGAACGGAGCAGCACGCCGACAGAGAGCCGCTGCTTCGTCCACGTGCCGGACAGGTGATTCGCCGCCGCGACGACCAGCGTGAGGAACACTGATTCTGGCAAAGCAGGACACCGATCGGATCAGAATGCCGCGGCGAAAAACGGGACGAGCGGCGGCGCTAGCCGTCATGCGACGGCCAGGCACGATCCCCGCCCGGCAGCGTGCTCAGGATTCGCGCCGCAGCGGCGGCGACGCCGAGCGCCATTCCTGAAGCCGCAGCGCGGAATGCCTGTCGACGACTCGACTGCGAGACCAGACCGGGACCGCACCCGAGACGAGGCCCATGGCTGCGGACTGAATGGTGATGCCGACGGTTCCGGTTGCGATGAGGATGGCCAGCTGCGGCTGGAGCGGCTGCGACGTCGACAGCGCGGCCATCAACGACGGGAAGCCGTTGATGAACCGCTGCAACCCGGCGAGAAGAAACAACCCCCGGCGGCCAGGAAAATCGCACCGCAAACTGCCGCCGGCTCCACGAGATCATCGCGCCGACCACGCCGCCAATCATCGCCAGCAGCGGCAGCATCGATGCCTGCGCCCTGGATGACGTTCGAACGGGTCGCACGATTACGCTTCGGTTCGCTCCCATTCCTCGGGCACGAACACAAAGCGTCGGAGTTCGGCGCGATCTCGTCGCCGTCGATTTCGGCCGACAGCCGCGGCCTCGCCGGCTGGAGGCGCTGCGATGTCGCATCTCTGACGGTGATCGTCCGGTCCGTTCGCGCGGGCTCGCTTTGCCGGTGATGCCGACACCACTTCGAGCGATGCCGCGTCGAGGCGATACCGATCGCGGAAGGCTTGATAGTGGCCAGCTGCCGTGCGGCGGATTCGTCGAGCGATGCGCCCTGCCGCGATTCAGGCAAGGCGTGCGCGACGCGCTCGACGCGTGCCGCAGAATCCAGATACGTCCCACGATTCCGCGCGATCGGCGACGTCGCCCTCGAACGTGCGAACCGAAACCACCCAGCCGGGAACATCCAGGTAGGTGCCGAGCAGCGCATCGTGAACGGATCGTCCGGCCGTTTCGAGCACGAACCGGTGGCGCTCTCCGCCTCCATCGCGCACCGTTGGCAGAAAGCGCCAGGTGGGTCCCAGTTGTGATGACGACGCGAGCGCTGTGCGCGCCGCCTGCTCTGCGTCGTGTCTGAGCTCTGGATTGGATAATGTCGAAGCGGGCGGACCACGAGCGCGCCCGATCCAGATCGCGGCGGCAACTGCGCCGGCCATCAGCATCCAGCGCGCACAACTGCCGGGCGCAGGCCTGCGGCGACTTCGAACAGGCTGAACCGTCCTCTCTTCCAGCGCGCTGACGCCGGCGGCTCCCACACCCGATTCTCGCTCCACATCGGCGGCTCGCGTAGTGAGGCGACGAGCGAGCACGATCCAGGCGGGAACGGGCACAACGAGGACGAGCATCACTTGCTGAATGCGTGAGCCTGCCGCACTCGACGCAAAAATCGGCATGGCGAACCAGAAGGCATCGAACACGAAGTGAAGGATGATGCCTGGCAGAAGACCGAACTCGAGATACAGAAGTCCGGACCTGGATCGACGGGATGACGAGTTCGACCGGGCGCGCGTACGCGGGCTGTGTCGGATACGGGAGCATGTCCAGCGCCGAGAGATGGCGGCCTGGACGGCGAAGGCGAAGATGATCCACAGGCGGCGATTCCCGAGTCGATCGCCGATGAGCGCCGCTCCGGCAATCGGCACCGCGCGAAACAGCGATTCCTCCCAGAATCCCGCCTGGAACGATTTGGCAACCGCCGGAGCACCACGGCGCGTAGCTCGCGAGCACATCGGGATTGAAGAGCGCCTCGGAGGGCGTCCACCAGCCGCAGCAGCTTCGTCGCATACAGAAGTAGAGGGCGACGTCGTACGCGATGAAGAGCGGCACGAGCATCGTATCCGGCGGCCGTGCGGCCCGTAATCGGAGACGAGGCGGGCGCCGATCCGCTCCAGATTTTCCAGAATTGAGGATGCGACGGAAACGCGCGGCGCGTGAGGCTCGGCAGCCATGAGCGAGGAGGCTGAAGAGGGCCGCGTTGGTCATGAATTCAACGACCGTGGCGGATGCCCGCTGCGCGATGAAGGACTGGGTCGAGAGCGCCGTGTCATGCTGCATCCAGGCGCGAGCGGCCATTCATTGATCGTTGCAACGGTCTGCGCCGCCGCGACGAGGCCGCCCCAGAAGATCGGCTGCTTCCAGATCACCCATCGCTGGCGGCCCAACAGAAACAAGCCGATGGCCATGCCGCCCACGCCGTAAAGGACGAGAAATGCCAGCGATCCTGCGATGCCAATCGCGGTGTTCACCGATCGCATCTCTTCGTAGCGGCGTGAGAAGGCTTCGGGAATTCGAATGAAGTATTCGAGCTCGGTCAGTCTGTCGCCGCCGGTCACGAGACGCAGACGATAGCGGCCCTCGCCCATTTGCCGATCCGGACGCTCGTAGACGAAGGCGTGTGATCGATACGTCCACCAGTCTTGCGGTCCTGCGACTGCTCTACCGGTTGGAAGCGCCGGACAGGTCCACGGCCCAGTCGCGCCCGGCGGTTGATTCCGCGATCTGGCGTGCCGCCTGCGAATCGAGCGCGGCACCCTGCGCGTTTTCCGCCAGGTGCTCGACGAAACCGTTCGGGGTGCCGTCGGGCGCAAACGAAGAAGGTGACCTCGTTCGCGTCCCGCTCGTTGAAGTGCCGCACATGCCAGTGGTAGGGCGATGCGAAGCGATCGGCGACGAGCGCGGCGAATGCCGGCTTACCGCCGCCTTCTGAGCTCGACGAACGTCTGAACCTCTTCGTCGAGTGAAAACGACGCGGCTTCGCGGAAGCCGGCCGGACTCGATCCGGCGCTCCGCCGCGAGCTGCCTGGCCCGCGGTGAGCGCGGCCCGGCGATCCATGCGAATGTCGAGTGAGACGAGCGGGAAGGCTTCGGAAAATAGCGCCAGGAAAATGCCGCCGCGGCGAAGCGCCGCTATCGCGAGCGCAACCCAGAGCGCCGGTTTCCTGGCCGCGGTCGATCTCTATTAGCGCTTGGGCCTGGATCACTCCCCGGCCGCCGTCCATGTAGGGGCGAAGCGCGGCAGGAACCACGACGCAGCCGTCCTTCTGCTGATAGTTCTCCAGAATCGCGATCAGCGTGCGGCCGACAGCGAGGCCGGAGCCGTTCAGCGCGTGGACGAACTCGGCCTTGCCGGTGCCGCCGGCGCGGAACTTGATGTTCGCGCGCCGCGCCTGGAACGCCTCCGTGTTGCTGCACGACGAGATCTCGCGATAGGTCTTCTGGCTCGGCAGCCACACCTCGATGTCGTAGGTCTTCGCGGACGCGAAGCCCATGTCGCCGGTGCACAGCAGCATCGTGCGATACGGCAGCTCGAGACGCTTCGAGCACCTCCTCGGCGTTCGCGCGTCAGCGCTTCGAGCTCGTCGTACGACTGTTCCGGCGTCGTGCAGCTTCACGAGCTCGACCTTGTCGAACTGGTGCTGCCGGATCAGACCCGCGCACGTCCTGCCCATACGATCCGGCCTCGCTGCTGAAAGCACGGCGTGTAGCGCGGTGTAGCGGATCGGCAGCTCGCGGCCGTCGAGAATCTCGCCGCGGTGCAGGTTCGTCAACGGCACTTCGGCGGTCGGCACGAGATACAGGTCCCAGTCGCCGGCGATCTTGAACGAGATCCTGCTCGAACTTCGGCAGGTTGCCCGGTGCCCGTCAGCGCCGCGGTGTTGGCCAGGAACGGCGGCTCGATCTCGCGATAGCCGTGCTCGCGCGTGTGCAGATCGAGCATGAAGTTGATCAGCGCGCGCGACAGCCGCGCGCCGGCGCCGCTCAGCACCGAGAAGCGCGCGCCGGCGATCTTCGTGCCGCGCTCGAAGTCGATGATGCCGAGCGCCGGCCCGAGATCCCAATGCGGCTGCGGCGTGGAAGTCGAACGTCGCGCGGCTCGCCGTGCCGCGCGGACTCCTCGACGTTGTCGGCTCGGCGGTCTTGCCGACCGGCACCGACTCGTGCGGCAGGTTCGGCAGCGACGATGACGGCCGCCTTCGCGCTGGTGCTCGATGGAGTCGAGCTGCAGCCTCGATCTGCTTGATCTGCTGCGCCGCGCGCGTGTTCGCTTCCTGCACGGGCGCGGTGTCCTGTCCCCTGCGCGCTTCGCCTGCGCGATCGTGTCGCCCGACGTGTTCTGCTGGCGCTTCAGCCCCTCGAGCTCAGGGATGATCCGGCGCCGCGCGGTCTCGAGCGTGGCGATCTCTTCGAGCGCCTTGTCGGGATCGAGGCCGCGGTTGCTGCAGACCTGTGCGGACCTCCTCGATGTGATCGCGGATGCAAGCGGGTCGAGCATGCTGTTACCCTCGGCCGCACCACTGTACGTTACGATTCCGGCATGCCTTCAGTGCGCAAAGCCGTCTTCCCCGCCGCCGGTCTCGGCACCGGTTTCCTGCCAGCCACGAAGGCGCAGCCCAAGGAAATGCTGCCGCTCGTCGACAAGCCGATCATCCAGTACGGCGTCGAGGAAGCGCGTGGCGTCCGGCGTCGACAACATCATCCTCGTCACCGGCCGCGGCAAGAACGCCATCGAAGATCACTTCGACGTCTCGGTGGAGCTCGAGACGTTTCTCGAGGCGCGCGGCAAGCGCGAGCAGCTCGCCGAGGTCCGCAAGATCTCCAACATGATCAACTTCGCGCTACGTCCGCCAGGGCGAGCCGCTCGGCCTCGGCCACGCCGGTGCTGGTCACGCGCGAGCTCGTCGGCAACGAGCCGTTTGCCGTCATCCTCGGCGACGACGTGATCGACGCGGATCCGCCGGCGATCAAGCAGCTGATCGACGTCTTCGGAGCGGCTCGACGGTCCGGTGCTGGCGGTCGAGCGCGTGCCGCGCGAAGACATCTCGAGCCTACGGCGTCATCGCGATCGAGCCGAGCGCGCGTCTCGGCGACGGCGATCTACCAGGTGCGCGATCTCGTGGAAAAGCCGCCGCGCGAACGAAGCGCCGTCGGACCTCGCGATCATCGGCCGCTACGTGCTGACGCCGGACATCTTCCCGGCGCTCGGCGACGACCGAAGAGCGATCGCACCGGAGAAATCCAGCTGACCAACGGCCTGCGCGAGCTGCTGAAGACGCGGCCGATCTACGCCTGCGAAGTCAAAGGCGTGCGCCACGACACCGGCAACAAGCTCGGATTCCTGAAGGCGGTGGTCTACTTCGCGCTGAGGCGGCCTGATCTCGCCGGCAAGTTCTCGGACTACCTCGTGTCGCTCGATCTGCAGGCGCTGGCCGGCAAAGCGGTAGATCGCTGGTCCGGCTGCAGCCGACACTTGACCCTCGAAGAGTCTCTTCGCTGCCGAGGTGGATGGTGTCGTCGTACGACGACGACGTGTCCGAGCTTTTCGCGGCGGTGCGTTTCTTCCGTGCTCGAGTCCTTCTCGAGTCCTTGCTTCTTCGCCTTCTCGCGCTTCTCCGACTTCTCCGCTTCCTTCGCCTCCTTCGTGTCCTTTGTGTCCTTTGTGTCCTTGGTCTCCGTGGTGTCCTGGTCCTTCTTCGCGTAGTCAGTGATGTACCAGCCGGTAGCCTTTGAGATGAAACGCGGGCGACGACACGAGCTTGTGCACCGGCGCCGCCGCAGTTCGGGCACGTGTCGATTGAGCGGATCCGAAAACTTCAGAATCTTCTCGAAGCGATGACCGCAGGCGTCGCACTCGTATTCGTACAGGGGCATTACTGCGTGGTCCTTCGTCGTAGGTCCAGGGGCCGTCAATCGAGCAGGTCGCCCTCGTCGCCGAGCATCAGTTGGCGATGCAGCCAGAAGGGCGCGGTGCCCTGAGCGAGCAGCGTGTCGTGGAACGACCGCAGCGAAAACGACTTGCCCTGCTGCTGCTTGCAGTCCTGGCGCAGCTTGAGCAGCATCAGCTTGCCGACGCTGTAAACCAGATAGGTCGGATCGAAGGTCCCGCGCTCGGCCTCGCGCGCGCGCGCTCGCTTCTTCCATGAACGCTTCGTCGCGGAAGAATCGCACGCCCTGCTCGACCGACATGTCCTCGGCGTGCAGCTTGATGCAGACGATGAAGCGCGCCAGACGGATGAGCGCTTCGGCGAGCTGTCCGAGCTTGATGCCGTGATCCTGCCGCCCGAAGCCCGCCTCGATCATCATCTGCTCGCAGTAATGCGCCCACCCTTCGACGAACGACGCCGGCGCGAACATGATCGACTTGCGCGCCTTCGATTCCACGCGGCGCAGATGCTGATAGTGGAGGAAGTGGCCCGGGTAGACCTCGTGAATCGAGATCGACCAGAGCGTCGGGTAGTTGTAGTCGCGCAGGTGTTCGTCCTGGCGTCTCCGGCGGCCACGTGCGGATCGACGTCGGTCAGGTAGTAGTAGGCGCGCGTCGGCTTGGTCTCGAACGGCCCGGGCGTCCACATGCTGGCAAACGACCAGCCGATAGAAATCGGGCGTCGGGCGCGACGGTGATCGTTCTCGCCGGGCGGCAGCGTGATCGATCGACTGGCGCTCGAGAAACGTCGCCAGCTCGTCGAGCTGCTCGCGGCCGACTGGCGACGAGCTCGCCGGGCGCCGGATGCTCGCGCCTTCGTGCGCGCCCACGCTGCCAGCGGATCGCCGCCGTTCATCCGTCCGGCGAGCGCCTTGAAGGCTTCCTGCGTCGCTTTCAGCTCGCGCGTCGCGATGGCGAGCAGCCGATCGACCGGCATCGCAGCTCGCCTTCGTCGAGCCGCAGCTTCTGCTCGAACTCGCTCGCGTCCGAGCCGGAACGAGCGCGCGCGCCTTCGGCGCGACGCTCGGTTCTCGAGGTACTGGACATAGCGAGCCGACGGCCTGCGACGCTTCGGTCTGCGCGTCGGCGAGGTCGCCGAGCAGGTGCAGATCGTCGACGTCCGCGAACGCGCGCGGCAGCTCGTCCTCGATGAACTTCAGCGCCCCGCGCATCGTCTCGATGCCGACCTTGACGAAGATGCCGGGCGGATCCTGATGTTGTCGCGGGCCGCCTGGATCAGGCCGCGGCGTCTGCCGCAGCTTCGAGAGCACGCGGCGGCGCGCGCTCCGGATGCCGGGCGCGTGGGAGAACAGCGTCTGGCCGGCCAGGCTCGACGCCAGGAGGTCGGAGTAGAACTGCGGATTGCGTTCCCACGTGCGCACGGCCTCGAGCTCGAACATGCGCGACTGCAGATTGCGCCGTCAGCATGCGATGCTCGAGGCGCTCGAGCGGCGGTCAGCGCGTCGCTGGTTGATTTCGTCCGAGCCGGCGAAGGTAACCCGCCAGCGCGTGGGTTTCGGTGTCGATCGCCTGCCGGCTCAGCGTCCTCGAGGAGGTCGTCGTGCGTATGCACACCATCCGAGGGTGGCGTGGGTGGGATGCGTCTCGTGGAGGTAGCCGAGCAGGTCGTCGACGAAATGAGGCAGGGGCTCGGAAGCAATCATCGTTTCAGCAGCCGTCAACGGCACGGGCGAGCCGGCACGCCATACGATCCGCCAATGGTACAATAAACGCGTCGTTTCCACCCCACATGCCCGGCACGCTGTTCGTGGTCGCCACACCGATCGGCAACCTCGAGGACATCACTATCCGGGCGCTGCGCGTGCTGCGCGAGGTGGTCTGTGATCGCCGCCGAAGACACGCGCCGCACGGCTCATGCTGCTCGCCCGCCACGCCATCACCACGCCGACGACGAGCCTTCACGAACACAACGAAGCCTCGAAGTCGCTTTCGCTGATTGCCCGGCTCGAGCGAGGAGAGAACGTCGCGCTGGTATCCGACGCCGGGACGCCGACGATTTCGGACCCGGGCGGCCGGCTGATCCGTGATGCGATCGCGGCGGGGATCCGCGTCGAACCGATTCCTGGAGCCTCGGCCGTGACGACGGCGCATGGCGGTGGCTGGCTTGCCAACCGAGGGGTTCTCATTTCACGGCTTCCCGCCGATTCGGGCTAAAGACAGAAATGCCTGGTTCGACCGGCTTGGTTTCGATGGGAGGAACGGCTGTATTCTTCGAGGCGCCCCATCGAATCCATCGAACGCTCTCGTTTCTGCGGGACAAGGCCGGCGACTGCCAGGTCGCGATCGCTCGTGAAATGACCAAGGTTCACGAAGAATTGGTTAGAGGCCCAATTTCTGACGGTGCTTCCACGCCTCGAGCATCCGCGTGGCGAGCTGGCACGGTCATCGTTGAACTGGGGGTTATACCAGAAAAAGCACCTGTTGAGGCCCGTCGGTATCGCTCTCAACAAAGCGCGAAACTATCGCGGCTCTGGCCAAAACCTATGGCGTTTCGACCAATGAGGTTCACGCAGCGCTCGAAGAGTCTTCGGAGTTCTGGTGATTAACCAATAAGCGGCTCTCTCTGACCGATCTCTGGCGTTCTGTTAATTTACCCGCCGCTTTTCGGCGCGCGATTTTCACCGCATCGCGCGCCCTTATGGCCAAGCAGCCCAGGCCGCTACCCCGACCGACGAAGGCCCCAGCGGAGTCGTCATCCGCCCGGTCGGGGGCGTAAACCCGGGCCGGAAACGGCCCAGCCAGCTGGCAGCGCCGGCGCGCCAGCCCGCAAAGACGATCGACCTACTTTGAAGCGGTGGCGTTGTACGAACGCGGCGTCGAGGCGCTCCAGCGACACGATTACCGTCAGGCTTCCACGCCATTCTGGAATCGGTGCTGCGGCAGTATCCGGAAGAGAAGGAACTGCACGAACGGGTTCGGCTCTACCTGAATGTCTGTCAGCGGCAGGCGACCCCTCGAGTGCCGGATCCGCAGACCATCGACGAGCGCCTGTACGCGGCGACGCTCGCCATCAATGGCGGGCAGTACGACCAGGCGATTGCCCATCTTCGCCTCGTGCGCGACGAAGACCCTGACAACGACCACGCCATCTACATGCTCGCCGTCGCGCACGCTCAGCGGGACGAGCACGCCGAGGCGGTCGCGCATCTCGAGCGCGCCATCGCGCTCAATCCCGGAGAACCGCGCTCTCGCGCGGAACGATCCGGATCTGGAGCCGCTGCACGACGACGAGTCGTTCCGTGCGACGATCGAAGCGCCGTCGATGCCCCGTTCGTCGGTCCGGCGCCCGCTGAAAACGCGAACAGCGCGATAATCAGTTGTCCCGGGTCCCTCGGGGTCCCGGGTCAACCATGTCCGACACCCACATCGTCGTCCTGGCCGCCGGCAAGGGGACCCGGATGAACTCGGCGCGGCCAAAGGTCCTCCACCACGTGGCCGGGCGACCCATGATCGACTACGTTCTGACGACCGCTCGATCGCTGGCACCCCGCTCAACGACGGTTGTTGTTGGGCATCAGGCCGAAATCTTGAGAGAGGCCTTGACCGCTCGGGCGGGTCTCACTGTTGTGGTTCAGGAGCCACAGCTCGGGACGGCGCACGCCCTGATGACGACCGCCGACGCCCTGGCCGGAGCAAGCGGCATGCTGATCCTCCTGTCGGGTGATGTCCCGCTCCTGTCGACCAACACGTTGAAAACACTGGTCGAGCGACACACTTCCACGGCGCGCGGCGGCGACGGTTGTGACCGCCATCGTCGAAAACCCTGCACGGCTACGGGCGCATCGTCCGCGCGCCTTCCCCAGGCCAGCCGATTGCACGGATCGTCGAGGAAAGGGACGCGACGGCGGCTGAGCGGGCGATTCGTGAGATCAACTTCGGGGATCTATGCGTTCGCTCGACGGGCTGTGGGAGGCGCTGAGACGCATCGCGTCCGAGAACGCGCAGCGTGAGCACTACCTTCCGGATCTCGTCGCGGTCTACCGGCAGGCCGGGCCGGACGGTCGAAACTCGTTACCGTCTCGAATCCTGACGAGATTCGAGGCATCAACAGCCGCCGCGAGCTGGCGGCGGTGAGCTCCATCGTGTGCGACACGAAAAAAGCGGCACAACTCATGGACGCCGGCGTCACGATCGAAGATCCAGACACCGCGTGACATCGACAACGACGTGACGATCGGGCCGGACACGATCCTGCACCCCTGCGTGTTTCTCGAGGGGCGGACGACGATCGGCAGCGGCTGTGAAATCCACAGCGGCGCGCGCATCGTCGATCTCGCAGATCGGCGATCGCGTCACGGTCCTCAATCACTCGCGTGATCGCGGATCTCGCGTCGAGTCGGACGCGTCCGGTCGGACCGTTTGCTCACCTGCGCACCGGACGTACGTGACGTTCGCGAAGGCGCACGCGTCGGCAACTTCGTCGAGATGAAGAAAACCGTGCTCGTGCCGGGTCCAAAGCCGAGGCATCTCTCCTATCTGGGAGACGCCACGATCGGCGCGAAGCGTCAACATCGGCGCCGGCACGATCACTGCAACTACGACGGCGCGCGGAAGAACCAGACGGTGATCGGCGACGGCGCGTTCATCGGCAGCGATATCGCAGCTGATCGCGCCGGTCACGATCGGCAACGGCGCGTATGTCGGCAGCGGCACGACGATCCGCGAAGACGTGCCGACCGACGCGCTCGCCGTCAGCGCGGGAAAGCAACGCAACATCGAGGGCTGGGTCGATAGGAAGAAGAAAGACAGTCGAGGAAGCAGTTAGAAGTTAGGCCCATAGCTGAGAGCCGAGCTGAGCGCTGAAAGCCAGGTAAACAAGATGTGCGGGATCATCGGATACATCGGACCGAAGGACGTCGTGCCCGTGCTCATCGACGGGCTGCGGCGGCTCGAGTACCGCGGCTACGACTCGGCGGGCGTCGCGGTCGTGCGCGACGGCGCGGTCGAGCCTGCGGCGCAGCGCCGGCAAGCTGTCGAACCTCGAAGACGTCATCGCGGCGCGATCCGCTGACCGGCGACTACGGCGTCGGCCACACGCGCTGGGCGACGCACGGCCGGCCGACCGAGGAGAACGCCCACCCCCATCGCGACTGCACCGGCAAGATCGTCGTCGTCCACAACGGCATCATCGAGAACTACCTCGATCTGAAGCAGGAGCTGCAGCAGCAGGGGCACACGTTCGTCACCGAGACCGACACCGAGATCGTCGCGCACCTGGTCGAGCGCGAGATGAAGGACGACGGGCTGGAGAACGCCGTGCGGCGGGCGCTGCTGCTGATGCGCGGCCTGTTCGCGCTCGTGCTGATCTCGGCCGACGATCCCGACAAGATCGTCGCCGTCCGCAACGGCCCGCCGATCGTCGTCGGTCTGGGCGACGGCGAGTTCTTCGTCGCGTCGGACATCCCCGCGATCCTCGAGCCACACCCGCGACGTCGTGTTCCTCGGCGACGAGGAGATGGCGATCATCACGCCGACCGGCGTCGTCGTTCACCGACTTCTTCGGCCGGCCGGTCTCCAAGGCGACGCAGCGCGTGCTGTGGGATCCCGATCATGGCGGAGAAGGCCGGCTACAAGCACTTCATGCTCAAGGAGATCTTCGAGCAGCCGACGGCCGTCGCGCGAAACGATTCTCGGGCCGCGTCTCGCAGGACACCGGCAAGGTGTTCCTCGAGGAGATGAAGATCACCGACGCGCAGCTGCGCGCCGTCGAGCGCGTCACGATCCTGGCGTGCGGCACGTCGTGGCATGCCGGCGCTGGTCGGCAAGTTCCTGATCGAGCAGCTCGCGCGGCGTGCCGGTCGAGGTCGACTACGGATCCGAGTACCGCTACCGCGACCCGATCGTCGCGCCAACATCGCTGCGCCGTCGTCATCACGCAGTCCGGCGAGACCGCGGACACGCTCGCCGCGCTGCGCGAGGCCAAGCAGGCAGGGCGCGCCAGCATCGCGATCTGCAACGTCGTCGGCAGCATGGCGACGCGGGAGACCGACGGGCACGATCTACACGCACGCCGGGCCGGAGATCGGCGTGGCGTCGACCAAGGCGTTCACGTCGCAGCTGGTGGCGCTGTACCTCCTGGCGCTCCGACTCGGGCCAGGCGCGCGGCGACGCTGTCGCTCGACGCGCTCGAAGCCGCACATCGACGCCCTGCTGCAGCTGCCGCTGCTCCTCGAGCAGGCGCTGACGCGTCGCTGCCGAGTCGAAATCAGGCCGGCGCAGGTTCCACCACTGGACCGACTTCCTGTATCTCGGCCGCGGGATCAACTATCCGATCGCCCTCGAAGGCGCGCTGAAGCTGAAGGAGATCTCGTACATCCACGCCGAGGGCTATCCTGCCGGCGAAATGAAGCACGGACCGATCGCCCTCATCGACGAGCAGATGCCGGTGCGTCGCGCTCGCGCCGCACGACGCACGTGTTCGAGAAGATGATCGGCAACATGCAGGAAGTGAAGGCGCGCGGCTGGCTCGGTCATCGCCGTTGACCACACGCGGGCGACGACAAGCTGGCGATCGATCCTCGACAGCTCCGCGCGACGTCATCATCGGAGCTGCCGCGGCGCCGGAACTGCTGACGCCGATCGTGATGGTGCGTTCCGCTGTCGAGCTGCTGGCGTACGACATCGCCGTCCGCCGCGGCTGCGACGTCGATCAGCCACGCAACCTCGCGAAGTGCAGTGACGGTTGAATAGAGTCGGAGTTCGGGTGCCAGTGGTGCGCGCGGATCAAGGACCACCTCAGGGCATCCCGGCTAGCGGCGTTGCTCCTCCCCAAATACCCCGGTATTCGCAGTCGTCACGCCTGGCCATCCGGGCGCCGCGCTCGCGATCTGGTCCTGTTCAACGCGGACAGCTACGAGCTGCGCGACGACGCTACGATCGTACGCTCGGCAGTCCCGAGATCCCCGACCCGACGTGGATTCCTCGACTCCCTGAACCCCGAGCAGCGCGAAGCGGTCCTTCACGTCAAGCGGACCGCTGCTGATTCTGGCCGGCGCCGGATCGGGCAAGACGCGCGTCATCACCAGCCGCATCGCCTATCTGGTCGGCGACGGCCACGCGCAGCCGCACGAAGTGCTCGCCGTCACGTTCACCAACAAAGCGGCCGAGGAGATGCGCGGCGCGCGTCGAGGCGCTGCTCGGCTCCGACGTGCAGCCGGCATGTGGGTGTCGACGTTTCACTCGCTCTGCGCACGGCTGCTGCGCCGCGAGGCGCCGGCCATCGGCCTGTCGCGCGACTTCGTCATCTACGACTCGTCCGACCAGCTGTACGGTCGTCAAGCAGGCGCTGAAGGCGCTGCACATCGACGACAGCTCGTCCAGCCGCGCGCGCCGCGCTGTCGCGCATCAGCCACGCCAAGAACCGGATGGAGAGCGCCGGACGACGATGGCGCAGCGGCCGGCTGGAACCGCCGCGACGAGCAGCATCGCCGAAGATCTACGCCTACTACCTGCAGGCGCTGAAGGACAGCCAACGCGCTCGATTTCGACGACCTGCTGCTCAAGACCGTCGGAGTTGTTCGAAACAGTCGGAGCGGGTCCGCTCGAAGTACGCGCAGCAGTTCCGGTTCGTGATGGTGGACGAATACCAGGACACGAACCGGCCGCAGTACCTGCTGATTCGCCGGCTCGCCGAGGATCCACCGCAACCTCTGCGTCGTCGGCGATCCCGATCAGTCGATCTACAAGTGGCGCGGCGCCGACCTGCGGAACATCCTCGACTTCGAGCAGGACTTTCGGCGAGGCGCAAGATCGTCAGCCTCGAACGGAACTACCGCTCGACGCAGATCATCCTCGACGCGCGCGTCGGCGGTCATCAGCCAGAACCGCAACCGCAAGGACAAGCGCCTCTGGACCGATCGCAAGAGGCGGCGACCGGCATCATCTACTTCCGCGGCGGCGACGAGCTCGAGGAGGCCGACTTCATCACGCGGACGGCGCGCGGGCGCGCTGGCCGACGACGTCGAGGCCGATCGTCGGCCGTTCTCGTACCGCACCAACGCGCAGTCGCGGACGATTGAAGACGCGCTGATGCGCGAGGGCGTCGCCTACAAGGTCATCGGCGGCGTCCGGTTCTACGAGCGTAAGGAGATCAAGGACGCGCCTCGCCTACATGCGGCCTCGTCATCAACCCGCACGACGACGTGAGCCTGCGGCGGTGATCAACGTGCCGGCGCGCGGGATCGAGCAAAGGCGTGATGGACGCTATCGAGAACATCGCGTCCGATGCCGGACCGTCGGCTGATCTGCCGCTGCTGAGCGCGGGGCTGGCAGCCGAGCGCTGGCGGCCAACTCGCTGTGGACGCGCATCGTGCGCGGGCCTCGAGGACGAGCGCGTTTACCGGACGCGCAGCCGCGTCGCTGACGGCCTTCCGCGACCTGATCGTCCGGCTGACCGACGTCGCCAGGCAGGAGTCGGTGTCGATCGCGATCGGCAAGATGCTCGACCAGAGCGGCTACCTCCAGGATCTGCGCGAGGACCGGAGCGAAGACGCCGAGGCGCGCGTCGAAAACCTCGCGGAGCTCGTGTCGGCCGCGCGCGAGATACGAAGGCCGCGAGCCCGAGCCCTCGCTCGGCGGGTTCGTGGATCGCCTGTCGCTGCTGTCCGACGTCGACGAGGAATCGGGGACGCAGAATGCTCGCGTCTGGATGATGACGCTGCACAGCGCCGAAGGGCCTCGAGTTTCCCACGGTGGTGCTCTGGCAGGCCTCGAAGAGGGACTGTTCCCGCACTCGCGTTCGTCTGAAGACCAGAGGAGCTCGAAGAAGAACGCCGGCTCTGTTATGTCGGCATGACGCGCGCCGCGCGCGAAGCTCGTCCTGACGGGCGCGGCGCGCCGCCGCATCTTCGGCGAATACCAGTCGAGCGAGCCATCGCGGTTCATCGACGAGGTTCCTCCGGAGCTCCTCGAGCGGGTGGCGCCGACCTTCTCCTCGAGCGGCTACCAGGGCAACTTTCCACACTACGAGTTCCGGACCAACCCCTACGGCCATGGCGGCCGCCGCACGAAGGAAGAGACTCCGGCTCTACGCATACGAGGACGAGGACCAGTCCACGCCGTTCGGCTCGCTGCGTCCCGGCGTGCGTGTCAAACACGCGCAGTTCGGCACCGGCACCGTGATCAGCGTCGAGCAGCTGCGACGACGACGCGAAGCTGGTGGTCAGGTTCAACGCCGTCGGCCAGAAGACCTCTGCGCGCAAAGTACGCCCGCCTCCAGATCGCATGAAAGCCAACGGCTCGGATCCGTGTCGCCGCTTCGTCTTTGCCGCGCTCGTCGCCTATTTCTGTCTATCAGTGCGGCGTTCAATCCAAATCGGAAGGTGAAGGCGAGGCTTGGCGAGATCGCGGCGGCCCTCTCGATTCCGGCTGACGAAGGCGAGCTCGGGCGCGTGACACGGCTGGCGCAACTTCGGAAGTTCGTCACGGGGACGTTCACATCCGGATCGGTCGCGAAGGCGCCGATGATCGCGTCGCGCGATGCCGCGCTGGCTGCCGCCGGCTGCGATTTCGTCCCACCGGCGGATGGAATCTCGATTTCGTGGACGTGATATCCGCGTCAACGCTGACGACACGGCCCGCGCCTTGCGTCACGGCCGACGCGACGACGAAGGATCCGCGTGCCGGCGCACGCAGACGCTCGATTCACGAGAGGTCAGCTTTCTGTTCGTGCAACAGGACGGAGACTGGCTGGTGAAGCGAGGCGGAGGTAAAAGACCTCGCCGTACAGACGCCGTAGGCTCCCTCGCCTGTTTCGTCTTTCTCCGACCAGACGCGCGACCGACACGACCTTGTCGTCGCCCTCGAGCTCGATCAGCCTGCACGCCCTGCGTCGCTCGACCGATCGACCGCACGTCGTCTGGTCGGCATCCGGATGATCATGCCCTGCTGCGTGATGAGCAGCACCTCGTCGCCTTCTTCCACGTAGGCCATGCCGACGACGACGCCGTTGCGCTTGCTGGTCGGAGATGTTGATGACGCCGACGCCGCCGCGCTGATTGCACGCCGGTACTCGTCGATCTCCGTTCGCTTGCCGTAGCCGCGTTCCGTGACGGTCAGCAGCGTGCCGCACCGGCTGCACGACTTCCATCGCCACGACGCACGTCGTCGTCCCGCAGCGTGATGCCGCGGACGCCGTAGGCCGTGCGTCCCATCGGCCCGCGACGTCTTCCTCGGAGAACCGGATGGCCATGCCGTTGCGCGTGCCGATGAAGATCTCGCCGCTGCCCGTCGGTGACCAGCACTGGCGATGACGGCATCGCCTTCTTCGACGCCCATCGCGATGATGCCGCCCGCGCGCGGATTGCTGAACGCCGACAACGCCGTCTTCTTGACGACGCCCTGCCGCGAGCCCATCACGACGAACTTGTCGTCCGTCGAACTCCTTGACCGCGAGCATCGCGGCGATCTTCTCGCCTTCTTCCATCGACACGAGGTTCGGCGATCGACTTGCCCTTGCCGCCGGGGCCGACGTCGGGGATCTCGTGGACCTTCAGCCAGCACGCGCGGCCGCGATCCGAGAAAATCATGATGTAGGCGTGCGTCGACGCGACGAACAGGTGGCTGACGAAGTCCTCGTCGCGCGTCCGCATGCCGATGCGGCCCTTGCCGCCGCGGCGCTGGTTGCGATACGTCGAGATCGCGGTCCGCTTGATGTAGCCGGTGTTGCTGACCGTGATCGCCATGTCCTCTTCGGCGATCAGGTCCTCGATGTTGATCTCGCCGGATTCGCCTTCGAGGATCTCGCGTGCGGCGATCGTCGCCGTAGCTCTCGCTGCACCTCCTTGCAGCTCGTCGACGATGATCTGCATCAGCAGGCGCTCGCTGGCGAGGATCGCGCGCAGCCGTTCGATCGTCTTCAGCAGCTCGGCCAGCTCGTCGAGAATCTTCTGACGCTCGAGGCCGGTCAGCCGCTGCAGCTGCATGTCGAGAATGGCCTGCGACTGGATCTGCGACAGGCCGAACTGCGTCATCAGGCCGTCGCGCGCCTCCGGCACGGTCTTCGAGCCGCGAATCAGCGTGATCACCGCATCGAGGTGATCGAGCGCGATCTTGCAGGCCCTTCGAGGATGTGATACCGCGCTTCGGCCTTGCTGAGCTCGAACTCGGTGCGCCGCCGGACGACCTCGCGCCGGAACTCGACGAAGGTCTCGACCAGCTCGAGCAGGTTCATCACCTTCGGCCGGCCGCCGACGATCGCCAGCATGATGATGCCGAAGCTCGACTGCAGCTGGCGTGTGCTTGTAGAGGTTGTTGAGGATCGACCTCCGGCACTTCGCCGCGCTTCAGCTCGATGACGATCCGCATGCCTTCGCGATCGGACTCGTCGCGAAGATCGGAAATGCCTTCGATGGTCTTCTCGCGGACCAGGTCGGCGATGCGCTCGATCAGCTTCGCCTTGTTGACCTGATACGGAATCTCCGGTGACGATGATCGACGTGCGGTCGCCCTTCTTGTTGGTCTCGATCGCCGAGCGCGCGCGCATCATGAATCGAGCCGCGGCCGGTCGTGTATGCCTGCACGATGCCCGCCGCGGCCGACGATGTAGCCCGCCGGTCGGAAAGTCCGGGCCCGGCGATCAGGCTGATGCAGCTGCCTGGATCTTGTCGTTCCGCGCTGACGACCGCGTCGTCGTTCGCTTGAGGTGCGTGTTCTCGATCAGCCAGATGCAGCCGTCGATCACCTCGCGCAGGTTGTGCGGCGGGACGTTGGTCGCCATGCCGACGGCGATGCCGGCCGAGCCGTTGACGCAGCAGATTCGGGAACGGCGCCGGCAGGACGGTCGGCTCTTCGGTGGTCTCGTCGTAGTTCGGCGTGAAGTCGACGGTCTCCTTTGTCGAGATCCGCCATCATGTCGTCGGCGAGCGCCTTGCAGCCGCGCCTCGGTGTAGCGCATCGCCGCCGGCGGGTCGCCGTCGATCGATCCGAAGTTGCCCTGGCCGTCGACGAGCGGATAGCGCATGTTGAAGTCCTGCGCCATGCCGGACGAGCGTGTCGTAGATCGACGCGTCGCCGTGGGGATGGAAGTTGCCCATCACCTCGCCGACGATCTTCGCGCACTTGCGGTAGCCGCGCGTGGCCGACAGCCCCATCGTCTTCATGCCGTAGACGCACGCGGCGATGCGCGGGCTTGAGGCCGTCGCGGGCGTCGGGCAGCGCTCGTCCAATGATTACGCTCATGGCGTAATCCATGTACGAACGCTTCATCTCGTCTTCGATGTTGACCGGAGGTGCTGGCGGCGATTGCTGGGTGGACGGGCAGAGGTAGCTCAGACATCGAGGTTCTTCACGTCGAGCGCGTTGTCTTCGATGAACTTGCGGCGCGGCTCGACCTGGTCGCCCATCAGCGTCGTGAACATCAGGTCGGCTTCCGTGTGATCTTCGGCGCGCACCTGCAGCAGCGTGCGCACGGCCGGATCCATCGTCGTCTCCCAGAGCTGCTCGGGGTTCATCTCGCCGAGGCCCTTGTAGCGGTTGATGGCGACGCCCTTCTTGCCGGCGCCAATGAAGTAGTCCGACGAGCTCGTCGAGCGAATCGCGGCGTCACGTCCGGCGCGGCTTGCGCTGGCTCTCGCGGCGGGCGGCCGCCTAGTCCTCGGCCGACGCGGCGTCTTCGATCCGCGGCCGTCCGCCTCGCGGCCGCTGACGACGATGTCGCCGGCCGAGCGCCGGGCATGTCGCGACGGTTGGCGAGCAGCGTGCGGTATCCGCCGGCCGTCACGAAATCGACGCCGATCGTGTGCTGCCGCGGATAGCCGTTCGACCGGTCCTCGACGTGCAGCAGGTAGCGGTTGTGCTCTTCGTCGCGCTGCACCGTCACCGTGCGCGTCGGCGTGCGCTGAGCGCCTGCGCGAGCCCGTCCGAGGCTTGTCCTTGTCGGCGAAGTATTCGCGGTCGGCGCCGGCCGCCGACGAGCGCCTTCGACGATCTCAGCGCGGATGACCGCGCCGCTCCACCATGTGCAGGAAGCTTCTGGTGCGCGATCATCTTGTGCAGCAGCTTCTCGAGATCGGCGCCGGCGATTTCGGTGCTGCGTCGCCGGAATGCGGACGACGCGCGCTTCGGCCGCGCGCGCTTGATCAGGAACGCCTCGAGATCGCGCTCGTCCTTGATGTAGGTCTCCGACTTGCCGCGCTTGACGCGGAACAGCGGCGGCTGCGCGATGTAGATGTAGCCGTTCTCGATGAGCGTCGGCATCTGCCGGTAGAAGAACGTCAGGAGCAGCGTGCGGATGTGCGAGCCGTCCACGTCCGCGTCGGTCATGATGATGATGCGGTGGTAGCGGAGCTTCGTCGATGTCGAAGTCCTCGGCGCCGATGCCGCAGCCGAGCGCCGCGATCATCGTCTTGATCTCGTCGCTGCCGAGCATCTTGTCGAAGCGCGCCTTCTCGACGTTCAGGATCTTGCCCTTGAGCGGCAGGATCGCCTGGAAGCGCCGATCGCGGCCCTGCTTGGCCGAGCCGCCGGCCGACTCGCCCTCGACGATGTAGAGCTCGCTCAGCGCCGGATCGCGCTCCTGGCAGTCGGCGAGCTTGCCCGGCAGCGAGCTGCCGTCGAGCGCGCCCTTCCGGCGGACGAGATCGCGCGCCTTGCGCGCCGCCTCGCGCGCGCCGGCGCGCGTCGATCGCCTTGCCGACGATGCGCTTGCGCGACCGCCGGGTTCTCTTCGAGGAAGCGCCGAGCTTGTCGTTGAGGATCGCCTCGACGATGCCCTTGACCTCGGTGTTGCCGAGCTTGGTCTTCGTCTGCCCTTCGAACTGCGGCCGCGGAATCTTGACGCTGATGACCGCGGTCAGCCCCTCGCGGATGTCGTCGCCGGTGATGCTTTCCTTCGAGATCCTTCGCGAGGTTGTTCTTCGTCGGCGTAGGAGTTGATCGTGCGCGTCAGCGCCGACCGGAACCCGGACAGGTGCGTGCCGCCTTCGTGCGTGTTGATGTTGTTCGCGAACGAATACACCGTCTCGGCGTAGCCGTCGTTCCACTGCAGGGCGATCTCGGCGTCGATGCCGTCCTTCTCGCCGTGCATGTAGATCGGCTTCTCGTTGACGGCCGTCTTGTTCTTGTTCAGATGCGTGACGAACGAGACGGATGCCGCCTTCGTAGATGGAACTTGTGGCTCTTGCCGTCGCGCTCGTCGTCGAGCGTGATGAGTGACGCCGCCGTTCAGGAACGCGAGCTCGCGCAGCGCGCTGCGCCAGCGTGTCGAAGCTGAACTCGGTGGTCTCGAAGATCTGCGGTGTCCGGCCTGAACGTGACCTTGGTGCCGCGGCGCTTCGTCGTGCCGGTGATCTGCGAGTCGCTCGATCGGATTGCCGCGCTCGTAGCGTCTGCTGGTAGACCTGGCCGTCTGCGCCAGATTTCCAGGTCGAGGATCGAGCGCCTCGGACAGCGCGTTGACCACCGAGACGCCGACCGCCGTGGAGACCGCCGGACAGCAATACTGCAACTGAACCGGAAGCATT
>ERZ1370068.8981-contig-7793_pt1 | contig 24260 bp, 29 predicted proteins | sample MGYA00561227_ERZ1370068 | MGnify/ENA primary metagenome ERZ1370068 (study PRJEB38410, sample SAMEA6850437) | metagenome | study: Metagenomic assessment of the ecological functions of the soil: analysis of the soil microbiota associated with the...
CAGAACGTCGAGTAAACGAAGGGGGGAAACCCGTCTCGCCTCCCGTTTGTAGATCGGTACAGTAAACCGATACACCGCAGCGAGCCATTCGCTGTGATCGCGAACCACTCGGGAGACCGCCATGACCGAGATTTCACGCCGCCGCTTCGTCCAGGGCGCCAGCGCCGCCGCCGTCGCCGCGCGTTGCGGCGGCTTGCCGGCGATCGGTCGCGCCCAGACGGCGATCGCGCTGCGCTTTTCCGTCGTCGATGACCGCCGACGACAACGCCGCCCACTACGTCTGGTACCAGCGGTTCCAGGCCAACCTGAAGGCCGGCGTCGGCGACGCGATCAAGATCGACTACTTCCCGAACAACCAGCTCGGCAAGGAAAGCGACGTCGTGCAGCAGGTCAAGGTCGGCTCGATCGACATGATGGTCACCGGCTCGTCGATCTGGGCCACGGTGCTGCCCGAGATCGGCATGCTCGACCTCGGCTACCTGTTCGACAGCTATGCCCACGTCGCGAAGGCGCTCGACGGCCCGGCCGGCGCGAGCGCTGAACGACATGCTGCAACAGCGCGCCGGCTGCAGCGTCCTGACCTGGGCCTCGCACTTCGGCCCGCGCAGCGTCTACACCAAGGCGCCGGTCAAGTCGCTGGCCGACATCAAGGGCGTGAAGCTGCGCGTGCTGCCGACGCCGGCGTTCATCGAGACCTTCAAGATCATGGGCGCGATCCCGACGCCGATCCCGTTCGGCGAGCTCTACATGGCGGCGCAGACCGGCGTCGTCGACGGCTTCGAGCACGACGCCGGCCACGGTGCTGGCGAGCAAGCTCAACGAGGTCGCCAAGTCACTGCTGGCTGACCGAGCACCTGTTCAGCCCGATGGTCGGTCGTGATCGGCAAGCGCAGCATGGACCGGATCTCCGCCGAACCTGCAGCCGGCGCTTCATGAAGGCGGTCGCCGACTCGACCGCGCAGCAGCGCGCGATCGCCAGCGAGAAGGGCGCCGGCCGCGATCGCCGGAGCTGAAGCGCAAGGGCATGACCTTCTTCCCGATGGCCGCCGCCGACCGCGCCTCGGTGCGCAAGGAGATGGAAGCGCGCCTGCTGGGCCGACTTCGCCAAGCAGTACCCGGCGACGGCGCCGCTGTTCGCGGCGATCAGCAGCGCTCGCGGCTGAGCCGTGCAGGCGGCGCTGCTCGACGCGGCTCGTTCAAGGCCGTCGAGATTGCGCTGCTCGCCGTGCTGCTGCTGGCGATGGTGCTGATGGTGTTCGGCAACGTCGTCCTGCGCTACGTCTTCAACTCGGGGATCGTCGTCTCGGAGGAGCTGGCGCGCTTCTGCTTCGTCTGGCTGACCTTCATCGGCGCCATCGTCGCGGTGCGCGACAACGCCCACCTCGGCATGGACAACGTCGTCGCAGCGCTGCCGCGCGCGCGCAAGCTGGCCTGCCTGGCCGCCAGCCAGGTGCTGATCCTGATGTGCTGCGCGCGTCCTGTTCTGGGGCACCTGGCGCCAGCACGAGATCAACGCCTCGACGACCGGCGCCGGTGACCGGCATGTCGATGATCTGGATCTTCGGCCTCGGCTATCTGTGCAGCGTCTGCATCGGCGTGCATGCGCGCTCGCACACGCTGTGGCGCATCGCCACCGGGCGCATCGCCGACGACGAGCTGGTGCAGGTGCGCGAGAGCGAAGAAGACGCCGGCAACAGCGCCGATGACGGTCGCCGTCTTCACCCTCTCGCTGCTCGGCGCCATGGCGCTCGGCATGCCGATCGCGTTCGCGCTTGCTGGTCTGCGCGCTCGCGCTGATGGTCGCGCAGGGGCAGATGGACGCGACCATCCTGTCGCAGAAGCTGCTCGAGGGCGCCGACAGCTTTCCGCTGCTCGCCGATCCCGTTCTTCATGCTCGCCGGCGAGCTGATGAACGCCGGCGGCATCTCGCAGCGCATCGTCGCCTTCGCGCTCGCCTGGGTCGGCCACATCCGCGGCGGCCTCGGCCTGGTGGCGATCTTCGCGCTCGGTGCTGATGGCCGCGATCTCGGCAGCGCGGCCGCCGACACCGCGGCGCATCGGCACGCTGCTGATCCCGATGATGCGCGCAGGCCGGCTACAACGTGCCGCGCTCGGCCGGACTGATCGCCGCCGGCGGCGTCATCGCGCCGGTGATCCCGCCGTCGATCGGCTTCATCATGTTCGGCGTCATCGCCAACGTCTCGATCGGCAAGCTCTTCCTGGCCGGCATCTTCCCGGGCCTGATGATGGGCGCGTCGCTGCTCGTCGCCTGGCAATGGGTGGCGCGGCGCGAGCAACGTCGCCGTGCTGCCGCGCCAGCGCTGGGCGACGCGCGACCGCAGGCCGGCATCGACGGCATCTGGGCCCTGCTGATGCCGTTCGGCATCGTCGCCGTGCTGCAAGTTCGGCATCTTCACGCCCACCGAGGCGGCGTCGCCGCCTGCGTCTACGCCTTCGTCGTCGGCGTCGCTGATCTACCGCGAGCTGCCGCTGCGCGCAGATGCTACCGGCCTGCTGGTCGCGGCGGCCAAGACCACGTCGATCATCGTCTTCCTGATCGCCGCGGCGCTGGTCTCGGCCTGGCTCATCACCACCTCGGACGTGCCGGCGCAGATCGTCGCGATGCTCGAGCCGTTCATGGGCAACAAGATCCTGCTGATGCTCGTGATCCAGCTGATCTGGTCGTGATCGTCGGCACCGCGCTCGACTTCGCGCCGACGGTGATGATCCTGACGCCGGTGCTGATGCCGGTGATCAAGATCGCCGGCATCGACCCGGTCTACTTCGGCGTGCTGTTCATCATGAACAACGCCATCGGCCTGATCACGCCGCCGGTCGGCATCGTCCTCAACGTGATCTGCGGCATCGCCGAAGATCTCGATGAGCGAGCTGATGAAGGGCCTGTGGCCGTTCCTCTGGGCCGAGCTCATCGTGCTGCTCCTGCTCGTCCTGTTCCCGCCCCTGGTCATGCTGCCGCTGAAGTGGCTGACCTAGCTGATACCGCCACCGACCGAAAGCCAGAAGGAGACATCCATGCAAGCCGCATCCACGCCCCGCGCTCGTTCCAGCCGGCCGCGCTCGGCCCTCGCCGCGGCGGGCCTGCTGGCCGCGCCGCCGGCGCAGGCGCAGTTCCAGGAGCGGACGCTGCGCCTGTCGGTGCCCGTTCCCGAAGCGAGCATCCGCAGGGCAACGGCGTCGCCAAGATGGCGGCCTGCACGCTGGAGAAAAGCGGCGGCAAGCTGAAGATCCAGCCCTTCTACGACGGCTCGCTCGGCAACGACATCGCCGGCCACCTCGAAGCGTTCGCACCGGCTCGCTCGACATGGTCATCACCTCGACCGCGCCGCTGGTCGGCATCCTGCCGTCGATCGGCGTGTTCGACCTGCCGTTCCTGTTCAACCAACGAGCGCGAGGCCGACCAGGTGCTCGACGGCAAGGCGGGCGACTATTTCACCACCAAGCTGATGGGCGTCGGGCCTCGTCAACCTGGCCTGGTGGGAGAACGGCTTTCGCAACACCACGAACTCGAAGCGGGCGATCAACCGGGTCGAGGACTTCGACGGCGTGAAGATGCGCGTGATGCAGAACAACGTCTTCATCGACACCTTCAAGGCGCTCGGCAGCAACGCCGTGCCGATGGCGTACTCCGAGGTCTATTCGGCGCTCGAGACGAAGACCGTCGACGGCCAGGAGAACCCGTTCGCGCAACATCGAGAACTCGAAGTTCTACGAGGTGCAGAAGTACCTGACGCTGACCAGGCACGCCTACAGCCCGCTGGTGGTGCTGCTGTCGAAGAAGACCTGGGGACACGCATGTCGCCGCCCGAGCAGGCCGCGCTGAAGGAGTGCGCGGCGCGCGGCCGCGACGAGGAGCGGCGCGTCAACCGCGAGCAGGCCGTCTCCAGCGTCACCAACCTGAAGGCCAAGGGCATGGTGGTCAACGAGATCAGCCCGGCCGAGATGCAGCGCATCCGCGACACGGACCAGGCCGGTCTACGAGCAGCACGGCAAGGCGATCGGCGACGAGGCGCTGAACGCTGGTGTTCGGCGAGCTGAAGCGCGATCCGCGGCAACTGATGCCGCACGTCGATGTCGACCGATCGCTCGCCGCCGCGCACGCCGCCGTGCTGCCGGCGTGGGCTTCTCGCAGACCAACGCATGCCGGGCGCTGGCTGGCGCGGGCGACGCGCTGGATCGAGATCCTCTCGGGCGCCGGTGCTCGCGCGTCGACGTGGTCGATCGTCTTCCTCTCGGTGATCTGCCGCTACGTCCTGCACGACCCGGTCGACTGGGCCGAGGAGATCGCGCGCGCGCTGATGCTCGTGCTGGTGTTCTTCGGCGCGGCCACGCGTGCTGGCGCGCAGCCAGCACGTCGGCGTCGACATCTTCCGCCATCTGCTTCCCGGCGCGTGGCAGCCGGCGCTGATCCAGGCCGGCGCACTGGATCATCGCGGGCGGTCGTCGGCCAGCCTGTTCGTCTCGTCCGTGCTGCTGCTCGTCGACACCTGCGACGCAGACGACCTCGATCGGCCTGCCGCAGTGGCTGTACGTCTATCCCGGTCGTGATCGGCAGCGCGTTTCATGACGCTGTTCGGACGTCGCCAACGCCGTCAACGGCCGACGCCGCGTCGTCGTCGCGCAGCGCTGGTCGGCTGCGCTCGCGGCTGGCGCTCGTCGTGCGCCTGGAACGCGCTCGTGCCCGGGCACGCCGGTCCGCCGCGGCATGCTGCTGGCGGTCGGCTTCTTCGGCCGGCTCGCGCTCGGCGTGCCGATCGGCTTCGTGCTCGCGTTCGCGGCGCTGCTGTACTTCCTCGCCGATCCGTCGCTGCCGCTGCTCGTCTACTCGCAGCAGGTGATGGCCGGCAGCGACCACTTCGTGCTGCTGGCGATTCCGTTCTTCGTGCTCGCCGGCCTGCTGATGGAGTCGAACGGCATGTCGTCGCGCCTGATCGAGCTGCTGCTGCGCATCTTCGGCCGCGTGCGCGGCGGCCTCGGCCTGATCACGATCACGGCGACGGCGTTCTTCTCAGGCGTCTCGGGCTCCAAGCTCGCCGACATCGCCGCCGTCGGCGGCATCGTCATGCCCGCGGTGCGGCGCACGCGGCAGGACCCGAACGAGGCCGCCGGCCTGCTCGCCTGCACGGCGGTGATGGCCGAGACGATCCCGCCGTGCATCAACATGATCATCATGGGCTTCGTCGCCAACATCTCGATCGCGGGCCTGTTCATCGCCGGGCTCGCTGCCGGCGGCGGTGATGGCGCTCGCGCTGGCGGTGCTCGCGGTCGATCGTCGGCAAGCAAGATCAATCCCGACGAGGCGTTCGAGAAGCGCACGCCGATGCTGCCAGCTGCTCGGCGGCGCGCTGGTCGCGATCGTCATGGTGGCGATGATCGGCAAGGGCGTGACGTCGGGCGTCGCGACCTCGACCGAGGTCTCGGCGTTCGCCGTCGTCTACGCGCTGGTCGTCGGCAGCCTGGCGTTTCCGCGAGCTGAGCGTGCGCGTCGGTCGCGCAGCTGTTCGTGCGCTCGGCGTCGATGGCCGGCGGCATCCTGTTCATCGTCGCCGCGGCGTCCAGCCTGTCGTTCGCGCTCGACGATCGAGCAGATCCCGCAGCTGGTCTCGGCGACGATGATCGCCGTTCGCGCACCAGTACGGCAGCCTGATGTTCCTGCTGCTGTCGGTGCTGATGATGATCGTCTTCGGCGCGGTGCTCGAAGGCGCGCCGGCGCTGATCATCTTCGGCCCGCTGCTGACGCCGATCGCGCAGCAGCTCGGCGTCCACCCGCTGCACTTCGGCACGGTGATGGTCATCGCCATGGGCCTGGGCCTGTTCGCGCCGCCGATCGGCCTCGGGCCTGTTCGCCACCTGCGCCATCACCGGCACCGCAGGTCAAGGACGTCGCGCGGCCCATGATGAAATACCTCGTCGTGCTGCTCGCGACGCTGATGCTGCTGCGTGCTGGTGCCGTCGTTTTCGCTCTGGCTGCCGAGCCGCCTCGGCGTGTAGACGCTGTAACTCGCACGATGACCACGATCCAGGATGTCGCCCGCCACGCCGCCGTCTCGGTCAGCACGGTCTCGAACGTGCTCAACGGCCGCGCCGACCGCATGCGGCCGGAGACGCTGGCGCGCGTCGAGGCGGCGATCGAGGCGCTGCAGCTTCCGGCCGAGCAAGCTGCGCGCAGCAGCTGAAGACCGGGCAGACGCCGCTGCTCGGCCTGCTCGTGCCGTCGATGGCCAACCCGATGTACGGCTACATCGCGCGCGAGATCGAGACCTGCGCGCAGGAGCGCTTCGGCCACCGGCTGCTGATCGGCAGCACCTACCGCGACCAGCGACAAGGAAAGCGCCTTCTTCGACGACCTGCTCGCCCACGGCGTGCGCCGCGTCATCGTCATCTCGTCGCTCGCCGACGAGCGCCACTTCGAGTCGCGCGGTCGAGCGCGGCATGGTCGTCGTCAGCTACGACCGCGGCGCGACGCCGGGCAGCGCGTCGCGCGTCGACCACGTGATGCCCGACAACTTCGAGGCGGCGCGGCTGGCGACGCAGCACCTGATCGACACGGGCCATCGCCGCCTCGCCTTCGCCACCGTCGCCGGCATGACGATGAGCCGCAGCGCGAAGATCGCCGGCTTTCACGCCGCCGCCGAGCGGCGCCGGGCTGAGCGCAGCGCGCAGAGTGCTCGACGGCGGCCCGCTGAACGAGTACGGCGACTCGGTCATCGCCGAGGTCGGCCGCGCCACCGCGCTGCAGATCGCCGCGGCTGCGCGCCGCGGCCGACCGGCATCGTCGCCCTCAACGACCTGATGGCGCTCGGCCTGATGGCCGGGCTGCGCGACGCCGGCCTGCGCGTCCCGCGACGACGTCTCGGTCGTCGGCATCGACGGCCTGTTCCTCGTCGGCGCTGTCCAACCCGATGCTGACGACGGTGCAGCTGCCGGTGCGCGAGATGGCGCAGGCGATGGTCGAGCGCGCGCATCAGGCCCGATGTCGACCGGGCCGCGCGCGAGCACGAGTCGTCTTCACGCCGACGCACCTGATCGAGCGCGAGTCGGTCGCCGCGCACCGCCGAGCCGGCGTCGCGCGCACGGAGCGCCGCGACTGCTCGACGACGCACGCGATGACCACGATCTTCGTCAGCCATCCGCGCGACAAGCTGGACGTCGTACTTCGGCGCCAGGCGACGGCGCGCGCTGCAGGCGCTCGCCGAGGTGCGCTTCAACTCCGAGCCGCGCGAGCTGGCGCTGGCCGAGCTGGTCGCGGCCGCGCGCGGCTGCGACGCGCTCATCGCCTACCGCCAGACGCGCCGGCGCCCGAGGCGCTCTTTCGCGAGCTGCCGAGCTGTTCGCGTTCATGCCGCTGCGCGGTCGACATCCGCACCGTCGACGTCGCCGCGGCGAGCGCGCACGGCGTGCTCGTGACGCAGGCGAGCGCCGGGCTATCGTCGCGGCGGTCGCCGAGTGGATCGTCGCGCGTCGATGATCGACCTCGGCGCGCGGCATCAGCCGCTATGCCGAGGCTACCACGCGCGGCCGGCCGCCGGCGCCGTTCGATGGGCCGCGAGCTGCGCGGCGCGACGCTCGGCGTGATCGGCTACGGCCAGATCGGCCAGCTACCTCGCCGACCTCGGCGCTGGCCTTCGGCATGCGCGTGCTGCGCGACGACGCCGCAGCCGATCGACGATCGCGACGGACCGTGCGCCAGGTGCCGCTCGCCGCGCTGCTCGCGGCGTCGGACTTCGTCGTCTGCCTCGCGCCGGCCAACGCCGAGACCGAGAACCTGATGGACGCCGCCGCGTTCGCGGCGATGCAGCGCCGGGCGCCTTCTTCATCAACGCCGCGCGCGGCGAGCTGGTCGACGACGCCGCGCTGCTCGCCGCGCTCGACGGCGGCCACCTCGCCGGCTGCGCGCTCGACGTCGGCCGCGCGCCCGACCAGATGCCGGCGCCGCGCTGGCGCGCCATCCGCGCGTGATCGCCGCGCCGCACATCGGCGGCCTGACGCTCGCCGGCGATCGAGCACCAGGCGCTCGAGACAGTCGCACCAGCTCGGCGCGAGCTGCTGCAGGGCGAGATGCCGCGTCGGCGCCGTCAATGCCGGAGCACGCCGAGCGCTGGCGGCGCTGGCGCGGCGCTGGCACCGGCGGCAGGAGCCGCATGACGACTCGAGCTCGCCCTGGCCCGGGGCCTGCGACTGCCACATGCACGTCTACGAGGACGCGCTATCCGCTCGCGCCGACGCGCGACCGTTCAAGCCGCCGCATGCGCCCGCCGTCGGCCTACCGCGCGGTGCAGCGCGAGCTCGGCCTGGACCGCGTCGTCGTCGTCAGCCGACCGGCTACGGCTTCGACAACCGCTGCACGCTGGCGGCGCTGGCCGCGCTCGGCGCGAGGCGCGCGCGCATCGTCGTCGTCGCCGCCGGACGTCGCGATCGCCGAGCTCGAGCGACTGCACGACGCCGGCGTCCGCGGCGTCCGCTTCATGATGCTTGCCCGGCGGCGTGCTGCCGTGGTCGGGCGCTCGAGCCGCACGGCGGCGCGCGATCGCGCCGCTCGGCTGGCACATCGACCTGCAGCTCGACGGCCGCGAGCTGCCGCTGCACGAAGCGATGCTCAGGCGCCTGCCGTGCCGCCTGGTCATCGACCACGTCGGCCGATTCCTCGGCCCGGTCGACGCCCGACAGCGAGCCGGTGCGGTCGCTCCTGCAGCGCTGCTCGACGCCGGCGCCTGCTGGATCAAGATCTCGGCGCCATACGAGAGCTCGCGCAGCCAGCCCGCCCGGCTACGACGACATCGCCTGGATCGCGCGGCTGCGTCGCCGACCGCTATCCCGAGCGGTGCCTGTGGGCGAGCAACTGGCCGCATCCGAACCAGAACCCGGCGCCAGGCGAACGCGGCGATGCTCGACTGGGCGCTCGAGCTGCACCGCCGACGCCGCGCGACGCGGCATAGGATACGGACAACCCGGCCGAGCTCTACGGTTCCGCGCCTAGTCGCGACAAAAGCCGCGCGCCAGGATGCCGCGCACGTAGGACTCGGCGCGGCTTTCGGCGCTTACGACGCATGGACTATCCGGAAACCTCTACGCCGTCGCCGCGCCGAGCGGCGTCGGGCAAATCGACCCTGGTCAGGCGCTGCTCGAGCTCGATTCGCACCTGATCGCTGTCGATCTCGCACACGACCCGAAAGCCGCGCGGCCAGGACCAGCACGGGCCGCGAGTACCACTTCGTCGACGAGCCGACGTTTCGCGCCGATGGTCGAGCGCGGCGAGTTCGTCGAATGGGCCGAGGTGCACGGCCACCTCTACGGCACCTCGCGCGCCGCGATCGAGGAGCAGGATCACCGGCGGCCACGACGTGCTGCTCGAGATCGACTGGCAGGGCGCGCTGCAGATCAAGCGGCTGTTCCGAACGCGGTGCTGATCTTCATCCTGCCGCCGAGCTGGGACGAGCTGCGCCTTCGCCTCGAGCGGCGCGGCGAGGACGACAGCCCGAGGTGATCGCAGCAGCGCATGGCCAACGCCCGCATCGAGGTCTCGCAGGCGCGACCAGTTCGACTTCGTTATAATCAATGCCCTGTTCGAGACGGCGCTCTTCGACCTGAAGGCGATCGTCCATTCGCAGCGGCTCAAGTACGCCGCGCTGCGGCGAGCCAGGCCCGCGATCTTCGCCGCCCTCGATCTGCCCAGTCGACACTGCGCGTCCGCCACTTTCGTCCACCGGTAATCGCATGGCCCGCATCACCGTCGAAGACTGCCTCGCTCAAGATCCGAACCGCTTCCAGCTCGTGCTCGCCGCGACCTACCGCGCGCGCATGCTGAGCCAGGGCCACGCGCCCAAGGTCGAGACCAAGAACAAGCCCGGCGTCACCGCGCTGCGCGAGATCGCCGCCGGCGAGATCGGCATCGAGATGCTGAAGAAGGTGCCGGTCTAGCGCGCACCTGCCGCGACGCCCGGCGCGCCTCCGGGCTCGCCGCTCGCCGGCGCGCGTCGCTGCCGCTAAATTCCGGCCATGCGTCACGCGCTCACTCCGACCGCCGTTGCGCGAGCGACGCTCCAAGCCGCGCGGCGAGCAAGCGTCCGCCGCGCCGCCCGCGCACCCGCTCACGCCCGGCGACGCCGCCGCGGCGTCGTTCGCCGCGCTGACCGTCAAGCTCGACTACCTCGACGCCGCCGACATCCGGCGCGTCCGCGACGCCTACCGCTTCGCCGACGAGGCGCATCTCGGCCAGTTCCGCGCCTCGCGGCGAGCCGCTACATCACGCATCCGATCGCGGTCGCGGGCCTGTGCGCCGAGTGGAAGCTCGACGCGCAGGCGATCATGGCGGCGCTGATGCACGACGCGATGGAGGACTGCGGCATCAGCAAGGCCGAGCTGATCGAGCGCTTCGGCGCGCCGACCGCCGACCTCGTCGACGGCCTCACCAAGCTCGACAAGCTGCGCTTCTCGACGCGCGAGGAGTCGCAGGCCGAGTCGTTCCGCAAGATGCTGCTGGCGATGACGCGCGACGTCCGCGTCATCCTCGATCAAGCTCGCCGACCGGCTGCACAACATGCGCACGATGGACGCGGTCGAGCGCCGCCAAGCGGACGCGGATCGCCGCCGAGACGCTCGAGATCTACGCGCCGATCGCGCACCGCCTCGGCCTGAACCAGACCTACCGCGAGCTGCAGGAGCTCTCGTTCAAGCACCTGCAAGCCGTGGCGCGAGGCGGCGCTGTCGAAGGCGGTGCAGAAGGCGCGCGGCTACCGGCGCGACATCGTCGAGCGGATCCAGAAGGACGTCGAGAAGGCATTCGCGCAGGCCAAGCTGAAGGCGCAGATCTTCGGCCGCGAGAAGACGCTCTATTCGATCTACACGAAGATGCGCGAGAAGCACCTGACGTTCGCGCAGGTCAACGACATCTTCGGCTTTCGCATCGTCGTCGGCACGCTGCCCGAGTGCTACCTGGCGCTCGGCGTGCTGCACCAGCTGATGAAGCCGGTGCCCGGCCGCTTCAAGGACTACATCGCGATCCCGAAGGCGAACGGCTACCAGTCGCTGCACACGACGCTGGTCAGCCCGCTCGGCACCGCGGTCGAGTTCCAGATCCGCACCGAGCCGATGCACGCGGTCGCCGAGAAGGCATCGCCGCGCACTGGCTCTACAAGGAGCACGACGACGGCCCGGCGCAGGCGCACGAGGCGCAGCGCCTCGGCGCGCTCTGGCTGCAGTCGCTGATCGACATCCAGGACGAGACGCGCGACGCCGGCGAGTTCCTCGAGCACGTCAAGATCGACCTCTATCCCGACGCGGTCTACGTCTTCACGCCGAGGTCGAAGATCCTCGCGCTGCCGCGCGGCGCGACGCCGGTCGACTTCGCCTACGCGATCCACACCGACGTCGGCGACCACTGCGTCGCCGCCAACGTCAACGGCGAGCCGGTGCGCGCTGCGCGCCGAGCTGAAGCAGCGGCGACGTGGTCGAGGTCATCGGCGCGCCGAACGCGCGGCCGAACCCGGCCTGGCTCAACTTCGTGCGTCACCGGCCGCGCGCGCTCCAAGATCCGGCACTACCTGAAGAACATGGAGCAGGAGGAGTCGCGCGAGCCTGGGCGAGAAGATGCTGGCGCAGGCGCTGCGCGCCGAGGGCCTGCGCTGCCGCCCGGAAGACGGCGCCGGCGCGCCGGATCTGGCAGCAGCTCGCTGCGCTGGAGCGGCAACAAGAGCCGCGACGATCTGTTCGTCGACATCGGCGTCGGCCGCAAGATCGCGACCATCGTCGCGACCCGGCTGGCGCGCGCTGCTCGCCGAGGGCGGCGTTCGCGCCGACGCGCTGACGCTGACGATGGGCCGCTACGCGCGTCGACGACTCGGCGCCGTCGCAAGGGCTGGTGCTGATCGACGGCAGCGAAGGCGCGTCGGTGCAGCTCGCGCCTGTGCTGCCGGCCGATCCCGGGCGATGCGATCGTCGGCAACCTCGGCCGCGGCGAAGGCGCTGATCGGTGCATACCGCCGAGTGCAGCATCGGCAAGCGCCTGCTCGAGCGCGACAGCGAGCGCTGGATGCGGGTCGACTGGGCCGAGCAGCCGACGCGGCCGTTCGAGACCGCGGTCTCGCTGCTGCGTCAAGAACGGCAAGGGCGTGCTGGCGCAGGTGCGCGTCGGCGGTGAGCCATGCCGAGGCCGACATCACCCACATCGACATGGGCGCAGGAGCCGGCGAGCGAGACGACCGAGCTGACGCTGCTGCTGAGCGTGCGCGACCGGCTCCACCTCGCCGACGTGATGCGCACGCTGAAGCGCTCGCCGGCAGTGCTGCGCGTCGCGCGCGTCAAGCCCTGACGCGAGCGCGCGCGCGCAGGCGGCTCTGGCGTCCGGCGCCGGATAGCGCACCTCGAGCACCTCGAGCTCCTCGACCCGCGCGGCGTCGTCAGGCGCACCTCGTCGCCGACGCGCGCCTTCAGCAGCGCCCGCGCGATCGGCGCGATCCAGCTGACCTCGCCCTGCGCGCTCTCGGCCTCGTCGACGCCCATGATGCGGATCGTGCGCTCCTCGCCGCGGTCGCTCGCGTAGCGCACGGTCGCGCCGAAGAAGACCTGGTCGTTGCCGTGGTGCAGCGACGGATCGACGACCTCGGCGATGTCGAGCCGCTTGGTCAGGAAGCGGATCCGGCGATCGATCTCGCGCAGGCGCTTCTTGCCGTAGAGGTAGTCGCCGTTCTCGGAGCGGTCGCCGTTCTTGGCCGCCCACGACACCATCTCGACGACCTTGGGCCGCTCGTCGTCGAGCAGCGTCATCAGCTCGTGGCGCAGGCGCTGGTAGCCGGCGGCGGTGATGTAGTTCTTCGCGCCCTGCGGCAGGACGGCGCTAGCGCTCGTCGCCTTCCTCCTCGCTCGTCTTCGCGATCCGACCTCGCGGGTGAAAGCCTTGTTCATGGGCGTTGCGTGCGAGGATGTTGCGGGCTGACCGATGATTCTGCTCGTCGCACCTATTCCCCACCAAGGACAATCCCATGGCCAGCAGCACCCGCCGCGTCGCGCGTCATCGTCGGCAGCCTGCGCAAGGACTCGTTCAACCGCAAGATCGCGAAGGCGCTTGATCGCCATGGCGCCGGCGCTCGCTCGCAGCTCGAGATCGTCGAGATCGGCCAGCTGCCGCTCTACAACCAGGACGACGACGCGAACCCGCCGGCAGCGTCGGTCGCATTCAAGGAGACGGTCGCGCGCGCCGACGCGGTGCTCTTCGTCACGCCCGAATACAACCGCTCGGTGCCCGGGCGTGCTGAAGAACGCGATCGACGTCGGCTCGCGGCCGTACGGCAAGAGCGCCTGGGACGGCAAGCCCGGCGGCGGTGATCAGCGTCTCGCCCGGGCGCGATCGGCGGGTTCGGCGCCAACCACCATCTGCGCCAGTCGCTGGTCTTCCTCAACATGCCGGCGATGCCGCAGCCCGAGGCCTACATCGGCGGCGCCGGCGACCTGTTCGACGAAGCCGCGGCGGCCTGAAGAAACCCGAGACCGTCAAGCGTTCACTGGAGAAGTTTCTGAGCCGCATTCGCCGCCTGGATCGAGCGCAACGCCACGGACGGCGGGCGCCGACCTGAGGCGACGTCAGCGCCGACTTCGGCGGCAGCCCTGCTTCAGCCGGCGCTCCGGCGCTTCTTCGGACGGTCTTTGGCGCGGCCTGCTTCGGCGCCGCTCTCGGCGGCTTTGGCCTGCTTCGCAGCCTTCTTTGGTCGCGGCCTTCTTGGTCGCGGACTTGGTCGCCGCCTTCTTCGCGGAAGCTCTTTGCAGTCGCTTCGTCGCGGTCGTTTTCGTTCGCCGCGGCCTTCTTCGCCGCGCCCGTCCTCGCAGCCGTCGTTGCCGCCGGCACTGCCCGGCTTCGCTCGCGATCGCCGCGCCACGAGGCGCCGCCACCGGCGTCCCGACCTGCACGCTCTTGGCGAGCCTGAGGTAGTCGAGGTAGTTCTCGCCGTAGTACTTGGTGCCGTCGAAGTAGCCCTGCTTCAGGCCGCGCCGCCGGGTTGAAGCCGCCGGTGTTGTAGGCGATGGCGACGGCGGCCATCTCGGCCTCGCTCAGCGACGGTCTTCGCCTGCCAGCCGATGCCGCTTCAGCGCCGCCTTCAGCTCGCCCGACGCAGCGCGGCAGCGCGCAGATCGAAGTCGCGCGTAGCGACGCTTCGAGGAAGTAGTCGGGCTGGGTCTTGAAGAACTGCAGGTCGAGCTGGAAGATGCCGAAGCCGTGGCAGAACTTGTCGGGCCGCGCGGCCGCGCCGCGGTAGTCCCGGATGTGGTCGGCCATGTCGACCAGGCCCTGGCGCGCGATCTCGAACATGCGATCGCCGCCGCGGCACCGAGAGCAACTCGGCCCTTGTTCTTCGGGAACGCGCGCCGGCCACCGCCGGTCGGCGACGGCGTCGGATCGTGTCGCCGACGCAGAGCTCGAGGATGCGCGCGTGTCGGCCAGCCCTGGCGTGCGCAGCACCGGCCAGATCCCGCCGGTTTCCTGGCAGGCGAATGCCGTCATGCATGTCGACGCTGAACGGCGTTCCGGCGATCTGCCGCTTCGATCTGCGGCTGGAACTCGCTCTCTGAACCAGAGCGACATCCTGGGCGTTGGGCATATCGTGCTCTCCCTCGGTCGGCACCAGCGCGGCATCGGCAGGCGCGTGCACCCGAAATGTAGTTCGCGGGCGGTGCGTTCCGCAAACAAAAACGACCTGCGAGGCATGCTCGTAAGCCGTCGATCGCAGAGCTGGGAATGTGGCGCGGCTGGCAGGATTCGAACCCACGACCCCTTGGTTCGTAGCCGAAGTACTCTATCCAACTGAGCTACAGCCGCTGAACCCGGGCAATTGTAGCAGCGCGACTCGCTCGGCAGCCTGGCGTGCGGCGCTCTCGAAGCAGCAGCGCGCCGCGCGGCGCCGCGTCGCCTTCCTGTGCGGCCAGCTCGGCGAGCGCGATCCACGCGCTGCGCGCGCGCCGCCGTGGGAGTGCCAGCGTCGGCGGCGGCCTGCTCGAGCAGCGACCTCGCCTTGCCCCACAAGCCGGCGCTGCGGCCGAGCGCACTGCCGGCGGCCAAGCGCGACGGCGCCGTCGCGCGGCAGACGCCTGCGCCGCCGACTCGAGGCGCGGCAGCCATTCCGCGCCGATGCCTGGCGACTGCGCCGGCCAAGCGCCTTCGGCGATCAGCGGCGCGCTCCTCGACGCCGAGCTCGGCGATCACGATCCCAGTGCGGCCGCAGCCAGGCGCGCGCATCGTCGGTTCGCGCCGAGCGCGCCCGCCTGCGCGCCGCGCGCGCAGCGGCGATGAACGGATCGCGCCGGTCGGCCGGATCGAACGAGCAGCCAGAGCCGGCGCAGCTGATCGAGCGTCGTGACGCGTGTCGAGCGACTCGAAGGCGAGCGAGCGGACCAGGCCGGCGCGCGGCGACCGCCGAGAAGCCCTGGTGCTTGATCAGCAGCCGCGCCGTCTTCAGCGCCTCCTGCGGCTAGCCGGCCGAGCCGCGCCGCCTGCAGCTTCAGTCGCAGCGCGTGGGTGCGGCGCGCGACGCCGAGCGGCAGCGCGTTGAGCAGCTCGATCGCGCGCGGCGCATCGCGGTCGTCGAGCGCCCACTCGGCGGCGAGCAGGCGCGCGCCCTCCTCGGCCGACGCGCGCCGCCGGGCTGCTGCTGCGACGAGATCGAGCGCGCGCCGCAGCTCTTCGTCGCGCAGCGCGCGGTTCTGGACGCGATGTGCGCTGCCTGCGGCGAGCAGGTGGCCGAGGCACGGTGAACTCGTTGTCCTGCGCCAGCTCCGGGCGTCTCGGCCTGGATCGCGAGGCGCGCGCTGCGCCGACTTCTGCGCGCGCGTGTAGCGGCCGCCGAAGTACTGCGCGAGCGCATCGCGCAGCAGCCGCCTGGCCGGTGCGATCGCGCCGCGCCGTGCGCCATTCGCGCGCCCGCTGCGGCAGGCCGATGAGCGCATTGATCGCCTGGATCACGGCGACGAGCAGGAAGCAGGTGCCGACGAGCAGCAGCACGAACAGGTTGAGCGACAGGTCGAGCCGCCACGCTGCCCCAGTAGAAGCTCGCCAGGCCGTCGTTGGTGCCGAGGCGTCGCCGCCGCGACGACCGCGACGGCGAACAGGAGCACGAACCAGATCGCGAGGCGCATCGAAGGCTCTAGCGCTGCGACCGCGGCGGCGAGCGCGGCGAAGGTGTCGTCGGGCCGCACGGCGCCGACTGGCGCGCCTGCTGCGTCGACCTGCGCGACCAGGTCGAGCGCGATCTGCGTGCGCCGCGACGAGCGATCGAAGTAGCGCTCGATCGCTCGCCTGCACCAGCGCAGGTCGCCGCGTGCGCGGCGTCGAACTGGCGCGCCAGCAGCGACAGCCGCGCGTTGAGCAGGCGCAGCTTGAGGTTCTCGCTTGCAGGAAGAACGCCTGCTCGGGCGCGACCAGCATCGCCTCGGGCTGGTCGATGCGCGTGACGCGAACCGAGCGAGCGGATCTCGCGACCAGGCGCTCTCGACGATCGGCCCGCCCCGCCTGTGCCGAACTCGCGCGACAGCCAGCTGCCGACGCCGCTGCGCCGACGCCGGCGCGGCGGGCGCCGCCGCGGCGGCGACGCGCCGCGCCCGAGATCGCGGCGCGGCTCGGCGCGCCGACAGCAGCGGCAGCTCGTCGACCATGCGCACCGCCTCGTCGAGCTTGATCGAGAGCGTGCGACAGTCGGCGACGCTCGCGGCCTTGACGCCGGTCGAGGTCGCGCGCGACGGCGCGGCGCACCGGCTCGAGGCGCGGCTGGTTGGCGCGCGCGAAGCGCTCGTCGATCTGCTTCAGCGCGGCGACGACCGGCTCGGCGCTGCCGGTGAGCGCGGCCTGCTGCACCGGCGACGCGCAGCGTCGCTTCGCTGTCGGCGACGCAGGTTCTCGTCGCGCGAGCGCGCGACCGACTGGACCAGCGCCTCGAGCTGGCCGCGCTGCACCGCGACCTCGTTGAGCGCGCCTCGAGCAGCGCGACCTTGGCGGCGGCGTCGCGCGCGCCTTCCTGCGCCTGGCGCGCGAGCAGCGTCGCCTCGGTGACCTGGCAGCGCGCTGTCCTGCTGGCGCTGCACCAGCTCCGCGCTCGCTGCCGCGCGACGCGCTGGTCGGCACGCCAGGCGAAGCCGAGGGCGACGATCGCGAGCAGCGCGAGCAGCAGACCGCGAGCGACAGCGCCGCGCGGCACGCGCGCGGCGCGCTTCGGCGGCGTCCGAGCGCTGCGGCGCGTCGCAGGCGGCGGAAGTGACAGGCGAGAAGGCGAGATCGCGAGGCGCGGCGGCAGGCGAAGGATCGTCGTTCACGGTTGGATCGATTGTAGGCAGGCGATCACGGCATCGAGCCCCGGCGCCGCCTCGACGACGCGCGCCGAAGCCGAGCCGCGCGCCCGCGCCGCGATGCGCGGATGCGTCGCGACCGCGCGCGCGTCGCCAAGCGGCCCGGTGCCGGCAGCCCGCTCGAGGTTGGCGATCGCCTCCGAGCTGCTGAACAGCCAGACGCGCGTCGCCGTCGGCGATCGCGGCATCGAGCCGCTCGCGCGCTGCGCCGCGCGAAGTCCGGCGCCAGGCGCCGGTAGGCCGCTCACGCGTGTCGACCTGCGCGCCCGGCGGCGACGCAGGCGCTCGGCGAGCCAGTCGCGGCCGCCGTCGCCGCGCACGACGAGAACGCGCGCGCCGCGCCAGTCGCGCGCCGTGCAGGCGCGCCCAGAGCGACTCGGAGTCGAACTGCGCCGCGTCGGCCGCCGGCGTGACGATCGCAGCCGACCGGCACGCCGGCCTCGCGCAGCGCATCGGCGGTGCCGCGGCCGGGCGCGCGCGGCGATCGACGCCGTGCGGGCCAGTCGAGCCCGGCGCGGCCGCTCGGCGAAGAAGTGCAGCACCGCGTTGGCGCTGACGAAGACGACCAGCCGGCACGCCGCCAGCCCGGCCCACGACGAGCGCAGCGCCGATGCATCGGCCGGTCGCGCGCGATCTCGATCAGCGGCAGCGCCTCGGCGTCGATGCCGCGCGCGCGCAGCCGGCTCGACCCAGGCCTCGGCCTGCGCGGCCGGGCGCGTGACGAGGACGCGCGCGCGGCCGCGCCGCGTCACGGCGCGGTCGGCGCCGGCGCCGAGTCGTTCGCGCGGCGGCGAGATAGGGCGCCGCGCCGGCCGCCAGCAGCGAGCTCGGCGCGCGACGGCCGAGCGCCTCGGCGGCGCTGCTCGTCGGCCGACCGCGCCGGCGATCGCGCGCGCAGCAGCGGCGCCGTTCGCTGCGTCGGGATGGCCGACGGCGCGCGTCGAGCTCGAGCGTGTCGCCGCGCCAGGCGGCGTGCGCGGCGAGCGGCATGCTGCAGCTGCCGCCGAGCGCGCGCGAGACCGCTCGCTCGGCGGCGACGGCGAGCCGCGTCGGCGCGATGCGTCAGCGCGTCGAGCACGCGCGATCAGCGCAGCGGCGTCGGCGCGCGCCTCGATCGCCAGCGCGCCCTGGCCGGCGCACGGCAGCATCTGCGTCGCGGCGAAGCAGGCGCGGATCCGCGCCGCGAGGCCGAGCCGGACCAGTCCCGCGGCGGCGAGCACGATCGCGTCGTAGCCGCCTTCGTCGAGCTTGCGCAGGCGCGTGTCGAGGTTGCCGCGCAGCGGCTCGAGGCGCAGGTCGGGGCGCAGCGCGCGCGAGCTGGACGACGCGGCGCAGGCTCGACGTGCCGACCACCGCGCCCTGCGGCAGCTGCGTCGAGCGCGGCGTAGCGGTTCGAGACACCAGGCATCGCGCGCGTCCTCGCGCTCGAGCACCGCGGCGAGCACGAAGCCGGCCGGCAGGTCCATCGGCACGTCCTTCGAGCGAGTGCACGGCGAGGTCGGCGCGGCCGTCGGCGAGCGCGGTCTCGAGCTCCTTCGACGAACAGGCCCTTGCCGCCGACCTTGGCGAGCGAGCGGTCGAGGATCTGGTCGCCGCGCGTCGTCATGCGGCAGCAGCGTCACCTCGACGCCGAAGCTGCGCGTCAGCAGCGCGCGCACGTGCTCGGCCTGCCACAGCGCGAGGCGGCTCTCGCGGGTGGCGATGACGATCGGCTGCGGCATGCGCAGGTCATGCTAGCAGGCACGTCTCCTGCATCGGCGCATGCGCGACTGCTGCGAGGCGGCGATACGACCAGCCATGTTGCAGATTACATGCGGCGAGGCTCGTCACCGAATGCCGCCGCCCTGCCCGTACTGCGCCGTAGCCGCGCAAGACCCTCGCACGCGATGCGGCGGCAAGAACAAGCCGCTGGTCGACGACATCCGCCTGCTCGGCCGCATCCTCGGCGACGTGATCCGCGAGCAGGAGGGCAAGGCCGCGTTCGAGCTGGTCGAGCGCGTGCGCCAGCTCGTCGGTCGCCTACCGGCTGAAGAGCGACGCGCAGCGCCGGCCGCGCGCTCGACCGGCTGCTGATGAACCTGACGCGGCGACCAGACCGTCAGCGTGATCCGCGCCTTCAGCTACTTCTCGCACCTCGCCAACATCGCCGAGGACCGCCATCACGTGCGCCGGCGCGACCACCACGAGCGCCAGGGCCACCTGCAGGAAGGCTCGCTGGCGATGGCGTTCGAGCGCCTGGCGCGGCGCCGGCATCGCGCGCCGCCGATCGTCGCAGACGCTCGGCCACGCCTACATCTCGCCGGTGCTGACCGCGCACCCGACCGAGGTGCAGCGCAAGAGCATCCTCGACGCCGAGCGCGCGATCGCCGAGCTGCGTCGGCCGCGCGACACGCTGCGCGACGCGCGCGCGAGCTGCGCCGACAACGAGGCGCTGATCCGCGCCCGCGTCACCCAGCTCTGGCAGACGCGCATGCTGCGCACCGCCAAGCTGACGGTCGCCGACGAGATCGAGAACGCGCTCAGCTACTACCGCGCGACCTTCCTGCGCAGATCCCGCGCCTGTACCGCGAGATCGAGGAGGCGCTGCCCGGGCCACGAGATCGCGCAGCTTCTTCCGCATGGGCAACTGGATCGGCGGCGACCGCGACGGCAACCCGTTCGTCAGCGCCGACACGCTGCGCACGGCGCTTCGCGCGCCAGAGCGAGACCGTGCTGCGCTACTACCTGACCGAGGTGCACGAGCTCGGCGCCGAGCTGTCGATCTCGGCGACGCTGGCAGCCGGTGACGCCGGAGATGCAGCGCGCTCGCCGACGCGTCGCCCGACGCGCAACGCGCACCGCGAGGACGAGCCGTACCGGCGCGCGCTGATCGGCGTCTACGCGCGCCTGGCCGCGACGCTGCACGAGCTTCACCGGCACCGAGGCGCTGCGCCACGCGGTCGCGCCGCAGCGACCCGTACGCGTCGGCCGAGCGAGTTCCTCGCCGACCTGCGCATCGATCGAGGCGTCGCTGGCCGCGCACCACGCCGAGGCGCTGATCGCGGCCGCGCCTGGCGCCGCTGATCCGCGCGGTGCAGGTGTTCGGCTTCCACCTCGCGACGGTCGACCTGCGCCAGAGCTCCGACAAGCACGAGGCCGGTCGTCGCCGAGCTGCTGCAGGTGGCGCGCATCGAGCGCCGACTACAGCGCGCTCGACGGAGCCGGCGCGGCGCGACGCTGCTGCTCGAGCGTGCTCGACGACGCGCGGCCGCTGCGCGTGGCGCGGCGCGCCGAGCTACAGCGAGCGAGCACGCAAGCGAGCTGGCGATCTTCGAGACCGCGCGCCGAGATGCTGCGCCGCTACGGCCGCGAGGCGCTGCGCCACTACATCATCTCGCACACCGAGAGACGTGAGCGACCTGCTCGAAGTGCTGCTGCTGCTGAAGGAAGCGGGCCTGCTGCGCGGCACGCTCGACGACGCGCGCCGTCACCGCACCTGATCGTCTCGCCGCTGTTCGAGACCATCGGCGACCTGCGCAACGCCGCGCCGATCATGCGCGAGTTCTACGCGCTGCCCGGCATCGCCGACGATGATGCAGCGCTCCGGCGCCGAGCAGGACATCATGCTCGGCTACAGCGACAGCAACAAGGACGGCGGCAGCTTCACCAGCAACTGGGAGCTGTACCGCGCCGAGATCGCGCTGGTCGCGCTGTTCGCCGAGCTGCGCGACGAGCACGGCATCACGCTGCGCCTGTTCCACGGCCGCGGCGGCACCGTCGGGCGCGGCGGCGGCCCGAGCTACCAGGCGATCCTGGCGCAGCCGCCGGGCACGGTGAACGGGCAGATCCGCCTGACCGAGCAGGGCGAGGTGATCGCGCTCGAAGTACGCGCAACCCGAGATCGGCCGGCGCAACCTCGAGACGCTGGTCGCGGCGACGCTCGAGGCGACGCTGCTGCAGCCGACGCAGAGCGCGCCGAAGAGCTTCCTCGACGCCGCCGCGGCGATCAGCGCAGGCGAGCATGGCGGCGTACCGCGCAGCTGGTCTACGAGACGCCGGGCTTCACCGACTACTTCTTCAGCGCGACGCCGATCCGCGAGATCGCCGAGCTCAACATCGGCTCGCGCCCGGCCTCGCGCAAGGCGACGCCGCGCGATCGAGGACCTGCGCGCGATCCCGTGGAGCTTCAGCTGGGGCCAGTGCCGCGTCGCCCTGCCGCGGCTGGTGCGGCTTCGGCTCGGCGATCGAGGCCTTCCTCGGCAGGACGCGCAGCGCAGCGCAAGGAGCGGCTGGCGCTGCTGCAGCGGATGGCAACGCAGTGGCCGTTCTTCCGCACGCTGCATCTCGAACCTCGACATGGTGATCGCCAAGAGCGACCTGGCGATCGCCGCGCGCTACGTCGAGCCTGGTCGAGGACAAGAAGCCTCGGCAAGACGCATCTTCGCGCTGATCGAGGCCGAGTGGCAGCGCACCAGCGACGCGCTCGCGCTGATCACCGGCGAAACGAACCGGCTCGCGTCGAACCCGTCGCTGGCGCGCTCGATCGAGCATCGCTTCCCGTACCTCGACCCGCTGAACCACCTGCAGGTCGAGCTGATGCGGCGTTACCGGGCGAGCCGCAAGAACGACCCCGGACTCGGGCGCGTGCAGCGCGGCATCCACATCTCGATCAACGGGCTGGCGGCGGGCTGAGGAACACCCGGCTAGGCCTCGTAAGAGGGGTCCGATGTAGCGAAACGCCCGCAGCGCCTGCTGGCGGTGCTGGTGCGTTGCGACGCCTCGGCACGACTTCGCTGGCGGCGATCACTGGCGCGTCATCGCGCCCGACCGAGGTGGAGATATTCGTCCGACTTGCTTACAGGCGCTCGGTGATGATCCACGCAGCGGCGGGGTATTCGCCTCTCCGACGTGGCGGCGTTCTGCTGATCGCCCGACGTCGAGCGGTCCTTGCATCGCGGCGGGGGTGACGGGTTGAAGAGGCGGTGCCGCGTTCCGGCCTGCGTCAAGCCTGGCCACTTCGCGATCGCGGTAGCGCCAGCGAAAGCGCTCCTCCGCCCAGCCAAGGCGGCGTCTATGGCGCTGCGGGTTCCTGGTCATCCGCAGGAATCTGACCGATCCGCACAGCGCCGTCGCGTGGCTTTGCCTCGCACAGCTCCGCTCTGTTCGGCTCCAACATACCAGGCACGACTTGGAGACACTAGCCATTGCTCTGAGGGTCACGCAGAGGAACCGACCGTCTGCCGGACTCTTCGGCAACGAAAGTCGGTGGGCGAAGAGCCCGGCGTGCCAGGCCACGACGTTCGATTCAGTAACCGACGGACGCCCTCGAGTTCGGCACCACGGCGCCGATATGGAACAGCGCATCAGTCTCGATCACGGATTTCGTCGCCGCGCGCTGCGGGCCTTTCTCGAGGTATGGCTGCCCGGTGTCGGTGTCGAGACGGGCCCCCTGCGCGGGTGAACGGCACACGGGCCTCACTGCCGACGCGCGAAGCTGAAGGGCCGGAACCAGCTAAGGCGCGTGGATGTCACGCCTGGCGCGGGTTGTTAACATTTCGGATCAGCGGCGGCGACGCCGCAGCAGCGCGATCTTGTGTGGCTCTTGGCGTCGCACGGGGCGGCCGCGGTAGGTACCAGCTTCGATGCGGTGCGCTCGCGCGTAGTGAAGCGCGTCGCGGCGCGCCGTAGTCGCGGCTCTGCGCCGCGAACCGACTCGAGCAATCGGGCGGACGCCTCAGCCATCGGCACGCTCGTCACGTGGCTTCGGTGTCGAGCCGCGCCATGTCACGGCTTCGGCTCTGCAGCCAGCCGACATACCGGGCCTCGCATTTGACGCCTTCGATCGCGGGGCCGCTCGCACCCGGCGGATCGGGGACGGCTGGCTCAGGCGGCGGCCAACAGTCGAAGTGGCCCGAGCGCACGCTCCGGCGACCAAGCGCGGCAGTCGCCTTCCTCGATCGGCCCAGCGACAGCCAGAAGAGAAGCGCGGCGAGGCTGACCATCAGCGCGGGAGCACAAGATGCTCCTGAACAGCACGCCACTCGACACAGCCTTCACGCCCAAATTGTCGACCGCCTGGCGGCGCCATCAACGCGCTCCGCCGCGACGCCTCCGCACCGCCGCCGCGACCTACGCCGCGACACGCCAGCCACTCGTTGACGACGCGTCAGACGCCCCAGCCTGAGACCGTCGTCGGCGTTCGCGCGGGCGATGGGCGCGCCGCTCGAGAGCACGCACCGCGCGGCGCGCGACCAGTGCGTTGGCGATGCACGCGCAGGGAAGCGGTCGCGGGCGCTGGCTCTCGAGCTCGAAGCGAGCTGCATCTCGTCAGAGGATCGTCAGGTGGCCTCGGCCCGCAGCGTCAGCGTCACGCAACTTCCAGCTCGGCGCTTCATGGCGAGGACGTCGCGCCTGCCACCGGCACGCGGATGATCCGGCCGCGTGGTCGCTGACGACGACCAGCCCGAGGGCCCTCTTCCTCGGCTGGCACACTGTGCCCACTCGCCTGCGCCGGCGCCGAGGCGCTGGGCGACGCGGGGCACAGCGCCGCCCCTGCAGGCGCTCGCGCTTGACTGGCTTGGTGAGGTAGTCGACCGACCGCTTCGAGGTTCAGAAGGCCTTGAGCTGCGTGCTCGGCATGCGCCAGTGACGAACACGATCGCCGGCGCCGGATTGCGCGCAGGCGCAGCCCGGCGGCGAGCTGGGTGCCGTCGCGGCCGGGCATCTGGACGTCGAGGAGCAGCTGGGTCGCAGCTGCGCGTCGAAGCCAGCCGAGCGGCTGCGCTGCATTGGCGGCCTCGCCGACGACGAGCGCGCTCGGCTCGTCGCATTCGCCGACGAGGCCTCTTCAGGCAGCAGCGCGCGAGCTCCTGGTCGTCGACGACGAGCACGCGCAGCGGTAAGTCGGCCCCTCGGCGAGGCTTTGAGCAATCAGCCCAAGC
>ERZ1370068.7944-contig-6831_pt1 | contig 24258 bp, 42 predicted proteins | sample MGYA00561227_ERZ1370068 | MGnify/ENA primary metagenome ERZ1370068 (study PRJEB38410, sample SAMEA6850437) | metagenome | study: Metagenomic assessment of the ecological functions of the soil: analysis of the soil microbiota associated with the...
CGTTACGTATTGCTGCTACTGATCCGGTCAGTATTCGATTTTCTCGCAAATTTACGGTGGCAGCGATTCGTCGGTGTTTTTCATCGGTGATCCCAAACAGGCAATTTACGGATTTCGCGGCGCGGATGTTTTCACTTATTTGAAAGCGGCGAAGATCGCGAATCGTCGTTACACGCTTCATCAAAACTGGCGTTCGGAAGCAAAGTTGGTCGATGAGTAAACGCGATTTTCAAACAGCGCGATGACGCATTCGTGATTGAAGGCATCGATTTTCCATCGATGACGGCGTCTGGAAAAACCGATGCAGAAGCACTCACCACCTGTGGTCGGCGGGATCAACCACTGCGTCTTTGGATCGCGTCAACCGACAACCGGATCGCGAGTCGGGGATTCGGTCGCAGCGGAGATTGCCGCATTGCTCGCCGGCGAAACAAAAATTGGCGCAAGAAAAATTGAACCGCGCGACATCGCAGTGTTGGTGAATGCCAATGTCCCAGCCTCCGGGCATCCAAAAAGCGCTGGCTGACTTTCAAATTCCTTCTGTCGTTTATAGCGCAGCCAGCGTTCTCAAGTCTGCCGAAGCAGCGGAATTGTTGCGAATCTTGTTGGCGGTGGCGCAGCCGACGCACGAGGAAAATCGTGCGGGCGGCGCTTGCGACTGAGGCATTCGGTTTGGGTGCAAGCGCGCTGGGAGAGGTTATCGAGCGATGAGGCCGAATGGGAAGGAACGCTGAATCGTTTTGCCGATTATCACCTGTTATGGCGGGGACCAGGGATTCGTGCAAAATGATGCGTGCGCGCTTTTGATCGGCGAGAAAGTCCGGTCACGATTGCCTGGCCTGGCGGGATGGCGATCGCCGACTCAACCAATCTGTTGCACTTGATCGAACTTCTGCGCACCGCATGCGTCGAAAATCGGTTTGGCATCGATGGATTGATCAAATGGCTGGCGCGACTTAAATCTCCGGCGCGGGCGAGGGGAGAGAGAGGATTATGAATTGCGTTTGGAAAGTGACGAAGACGCGGTGCGGATCGTCACGGTTCACAAAAGCAAAGGTGACCTCGAATATGGGGTGACGTTTTGTCCGTTTCTGCGCAAAGGAACCGTGGGGCGGTGGGAAGGAGATTCCTGAAGTATCATAAAGGCGACGAACGTAACTCGATCTCGAAGAATCGCAATCGCGAAATCCAGAAGCGCGAGGAGTTGGCGGAAATGGTTCGGCAGCTCTATGTTGGACTGACACGCGCGAGACATCGCGGCTATCTGGTTCGGCAGGCAACCTGGTAAGAAATCGAAATCGGCGTTGTCGTGGTTGTTTTCCGAGGAAGTGTCAGCTGATGCATTTCTGGGAAAAAAGGCGAACCCGACACCAGCGCGTGAGTTCGCGCGGCGTTTGCCCAGCCGCGATGCCATTTGCGGTAGAGGACTTGCCGGACAGGGGCGGCGAAATATTTGCGCACCCAAGTGCAATTGAAAGTCCGCTCCAGCCACGGGTTGTCAGTGTAGAGACATCGATCGCAGCTGGCGGATTGCGAGTTTCGGTTCATTGATCAGTGGACGAACGGAGGAGCCGGACGCGCCGGATTACGATGCAGTCGAATCAGGTGGGGCTGCGGAAGAGCCCGCCCCGGCAAAGGGGAATTCACGCTTTTTCCGGGCGGGATGCGCGCCGGCAACTGTCTGCATTTGATTCTCGAAAAGCTCGATTTCACTGATCTTCGCAATTGCAGCCCGCTCGTCACACGCAAGCTGGCCGATTTTCATTTCGAAAACTTTGATGACGTGGTGTGCGAGATGTTGAAAAAACCTTGCGCATCCCGCTCGGCGAAGACGGCTTCAGGCTTTCTGAAATTGCGCGCGCATCCACGTTTATCGGAACTCGAATTCACCTTTCCGATCACGACGTTGACCACTTCACGATTGCGCAAGGTTTTTCAGATCGATGAGCTGCCGTTAGCGATCGACCGTCTTCAATTCGACCAGCCAATGGATTCGCGAGAAGGATTCATCGACTTGGTTTTCGAGCAGGCGGCGCCGTTTCTATTTTGTTGACTGGAAATCCAATTGGTTGGGGACAGATGCATCCAGTTACGCGCCCCAGAGTGTAGCCGCAGAAGATGACGCGGAACTTTACAATCTGCAGCTGAGCATTTATACGGTGGCACTGCACCGCTACCTGCAGCAGCGTTTAGCGGATTACGACTACGACAAAAATTTCGGCGGCGCATTCTACATTTTTCTGCGCGGGATCGATCCAAGGAAGCCGCGCAACGGAATATTTTTCGCGCGTCCGCCGCACAGTTTGTGCAGCAACTGAACGAAGTTTTTCATGGCAACGCCCGAGCTCGAAATTGATTCTCATCGATCAGCATTTCCGCCGCGCTGATGAATCGGCTGGCCGAAGGTTCCTTCGCCGGAATTGGAGTTGGCGGCAAACTGGTCAGTAACTTTCGCGCACGTGGCGACGTTTGCGTCAGCCTTTGCGAGATGTGACGGCCATCGAGGCGGGAAAGATGGGAAGCACGGAGGTTCCGGCGCGCTAAGAATTGGGTGAAGAAACTCCGCTCTTCCGGCGTGGCTGGCGATCCGGGAGAGGTCGCGCCACTCGTATTAGACCAGAGTGACCGGCTCTACCTTCAGCGTTACTGGAAATACGAGGACGAGCTGGGGCGCACTCTTCGCGGCACGGCTCGGAGACAAGTCGCCTCGTGATTTCGATGCGGGTGACTTGGTTCAAGGCATTGCCGAGTTGTTTCCGGGTCCTTCGGATCTGCAAAGGTTGCCGCCTTTGTTGCTGCAACCTCACGATTGTGTGTTGATCTCGGCGCTCCCGGGACAGGCAAGACCCGCACGATTGTTTTGATCTGCGCGCTCTTGATTAGGCTTGCGGCAAAGCGCGAACTGACGTTTTGCGCTCGGCGGCCCCGACGGGTAAGGCGGCGGCGCGATTGAAGGAAACAATCGCGCAAACGGGCGTGTCGCTGCTCCTTCCCGGCGACGTGAAACTCCCCGCGGATGCATCAACCATCCAGCGCTTGCTTGGCGCGCAGGAGGCGATCTCACCTCACTTTCGTCACAAGGCAAAGAATCCGCTGACTGCAGATGTGGTGATTGTAGACGAAGCGTCGATGATCGATCTCGCCCTGCTGGCCAAACTATTCGATGCCATTCGACCGGACGCGCGAATTATTTTGGTTGGCGACAAGGACCAGCTTGCGTCAGTGGAGGCGGGAAGTGCTTTTCGGGATATCTGCACGCCGGGTTTTGAGCTCGGAGTCTCTGTCTCGTTAGCCGAGGCTTTCGCGAAGTCCACGGGTGAGAAGTTGGATGGGACAAGCACAGACCAGGCGCTCATTCATTCGGTGGTGGTGGAGTTACGACGGAACTATCGGTTTACACCCGGGCGGGAATCGGTGAAGTTGAGCAGTGCTGTCAATCGGGGCGACGCCGAGGGTGCAATAGCGGTATTGAAGAGTGGCGGTTCGATTCGGTGGCGACCAACGCCGTCGTTAAAGAATTTCGAACGGGAACTGCGTGAGCGCGTTTTTCCACGTTTCGAAAAGCTTTTGAGATTGAGCGATCCGGCCGTTGCGTTGAAGCAGCTAGCAGAGTTTGCGGTGTTATGTGCGTTGCGGCGCGGGCCGCTTCGGCGCGGAGACAGTAAACGCATTGCTCGAGGCTTTGGCGTTGCGCGAAACCGGGCTAATCTGGAGGTGGCTGGGCGTTATCATCATGCAGGAGAGCCGATCATTATTGTGCGGAACGATTATCAATGTGGGCCTGTTTAACGGGGACCTTGGGATTGTGCTGCCTGATGCTATCACCGGGGAATTGCGGGTCTTCTTTCGCGGCGAAGAAGACGCGGTGCTCAATTTTGCGCCAGGGACGTTTGCCGGCGCACGAACCGGCACGTTTGCTTTGACGGTGCACAAGAGCCAGGGCTCCGGAGTTTCATGATGCGCTTGTGATTTTGCCGGAACGGTGCCCCGGTGCTGGACGCGCGAACTGCTTTACACTCTGGGATAACGTACGCGCACGCGACGACGGTGGAGGTGATGGGCGTCGGAGGAGATTCTGCGGCAAACGATCGAAAGAAAGATAGCGCGCAGCTACGGGCTTCGCGGGACCGGCTCTGGAAAGAACCGACAGTTTAATTATTGACTGTCATGGCTCAAATTTGAGACCAAGTGGTGCGTGAATATTGGGCAGCCATTCTTGGGAATGATGACAGAGAAAACGAAGACTCACCGCCGAAGAGCGAGGGGAAAGGATCCGGTTTTCGGGATTTCGTAAGTTCACAAAGCGATGCCAATCCGGGCTGCAGCCACCGGTGCGGAGAAGCGGAGTCATCTTTTTCACGGGGCGAGCGTGAGTTCACTCCGCCATGGGAGTGAAGTTGATTGTGCAGTGTTGCGCGCGGTGAAATCGATCCCGGCCGTGGGACGAGTTTGTGCGCATCGGGGAATGCGATCGACTGGCGAGCGAGCAAGAGTTGGAACCAGATGAGTCTGCCGTGGATGCGGCGGCGATTGCCGCTCTCGCTATCACGCAACGACCTGATCACGGCGGAGGAAACGGGACGGTGGCCGGAGGAATCGCGGGGCGTCGCCGGGCGAGCCCGGTGAACATTTTGCCCGCCAGTATCGGCGGCCCGCACGTTATATGGCATACGGCGCCAACAGCTTACCGACCTCCACTCGCCAGACGGTGCAGCGGCGGAAGAGAAAGACCTTTTTCTGGTTGATCTGATTCTCTCGGGTTCATTGGATCAGATGGCGGAACGCCTGAGCTATCGGATCGCGGCGCAGGCGGACGAAAACAGCGAGGGTGCTAAAGAAGAGCGCGGGCGATTCTTGACAGCGAGACGAATTACCGATCTTGCGGCGTGGCTGGCGCAGTTTGGCCGCGATGGGAATGGCTAAACCAAATGCTCGCAGCCGAGGCGTCCTACCGGCAGCGTGTCGCACACATTCTGACGGAGCAGGCGCTGCAAAAGGAACTGGGACCGCTGCGACTGAACCTTACGCGTTTTGAACTCGAAACCGTGGAGGTAGATTCAAAGGACGCCGCTGCGGAAGTGGCCGCCTGTGTTCGCAATGACGGGATGGAGATGAGCGAAATCGCCGAAGAGAGCCGTTATCCGTTTCACAGCAGCGAAGTTTTGCTGGAGGATGTTCCATCTGAGCAGCAGCAGAAATTCCTCGGCGTAAAGCTGGAACGCTCTTCGATCCGATTCCCCGAGGCGATAGCTTCGAGGTGTGGCGAGTGAAAACGCGCACGGAACCATCTCTGCAGGACGCAACCGTTCGCGCGCGGCTCGAAAAGCGAATTATCGACCGTTGTTTCAATGAGTTGCTAAGCAAATACATTGATTGGAAGTTCTTTCTCCGTCCAAGTGAATGAAGACTAAGGATGTCGATCTGCTGCGACGTTCCGATCTCTTTCAGTTCCTGCCCGACGAGCATTTTGAGAAAATCTGTTCCCTGCTTCAGGAAGAGCAGCACGATTTCGGCGATCTGATTGTCAAACATGGTGACCCCGCGAACGCTTTTTACATTCTGATTTCCGGGCGCGCGCGCGTGGTAAAATCGGGAGCGAACAATGGGGAGGAAATTGTGCTGGGCACGCTTCGACCTGGCGACAGTTTTGGCGAGGCGGCGTTATCCGGAAGGCGGAACACGCAGCGCTACGGTGCGATGCAGCACGAGAGTAGAAGTGTTACGACTGGATCGCGCTGAATTTCTCGCGCTGACTGAAGCGGTTCCGGAACTGCGAGAATACATGCAGGTGACGCGCGCGCACGCTGCAAAGTTTTCTCTACGAGTTTAGCAACTTTGGTCGCCTGCCAACCTCCGCGCTCGGGGAGTGATCGAGAAAGCTTGAGCAGGTTCAATTTCAAAAGAGGCAATTTGATCATCAAAGAGGGCGATGCGGCGGGACCGATGTAAACATCTGGAAAAAGGACGGGCTCGTGCGTTCACCCAGAACAATGGCGCGCAGGTAAACCTGGCGTTTTATCGGGATGGAGATTTCTTTGGTGAGCTTTCGATTTTGAACGGCTCACCACGTGCCGCTCCAGTCGAAGCCTATTCGGATTGTGATGTTCTCGCGCTTAATCCGGATGCCGTGCGCAGCTTGAAGCAGAGCTATCCCGAATTCGGCAAGTTGCTGGAGGAACGGCTAGCGCAATACAAAGCGAAAACCGAAGCACGCATTCCCTCGATTTTACTGAGGAATTGGTTCCGGCCGAAACGCTGGCGCACAACAAAGTCGCGCCTCGATGGGAAATTCGCGGTCATGGAAAGGAGGACGCGGAGGCGCCCTTTGCCGACGACGAGGGACATTTCCGGAAAAAGAAGCGCCGCATCCGCAAATTCGAGCACATCACGCAGATCGATGAAATGGACTGCGGTGCGGCCAGTCTGGGCATGATTTGCCGCCACTTCGGCGCAAGGTCAGCCTCGCGCGTATCCGGCAGCTTTGTCACACCGCCACTGATGGGACGAGTTTGAAAGCGCTTTGTCGCGCGGCGGTCGAGCTCCGGTCTCGCGGCGCGAGCGTTGAAGGTTTCGCTTCGCAATCTTTCCGGTGATGCCCCTGCCCGCAATTGTGCACTGGGAAGGCAATCACTGGATGGTCCTCTTCGACGTCGATGAAACGCAGGTGCGCGTGGCCGATCCGGCCCTCGGTTTGCGCAAAATTCCGCGGAAGGAATTTGAACAAAAATGGTCAGGTTACGCGGCGTTGTTTGATTACACGATTGCGTTTGAACAGACGCCGGAGAGCAAAACAAGCCTGGCCTGGGTCTGGCCGTTCCTGGCAAAATTCCGCAAGATTTTGCTGCAGGTGCTGGGCCTTGCGATTGCGGTCAGTTTTCCTGCAACTGCTCTTTCCGGTTTTCACCCAGATGGTGGTCGACAAGGTAATTGTCGAGAATGATCTCGGTCTTCTCAAGATCATCATCCTCGGCATGCTCGCCGCGATCATTTCTGTGCAACTGGCAGCCATTGCACAGGAATATTTGCTCGCCTTTGCCGCGGTGCGACTCGATACCGCTATTTTCGATTTTCTTAGCCGGCAGCTTCTCTCTTTGCCGATGAGCTATTTTACCAGCCGGCGGACGGGCGACATTCAACGCCGGCTCGATGGCGCACGCCAGGTTCGCCAATTCGCGGTGCAAACATGGCGTTGCCGCGTTATTGGCGATGGTGATTTTGATCGGGGCGGTCGTGTTGATGGCGCTCTACAGCGTCTGGCTCACGCTGGCCTTCCTTGCCACCATGCCGCTCTATGCCGGCTGATGTATTTTTCGCTCAAAGTTCTGCGACCGCTTTTCGCCGAAGTTGAGGAAAGCCAGGGCAAATATAGCTCGCATCAAATCGATGCCATCAAAGGAATCGAAGCAGTCAAAGCTGCCTCGGCCGAGTCGGTCTTCCGCGATACGATGCTGAACGAGTTTCTTTCCGTCTCGCAAAAGATGTTCCGTTCCAATTTCGTGGTCATGTCTTATGACAGCGTGCTGCAAACCATTGGCTTGCTCTCGACCGCGATTTTTCTGTGGGTCGGCGCGAACCAGGTCATCAATGGCCATCTCAGCGTTGGCGGCTTCGTCGCCTTTAGCTCGCTGACCGCGATCGCTTACGCCGCGATCCTGCGCACCCTCGGTGTTTGGGACAATCTGCAGTTGGCGGCGGTTTTGATGAATCGGCTCAACGATATCTTCGAACAGGAGCCGGAGCAGGGACGCGACCGTTCGCGATTGACGCCAGTGCACAGCCTGGAAGGCCGGATTGAATTGCGCAACGTGAGTTTCAGATATGGCGGGCCGGAGGCTCCAATATCTTGAGCAACATTACGCTCGACCTGGCGCCGAGTCGCATGATCGCGTTCGTCGGGCGAAGCGGTTGTGGCAAGAACCACGCTGGTGGAAACTGATCGCTGGTCTCCTCGAACCGACGGAAGGCACGATCCTCTTCGATCACGTCGACCTGCAGAATCTGAATTATCGGGATGTGCGCCGTCACATCGGAATGGTGTTGCAGGAAAACCACATGTTTAACGAAACAATCGCGCGCAATATTTCCTTCGGCGACCCGAGCCCGACCTCGATCGTGTCCTCGCCAGCGCTCAGGCTGCAGCGGCACACGATTTCATCATGCGTTTGCCGATGGGTTATGAGACGAAAATCGGTGAATCTGGTCTGGCGATCTCCGGCGGACAAGAAGCAGCGCATCGCGATTGCGCGTGCCATTTATAACAATCCTCCGATTCTGATTTTCGACGAAGCAACCAGTGCGCTCGACACGGAATCGGAGCGGGCGATCCAAAATAATCTTGGTCGTATCATGGCCGGACGCACTACCATCGCGATTGCGCATCGCTTGAGCACGATTCGAGAGGCCGACTCGATTATCGTGCTGGAAAAAGGCAGCGTCGCCGAAATTGGATCGCATGATGAGCTGATGGCGCAACGCGGTTTGTATTTTTATCTCTCCAGTCAGCAAATGGGGGTCGGCGGATGAGCGCGGAAACCTACTCGCCCAGTTCGTTCGAGACCGAATCGGAGATGCTCCCGCAGGATCCGCCTCCGAAAATCATTCGTTTCATGGGTTGGTGGTTGATCTGGCTTTTTATCATCGCACGCTGTTGGCGGCCGTTTTTGTGCACCTTCCCGAAACAGGAGCACGCCGCGCTTTGTCCCTCATCCCGCGCGAAGGGGCTGATCCAAATTCAGTCACCGCGCCTCGCCACGGTGAATCGCGTTTCCGTTACAGAAGGGCAAACGGTCGCAGCCGGCGCAGAACTCTTCGTCCTGCGATCGGACGAGATTCGGGCATTCGATACGCAGCTGCAAACCCTAACGGAAGACTTGCACACGCAGGAATTGGCCCTGGCCAAAATGGACGAAGCCTACGCCGCCGAAGCAAACATTAAGAACGCGCAAGTGTCCCAGGCCGAAAGCGAGCTGCGATTTCGCGAGAAGCAAACCGACAGCAATCGCGCGAGTTGCTCAACCCGCCTGGAGAAGCTTTCGAAAAGCGGCGGTTTTTCCCAGATCGATTTGATCAAGCTTCAGCTCCGAGGCTGCCGGAGCGGAAAAAGATCAAGCTGTTGCCCAACGCACACTCGAGCAGGTGAAACTCGAGCGGCAACAACTGGAAAATCAGAATTCGCGCAGACGTGCGGAGCAAGCCGGCGAAGTGCAGAAGTTGAAGATGAAACTTCGGCGCTTTGAAAGGTGACCTCGAAAATTCGCAAAAAGAACTCTGCTGACGCGATTCGCGCACCCTACGACGCCGTCATCATTTCCCTGGCTCAGCGCAATGTCGGCAGCGTTGTGTGCAAAGTGGGCAGGAGCTTTGCCAGCTTGACGCACCGACGCCAAACCGCTCGCGCGCTTGATGCTGAACGAGTCCGGCCTGGCGAAAGTTAAAAATCGCGGATCAATTGGTGCGGTTTTTTCTTCGAAGCGTATCCCTATCAACGCTACGGCACGCTTAGCGGAAAGCTCAATTAAAGGGTGAGCCCGTCCGCGGTCGCGGGAGCAAGCGGTCAATATTTCGTTGGGCTGGCCTCACTGGATGAAGCTGCGAATCGACACCACCTTTCGTTACGGCCCTGGAATGAAAGGTGAAGCGCGGATTCGGGTGGGAAGCCGGACGTTGATTGAATATGCGTTCGAACCGATCCGGCAATTGCGCGAGGAATTCGAAGTTAATGGAACAGCGCCTCTCCAGTTTGAAGGTTGAAGATCTGCAGAACGACAGAACGCAGCGATGACGCGCTGCATCAGCCTGGCCAAGCTCGCGGCGGAAATCAGAGGTTCCAATTGTTTTGCTGGGCGAAACCGGCACCGGAAAAACGCTGCTGGCGCAGGCTCGTTCACAACTCTTCCGCTCGCGCCCAGGGTCCATTCATTTCTTTTTAATGCTTCGGCGATGAGCGACACGCTGCTGGAGAGCCAGCTTTTCGGTCACGAAAAAGGCGCGTTCACCGGCGCGCAACCAAGCGGTGAAGGGTAAATTCGAACTCGCGAACGAAGGCACAATTTTCCTCGACGAAATTTCCGACATGAGTCCGCTCGCCCAGGTAAAAATCTTGCGCGTGCTCGAATACGGCGCGATTCGAGCGGCTCGGTCCGAACGAATGTTGAAGACGGATGCGCGGATCATTTGCGCCACCAGCGTTTCGCTGCGCGATCGGGTGCGTCAGGGAAAATTTCGCGAGGACCTCTATCATCGCCTGAATGGTCTTACTATTTTGATTCCCGCGTTGCGGGATCGCCGGGAAGAACTGCCGGACTAATCGCAAACGAGTTGAAAGCGTCGGCATTGCGGCAGGGGAAAAGATCACCGCGATTCACCCGGCCGCGATGGATCGTTTGTTGTTGCACGATTGGCGCGGAAATTTACGCGAGCTCAGTCATACCGTGCGAACGATGACTGTTTTGCGACGGTGATGTCATCATGCCCGAGCATGTTCTTTTTCCGCCCGACCTCGAGCCGTCGCAAACATCAGCGAATTCATCGGAGAAAAGTGCAGGCCATGCGCAGCGCCAGTCACGACGGTGGCGATCTCTCGCTGGCAAGCGCAGTCAAGCGCCACGTGCGCTTTGTTTATAAACAGGCGAACCAAAATCAGCGGCGCGCGGCCAAGCTTCTTGGCATCTACGTGCCACCCTGAGCCGCCATTTGCGCGAGCTGAATCACAAGTGATCCGACTGTGATCGAAACGATACCAGATGGCCTAAATTCTGGGCCATCTTCAAATCCCATCGAAATGGTCGGAGAAGAATTTTAGCCAATGGCATTGGTATATGAAACTGTTGAACAAGTCATTAGATGGTCGATTAAAAGCTGCAAATTGCGGAAGAAATAGGGCCAAAAAATCTCGCTTGGCACAGATAGTGGTAATAGGGCGCATGTGAGTTCGTCAGAAGAAGGAAAAGAAGGACGCAGATTCTGGGAGCGTGGGTCTCAGCGGCAGAAGCGTTCGAAAGATAAGCTGATCCGTTTGGACGACCTGATCCCAGACGAGAAGGTCGTAGTGGAGGACAGCAACTATTCGGCGCGGCTGACACAACCCAAAACCAAAAAACACAACCGAGAAAGGTAATATGAGCGAACAAAAGAAAAAGAAAGTTAACGTGCGTGACCTCAAGCCGACTAAAAATGCCAAAGGTGGCTACTCTCGCCATCTAAGCGCTACTAATTCCTTCACCAGTGCCCGCGCGGCGGTTTTCAACCGCCGCGCGGCCTGGAAGAGGTAGCGACATTTGTGGGCAATTTTTCGGTTTCCTACTCACAAAGACTTCCGCAGTAGAACAGTATGTAGCCATGCCCGACCGCGCCAGCGGGCGCCCATCCCGCGGCGCGGCTCATTTTTGTCGCCCGCGGCATCGGTCGGATGGAACAGAAAATGGCAGATTTATCAAAACGCGGCCCGGATCGAGGTATGTTGGCGGACCGGTAGGGCTGGCGGAAATTTACCGCCAGGATAGGGACGACCAGAATTCAGAGACGGCCTCGTTTTCTGTTAGGTGGAGGATGAAAGGGGGTGGCCGGAACGCGAGGGCGCGGAAGGTTTGCCGATGGTGGGTTGTGATACGTGCGCCGCTGTGAATATTAGGGCGAGCCGTGGGCAACAGAATTCAAAGTATTGTCCAGCTGTGGGGTATTTTTGGGAGCGTGGGATGATTTTTGCTAAGAGAGCGATGACGGGGCCGCTGAGGTGCGCGCAACCGATTGAAAAAGCAGCAGTTTAATCGCAACAGGGGAGAAGACTATCGATTTTAGGCAGCATAAAAACCTTTAAAAATCAGAGCAAATACAGTTGACGAAAACGCGTTAAAGTTGCTAGGTCTAGTAAGCGTGGAAATTATGAGCGTGTCCGCGTGGGAGAGTGACCGCGACTATCAGTGTGGGGAAGGTTCTGGCTAGAAGTTAATCGCAGCAGCAACCACGGGCGGCAGCGTGTCTCAATCCCGCGGGCGCTGCCAGCAGGAACACCAATTAAATCATGGATGGCAGGACAACCAAACTTCGAATGACAAATCGTGCGCCACGAGCGCATCGCGTCGCGCCCGCCGGACGCCACAGAATCTGCCGAAATGACCGAACTTCTGCATCATCTGCAGTTTACCGAAGTAGCACGAGTTCATCGCGGCGAGTCTGACGGCGCCCCTGGTCTCAACCATGCTGCGCCTAAAGAATTCGCAGCCGCCCTGCCGATATGGAAACGCCTGCTCGACCTTTTCATCGTCGCGCTGCTGTTCCCATTCTGGCTGCCGATCATGACTTTGAGCGCGCTCTGGGTCGCCATTACTTCGCCTGGGCCTGTTTTTACCGGCAACCGCGTATCGGATTCAAAGGCCGGCGTTTCATGCTCATAAAATTTCGCACCATGAAAGTGAACGCAGAGACTCACTATGCACGAAGCGTATCTCGAGCATTTGATTGTTAGCGACCGTCCGATGATCAAACTCGACGCCACAGGAGATCCGCGACTCATCTTTGGCGGGAAGTTTTTAAGAGCAACAGGCCTCGACGAGTTGCCACAGATCTTCAATGTGTTGAAGGGTGAAATGAGTCTCGTCGGACCACGACCCTGCACCGTTGGAGAATTCGAACGCTACGCGCCGGACCAGCGCGCACGCGTTAACGCGCTGCCTGGCTTTGACCGGACTTTGGCAGGTCAACGGCAAGAACCAAACAACCTTTCGCGAGATGATCGAAATGGATATCTTTTACTCGCGCAACATTTCCCTTTCATTGGACCTCAAGATTATCGTGCGAACCCTGCCCGCGATCCTTCGGCAGCTTTCCGACGCCGCGCGACCGTTGCCACATTCCGATGGTCAACCCACTCCGCCGGTAAAGACTTAATCCGTCGAAAATGTCATCACCCATTAATGTTGGGGTAATCGGGTGTGGTTATTGGGGCCCGAACCTCGTCCGCAATTTCAAGGCGCTTACCAGTTGCCGACTGAAGGCGATTTGTGACGTCAACGAAAGCCGATTGCGCCATCTGCGAACCCTTTACTCGGACATCGACGCCCATACCGACACGGCCACTCTAATCAACGATCCCGACGTCCATGCCCTCGCCATCGCTTACGCCGGTCGCCTATCACTATAATCTGGCTAAAGCGAGCCTACTCGCGGGCAAGCACACGCTGGTGGAAAAACCGCTCGCTGCGTCTTCGGCAGAATGTGAAGAGTTGATCGAGATCGCGGACCAAAAGGCGTCGTTCTAATGAGCGGTCACACCTTTCTTTACTCGTCTTCCGTCCGCAAAATCTGCGACATCATCAACGCCGGCGACATTGGCGACATTCGCTACATCAACTCCCGTCGCCTGAACCTCGGATTATTTCAGAAAGACATCAACGTGGTTTGGGACCTCGCGCCACACGACATTTCCATCATTCTACACATTCTTGGCGAATTGCCCCTGACCGTGAACTGCCAGGGAATGCGCACGTCACGTCGGGTATCGAGGATGTCACAAACCTCTCGCTTTCTTTTCGCAACAAGAAATTCGCAACCATCCAAAGCAGTTGGCTCGAGCCCCGCAAAGTCCGGGAAATGACCATTGTTGGAACGCGGCGAATGATCGTTTACGATGATCTGCAACCGCTGGAAAAATTCGAGTTTACGACGTTCGCGTCGATCGCCCCCGCATTACGATACCTTTGCCGAGTTCCATTACTCCTATCATTACGGAGATAGCTACATTCCTCACATTCAACAAGAGGGAGCCCCTGAAGGTGGAGTGTCAGCACTTCATCGACTGCATCGAAAGTGGAATGGAACCGACAACCAGTGGCCGTTCCGGCTTGGAACTGGTCACCATTCTGGAAGCGGCGACCGCTTCGCTCAAAGCCAATGGCGCGCCGGTGAACTTCCTGCGCAAGCGCGACGACGGCATCGTCCCGCCGCGCTCGAAGCAAAGTCGCGGGAGCCGTTCAGGTCGGGCCTTTGGCCGTATGAGCGGACGCCCCGAGGGCCCACTCAACTTATCGCGCCAGACGTAAAAGCTTGGACGCGATGTGCGCATCTTTGGTTTTGTCAATCTCTATGGCTGTGAGATTGGCGACGAAACCAAAATCGGATCTTTGTCGAGATCCAGAAAAACGCCCGAATCGGCGCACGCTGCAAAATTTCGAGTCACACTTTTATTTGTGAAGGTGTGACCGTGGAAGACAACGTCTTTATCGGGCATAGCGTCACCTTCATCAACGACAAATATCCGCACGCAACCAACCGCAATGGCGAGTTGAAGACGGAAGAGGACTGGAGTTGTGAAGCTACGGTCATCAGACGCGGCGCCTCGATCGGTTCCGGCGTGTGACCCTACTTGGCGGCATTACGGTCGGCGAAAACGCCATCGTCGGCGCCGGTAGCGTTGTGACAAAAGACGTCCCCCAAATGCCACTGTTGCCGGAAACCCGGCCCGTCTGCTTAACAATCAAAATCCGCTCCATCAATGAGAGTTCCGTTCTTAGATCTTAAAGCCCATCACGCTCCTCTCCGGGGTCATTTCAAAAGCGCCATCGCCGACGTGATCGACAGCGGAATCTTTGCTGGCGGACCCGCGGTCGCCGATTTTGAGGAAGCTTTCGCTGCCTTTTGCAAATGCGACTACGCGGTTGGGTTGGGCAGCGGAACGGAGGCGGTCTGGCTGGCGTTGCTGGCCTGCGGAGTTGGCCCCGGCGATGAGGTTATCACGGTGCCGAGTACGTTCATGGCGACAGCCGAAGCGATCACCTACTGCGGTGCAAAGCCAGTCTTTGTCGATGTCGACGAACGGACTTATACGATGGCTCCCGAAGCGCTGCCCCGCGCACTGACGAGCCGAACGAAGGCGATCGTCCCCGTCCATCTCTTTGGTCAAACGGCCGATATGGATCCGATTCTGAAGTTCGGCCGGCAGCATGGCATTCCGGTTATCGAAGACGCGGCCCAGGCCCATGGTGCTGAGATAAGGGGCGACGAGCTGGCTCAATCGGCGAAATTGGATGCTTCAGCTTTTATCCTGGAAAAATCTCGGCGCGCTGGGCGAGGCAGGAGCCATTGTCACGAATAATCTCCGAACTTGCCGACAAGATTCGGATCTTGCGCGATCACGGGCAGGCACGGAAATACCATCACGCGGTTGTCGGTTGGAATTGCCGCATGGATGCGATTCAGGGTGCATGTCTCGCAATCAAGTTGAAACATCTCGAGCGCGGGAATGAACGACGCCGCGCCCATGCCGCTCGCTATACTGCCGCCTTTAACGCGGTCGAAGAAATCGTCGCTCCATTCGAAGCTGAATACGCTCGCCACGTCTATCATGTGTCATGCCATTCGGGTGCCGGACCGAGACGAAGTAATGCGGCAGTTGGAAGCCAAGGGGATCGGATGCGGCGTGCACTATCCCGTGCCAGTTCATCTCCAGCAAGCTTATGCCAGTTTGGGGCACGAACGCGGCGCGTTCCCGGTCTCGGAACAGATTGCGGATGAGTGCCTCTCCTTGCCGATGTTTCCCGAGCTTACCGAAGCACAGATCGATTTTGTTATCGAAACCGTTGCAGAAACCGTTAGCGCGGGGGTAATAGCCTGAAAGCGGTCAGGCAAATAGTGGGACCGGGCGACAGCCGCGACATCCGGCTTCGGTTGCGCCGACTGCTCCGATCTTGGCCACGGCTAGACGAGTGACGAAGCACGTGCAATCCAGCGGGCTATCATTGAATGCGATCCTGATGAACCCTGTGGATGGATAGCGAGTGGGAGGACGCCATCAACATGCATCCTGATGCGACCATCTTCCATTCAACGGCTTGGGCCCGTGTCCTGGTTGATACATACGGCCATCGACCGTGTTATCTCCAAATGTCGTTAAACGGTAGCCTGCTTGCTCTGGTTCCAATGATGGAACTCCAGAGCTTGCTGACAAAGTCGCGCGGCGTTTGCCTGCCATTTAGCGACTACTGTGCTCCGCTTACTCTTTAGTAGCTGTGGGCAGTGAGCTCATAAGCGCAGAAGTTGAAGCAGATCGCACATGAACGGCGCTGGAACTACTTCGAGCTACGAAGCCACTCCATAATTCCCGATAACATGCCGAGCTATCGGAATCCTACTACGGGCACTTGCTTGATTTGAGAATCGGACAGCGAGGCACTCTTCTCGAATTTCTCCAGTTCGGTTCAACGGGCCGTGCGGAAGGCACGAGCGGAGCGGATTATCCGTCAGTATTCAGACCGGTCTAAGACGCAATAGCCCAGTTTTACAAGCTACATGTCCGGACCCGTCGCCATCACGGAGTGCCGCCCGCAGCCGCGTATCTTTTTTACTAACATTCAACGGCATCTGCTCAGCGCCGGTTATGGGTTTATTGTTCTGGTTGAATATCAGAAACGATCCCGTTGCCGCCGCCATCTTCTTTAAAGCTCGGGGCGCCACGCGATCTATAAATTTGGCGCCTCTGATGAACGGTTGCAGGAACTTCGTGCGAATAACCTCGCTATGTCCGAAGGGATAAAGAATTTGGCAGACGCAGGCGCCGAGATCTTGCATTTTGGCCGGACCGAAAAAGAAAAACGAAGGTCTCCGGCGCTTCAAGCTTTCGTGGGGCGCGACGGAAGAAGAAATTCGCTATGCTCGTTTTGAAATGGGGAGTGGCTCTTGGAAAGTTGCGCATCCCACTGGCTCCGGACTTCACAAGCATGTTTTTCGCGCCTTGCCGGCCTCGCTTAATCGACTGGCTGGTGCTATGATATATCCGCATCTCGATTGATGCACTTCCCCCCATAACTCATATGCCTGAACATCGAACCGAACCTGAACATTCTAATTTTAATTTGCGCAACATCTTGTTCGCCATCTTCAAATGGAAGCGAACAATCTTAGGCTTTACACTCGTCGGCATTCTTGGCCGCGGCGGGGTGCTATTTTTTCTACCCACAGTTTATGAATCAGACGCCAGGCTGCTCGTTCGTTATGTGCTCGAGAGAAGCGGCTTACGATCCGGTCGACGCCGTGTCTGGAGTCAGCCAGAGGTGGCACAGGCATAACCAACGACGGTGTAATCGCGGCGGAGGTCTCCATTCTAACTAGTTGGGATCTATCCGTCCAGGTAGCAGAGACTTTGGGACCGAATCGGGTTCTTCCTGACGCCAAAGCGCCTACGGTCGTGGCAGCTGCCGGCGGCTATTAATTCCGGTCTTGATACTACGCACGGCCAAAGGAAGCAACATCATCGGCGTCTCTTACCAAAAATCGGAGACCGGAAGTCGCTACCGCAGTTCTGAACGAATTAGTCAACCGTTACTTCACTAAGCATCTTGAAGTACACCGATCCGGCTGGCGCGTTCGACTTTGTAAGTCAGCAATCTGATCAGATCCAGCGCCCGACTCAGGCCAGACTGAAGACGCTTTGAAACAGTTAAAGGCGAAGTCCGGCATTTACGACTTGAAGGACAGTGTTAGCTCTTTGAATACCGAAGCAAGTACAAAAGCGGAACAATTAACGGGAGCAGAAGCGGATCTTGCAGAGCAACGCGCCAAGGTTAAATTGATGGAGGTTCGGCCGGTATACCATCGCCTGCGCCTGTGCGGGCAGCTTCGACTGATTGGTGCCAACAGGGAACAATCCCGCCAGAGCAACCCCAGATGCCGCCTACACCTGCTGGCAACCCAGCCCGCGTCGCCCCCACCCAAGGACACGCAGGAATACCAGGATCTCGCTGGCAAGGCTGAAAAAACTACAACAGTCGAACTGGAGCTACAGGGTAAATATACCGATGCAAGCATTCAGGTTAAATCAATACGGTCGCAGAATCGCGGAACTTGAGAGTCAGAAAAGTGCTTTGCCGAGAAGTTGCTCTGAGTCTGAAGGTCATAGGCGCTCTCAGGCAATGAAGATCTTGGAAGTGAGCGTGCCAAGCTCTGCGCAGGCATGGAAGCCAAGACGGAGATGTTGCAAAGTCAGCTCCGCGCTATGCAGGAGCGGATGAAGCGGCTTTCCGACGCCGGTCCCGAAATCGACCGATTGGAACGGACGAAAGAGTTGGAGGAGACAAACTACAAGTATTTCCAAGGTGCCCCTTGAGAAAGCGAGGGTGGACGAAGCCCTTGATCCTTCCAAGATGCCGAACATCAGTGCGATCCAACGACCGTCTCCGCCGGGATTAGTTACCAAGACTCGCAACAAGATCGCCCTGGGGCTTGCCGGCGGTGGATTCATCTTAGGGAGCCGGTCTCGCTTTGCTCTTTGAGCTCATTCTGAACCACACCTACAAACGCCGGTCGGAGATCGAGCATGCAGTTGCGTGCGCCGGTTATGCTGGCGATTCCCGCTCGAGGCATCAATGGCCGCTTAAGATTGCCTTGGAAAAATGGCCAGCGAGCCAGTAAGGAAATGCCGGAGAAGAGCAAGCCCAGTCTTGCTCCGTGGGAAGTTGACCACTTCATCCGTCCCTATTCCGAAGCGATTCGCGATCGCCTTGGATTATACTTCGAGCTACACGGGTTACCCATAAGCCAAAGTTGGTTGGCGTTACTGGCTTTGGCGAAGGCGCGGGAACTTCGACTCTCGCCGCCGGGGTCGCTGCCGCTCTCTCGGAAACCGGGTGATGGTAAAGTTCTTCTTGTCGATGTAAATGCCACCAATGGTGAAGTTCATCCATTCTTTGCCGGCCGTCCTGCGGCTGCCTCACTAACCGGCCCTTAAAACCGCAAGCGGCGATCACTTCCGCTGCCGACAATCTCTACCTGGCAACAATCACGCGAGTCGAGGCAACAAATCCACCCATCTCGGACTTAAGAAATTCTTCGCTTTGGTTTCAAATCTCAAGGCCAGCTGACTTCGACTATATCATTTTCGATATGCCGCCAATTAATCAAACCAGCCCAACCATCGGTTTGGCTGCGCTGGATCGGATAAGGTTCTTCTGGTGGTAGAAGCGGAGAAGACCAATCGTGATGTAGTAAAACGTGGCTACCGTGAGCTCGTTGGCGCGCGGGCGGACGTTGCGATCGTGCTTAATAAAGTCGGTCCTATCTTCCGAAACGGCTGGAAGGTGAAGTTTAAAGTCTGCTCAGCTGGTTTACAGAAAGACGTGTGATCGGGTCCGTCTGGCGCACCTCCAGTTCGCTCAGGAACTCGTGATGCGCGTTCCTGTTCTACCGTTGATGCTACGGCATAGAATTTACTACGGCCTTAGCCGTTCGTTCCTCGATCCATTCGGCTTGGAATTCGTCGATGGTTTGCTATTCTGGAAACGGGAGCAGGTCCGCGATGTTTGGCCGATCATGCCGGCCTCTGAGCGTGTGGCCCGAGCATTGGCGCGGATGGCCGGATGGGAAGCAATTCGCCCTGGTGTTAACGCACGACGTCGAAGGCAAAGGGGGGTTTGGATAAATGCCGGGAGCTAATGCGACTCGAGCAGGAGCCGAGGGTTTCGCTCCTCATTCAATTTCATTCCGGAGGGAAACTATAAGGTGCCCTCAGAATTGAGGGATAATTAAGTGAGGAATGGGTTTGAAGTAGGAATACACGATCTTAAACACGATGGTCGACTGTTTTCTATCGCGGCGGGATTTTAGCCACAAGGCTGCGAGAATTAATCGTTATCTCACGCGACGTGGAATGCGGCTGGATTTAGATCAGGTTTTATGCTCCACAAGCTGGACTGGCTTCACGAGCTCGATATTCAGTATGACGCTCTCCACTTTTGATACTCGACCGTTTCGAGCCACAGCCAGAGAGGGCGCCACACAATCTTTCCCTTCTGGGTGCCTGCGCCTGTGGTGCGGCAATCAAAAGCCAATTCAGACGAGAGAACCGCTCGCCACACTCGACCTGCCGACAGGCTCCGACGCCGGCTACGTCGAGAGCTCCCATACACGCTTCCTCAGGATTTCACGCTTTCTTATTGTTGAGGGAGCAGACGCCGGACATCTGGCTGCAGAAAATCGACTGGATTGCCCAAGCATGGGGATGGCACTCGTCAACGTGCATCCCGATTATGTTGTGCTTGGATGGAGCGCAGGCCAGCACAATGGAATATCCGTCCACTCATTACAAAGCGCTGCTTGATTACGTGAGGGAGCGCTACGAAGGCGTTTTCTGGAACCCCACACCAAGTGAAAATGGCTCAGTTTTTTGCTGAAGCGACGAACGTTTCTAAGGCGAGCGAACCCTAAAGCGCCGCAACTGCTTCTCTGATGAATATCACAGTTTTCGGAATGGGGTATCGTGGGCTCCGTGACAGCGGCGTGTTTGGCTGAAATGGGACAGCGTCACCGGCGTGGATTTGCAAGAGACCAGAGTTATCCCTTATCAACTCAGGGAGAAGCCCTAGGATTGAACCCGGTTTGGAAGATCTGATCCGCCGAGGAGTTGACGCCGGGCGTCTGCAAGCGCTTCGGGAACTGGAGAAATTAGGGGACATTTCACTGGTCTGCGTTGGAACACCCAGCAATGAAAATGGAAGCCTGGGCCTTGGACAAGTGGAGGGTTGTCGAAAATCGGCGAATTGTTGCGAAAAGCGGACAAATTCCATGTTGTGGTCATCCGTAGTACGGTGCTGCCAGGAACAGTAGAGAATATTATTTGCCATTACTGACGTTGAAATATAAAATTTTATTATCTGCATGAATCCGAATTCATGCGCGAAACCCTGGCAATCCCATGATTTTTCACCATTCGCCGTCTGATCTGCCATCGGCGCCGCGACGATCCGTTTGTTTGAGCGGGGGTCGCGCCTTAATATCACCGCGTAAAATCTCCTGTGGAGCGAACCTCTATTTTGGTAGCCGGGGATTGATTTTTAACTTCACAATACCATTTTCACGCGCTTAAAGTATTTTCGCGAATGAGAGCGGGAATCTCCAGCAAGGCCATGGGTATTGATAGCCACAGAGTTATGGAGATTTCTTGCAAAAATACCAAGAGTTGAACATCTCTCCGTGGTATAGATTAAAGTTTGCTTTCGGTGGCTCGTAGTTACCAAGGGATCTGCTATTTTATACAAGGGGCCAAACAGTTGGATTTAGAGCCACCGATGCTCATGCTTTGTACTTCCAAACGAATCGTAAGCAACTCGAGATGGCCCCTTGAATCGAACGAATCCGCAAAGACAGGAAAGTCACATGGGCGTGTTGGGGCTCAGTTTCAAGGCCGGAACCGACGATCGTCAGGAGAGTCCCATCGTGGTATTGATTGAAACCTTGATCGGTATGACCTCAATGCCCAGACTCACCGCAGGTCTCGCTACGAACTGCGGAAGATTTTTGCTAGCCGACTTCTGGGAATACTCGCATGGTGCAGTTCAAACTTGCAGACGTGACAATCGCCACAAACGAATCATATAAACGGATTCAAATCGAGCGAGAGAATACGAATCCTCGCGACGTCTTCATTGTAAAGAATGTGGGCCTAACCAGATGCGAACGACTCGGTTGCGCCCAGCGCGCGTTGCGAGGAATGGATAAGTGTATGCTGTGTTATCGGCAATTTTGGATCCTCAACAATGTTTGAAGATCTGGTTGGGGATCTCTGGCACATGGCTGAACCCAGAGAGTTGTTGTTGTGGGGCTTGGAGAGGTAAGAAAACCTCTTTTGAAATCACAAGCCGCCATCACCAGACGATCAGCGTGGACATCGAGCCCGTGGTGAAAAGTACCCAGGGATCGACGTCATGCATCTGCTCCGTTCCAGATCAAGGATTTCATTGGTGAAGTCGCGCCCGTAATTGGTGCATTTCAAACCTGCGCTGACGATTATCGACAGCACCGTAGCAGTTGGGACGACGCGCCATTTGTTGCGAACGATCCGGCACCGCCGTGGTGAGCTGATCCGGTGCGCGGGAACACGTTCCGGATGGTCGAGGATATTTCTTCATATACAAAATTTCGTCGGGCGCGCCGACAAACTGCGAGGCGGCGGGCCGCCGGGCTTCAGTCGCTGGGCATGAAAACCAGGATCCTCTCTCTCAGAGGCCACCGAACTCGCGGCTCACTGAGACCCACTATTTCGGCGTGATGATTGCCTGGGCCCAGGAGGTGGAAAGTGCGTCACCTGGGCTTAAATTACGACGAGGTTGTCTCGTCTTGAGAACATCCGCATTCTTCCTCCGGTGAAGTAAGCTCCAGGAGTCATCGGCGGCCACTGCGTCATGCCCAACATTGAAATCCTGACCCAGCTAGGGCATTCAAGAGTTTCTGCACGCGATCAAGTGGTCCAACAGAACAAACTGCGCGGAAGACAGGGTAGAAACAAACTCGGAGCACAGGCGGCACAGCTGAAAACTCTATGACCGTGGTCGCCGACAGATTCTCTGGCCGCTACAGGTGGGAAGCCTGGTTCGCCCTGCCGCGAGACGTTGCCTCGAATGTCCACAGCCGAGTATTAGGGCTATTCGGCCATTGCTGCACCCACATTAGTAGAAGGCGCGTAGGCATTCCGCATATTTCAACTCTAATTCGCTACGACGCAGGGATGATGGGCGTGTCATTCAGATCCGACCGAGGAAGCGCGGTTGCCAATTTTTGAACTGTTTAAGATTCCCGGAATTTTATCGCAATGAGAGTGGCGAGTATCAAGTCGTGCTCTGCACAGGCGATGCGCAGCCCCTGAGCCCCTTCCACGCAGACTTCTTGATCCCGGCATGCCAGCGACAGAAACGGAGTTTGACGCCAGGCTGAAAATCGAGACGCGCCTCCACGACCATGAAACAAACCTCTCCGCTTGCCCGCGGGTTCGCTGCCCTCTACGGATGTCACGCCACGTTTCTCTCACCGGGGCGCGAAGGTCTTGTCCGAGCGAGAACCCGGGGAAAACGGCTAGTCGGATTCGTCGACCGCTTGGGAGACCAGCTCGTTCGCGCGTCGTGGGCTATGACCCGTTCCGCGAGGTTCTCGAGCGCCTGCTCGTCGCTCTGGGACAGCCGCCCGCGAACGCCGGCACCCCCACGCTGGGAGTTGCATATCGCATTCCTGCGGGACCTGATCGTTGGGGTGCGGAATCGCGTGGGCCGGAGATTCCACCTGTGCCCGACGGGGTACCCCTTCATTGTGTGCCTCCACTCACACGATGTGGATCATGCGTCCATTCGCCGACACAAATTCGACCGTGCGCAATGGCCGGGTTCCTGTGCCCGGGCTTGACCCTCGGCTCACCTCTTCAATGCGGTGACGCGGACGGCTCCCCGGCGCAACAGATGTGTTCGCTGAACTGGGCCGCAGCGGCCAAAGCCGCTCCCTTTCATTTATCTCGGCATCGCCAAGGATTATCTGGTCTGCAGTTTGATCGTTACGTTGAAATCGAAAAGGGCAATCCTTCCACGTTTTCGTGCTTCCCTTTGAAGGCGATCCCGGACGGTCCTACGAAGGTCGAGCACCCCTAGATCCGGCCTCACGCTACGATGCCTCTCACATCGCGAGTAAGATCCCGCGCTTGACATCCGCGGGCTGCGAAATCGGGCTCCATGGGATTGATGCTTGGTTGGATAGTTCAAGGGGGCGTGAGGAAGCCAACGGATCACGAGATTCTCAGGAAAAGAAACCGCCGGCGTGAGAATGCACTGGCTCTATTGGAGTGAAGACTCCCCAGTCATCCTCGAAGATGGTGGGTTCCCCACGATTCCACCGTGGGCTACAACGACGCGTATCGGCTATCGTGCGAGTACATGTCATGTGCAGCCGTTACAGGCGAGTCGAATACTCGAACTTCCGCTTCACGTAATGGACACCGCACTGTTTTACCCCGACCGGTTGGACCTTTCCCACGAGAGGCCTGGAAGCCGCGTCTCCTCCATTCTGGACAACGCTGCTCGGCTGGGCGGCGCTGTCACAATCAACTGGCACGATCGGAGCTATCGCTCCCGAGAGACTGTGGGACGACTTCTACGCTGGAGCTGCTTAACGACTTGAGACCAGAGGCTCCTGGTTTGCCACGGCCACCCAGGCGGTTTCGTGGTTTCGAACACGTCGCTCCGCAGTTTTCGAAGAAGTTCAGTTTGATTCGGGCGCTCTGCACGTCAAGGTATCCACATCCCGGTGGCGACAAGCTGGCAGGCCTGCGGTTGAGGGTCCACAAACCACGGGTTCAAGCAGTTCGCTGAATGTGCAGACAACCAACCCACCGGCTACGTGGACATCAGCCTAAACCAGGCATCGACCTCGTTGCCCTTAGGAGCAGCAACGAAATTGCCCGAACCAAGAAACCAACACGACGGGTTTTCAACCGTTTTCATTAGCAATACGTAACTG
>ERZ1370068.6999-contig-5944_pt1 | contig 24253 bp, 39 predicted proteins | sample MGYA00561227_ERZ1370068 | MGnify/ENA primary metagenome ERZ1370068 (study PRJEB38410, sample SAMEA6850437) | metagenome | study: Metagenomic assessment of the ecological functions of the soil: analysis of the soil microbiota associated with the...
ATCCACGGGGAGGCGCCATCTCCCAGAAGACGCGCCAGACGGCGGCGACCACCTGGAGCCCGGCAAGCATCAGCAGCATGGTCGGCGCGCCGGACAAGGCGGCAACCCGCTCGGCGAGAAGGGCGCCGCACAGGCCGCCGAGCTGTTCCAGCGCCTGCGATCTGGCCGAACCGTCTCTTTGCGGTGCGCGGGTCGAAGCGCTCGCTGACGATCAGCCAGAATCCCGAAGCCAGCAGGGGTGCGGCGCCGGATACGTGCAGGTAGACCAGGACGGCCGTCTTCGCGGGTGCGTTCGCGCGCGGAACAGCCATTCAGCCACGAACAGCAGCGCGCTGACGACAAACGACGCCGGCACGAGCGTCGATGGCGCAAACCTGCGACTCACCCGCGCATAGGCGGGCCACCACGAGGATCGAGCAGACCGAGGTGGCGATCAGCATCGTCGGGAGGGCGGTCACGTTGAGCGCACTCAGGAACAGCGCGTCGCGGGTCGCCTTGCCGCCGACGAATTGCGCGGTGATGGCCGCCGCGCACAACATCGCCGTCCACATCGATCGGGCCTGGGGTGAGCGGGAATTGCGCTCGCATATCGGGATGCCCCTGATACGCGTCATTGGCCACCAAACCCCGCAACCGGGAGGGCGAACCGGTAGTAAACCGCTGAACCACCTCCAACAATGTCGTCGCTTCACCATCGCGCGAAAGACCTGTTTCTCGCGGCGCTCGACACGCCGCCGGCCGTCCGGAGGGCGTTCATTGTCGAGTCATGCGCGCGGCGACACGGCCCTCCAGCAGGAAGTCGAATCGCTCCTGACGTTTCACGACGACGACGAGCCCGACCCGGCAGCGCCGGCGCGAGGAGGCGGAGTTTGCGCCGGGCGCCGTGTTCGGCGGCCGCTACCGGATGAGGAGGCGCATCGGCCGGGGCGGCATGGGGGACGTCTGGCGAGGCCGACGACCTGGTGCTGCAGACCGCCGTCGCCTTGAAATTGATCGATTCGACGGACGCGGCGCGCGAGCGGATCCTGACCGAGGTCCGGCTCGCGCGGCAGATTACCCATCCGGCGATCTGCCGCGTCTTCGACGTCGGCGAAGCCGACGGCGGCGATCTTTCTACTCGATGGAGTTGGTTCGGGGCGAAGATCTGGCCGCGCTCCTCCGCCGGGTCGGGCAGACTGCCGTCCGAGAGGGTGGTCGACATCGCCCGCCAGCTTTGTGCGGGCTGGCCGCCGCGCACGCGCACGGCGATTCTCCACCGGGACCTGAAGCCGGCGAACGTGCTCATCGATGAAGACGGGCTCGTGCGCATCACCGATTTTGGAATCGCCATCCCAGGGCCGACGCCAAGCTCGCACATGCAGACGGGGACGCCCCGTTACATGGCACCCGAACAACGCGCCGAAGGGACGCTGCTGCTCCGAGCAGACACCGACGTCTACGCGCTGGGCCTGGTGCTGCTACGAGCTGCTCGTCGGGCCGGACATCTTCAGCCGCGCTGCAGAGCCGCGGGCGCTCTTCCAAACCATCGACACTCGTTCCGGCGATCGATCCGCAACTCGAGCGCGTCGTCGCGCAGGCGCTCGCACGCGATCCCGCCAAGCGGCCTTCGTCTGCTGCCGAAATGGCGGCAGGTCTGCCGGACCTCGGTGGCGACGGCGACACGGCGCCCGCCGCGGCTCGGCTGGCGCGGCACACCGCGCTGGATAGCCGCGGCCGCACTGGCGAGTGTCGTCGGTATCCTGGCGGTCGCCTCGTCGTATCTTCGTCGGCCCCACCGCGCGCATGCTGACCGAGCAGGACTCCATCGTGATCGCCGATTTCGACAACGCGACCGGTGAGTCCGGTTTTCGACGGCACGCTGAAGGTCGCGCTTGCGGTCGCCCTGGAGCAGTCGCCGTTTCTGAAGGTGTTTCCCGACGAACGCGCGCCGCGACACGCTGCGGCTGATGGAGCGTCCGCCGGACGAGCGCATCACGCGCGCCGATCGCGCGCGAGATCGCGCGGCGCGAACAGCTGAAGGCGCTGCTTGCCGGTTCGATCGTCGAGCCTCGGCCGCAACTACGTGCTGACGCTCGAAGCGATCAACGCCGAGACCGGCGACGTCATGGCGCGCGAGCAGGCGGAAGCGGCAAGCAAGGAGCAGGTGCTGACGCTCGCTCGGCGCGGCGACCTCGAGGATTCGTGAAAAGCTCGGCGAGTCGCTCGCCTCGATCCAGAAGTTCGACGTGCCGCTGCCCCGCGCGACGACGGCTTCGCTTGAAGCGCTCCACGCGTATTCGCTCGCGCTGTCGAGGGCCGTCGAAGTTCCTCGTCTCGAGGCGATCCCGCAGCTCAAGCGCGCAATCGAGCTCGATCCGACGTTCGCGATGGCACACGCGTTCCTCTCCGGCGTACACTGAACACCGAACCAGACAGCGCGCTGGCGCCGCAGTATTCACGGCGTGCGTTCGAGCTGCGCGACCGCGTGAGCGAGCGCGAGCGGTTCTTCATCTCGTGGCGCTATTACCGGGACGCGACGCAGGACTGGGAGAAGGCGCGCGAGCTGGCGCAGGCGTGGGTGAAGACGTATCCACGGGAGGCGTTCGCGTTCAACAGCCTCGGCGCGGCCGACATTCTCCTCGGACGGGCATGACCAGTCGGTCCCGGCGTTTCGCGAGTCGATCCGCCTCGATCCGCAATTCATCCCGGCCTATGGAAACCTGGCTGCCGCGCTGATGGCCCTCGATCAATACGACGAAGCGCGGGCCGTGCTCAAACAGGCGGCCGACCGCAGGCTCGAGTTCAGCGGCGCCCGCCGGCTCTCCTACTACCTCGCGTTCGTGCGGGGCGATCCGGCGACCATGGCGCGCGAGCTCGACGCGTCTGTGGGCGTCGGCGAGACCAACGGGGCGTTTGGATGGCAGGCCCGGGCATCGGCGTTTTCAGGCCAGTGTCGCGGCGGCGCACGATCAGTTCGGGCGCGGCATCCGGCTGTCGATGGAGGCCAAGTTCCCGGACGTCGCCGCGCAGCTCACGATGGAGGATGCGGAGACCCACGCCGTGGTCGGCCAGTGTGAGGAAGCCCGGCGCGAGGTGTCGGCCGGGCTGGAGATCGGCAGGGACAAGCCGACCGTCGAACGCGCCGGGCGAGTGCTCGCGTTGTGCGGCGACGGGCAGGCGCTCTCGTTGCTGGGCGAAGTGGCACGCCGGTTCCCGGAGGCGACGTTCACCAACGGCGTGTCGGGCACCGGTGACCGCCGCCGCTCCTTGCCCTCGCGCAGCGCGACCCGACGCGTGCGCGAACGCTGCTCGAGCCTGTCAGGCGATACGATCATGCGCCGTCGGCGGAGTTCTGGCCGGCGTATCTGCGAGGCCAGGCCTACCTGCAACTGCAGGACGGCGCGGCGGCCGCTACCGAGTTCCGCAGCATCCTCGATCACCGGGGCGAGGTGCCCATCACGCTTCTGTATCCGCTCGCACCCGGTCACGCGCGCGCCGCAGCGCTCAACAAGGATGCCGATGGCGCCCGGAAGTCGCATGAGATGTTTGTGATGTTGTGGGTCGACGCCGACGCCGACCTCCAGCTGCTGAAGGACGCACGTCTCGAATTGTCGCGACTCGACACCGCGCCGCGCGTGACGTCCGAGTAGTCGCGAACCCGCGACGCTACGCCCGCGAGAGCGTGGGCACCCAGGGATCGTCGGTCCACCCGGGTCCATGGCGCGCGACTTCGACGTCGATCAGATACGGCTTGCGGCTTGCCGCGTTCCTGCGCGCGCGCGCAAGAGCGGCCTTGAGCTCCACGGCATTCTTCACGCGCTCGCCGTCCACGCCGAAGCCCTTCGCGAGCGCCGCCATATCCATGTCGGGCTTGCCGAGGTAGTCGTGCACGAATTTGTTGGCGTCGATCGAGCGGCCGTTGCCGCCGAGGTTGGCAATCGCTCGATTGTGCGGGCCACTGTAGGCGTGGTTGTTGTACACGACGACGGTCACGGGAAGCTGCAGGCGCGCCATGTTCCAGAGCGCTGTCGGCCCGAACAGGAACGAGCCGTCGCCGGAGAGGCAGATGACCTGTTTGTCCGGACGCGCGAGCGCCACGCCCGCCGCCGGTTCCGACGCCGGAGCCAAGATGCGCGCCGTAGTAGAAGAACAGCTCGCGTCCGCCGCGCGGATCGAACTCGAAGCTGTGCGAGATTTCGACCGAGCCCGCCTCGTGGACGACAATGGCGTCCCTGTCGGCCCACTGCGCCAGTTCATAGGTCACCCGATCCGCTTCCATCGGGCTCGCGTCCCACAGCGGGTTGCGCGACACGAGGGCGCGCATCTGCCGCGCCTTGGCGCTGAACGCGCGCACCTCGTCGGCGCGCTGTGCAATCCGCGCCTTGATCGCAGGCGTCAGCAGCTGGCTGACTGCCGCAAGCAGATCCTCGGTTCCATACGCCACGTCCGCCACGAGCGGCGCCGTCGTCATCATGACGTTGCCGACGCTTGCGCTGTCGTTGCGCATGTCGATGAACGCGGTCCGGCGCGAGACGATCGGCGTCGCTGAGTTGTGCTGCAGCTTGTTGCCGATGTTGAGGACGAGGTCCACCTCGGTCGGATACGTCAGCGAGTCCGACGCGCGCGCCCGGAATATCGCCGATCCACAGCGGATGCTGCTGCGGAAAGCTCACGTGCACCGCCCGCGCCTGCGTCACGCGGCAGCGCCAGCAACTCGGCGAGCTGCACCACCTTGTCGAAGGCTTTCGCCTTGTAGACCTCGTCGCCGACGATGAGCAGCGGCCGGCGCGCTTCGACGAGCAGCCTGGCTGCGTGCTCCACTTCCGCGGGGTTCGGCCGGACGCGCATCCGCGGGTCCACCTGATCGTGCCGGATGATCTCGGCCTGGATCTTCTCGCCCGTGTAATCGGAGTTCCACGTGGCGTAGGTCGGTCCGTACGGCGGCGTCCACGCCACCCTGAACGCGCGCCGGATCGTCTCGGGAATCATGCTCGGGACCGCCGCGCCGCCCATGTCAGCTTGGTCATGGGCGACGTGAGCTGCTCCTGACCGGGCAGCTCCTCGAAGCCGTCGCGCCCGGCCGCAAGCGAGTCCTCGGTGCGGTAGGCGTAGAACACGAGCGGCGTCTGCTCCTTCCACGCGTTGAACATCTGGCCGAGCGCGTTGGTCAGCCCGACGGCGCCGGCCATCCATGACGATCGCAGGGCTGGCCGGAGGCCTTGACGTAGCCGGCCGCCATCGCGGCGCCGGGACCTTCATGCGGCGTGAGGATTACTGCAGCTGCGGCCGGTTCGACGAGCGCCTCGTAGAACTGCGGCATCCTCGCTCGCCGAGTTGCCGAAGATCGTACTTCACGCCGGAGGCGATGAGCTGCTCGGCAAACGCCTCGCCGCCAGTGCCCTCGAACATCTTCACGGCGTCGGGCGGCGACCGGGGCGCCCGGAGTCTGCGCGAGCGCGTCCACCGATTCCAGAATGGACGTGCGCGGCGGTCACGGTGACGCCGCTCGCCACGAGCCGGCGCACGAAATCACGGCGCGAGATGCCGTTGGAGAGAAGCTGCGCGACGAGCTCTTTCATGGCGTTCCTCGTTTAGCGGCTTCCGCCGGGCCTCGAATCTGCGCCAGGTAGTCGGCCATTGCGCTGATTTCCTCGGCGCGTCCAGAGCGCGCCGCGCCCCACCATCCGCGTGCAGCGTGCTCTCCCAGGCCCGGCGGTCCTGCCGAAGCGAGGTCCACTGCCGGCCTGATGGCACTGGGCGCGACTTGCGCTGGAAGATCGCTCTTCCCGGGCCTCACTCCCGGCGGCGGCAGCCTGCTGCTGCGTCCCGGCGCCCGCCCCTTCTATCCGGGCGGTCGCAACGAGCGAAAGGCACAGAAGACAGGTACTCGCGCGGAGCAGCAGTGACATAGCAGACTGTGCCTATTGCGGCGCAGGCGAGCCGGCAAAGAGCCGCTGCCCTGTTTTGGCCAGCATGACGTTCTGCGCGTTGGCGTGGTTGCTCCCGTCGCGCGCGCGACGCGCATCGACGGTCACCTCATCGCCGATCTTCATCGAGTCTCGCTTCCATCCCGCCCGCAGGAGCTGACCCGTGCCGCCCATCTCGAATCCCCAGTTGCTCACGGAGCCGTCCTTGTTCTTGACGTCCATGAAGAACCAGATGATGCGGGTTCGCCCACTCGAGCTTGGTGACGGTGCCGGTGAGCGTGATCGGCTGGTTCGCGTCGAACTCGGCCGCGAACGAGTGATGCGCGAGTGCCCGTCCGGACACGGCGAGCGACGCAAGGCAGATGACAATCGCGAGTCGTGTTTCTCATCACTATCTCCCGGGGTTGGCGGAGCCGGCTGCTGTCCCTGCCAGAAGTTCTCCAGATGCTCGACGTCCCGGTTGTTCTCACAGAGATGCTCGAGCAGCTCCGTGTCCGGAGAAAGGAGGAAGTGAAGCGTGTCCGACGTCCAGGTCCGCGAGTACGCTTTCGAGTCGTCGATGGTGACGTCGAGATCCATGCGGCCGAAGTTGATTCGGCGGAAGCGCTCGGTCGTGCGCAGGGATTCGGTGTGTGGATGGCCACTGTTGTCGAGCCAGCTGCCCTCCTTGAAGCCCGCGGTCTCGACGACGAAGGTGTCACCCTCCCAGCGGCCGATCGGCACTGCCGTAGTACGCGGGGTCCGGATCGACCGGCAGTTTCCGGCCGTCGGTGCGAAGCTGGCGGCATTTGTGGAATTCCTCGAACAGGATCACCGTCACGGTCGGCATCTGCAGGATCTTGAAGGGGAGGCCCGCAACCGTCATCGCATCCGGCACGCCGTGCGGCATGCAGCGTGTCATCGGCCTCGTCGCAGCCCTGCGTCTCGACGCGGTGCTTGATGCTATCCGCGGCCCACGGCAGCATCGGCGCCCGGTCCCCGGAGGAAGCAGGGTTGTCGTTATGACCGCATGGTGTCGGCGTGCCAGACGCCGGTGAGATCCGGCTTGCCATCCGCCGTGCGCGGTGTCGGCGCGCTCAGGTTCGGTTTGCCGTCAGCGGTGCGCGGGGTCCGGGAACCGGCACCGACAGCCATTGAGCGAGCGCCGTGCCGTGGCGTCACGCAGACCAGCACGAGCGCCAGCATCCCGCCGCGCCAGGCGGCAATGTGATCAGATCCGCATGCGGCTCTCCTCCGGCAGAGCCTATCACTAAGTCGGTCCCGCGGCGCCGCGACCGATGCGCGCGAAATGGCACAGTAAGTCCCTCATGGCCACCGGTCTCCCCACGCCGCCGCCGAGGTTTGCCGCGCTCCGCATTCCCGCCTACCGCCGCTATTTCACGTTCAGCCTCATGTCGATGATGGCGGACAACATCGAGCACGTCATCACCTACTGGGTGATGTTCCAGGCATTCCATTCGGCCGCACTTGGCGGGTTCGCGGTCATCAGCCACTGGGTCCCTTCCTGCTTGTTTTCGCTCTACACGGGTGCGCTCGCCGACCGGCACGACTGCCGGAGACTGATTCAGATCTCGCAGGGACTGTTCATGGCTGGCCTCACTCGCGTGGGGCCTGCTCTTCCTGACGGGCCGACTCGAGATGTGGCACGCGGTGGTCCTGCTCGTGATCCACGGTCTCGCCGGGGTGGTCGGTGCGCCGGCCACGCAGTTGATCATTCACGACATGGTGCCGGCCGAGGATCTGCCGAGCGCGATTCGCCTGAACGCGAGCAGCCGTTACCTGTCCATCCTGCTCGGACCGGCGGTGGGCGGCGGGTTGATGCTGCTGCTGGGACCTGCGTGGGGACTCCTGACCAACGTCCTCATCTACCTGCCGTTCACGATTCTCCTGACCCTGTTTTCCCTACACGGGTCACGCCGCACGAGGCGCGCGTCGGGCGACGGCGACCGTTTGGACTGGCCGACGCCTGGAACGTATTCGCCGCTGTCCGCATCGAATCGCGAATCATGGCGATGATCGTCGTGGCGGGCGCGACGTCCTTCCTGGTCGGGAACGCCTTCCAGGCCCAGATGCCTGCATACGCCAACTACCTCGGAGCCGATGAAACCGGCACCAGATACACGGTGCTTCTGGCGGCGGACGCCGCGGGCGCAATCCTCGGAGTGCTGCTCCTCGAAACCGCCAACTTCTCGAGGCCCAGTGTTCGCATGGCCATCGCATCGGCGGGTCTCTGGGGCTTGACGATGGGTCTGTTTCCGCTGACGCAGCACTACCCGACGGCCGTTGCCCTGCTGGTGCTGGCCGGCGTCTTCAATATCGCGTTTCAGTCGATGTCGCAAACGCTCGTGCAGTTGCTCGCGCCGGCGCCCATCCGCGGCCGCGTGGTCGGTCTCTTCAACATGGCCATGCTGGGGCTCCGCGCGGGCAGCGGTCTGACAGTCGGTCTGCTGGGCACCGTCATCGGCGTCCGTCTCTCGCTCGCGCTTTCGAGCTTTGCGGTGGTGCTCGTTTCGGTGGGCCTCCTGGTGCGCGAAGTCCGCGCACGCACGCGGGTCACTCCCGAAACCGAAGTCACCTACTCACGCTGACGGGCTGCCAGGAGTCACCGCGCACCGCGCGTCCCCTCTCAGACAGTTGATACCTCGAGGCCCCGAGCCTGACAACCTCTGGAGAACGCTCGCAGTGGTCATGAGCACAACCCTTGCGTGATGCGCCACGGCTTCACCAAGAAGCGCATCGGATCAGTCGCCAGCAAGGAGATCGCCATGAGCCTTCAGACACTCGAAACGAAGGATTCCAAAACTCCTCGAAAGGAGGACAGCGAGCAGGCAGCTCCCACGACCGCCATTCGTCCGTTTCGCGTGAGTGTTCCGGAAGCGGAACTCACCGAATTGCGGCGGCGCATCAACGCGACCAGGTGGCCCGAACGGGAGACGGTCACCGATGCATCGCAGGGCGTGCAGCTCGCGACGATGCAGAAACTCGCGCGCTATTGGGCAACGGAGTATGACTGGCGCGCGTGCGAAGCAAGGTTGAACGCCGTGCCGCAGTTCATCACCGAGATCGATGGGCTGGACATTCATTTCATTCACGTGCGTTCGAAGCACGACAACGCGTTGCCGCTCATCGTCACGCACGGATGGCCCGGCTCGATCGTCGAGCAACTCAAGATCATCGATCCGCTGACCAATCCCACCGCACACGGCGCGAGCGCATCGGACGCGTTCCACCTGGTGATTCCGTCGATGCCAGGCTACGGGTATTCAGGCAAGCCGACGACTCCAGGCTGGAACCCTGCCCACATCGCGCGAGCATGGGTCGCGCTCATGAAGCGCCTTGGCTACACACGATTTGTGGCGCAGGGCGGCGATTGGGGCGCGATCATCACCGAGCTGATGGGCGCGCAGGCGCCGCCGGAATTGCTGGGCATTCACACCAACATGCCGAATGTGATTCCACTCGACATCGACAAGGCCGCGTTTTCCGGTGGGCCGGCGCCCGCGGGTCTCTCCGCCGAGGAGAAGGTCGCGTTTGAGCGACTGAGCTTCGTCTACGCCAAAGGCATCGGCTACGGCTTCCAGATGGGCCTGCGGCCGCAGACGCGTAGCGGCATCGCGGATTCCCCCGTCGGCCTGGCGGCGTATTTCCTCGATCACGACGCGCGCAGCTACGAGCTCATCACGCGCGTCTTCAACGGACAGTCCGAGGGCCTTACGCGCGACGACATCCTCGACAACGTCACGATCACCTGGTTGACGAACACGGGGTTTCCGGCGGCCGCCTCTACTGGGAGAACTGGGGGACGTCGTTCTTCGCCGTCAAGGGCGTCAGTGCCGCCATCCCGGTGGCTGTGAGCGTCTTCCCCGACGAGCTCTATCCGGCCCCGCGGAGCTGGGCGGAGCGGGCGTATCCCAACCTGATCTACTACAACGAAGCACGACAAAGGCGGGCACTTCGCAGCCTGGGAGCAGCCGCAGCTCCTGGCCGAGGACGTCCGAGCGGGCTTCAGATCGCTGCGCAAGTAAGTCGTTGGATCGATCCGAATCAACAGTCTGCCACTCAAGAGGAGGACACCATGACCGCGACCGCGACACAGCAACGCAGCGAGCACCCAGCTGACATCACTAGCACGATTCGCCCATTTCGCTTCGAGGCTCCAGAGGCGGATCTGATCGACCTGCGCCGGCGCATCACGGCGACACGATTTCCGGAGAAGGAAACCGTCGCCGATCCGTTCGCAGGGCGTGCAACTCGCCGTCATTCAAGCGCTCGCGCGGTATTGGGCGACCGATTACAACTGGCGCCGGTGCGAGGCGCAACTGAACGCCCGCCCCCAATTCATCACCGAGATCGACGGGCTCGACATTCACTTCATTCACGTTCGCTCGAAACATGACAATGCGCATGCCGCTCATCGTCACCCACGGCTGGCCCGGCTCGCCGATCGAGCAGCTGAAGATCATCGATCCACTGACCAACCCCACGGCTCACGGCGCCAGCGCGTCGGACGCCTTCCACGTTGTGATCCCGTCGATGGCCGGCTACGGGTTTTCAGGCAAGCCCACGACGCCGGGTTGGGACCCCGCTCGCATGGCGCGGGCGTGGGTGGAGCTGATGAAGCGCCTCGGGTACAGCCGATTCGCGGCGCAAGGTGGTGATTGGGGTGGGTTCGTCACGAACTTGATGGCGCAACAGGCACCCCCGGAGTTGATCGGCATCCATCTGAACTTCTCCGGTGCCGCGCCCCTGACGTTGCCAAGGCGCTTCAGTCCGGCGGGCCGCCGCCGGCGGGTCTCTCGGCTGAGGAGCAGCGGGCATACGACCAGATGGCGTTCCTTTACCAGCACGTCCCTACGCAACTGATGATGGCCGCACACCCGCAAACCCTGTACGGGTTGGCGGACTCACCCGTCGCCCTTGCCGCCTGGATGATCGACCACGACGTGGCCAGCTACGGGCACATCGTGAAACTCTTTGTCGATGGGGAGCCCTACTGGCGACCTGACCCGGGACGACATCCTCGACAACATCACCCTCTCTCCTGGTTGACGAACACGGGCGTGTCCAGCGCTCGTCTCTATGTGGAATACAAGGGCGCCTTCTTCAACGACTACAACATCTCCGTTCCGGCTGCCGTCAGCGTCTTCCCTGAGGAGGTCTACCAGGCTCCGCGGAGTTGGACCGAGCGCGCCTACCGCAATCTCATCCACTTCAACGAGCTCCCCAAAGGCGGGCACTTTGCGGCCTGGGAACAGCCGCAACTGTTTTTCAGAAGAAGTTCGGGCGGGCCTCAGACCACTGCGCAAATAGCTCGTCGGCGCAATCTCTTTGGCGCGTGCTCGTCTGCCGCGGAGTGCAGGCCCGGTGAGGTCACACGAGTCGTTGCCGCGGCGTCTCCCTATCCCTTCAGATCGGTCTCTTCTCTCCCACCGCCGGCCATCTCTATCCAGTCCAACTCCTCTTCGAGTTGATGGAACGCGTCGTCGCCAATCTCGTCGCTTTCGCGCATGCCGAGGACGGCCTGGCGCGCCGCCTCGCAGCGCCCGGCGGTGAATGTCGCTGTGGGCGAAGCGTCTGGCTTCTCCTTCATCAGGGTCGCATCCACGGACGCCCAGATGCGCGGTGAACTCCTGCCGGACCGCCTCGGCGATCGGTGAGCGGTCACGCTCGAACTGGGCCAGCGCGGCACGCAAGGCACGTTCGCGCGCTGCGCTCACTTCCTGTCCGACGGGATCGTCGTCGCTGCAGATCGAGCGCGAGCAACAGAGGCTTGAGCGTCAGCCCCTGGAGTGACGAGCGTGCCGAGCACGACCGCGAACGCGGTAAACACGATCAGGTTTCGAAACGGAAAGCCCGCGGGCAGCGCCAGCGCGGCCGCGAGCGTGACGATGCCGCGCATGCCGGACCACGAGATGACCAGACCGCTGCCCACCGACGGACGCAGCATTGTCGGGCGCGGTGGATGAAAACCGAACCGGCGATCTCGCCACCTGATGACGGCGTTGAAGGACATGTGCCAGGCAATCCGCACGACGATGACGGTGACCAGGGCAATGCCGGCCACGACAAAATATCGCCCGCGGGCCGCGGGCTCCAGCGTCTCCAGAATGGGGCGAAGTTGCAGGCCGATGAACACGAAGGCCAGCACGTTGAGGACGAAGACCACGGTCTCCCACACGGCGTAGGAAGGAATGCGAATCCGCGCCGGTATGCGCTCGGGCGCCGTTCGCGCCACGGCAATGGCATAGCACACCATCGTCAGCACGCCTGACAGCCCGATCCGATCGGCCACGATCCAGACCCCGAGCGTGATGACGAACTGAAGAATGATGGCGGTAGGCACGTGCTGCACGCGGTCGGTCACCCGCAGGGTCAGCCATGCCATCGCCGGACCCGCAACCACGCTGCCGGCCACAGCGAACAAGAACGTCGGCGCGACCGCGCCGATGGAAAAGCTGTTGGCGGCCACGGCGCCCACGGCCAGGCGATAGATCAGCAGCGCGGTGGCGTCATTCAGCAGGCTTTCGCCTTGCAAGATCGGTCAGGATGCGATGCGGTGGCCTCAGTTGCCGCAGCACGGCGGTGGCGGCCGCTGCGTCGGGCGGCGCAACGACGGCGCCGAGGGTAATCGCCGCGGCCCACGGCATGGCCGGCATCAGCGCATGCGCCACCCAGGCGACGGCGATGGTGGTCAGGCCCACCGCAAACACGACCAGGCTGGTCAGCGGCGCCCAGTTGTCCTTGAGATCCGCGGCGACGCGTCGTACGCGGCGTCAAGCAGCACGGGCGCGACAAACAGCGCCAGGGCGAGCTCCGGCGGCACGGTGAATGACGGCGCGCCTGGAACAAAGGCGAGAACCGCGCCGCCAAGGGCGAGAAACGCGGGATATGGTGCGCCGACACGGCGCGCGGCCGCCGCCAGCATGACGGCGGCGAGGACCAGACCGACGAGCGCTTCCAACTCCCTCATGTCACGCCCGTCTTGATCGCATCACGAATCCGCCCGACTGCGTACCGGTTCAACGTTTCACCCGTCTCATCGACGCCGCGGAACTGGCCATCGATGACGAGCATCGCGATGCCATGGACGAACGACCAGATGAGCCTCGCGAGGAGCAACGGGTCGTCTCTCCGAACGAGACCGGCCTGCTGCTGCTCGACCAGGGAATCGACGAGCACCTGGAACGCGGACGTGGCCTCCTCCACGAATGCCGTGTCCTTTGCACACGACTCCACGAAGCGCCCGAACATCACCCGGTAATGCGCGGGGTGCGTGACGGCAAAGTTCACATAGGCCATTCCCATGGCCTCGAAGCCTTCGCGCCCGCGTCCGTGCTGATCCCAGGCGTCCGTCAACGCCAGCCGCAGCATTCGAAATCCCTCGCGTCCGACGGCGGCCAGTAGCGCCTGCTTATCCGAAAAATGCGCGATAGAGCGCGGTTCGAGAGACCCCAGCCGCTCCCCAACCGTGCGGAGCGTGAGATGGTCCACGCCATCGGTCTGAATCGTCCGCAACGCCTCCTCGAGCAGTGCCTGCTGGAGGTCCCCGTGATGGTGCTGGTCGGGCCGCTTTTTTCTCGGCCGTTTCGCTGGAGTCCGAGCTTCATTTCCCTCATCGTAGATTTATATGTTGACACTCGTCAACACTTGACGCTAGCCTAATGTTGACAGTGATTACATTGTCCATGAACCGAGGAGCAGGGAGATGTTGAAGACACTCTGGAAAGGCAGTGCGCCGTTGACCGCGACCGGCCTGTTGATGATCGCCGCGCTGTTGGTCGCCCTGGCCGGCCTGACGCTCGATCCGCGGATCATCACCGGCGCACCCGCCTGGCTGAAGCCGGCCAAGTTCGCGGTGTCGATCGCGATCTATACCTTCACCCTGGCCTGGATCTTCACCCTGATCCCTGAGTGGGTGAGGACCCGCCGCACCGTCGGGTGGATGACGGCAGTGGCGATGATCGTGGAGGTCGTCATCATCGACCTCCAGGCATTTCGCGGCACGACGAGCCATTTCAATGTCGGCACGGCCGTCGACGGGGTGCTTTTCGGCATCATGGGGCTCGCGATCGTCGTGCAGACGCTCTCGTCCATCGCGGTTGCCGTGGCCCTCTGGCGGCATCGATTCGAGGACGCCGCGCTCGGCTGGGCACTGCGACTTGGGATGATCATCACGATCGTCCGGAGCCATGACCGGCGGACTCATGACCCGGCCTACGCGTCAGCAATTGGATGCCGCTCGCGCCGGCGAGACGATGACAGTTGCAGGCGCGCACACCGTCGGCGCGCCGGACGGCGGACCGGGCCTGCCCGGCACCGGGTGGAGCACGGCGCATGGCGATCTGCGAGTGCCGCACTTTCTCGGCCTGCACTGGCGCTGCAGGCGCTTCCACTCCTCGCTTTGGTGTTGGCGCGCCGAAGGTTGAGTGACGTGGTGCGCGTGCGGTTCACGCTGATTGCGGCCGTCAGTTACTTCGGGCTCTTCGGCATCCTGGTGTGGCAAGCGCTCAGTGGGCAATCGATGCTTGCGCCCGACACGTTGACCATCACGCTGTTCGGAGTCCTGGTGTTCGCCACGGCCGCCGCCGCGGCAACGGCCGTGCTCCGTCCGCAGCCTGCGCGCACGCCGGCCCTCGCCTGAGGAGATGTTGTGTTGGAAGAACAGCTGTTCTCGGTCGCGAACACGATCGCGCTTCTCTCCTGGTTGTTACTGGCGGTGCTGCCAGGGCGCCGATGGGTCACCGACGTGATGACCGGCAAGGTGAGTCCCGATGGTCTTCGCGGGTCTCTACGTCGTCATCGTGGCGACGATGCTCCGCGGCGCGGAGGGTGGCTTCTCGACGCTGAGCGGAGTCGCGTCGCTCTTCGCGAATCCGTGGCTGCTGCTTGCCGGCTGGGTGCATGCTACCTGGCGTTTGATCTCCTGATCGGGACATGGGAAGCGCGTGACGCGCGCGCGAGCGTGGACTCCCCATCCTGCTCATCCCATGCCTGTTCTTCACCTTCCTGCTGGGTCCCGCCGGCTGGTTGCTCTACATGACGGTACGCACGCTGTCGACCAGGAGCGCCGTTACCGGCTGACTGCTACTATCGTCGTCAATGCAGGATGTGTGCATCCGCAGCAGATGACAGAAGGGGCTTGCTTGCCCGCCGTAGCCTCGGCGAAGGCGGGAACAGGAAAGTGGTCGCGTGGCTGATCGGCGGGCCTCGATGGGGTTTCTCGGTTTCGGCGAGGCAGGCTTTCACCTCGCGCGCGGCCTTCGTTCGGCCGGTGCGGCTCGACTGATCGCGTTCGACATCGAAGGCGTCCCAGGCGCCGCCGGTGGACTACATCCGCGCGCGATGCGGCAGAAAGCGGCACACGCCTCGTCGAGACGCCGCGCGCCCTCGCCGACGGGGCGCATGTGATCCCTGTCCGTCGTCACCGCGGCCTCGGCGCGCGAGGCAGCCGAGAGTCTGGCCGCTGATCTGACGCCGAATCACCTCTACGCCGACCTGAACTCGGTGTCCCCGGCCACGAAAGCGCCGGATAGACGCCGTGATCGCCACTGGCGCGGGCCGCTTCGTCGAGGCGCCATCATGGCGCCGGTGCCGGGGTCAGGAACATCGCGTCCCCATCCTGCTGAACGGATCCGCGGCGGCGGCGCTGGCCGACGTGCTGTCCCCGTGCCCAGATGCGTCTCGAGGTGATGAACGGCACCATCGGCGCTGCCGCGGCGGTCAAGATGTGTCGCAGCATCGTGATCAAGGGCCTGGAAGCGCTGCTGCTGGAGTGCACGCTCGCGGCCGGGAATACGGCGCCGCCGATCGTGTCTACGACTCACTCGCCGAAACCTACCCGGGCATGGACTGGCGCAAGACCGCCCGCTACATGATCGGCCGCGTGCTGGAGCACGGCGAACGGCGCGCGCACGAGATGGAGGAAGTCGCCACGTACGCTTCGCGCGGCTGGCATCGAGCCGCTGATGGCGGAAGCGACCGCGCGGCGCCAGGATTGGGAAGCCACCCTGCGACGCGATGGACGCCTGAAGTGGCCCACGGCCGGAGACGGCCGACGATCTACCAGACGTTGCTGGTCGATCGCCGCGCCGCCACCGCTGACACGCACTGAGGATGTCCCGTCGGCCACCGTACAGGCCAACGCGGGGCGGCTGAATGGCCTCAATGTATGATGCGCACCCGATGACATCGTGGCGCACGTTGCTCGGCGACTACCCCACCACGCATGCGCTGCGGCGCGGGACTCTGGTGTCTTCGACGCTCTCGCTGACGTTCGAGGACGATGCGGGTGCCGAACAAGGCCTTCAAACGCGTCGTTCGCGACCTGGAGTTCGATGTCGCGGAAATCGCCCTCATGACCTACCTGATGGCGCGCTCGCGAGGCGTGCCGCTGCGGCTGTTGCCGGTCGTGATCTTCGGTCGCAACCCGCTGCCATACCTTGTCTGCGCCGCGACGCGCCGCGTGCAGCCCGGCGATCTCGGCGGCTGTCGCATCGGCGTGCGCGCGTACACGACGACGACCGCGATCTGGATTCGGGCGCTGGTGACCGAGCTCTGTGGCGTCGACTTCAGAGCGCGCCGAATGGACCACCATCGAGGAGGGACACGTCGAGGTGTCACCGAACCACCCGCCGTCCGTCGCGATCCGTCCGCGGATCTCGTCGCGATGCTGCGTGAGGGAGCGCTCGATGCCGTGATCGTGGACCCTGTGCCAGGAGAACCCTGGTGTGTGCCTGTCGTCGAGGACGCGGAGGCGATGTATGGTGCCTGGCGGCAGCGAAGCGGCGCCTGCGCGGTGAAACCACGTCGTGGCCGTTCGTGAATCGCTCGCCTGCGACGAGCCCGCGATGCGGGAGTTGTTCAGGCTGTTCCGTGAGAGCCGTGATCTCGGCGGAGAGGCCGCGGAGCCGATGGCGGCGCCGCCCGGCCTGGACGCGAACCGCCGTAACTTCGAAGTCGCCATCGCCGCGGCGCAGGCGCAGCAACCTGCTGGCGCAGCCGTTGACCGTTGACGACATCGTCACCGACGCGATCGCGTCACTGCGGTGATCGTGCCTGTCGCCTTTCCGCGATTCGGTGATGTCGCTCACGTCGGCCACGTCGAGCTGTTCACGCCCCGGCCGGAAGCCAGCCTCGACTTCTTCACCACAGTGGTGGGCCTCCACGAGACTGCGCGCAGCGGCAATTCAGGTCTACTTGCGTGCGTGGGGTGACTACAGAACGCCACACCCTCAAGCTGACCGCGCACTCGACATCAGGAGTCGGTCATCTGGGTCTCCGTGTCCGTGACGGCGAGACACTCGAGCGGCTGGTCGCGGACCTCGCTGCGCGCAACATTGTCGGCGTGGGTCGAGGACATCGGGCACGGGCCCGCGTGCGCGAGTGGCGACGCCCGACGGCCACGCCGTCGAACTGTGCGGAAACGGGCGCTTCAAGGCCACGCCGGAGATTGCGACGGCCTTCGAAACCAGCCGCAGCGGTGTGTGCCTCGCGGCATCGCGCCGCGGCGCCTCGATCACGTCAACCTGCTGGCGCGCGACGTGGCGGCCACGCGCGTGTTCTTCCAGGAGCGTCTCGGGCTACGGCTGACCGAGCAGATCATCCTGGACGACGGCCTCGAGGCGGGGGCGGTGGCTGTCGGCCACGAACAAGTCATGCGACGTGGCCATCACGCGCGACCAGACCGGAGCATCCGGACGTTTTCACCACCTCACGTTCATGATGGACAGCCAGCGGAGGACGTGCTGCGCAGCGGCGGATGTCCTACCGCGATGCCGAGGTGACGATCGAAACGAGGCCGCACAAACACAGCATCGGCCAGACGTTCTTCCTGCTGCTTCGAGCCCGGCGGCAACCGTTTCCGAAATCGGGGCGGGCGGATGCCTGATTTTCGATCCGGACTGGCAGCCGATCGTCTGGACCCAGGCCGAGCGCGCCAAAGGGACAGGCGTGGGGCCTGCAGACGGTCAGCTCATTTCATACGCGCGGCACGCCTCGGTCGAATCATCCGAATAAGCGACGGGCGTGGTCTGACCACGATTCGGGTGAGCGTCAACGACGGATGGCGCCGATCTCGAGGCGATTAGAAGCTTTCACACGACCGCAACCTTGACGTTGTGGATCGGGGCAGCGAATCGAACAGGCAGTCCCACTTCTCACCGCCCTCCCTCCGATCCAGAGCTGACCGGTCGTCGTGTCCGAAGTAGAGCGCCGGTGTCTTGAGCCGGTCGATGTCCATCGCGTCGCGCAGGATGGTGAAGTAGCTCTGCTTCTTCGGCAGCCCGCGCGCGAGCCGGCTCCACGAGTCGCCGCCATTCTCGCTGCGCCACACCGCGGGCGCGCCGCCGGGACAGGAGCGCGTCGCCGGCTCGAGGGGCATGACGTACACCGTGTCGGCGTCGTGCGGGATGGACGACGATGGGAAATCCGAAGTCCGACGGCAATCCCTTGGCGATCGATCGCCACGAGCGGCCGTAGTCGTCGCTGCGCAGCACGCCGATGTCCGGCCGCGGCCCTCCGGGCCCGGTCCACTCCGCCCATCCGCCGTGGTTCTGCATGTAGAGCCGGCCCGGCGCGTCGTCGTGCCGCGCGATCTTGTGCACGCACTGGCCGAACTCGGGATACGGATCGGGCGCGAACCCGGCGCCGACGCCTTGATTGGACGCCGTGAACGTTTCGCCGCCGTCCTCGCTCAGGTAGTGGCCGCCGGTCGAGATGCCGAGGTGCACGCGATTCCCGTCGCGAATGATCGTGTGCATGCAGAGCCCGCCGTTGCCGGGTTGCCACTTGCGCGCGTGCTCGTGGTTGCTGATGCCGGGCACCATCTCCCACGAATCGCCGCCGTCATGGCTCCTGAACAGGGACGCCGGCTCTACGCCGCACCACAGCTCCTTCTTGCCGTCGCCGGGCTCGAGCGACCAGATGTTGGCGAGCGCGCGTCCGTCATCCTTGGGGAATGCCGGCGCCGACTTCGTCTCCTTGAAGCTCTTCCCCATGTCCGTCGAACGCAGCACCTTCATGCCGAAGAACGGATTGCAGCTCGAGGCATACAGGCGCGGTGTGCCGCGCGTGTCGATCAGCGTCGAGTACATGGGGACGCCGGGACCGAAGGGCCCGCGCAGCGTGAAGCGTGCGCCTCGGCTTCGCGGCATCGGCGACGAACACGCCCTTCTTGGTGCCGATGGTGAGAATGACTCGATCCGCCACCTTCAACCTCCTGAGACCGCCGGCAGGATCGTGACCACGTCCCCGGCGTCAGCGTCGTGTCGACCCCGTCGAGGTCGCGCACATTGTCCGAGTTCACGAACACGTTCAGGTGCCGGCGCACCGTTACCCGTTTCGTCACAGACATTGCGATACAACGCGGACTGGGTCCGCTCGAGCTCCTCGAGAGGCGCGCCGCGCAGGAGTTGCGCGCCGCGATCCGAGATCTGCGTCGCGCCTCCACGATGCGCGCGCAGCGGGCCCGGAAGATGAGATCGATCGATCGGCGGCGCCGGGCCATCGAGAAACGAAGCTTTATCGCGACCGCGGGATCACGCGTCGAAATCGTAGAGAGCGCGCGGGGTTGTTCGACCGGGAGCTTTGCCCATGAGCGCTTTCGTCCGGCGCGATCAGCGGCAAGAAGATCCACCAAATCACCGTCGTTCGGCATGAAGCGTCCGACGTTGGGGTGAGGCCAGTCCGTGCCCCACAGCACACGGTCTGGCGCCGCGTTGACGATCGCCCGGGCGAACGGAACGGCATCGAGAAAGGGCGGGCCGGCGGTCGAGACGCGCTCGGCGCCGCACACTTTCACCCAGCACGTGTCCAGCTTCATCAAATCGAGCAGCGCGCGGAACGGCCGCTGCTCCAGGCCTCCGTCCGCCTTGACGCGGCCCATGTGATCGATGACGAAAGGCAAAGGAAACGGCGCGGAGAAGCGTGGACAACCTCAGGAATGTCCGCCGGCGTCCAGGTGCACGACCAGATGCCATCCGAGCGGCCGGATGCGTTGAATGACATGGTGGAACACGCGCATGTCCGGCCTGCCGCCGAGGTGCTCGACGAAGTTGAAGCGGACGCCCCTGATTCCACCGTCGTGCAGAGCGGCGTAGTCCGTCTCGGTGAACGACGCATCGACGATCGCGACGCCGCGGTAACGTCCGCCGCTCGTCTTGATGGCGTCGAGCATGGCGCGATTGTCGGTGCCGTGGCAGCTCGCCTGAACGATGACGGCCCGTTCGATGCCCAGGACCGACTGCAGCGCCGAGAGCGATTGTTTCGGCGCATCCGGCGGCGTGTAGGTCCGATCCGGCGCGTACGGAAACATCGCGCCGGGGCCGAAGACATGGCAATGGGCGTCACAGGCGCGCGGCTGGCATTCCGAATCGCGGTGTTCTCGTCTTCGGATCGGGCGCGTCGCACGTCGTCACAGTGTTCTCAGTTGATGAACGGAATGCGGCAGTGAGGAGCGCGGAGCATTGTAGAATCGTCGCCGCGAATGCCGTCAAACCCGAAGTGCGCTCGAAGCGCAGGACGATGCGCCGGGTGACGCTGCGCATCGTGCCGTTCTTGATGGTCTGCTATTTCATTTCCTTCCTCGACCAGGGTCAACCTCGGATTCGCCGCGCTCGAGATGGTCGAGGACCTGCACTTCTCGGCGACGGTATTCGGGTTCGGGGCCGGCATTTTCTTCGTGTCGTGCTTCCTGTTCGAGGTGCCGAGCAACCTGCTCCTCGAGAAGTTCGGCGCCCGCCGGTGGATCGCGCGAATCATGATCACGTGGGGCGTGCTCGCCGGTGCAATGGCGTTGGTCACGGGCCCACGCTCGCTCTATCTCGTGCGGTTTCTGCTCGGGGCCGCCGAAGCAGGATTCTTTCCCGGCGTGATTCTCTATCTCACCTACTGGTTTCCGGCGGAGTACCGTGCCCGGATCGTCGGCCTGTTCACGGTGGCGATTCCGGTGTCCAGCTTTCTCGGATCGCCGATCTCGGCAGCGCTGCTCGGAACCGACGGATGGCTCGGGCTGCGTGGCTGGCAGTGGATGTTCATCCTCGAAGCTGCGCCGGCCGTCCTGTTCGGCCTGGCGTGCCTGGCCGTCCTCAGCGACCGGCCGGCCGACGCGCACTGGCTTGACAGCCGACGAGCGCGACTGGCTGCTGAGAAGACTCCAGGCCGAAGCCGGCCAACAGCGCCCGGTCGGACAGTTGAGCCTGCGGCAGGTGTTGTGGAACAAGCACGTGCTGGTGCTTAGCGTCGTCCTGGCGGGAAGCACTGCGGTGAGCAGCGGGCTTCAGCTCTGGCAGCCGCAGATCATCAAGTCGTACGGCCTGACGAACATGCAGACCGGGCTTGCTCAACGCCATTCCGTTCGCGCTCGCGTCCGTCATCATGATCTGGTGGGGACGCCGATCGGACCGAACCGGCGAGCGGATCTGGCACGCGTCGGTCCCTTTGATGCTGACGGCCGTCAGCCTCGCGTCGGCGCTGCTGTTCGACCTCGCTCTTCTCCATCATCGTCATCCTGTGCCTGGCGGTGATCGGCATTTACGCCGGCAAAGGGCCGGTGTGGGCGGTGTCGACGGAATGGCTGTCGGCAGGCAACGGCGGCCGCCGGCCTGGCGCAGATCAACGCGATCAGCAATCTCGCCGGCTTCGGCACGACCTACGTGATGCGGCTTCATCAAGGACGCGACGGGAAGCTTCTCGCTGGCGCTGGTGCCCGCTGGTCGTGCTTGCGGCGGCGGCCGCCGTGGCGATCCTGTTGATCGGCCGATCGGAGAGGCCTCCACCGCTACCACCCTGACGGGCGAGGCGGTCCCAACGGTCGCGAGATAGATCCGCACGGTCGAGGCGGCGGACCGGCCCTCCCCCGCCTGCGAAACGTTCACCAGATCCCGCCAATTTTCCCTCCGACTCCACGTTGATACAGGTGACGGCTGTTTACGGCTGTGTGTCTGTTCGACCGGCCGTTGTCGTTTCACGAGATGGCGGTGAGCACGCAGCCCCGCTAGCGCGAGAGGGACGGGAGCAAGCCATGAAGAGACTGTTGTTGATCGGCGGACTTCTGGCACTGGCCGCGATGCCGGCGGGTGCAGGGGACCAGTTGAAGATGGCGGTATCACCCGCTCACTCGTTTGCCCCTGCCGTGCTGAGGGTCCGGGTCGGCATCGAGCCGAGCGCCGCGAACCGGTCACTCGAGGTGATCGCCGACGGAGATCAGTTCTATCGAAGCAGCGAGATTCAGTTGGAAGGCGACCATTCGCCGGCAACGTTCAATCTCGAATTGCGGGATCTCCCGGAAGGCGCCTATCGAGTCGTCGGCATCCTGGAAGGACGGCGCGGGACGCGAACGATCGCTCGTCTATCAGGACGTCAAGGTCCTCGGTTTCGGGATCGGCGGCTGACGATCGTCCTCAGTCCGTCAAGGGAAACAACCGCCCGACCTTGGGCAGCGCCTCGTTGAAGAAAAGACGCTCAGCACGAAAAACCCCCGCTGATGGGCGCCGTCGATCATCGTCTGGACGAGACGATGCACGGCCTGCCGCGCCGTCGCCAGTTGATCGTCGTTGGTCTGCCAGTGGAATCCGTGCCTGCAACAGTGTCAGCAGCGCGTCTCTCACGGGGTCGAGCGCGAAATCGCGGGCCTTCGCGGCGGCAGCGGCCAGTGTCCCCACAGCGCGTCGACCCGTGCGCGCGCGCCGCGGCGGCGCTTCCAGTCCTTTCGCGCCGATCTCCGTCGCGACCTGTTCGTCCGCCTCCGTCTCCTCCGCACAGGTGCTGGGCGGATTGATATATCCGTCCCCTGGCGACACGGTGTAGTGACGCCGATCGATGGCGCTGATGAGGCGAACCTTCAGCGGCAACTTGTGATCCTGCATGGCCGCGGCGGCCGGTTCGGCTTCAGGCTGGAGATGTCCTCGTCGGCGATCGGCAGGCCGGCTCCACTTCGCCTTCTTCATCATCCACTTCAGCGCGATGTCGTTCAGCCCGCTGTTCCCGTTTCCACCGCCCACGTCCGAATGCACGCCGCGAAACCACACTTCAACGGCGCCTGGCAGTCGTGTGGGCGGGAACGACAGGCGGCGCTCGTCCAGCGCCATTGCGTGAAAGCAATGCTGCAGATTGCTCCTGGGCAGCGACAGATGATGGCCGATGTTGAGCAAATCGTCCCCGAGATTAGCCAGTCCGAACGCCGCCACGACATCCCACACGCCGAGAAACCGGATCCGCGGGCTCGGCTCGACCACCGAGTCGCTGCCGGGCCGGCGGATCCCGCGCTTCATCACGCAGTGACGAAATCGAGCGTGTGCGGCACTGCGGCTGAATCCGACGATGTCGATGATCGTGTCGCCCGCCGCCCAGTTCTGACATGGCTGATCGTAGGCCTCAGTCGATGCGCTTCAGCTCGCCCAAGTCCGAACACGCCGCCCAATGCCCTGCCGACCACACCCAATCGTCGTGCCCACGCCGGCCAGGTAGAAGTCATTCGTGCCGGAGTGCTTGTGATAGGCCTGGAAGAATCGGACGACGTTGGTGTTCCTCGAATCCGGGTCGTCACCTTCCTTCGCAGCGTTCCATGTCCCGTCGAACGCGCACGCGCCATGTCCGTGCTCCTTCAGCATGTCCGGCGAGTGGTGGGCCGGCGATTGGCCTGCGGACCCCGCAGACGCGAGATTGTTGAGGGCGGCCGCATCGTAACATGCGTCAGTTGCGCCTCTATACTTCCCGCCACCGTGGCGCACGAAGGAGATGGTGGAGTTGTGAGTCGGTGTTTATCGAGCGGCGCCAGCCTTACGCACGCTCGCCGGCACCGGCATGACCACGTAGAGATTCCCGGTTTCCGTCTCCGCGATTCGAAGATCGAGGGTCGTCGCGCCGTTGCGCCTCGACGATGTGCCCCGGGAAAAAGGCTTTGATCTTGTTGAGCGGCTCGCTGTGGTCCTCGCACTCGGTGTAGAGGAACTCGGTCACGACGTCGCCCTGGCGCACCTCGATCCGCTCGGCGCAGTTTTCGCGCAGGGCCCGGTTGCCGCTGCCGGCGAGCAGCGTCGCCGTGGCCGTCGCGCCGGGGACACCGGGGATCAGCATGCATCAGCACGGTCTTGCCGCCGACACGTCGTCACTTTCGTGTTCGCCCCCCGCCGCGACGGCGGCCCTGGGCGCCCTGGACCGCCCCACAGGCGGATGAGCCGCTCGTCGCGAGCCGCAGGTTTGCGCGTCGCCGTCCCTTTCCCTGGAACGAGCTCGGCGCCGGCGATGTCTTCGTCCCAGGCGAAGTCGCCGCTGACGACTTCGACGGCCTTGACCGTCTGGCCGTCAGCCCGCGTGCACGTGTACTGCACGCGCATGCCCGACACCTGATA
>ERZ1370068.9379-contig-8162_pt1 | contig 24251 bp, 24 predicted proteins | sample MGYA00561227_ERZ1370068 | MGnify/ENA primary metagenome ERZ1370068 (study PRJEB38410, sample SAMEA6850437) | metagenome | study: Metagenomic assessment of the ecological functions of the soil: analysis of the soil microbiota associated with the...
CAGGTAGCCGCCGTTCAGGGCAGCTATTGCTGTATCATTTGACACCACCAGCGGTTGTGAAGTGGAAAATGGCGCATGCAAGGGCTCGTAGTCCCTCCATGATTGATCGTATTTGATGCTCTGATGCAGAACGGCTGGAGTTGCCATACGCGACCTCAGGATCATGAAGACACCAGAGAAAATCGCGACCGGGGCAATCGCGACGATGTGTTCCCGAAGGGTGTGAAGTCACGAAGCGCGCCGCCTTCCGCGAGATGAACAGCATATCCTGCCCGGGCTGCGTCTCCCCTTGATAAAGGGATCATCGATGCCGCACATCCACGCGCAGCGCGGGATCAGAAGACTGGCGGGGCAGTGCCTTTGTTGGCATAGATGACGACAGCATTATGGGTGGCGACGTAACGACGCGTCCGTTCGCCACCAGAGGCGGCTGAAACTGCGACGCCGGGCACGACCGCATCAGCCACGTCATCCCGCTGTTCCACAACTCGGCGATCGAACTGCCGGCGGGACGCGCGGAACGCGCGAAGGATGCTCGGCTTTACCCCGGAATCTCGTTGGCGGCGGGATCGCGCCGCCACAGCGGCTTGCGCGGCGAAACCGACCAGACGATCCTGTCCGTCCACGGCCGGCATCGGACCGGCGCGGCTTACCGCGCGGGAAACCGCCTGGCATGCCGCCCGGCGCGGCGGTGTCGCCTGACGCCGCGGTGCGCGCGCTTCAGACTGGGCGATTCAGCGCGTCGTCGGCCCATACGTGGTTCGCGCTGTGCGAGAGGCGCGCAGCGATGGAGTTCTCACCGCATGGCCCAGCACCAGCCGCTGCCGATCCGTTCTCGTAATCAGACCGGACCGCCGTGGGATGAGGCGCGCAGTGCGTGCCGCACGTCGGCGGGGTGGGGGATGCGAAGGTGCGATCGCCGCCCTGTGTGCGCCGGTCGTGCCGCCGTCAGGTCGCCGTCGCCTGATTGGTATTCGCGAGATGGTCGAACGCGGCGCGACGGGGTGAACGTTCCGACGAAATCGGGCTGCAGCAGGCTCGTGTGCGTCAGTCGCTTGCCCGTACTGGCGCGGTCGACGTTGCAGAAGATGCCCTCCCCGCCGCCCGGCCAGGAACGCTCGCGCGCTGTTGGGGATCAAGCAGGACGCGCCGCCGCGCCCAGATCCTGATCCCGATGATCGGTGTCGTCGGGAGCGCATCCGTGAACGGCGTGAACCAGCTCGACGACGTTGCGGCGTGGTGGCTTCTCGCGGTCGAATCGCGCAGCCGGACGATCGCCTCTCGCCGAGGTCGTCAGCGCCCGAAGCTCGTCGTCGCTTGTGCGGCCCGGTGTCACCGGTCGCGCAGAAGTAGATGTCGCGGCCGGGATCGCTCTCGTCGTATGGCGACGTCCTGGGGACGCCATCCAGATGCCGCCGCCACTGCCCGCCGGTGTGCTGCACCACAACCGCGGGCGTGACCGTTCCGTCCGCTTCGGCGCAGAGGCGCGCGATGTGTAGGCGATGATCCATCCGTTCGCGCCGTTACGGCATCCTCGCCGCCCGACGCGCCAAAGACGGCGATGTCGCTTCGCGCCTCTGCGCTGGCGGCGTCTGGCTGAACCGCAGTGCGCACGGCTCAGAACAGCGATCTGCTCGCCGCCGGCCGCGCTTGCCGGCATTCCGCCGGACCTGAGAAACGCGTCGATCGCACTGCGACGCCGTTTCACTCTTGCCGCCGTCACGCGAGCGACCGGGTGGCGCGAACGAAGCCGCCCGGTACCCGCGGGACCTTCGCCAGGCCAGCCGGACGACATAGAGGGGTATTGGTAGTCCGGGATCGATGACCGGCGTACGCAGTTGATGCCACTCCTCGCTGAATCGCAGCTCCGATGTGCCCGTGCCCGCCGGGCCCGGCGATTTCGCCCATGCCACCTGCGCATTCAAATGCCGCGCCGAATCGCGCGTAGAGCAGGAGTTGCTGGTCGTCGCCACGATGGCGTCAGGTCGCGAGCCCGCGCTCGTCGGTCGGCACGCCGGTCGCGCTGCAGCGGGTATCGTCGCCTCGATCTCGGTCGTCGGCGCCGCAGTCTCCTGGCCCGCTTGGCGGAACATGTTCAGCGGACGAATTCTGCCGGCTTTCTTTGATCTGTTTCCTTCGGATCGATTCCACGGCCGGTTCTTGCTTCGTCGCAGCTTTCGCGAGTCCGGATCAGCACGTTGACCTTCTGGTGCCGGGGCCAGTCGATCCGAGCGTGGCGACCAGGATGGCGCTCACCAGCAGCCGATTCGCAAAGAAGCGTCCGTTTCGTGGCTTGCCGTCTTGCATACGTTCTATTGTCCACGCGACGCCGGTCTCGCGATGTAAACAGTTGTCGTCGGCTATGAATCAGCGCCAGCGCTGACATGAAAGAGCTCCGAGGTCCTCGTTGGCCTGATCCTCGCCGCCACGCTCGCTGGCCGCGGTAGCCCGGCGCGTCGGCGCACCCTATCCGGTGTTTCTGGCGCTCGGCGGCGCGATCCTCGCGTTTGTTCCAGGCGCGCCTTCGTTCACCGTGCTGCCCGAGCTCGCGCTGGCGCTCTTTGTCGCACCCGTCCTGCTCGACGCGGCCTACGACGCGTCGCCGCGAGATCTCAGGGACAACTGGGCGCCGGTCACCGGCCTGGTCGTCTTTGCCGTGGGCCTCACGACCATCGCCGTCGCCGTGGTGGCGCGCACGCTGATGCCCGGCATGCCATGGGCGCCGGCGATTGCGCTCGGCGCCGTCGTCGCGCCACCCGACGCCGCGGCCGCCACCGCCGTGCTGCGCCAGTTGAGACCGCCGCATCGCATCCTGACCATCCTCGAAGGCGAGAGCCTGCTGAATGACGCCAGCGCGCTGCTGATCTATCGCCTCGCCGTCGGAGCCGTCGCTGCCAACGGCTTTTCCATCGGAGCGGTCGCGCCAACCTTCCTGTTCGCTGTGGCCGGCAGCGTGGTTGTCGGTCCGGCGCTCGGATGGCTCGCCCTGCGGTTGACCGACCGTGTGCAGGACGTGCCGACGGCCATCATTCTTCAGTTCGTCAGCACGTTCGGCGTCTGGATACTGGCCGACCGGATTGGTCTTTCAGGCGTGCTCACCATGGTGTGCTACGCCATGACCGTGGCGCGGACGGCGCCCGAGCGCATCCCCGCGCGGATCCGCATCCCGTCCTACGCCGTGTGGGAGACGGTGGTCTTCATGCTGAACGTGCTGGCCTTCGTCTTCATCGGCCTGCAAATCCGCCCGATTCTGGAGAGCCTCGAGCCGGCGGCCCGCGGGCGATACTTTGCCGTCGCCGGCGCGGTCCTCTTGACGGTGATCGTCGTCCGGATCGCCTGGCACATGTCCTTCAATGCCGTCATCAGATGGCGAGATCGCCGGTTCGGTTTTCATCCGCCGCGCCCGATGCTGCGTCCGACGGTTGGCAGCGGTCTGGTCATCTCGTGGGCCGGCATGCGCGGCATCGTCACGCTTGCGGCGGCGCTGGCGTTGCCCGCGGCGTTTCCGTTTCGCGACTTGATCGTGCTGACCGCGTTCTCTGTCGTGCTCGGCACGCTCGCGCTCCAGGGACTGACGCTCGGGCCGCTCTTGCGCGCGCTCGACCTGCGGGACGACGACCCGGTCGGACACGAAGTCGGCGCCGCGCGTGAACGCGCCTTGCGTGCCGGGCTGGCGAGGTTCGAGCACGACCGATCGCCGGTCGCAGAGGCGGTCCGGCAGGAATTCATCGCGCATCTGGGATCGGCGGATGCCGATCCTGAAGAAGGCGAAGCCAGACGATTCGCCCACAGCGACATTCACCGCCGAGCCCTTCAGGCGGCGCGCCAGGCCGTTCTCGCCATGCGTGCGCAGCGACGAGATCGGCGACGATGCGTTTCATCAGATGGAAGAGGAACTGGACTGGATCGAAACGTCCGACGGTGTGGAAGATGGGGCCGGGGCGCTGAAAGGCGAGAACCTGCTTCGACACACAACCGGGGAGACTAGCGGCACCGCACGCGCCGACGGCTCATCACCAAAGGTCTCAAAGAAGCTCTCGTGCCCCTGCGCCTTGGTGAGGCCGGTCGGTGACGTGCAGTGAATGCACGGCAGCTAACTGACAAATCCGCTGGGTTCGGCGGCGACCGTTTTCTGGCGGCGTGACGCCGGCCGCGATCATCACTTCGCGCACCGCGGCCTCGGTTTCGGGCGACGGCTTGAAATTGCCGAACCGGTAGCCGACCGCGATCGCCAGCGGCGTCCAGCCGAACTTGTCGTTGCTGATTCCAGACGTCGATCTTCGCGCCCTTGGCGGCGAGGAACTTCACGACCTTCGGCAGGTTCTTGTAGGCGGCGGCGTGCATCGCGGTTTCGCCGTTGTTGTCGACCGCGTTGATGTCGGCGCCGAGATCGAGCAGCGACCTGCACGGCCTCCAGCACTTCGCTCTCGGTGCCGGCATCCTCGCCGGGCGAGCGCGTCGCCAGGCCGGCCGCGGCCATCAGCGGCGTGCTGTTGTCGGCGTTCGGCAGCAGCGGATCGGCGCCCAGCGCCGCCAGCGTCTTCATCAGCTCGGCGTCGGCCGGTCAGCGCCGCCGAGCATGAACGGCGTCGCGCCGATCTCGTTCAGACGCGTGTTGTTCAGGTTCGCTTTCTTCGTCATCCGCGCGTTGAGGTTCGCGCCGCGGGCCGACGAGCTTCTTCACGAGCTCGATGCTGCGTCATGCGTGCCCGATCCGTCCGGCGGCGGATCGTTGTCGCCGACGCCCGGCTTGCGGACCGCGGTGATCGCGTGGAGCGACCGTGTAGCCGGGCAGATCGGCGTTCGGATTGGCGCCGGCGTCCAGCAGCACGCGACGCCAGCTCGAAGTGCGCGTTCGTGACCGCGAGCAGCAGCGGCGTGGCGCCCGCCGGCGGCAGCCGTCCGCCGTAGCCGCGCCGCGCGGTCCGTCGACCGGCATCGTCTCGTTCACGTCGGCGCCGGCCTTGCAGCAGCGACGCGGACGACGTCGATGCGTCCCGCGCGCACGGCGAACAGCAGCGGCGTGAAGCCGGACGGCAGGCGCGACGCGGACATCGGCGCCCGCGTCGATGAGCGCCTGCACGACGGCGGCGTGACCTTCCGCCGCGGCCCACATCAGCGCGGTCTGCCCGCGCCGGTCGTCCTTGCTGTCGACGCGCGCGCCGCGAGCGAGCAGCGCTCTCACGGCGGCGAGCGTGCCGGTCCGCGCGGCCGTCATCAGCGGCGTCTCGCCGCCGGGAAGCGCGGCGTTCGGATCCGCGCCGGCCTTCAGGAGCAGCTCGACCATCGCGCCGTTGCCGTTCGTGCAGGCCAGCGACAGCGGCGTCACGCCGTAGCGGTTCGCCGCCTTGACGCTGGCGCCGGCGCGCACCAGCAGCGTCCGCGATCTCCTGATCGTCGTGGTAGCGCCGCCCAGTGCAGCGCCGTCATCCCGTCGGCCTGCGGCGCGTTCACGTCGACGTGCTGCTTGCAGGCAGCGCGCGGACTCCTGACCGATCCATCTGCTCCGCCGCGTCCGCGAGCGGCGCGCGCGCGCGGCGCCGCAGCTGACGGCAGCGCAGCGGCCGACCGCGCGAGCAGCAGCAGCGAGCCGCAGCACGCCGCGAAGCGCGGACGCCAGCGAGTGCGTGCTCCTCATAGCGCCAGCAGCTCGTCGACCTTGCCCTTGCTGTCGGCGAAGGCGTCCATGCGGACGCCCGCGCGCTCGAGCAGCGTCAGGTGAAGATTGGCCAGCGGCGTCGGCTCCGCATACCTGATGTGACGGCCGCCCTTGAGCCTGCCCGCGCGCGCCGCCGGCGACGAGGATCGGCAGGTTCACGTGGTCGTGCACGTTGGGATTGCCCATGCCGCTGCCGTAGAGATACGAGCGAGTGATCGAGCAGCGTGCCGTCGCCTTCCGGCGTGGCCTTCAGCTTCTCGAGGAAGTAGGCGAACAGCGACACGTGGAACGCGTTGATCTTCGCCATCCGCGCGATCTTGTCCGGATCGTTGCCGTGGTGCGTGAGCGGGTGATGCGGATCGGGCACGCCGATCTCGGGGTAGGTGCGGTTGCTCGTCTCGCGCGCGAGCTGGAACGTGATGACGCGCGTGACGTCGCCCTGCATCGCCAGCACCTGCAGATCGAACATCAGCCGCGCGTGATCGGCGTAGGCGGCCGGCACGCCGACCGGCCGATCGAGATCCGGCAGCGGCGTCGTCGGCCGTCTCGGCCTCGGCCTTCTGGATGCGGCGCTCCACCTCGCGGACGGTCTCGAGATACTGGCCGACCCTGCGCGCGATCCTCCGGCCCGAGCGTCGTCTGCAGGCGCGTGATGTCGTCGCTGCACCCAGTCGAGCAGGCTGGCCCGCCTGCCGCAGCGCCGCGCGGCGGTCGGCCGCGCTGCCGCCCTCGCCGAACAGCCGCTCGAAGACGATGCGCGGATGCGCCTCGGCCGGCAGCGGCGTCGTCGGCGACGACCACGAGAGGTTGTTCTGATAGACGCACGCGTAGCCGTTGTCGCACTGGCCCACCATCTGGAGCAGGTCCATCGACAGCTCGAGCGACGGCAGCAGCGTCTGCTGGCCGATCTGCTGCGCCGCGATCTGATCGACCGTCGTGCCGAGGTAGTAGTCCGTGCTCTCGGTCCACTTCGCCTTCGCCGCGCTCAGGAACGCGGCGTTGGACGTCGCGTGCGTGCCGGGATAGGCGTTCTTCAACTCGAGGTTGCGTGATGACCGTGAGCTGATCGACGACCGGCGCGAGCGACTGGAGCGTCGGCGACAGCTCGACCAGCGTGCCCTCGCCCGGCGGCGTCCAGCGCGGCAGGTCGCATCCCATCGGCATGTAGACGAAGCCCGAGACGCCGCACCGGCTCGGCCGCGCGTCCTGGCGAGGGCCGTCATCGACGGCACCATCGCGTCGAGCAGCGGCAGCGCCACGCGTCGCGCCCATGCCCCGCAGGAACGTCCGGCGCGGCAAGCGCCTTCTTGGTGATGATCATCGTGACGTCCTCATCTGAAACGGCTGGCTCTTCACGACTCCCGAGGATGATCGACGAGATGCGGAAATTCTGCCGTCCGCGCGTCGCGCACGATCGCCCGGATCGCCGGCGCATCGTAGTACTCGACGCCGCGTCCCGAGCGCGTAGGTCAGCAGCTTCTCGGCGAAGGTGCCGACGAACAGCTCCGGCCGCGCGCAGCAGCGCCGCTTCGAGCCCGTCGACGTCGGCGAACGTGCTGCCGTCGGGCAGGCCGCCGGACGCGTCGATCGGCGCGCCGTCTTCGGCGGTCCGCCGGCGGCCGACCGCGTCGAACTTCTCGAGCGACAGGCCCGAGCGGATCCATCAGGTTGTGACACGCGGCGCAGATCGCGTTGCTGCCGGTGCTCGGCGAGCCGCTTGCGGACCGACAGGCTGCCGTCGACGGTGTTGTCCTTGAGCGCCGGCACGTCCGGCAGCGGCGGCGGCGGCGGCACGCCCAGCAGGTTGTCGAGGACCCACTTGCCGCGCAGCGACCGGCGAGGTCCGCGTCGCGTACGAGGTGACGGTCAGGATGCTGCCCTGGCCGCAGCAGTCCGCCGCGCCAGCTGTCCTCGTCGAGCGTGATGCGCCGGAAGCGGCTGCCGTAGACGTGCGGGATGCCGTAGTGCTTGGCCAGCCGCTCGTTGACGAACGTGTAGTTCGCGCGCAGCAGATCGAGCACGCTGCGATCCTCGCGCAGGATGCTGTCGAAGAAGCAGCTCGGTCTCCTGCCGGAAGGCCTGCCGGAGGTTGTCGTCGAAGTCCGGGAACAGACGCATGTCCGGCGTGATCGAGTCGAGATTGCGCAGGTGCAGCCACTGCGAGGCGAAGTTGTTCACCAGCGCGCGCGAACGCGCGTCGGCCAGCATCCGCCGCACCTGCTGCTCGAGCACGGCCGGCTCGTGCAGCTTGCCGGCGATCGCCGCGTCGAGCAGCTCGTCGTCCGGAATGCTGCTCCACAGGAAGAACGAGAGCCGCGACGCCAGCTCGAGATCGCTGACGCGATACGGCGTGTCCGGCGCGATGCCCGGCGGGATCCTGTTCGACGCGGAACAGGAACTGCGGGCTCACCAGCACGCGCCGACAGCGCCATCTCGATGCCCGCGTCGAAGCCGTCCGTCCGCGCGCGCCTGTCCGATAGAGCGCGAGCGGGCCTTGCAGGTCGGCGTCGCGTCACCGGGCGCCGGTAGGCGCGCCGCATCAGCGTCGCCAGGATCCGCTTGCGCGGCGCGTCTTCCGTCGTGCGCCGCCTGAGCTTCGCCGGCCGCGACACGAAGATCCGGCGGCGGCTGGGCGTGTCGCCGGGCCCTGTCGCGCGCATACGGACCGACGATCGAGATCGAGTAGATGGCCGGCTGGATCCGCGGATGCCGGTAGGAATTGAAGTGCGCCTGGTAGGGCTGGCGCGGCGTCTCCGAGCAGCACCGACGGCTTCTTCAGGAAACGCCACGCCGAGCGACGTGCGGACCGGCGCTGCACCGGCACGCGGATCTTCAGGTGCTGATCGACGTTCTCGTGCGACGGCTGCTCGTCTCGGCGAGCCCGGCTCGCGCTGCGGCGGCTTCACCGTGAACAGCTGCACGCGCGTCGCGATCCAGCAGCAGCTCGAGATCGTGCGGCTTCGCTCAGGCCCTCGACGTGCTCGTCGCGGTCCCGCATCAGGCGGATCTGGATCTCGTACTCGCCGTCCATGCGGAAACGTGTAGTGGACGACCGCGCCGCCGCGCGTGCCGATCGGCAGGCCCGTCGAGGTGCTCTTCCTGCGTGAGGTCCGGCGGAATCCTGATCGTCTCGCCGCCCGGCGAGCGGCTCGGCCGTCCGACCGCGACGCGGCTGATCTTCTCCGCCGCCGAGACGTAGCGGTCCAGCAGCGTCGGCGAGAGATCGCCGACCGTCACGTTGTCGAAGCCGTAGCTGGACTCGTCGGCCGGCAGCAGCGACGCGACGTCGATCGTCGAGCGCGAGCAGATCGCGGATGGCGTTCTGGTACTCGGTGCGCGTGAGCCGCCGGATGCGTCGCCGTCCGGCCGGGATTCGGATGCGCCGCGGCCGCGCGATCGAGCGACGTCTCCAGCGACGCGATCACCGCGTCGTAGGTCGGCCTCGTCCGGCCGCGCGCTTGCCGACCGGCGGCATCTGCCGCGCGCGAAGCTTGCGCACGACTTTCTCCCAGACCTCGGGATGGCGCGAGACATCCTGCGCCGCCATCGTGTCGAGCGCGAGATCGGCTTTCTTCTTGTCCTCGTCGTGGCACGAGACGCAATAATCGTCGACGAGATCGCGGGCGCGGCGCCGGCTACCGGCGGGCGTGGGTGGGACTGCCGCGCCTCCAGCGTAGAGACAAAGCCAACGGTCGCGAGAACCCCAGCCATACCGGCAGAGATCGGCGACTCGTGGGGCCCAGGGGCATATCGCGCGGATCATACGTCAGTCTGATTTCGGCGGCGCGGGAAACACCGGTGAGCCGGTGGTGGTCGTCGCCCAGTCTCGCAGAGTTGAATCACGTCGTCAATGTCAGAGGCGGGAATCCACCTTTCGCAAGGTGCTGCCTGAGCTCAAATTCCGACATGCCGACCCAGGACCCGAAGCCGCGCTGAGCCTCATCGGCTGGGCCGGACACCTCGACAAGCGAGAACTTCGCCCTGGGGACTAATCAGGTTGAGGATCCCGAAACCATGGGCCTCGCGCCAGGAGGCCAACGACGTCTTCAATATTCCAGGCATGATCTGCTACCCCCGCTCCCATTCTGACCTCAATCCCCCATGCGATTGCGGGCTTTGCTTGGCGCGCGTCAAGGGGAGGTGGCCGGTTTCGATGGTGCGACCGGCGGCGGCGCATCACTCACCGGAGCAGGTGGCGCTGGCTTCGCGGGTGACCGGTCGGCTTCGCCCTTCGGGCTTCGGCGAGATCAGGCGCACCCGTGGGAACCGGACGGTTCTCATCCACTCACGGACGGCAACGAAGAGCAACGCGCCGCCGGCCGCCGATCTCGGCCATGTGCAGCGCGAGCAGCATCAGCGTGAGCGGGATCACGAGATCGCGCACCTGACGGTTGCGCAGGCGGCTGCGCGTCGAACACGTCGTCCCACGTCGTCCGCTCGATGCCGCCGGTGACGCGCGCCGATCTCGCTCAGCGTCTTCCGGCCCTCCTTGGGATCGGCCGCGGCTCGAACTCCGGCGAGTAGGCGGAGGCTCAGCGGCGCGAGCGGCAGCACGGTGCCGGTGCCCAGTTGCACGGCGCCGAGATACATCCCGGCTTTCTGCAGCGGGAACCGCGCTTCCAGCGTGTCCGTCGCCGACCCACGCGAGCGTCGAGCCGCTGCGATCGGCCGTCTGTCCGCGCGTCCGGCGGCACGATCGTCGCCGTCGCCGCGCGCACCTCGTCCGGCGCCGCCGCGCGCGCGGCCGGATCGAGATCGACGCGGACGATGCCCTGGCCGCCCTGGCGTTCGATGTCGCCTGCACGCCGACGGCGGATCGCCGCCGAGCAGCCAGCGGCCGAGCGCCGACGGCGAAGCCCGAAAGCCGCTCCACGCGTTCAGCCGCTGCGAATACTGCCCGTCCGACTTCGGCCGTGAGCGACGCGACGCGGCCGAGTCCGCGATGCCAGAACGCCAGCACCGGCGCCTGGTATTCGTCCGTCGTGACGACGCCCATCGTCGCGCCGGGCCGGAGATAGGTGAGGTTGTAGCCGTCGAGGCTCGGGAAACGGCGACGCGCGGCAAGCTCGCCGAGCAGCACCATGTCCGGCAGCGTGCGCGCGGCGTCGGCTCGGTGATGAAGCTCGATCGCGCGACCGTGATCGCTTCCTGCGCGAACAGCCGCGGCAGATCGTCGGCGCTCGGCGGTGAAGTGGATGCGCCCCTTGCCGCGCGCGGCGACGTCCTTCAGGAACGCCGCGTCGGAATCCGTCTCGCTGCCGAGCCCGATGACGCTCGACGGTGATGCCGAGCGGCGTCGAGCGTCGCGAGCAGCCGCTGGTAGTCGCCGGGCTCCTCGGCGTCGGCCGCGTCGGCGAACAGCACGATGTGCCGCGTGCCCTTGTTCGGACTCCTGCACCATCGTCGCCGCCGTGACGAGCGCGGTGTAGGTGAAGATGCCGCCGCCCATCGACTGGATCGCCGCACCTCGTCGCAGATCGCGGTCCTTCTCGCTCGCCGACGTCAGCGGACTGATGACGTGCGGCGCGCTGTCGACGGCGATCACGCCGACCTCGTCGAGCGGCCCGAGCGTGTCGATCGCCGCGCACGTGCCGAGGTTGGCGAGATCCATCTTCGTGCGCCCGTCGCCGGCCGGCATCGCCATGCTGCCGGACCGATCGAGCGCCACCGCCATCGCGAGCGACAGCTTGCGATGCTCGTTCTGGATCTCCATCGACACCGGCAGATGCGGATCGAGCGCCGACTTGAAGTAGCCGCCGACGCCGAACGACGCCGCTGCCGCCGGTCAGCGAGCAGGCCGCCGCCGAGGTCCGGTGGCGAACGCGCGCCAGTGCCGGCGAGCGCCTGCGGCCCGACCTGACCGGCCGGCACGTTCTCGAGGATCACCGCGCGATAGGCGAGCAGGCCGGCCAGATCGCGCGGCATCGCCGCGCGGCGTGATCGTCGTGACGACGCAGCTTGCCCGCCGACAGCGCGCGGCTCAGATTGTCCGGACGCGCCGCCGGCGTTGACGAGCAGGATCGTCGCCGGCGCCTCGACGCGGACCGCGCCGTCGCCGACGTTGTTCTCGGGCACGCGGTCGCCGCTCGCGGCGAGCTCCAGGCGATAGCGCGCCACGCCGGGCCGATCGATCAGGTCGCGGAACGTCAGCTGCGTCGCGCCGGGCTGAAACGTGCGCGTCGTCCTCGCGACCTCGACGCTCGTCGCGAAGCAGCACGGCCTCGGTCTCGACCGTGCGGTCGGTGCGCACCGACGCCGTGAACTGGAACGGCTCGCGCTCGTCGACCATGCCGGGCAGATCGAGCGACTCGACGGCGACGTCGGCCGCCTCGCCGCGGCTGAACGAGACGGAAGTCGATCGGCAGTCCGCGCGCGGCCGCCTCGTGCGCCGCCGCCATCACCGGCGCGCCGTTCGCCTCGCCGTCGGAGAGCACGATCAGGCGGCCCGGCCGCCCGCGCGGGATCAGGCTGGCGGCCAGACCGATCGCGCCGCCGAGATCGCTGCCGTCGCGATCGACCTCCTGCACGAAATCGCGCCGCCTCGCCGAACTCCTCCGGCAGCCGCTCGATGCGCGCCTCGCGCCCGAACGTGACGATCCCGACGCGATCGCCCGTCGCGCGCCGCTGCTCGAGCAGCTTGACGATCTCGAGCGCGCGCGCGCGGCTGTCGGCCGGCATCGATCGCGACAGATCGGCGACGACGACGACGTCGACGCCCTTGCCGCCGAGCGGCGCCAGCGGCACCGCCGCGAGCAGCGCGAGCACGGCAAGCGTGACGACGCGCACGATCGCCGCCGAGCCCGGACGATCGGCCGCGCCAGAAATAGCAGGACGAGCAGCGGCACGATCAGGAGCAGCAGCTCCGGGAAGAGCAGCGACGACGCGGCTCATGCACCGACCCGGCGCGGTGCCAGCAGGCACCAGTTGGCGAGCGATCGCGGCGCCGCCGATCGCCAGCAGCATCCAGAACAGCGGATCGGACGCGGCGCCGCTCTCGGCGCGCAGCGCCGGCGACGTTGCGTCGAGCTGCGCCGGCCTCGGCGGTCGATTGACGGCGCAGGTCGCTCTCGACTTCGTCGAGGAAGTTCACGCCGAGCTCGAACAGGACCTGGTCGCCTTCGAGAATCTGGAGCAGTCCGCCCGGCGACGGCGCGATGAACTCGATCGGCCGGCCGGCCGGCAGCGTGCGCTCGATCGGCGCCGCACCGAAGCCGCAGCGGCCCTTCGGCTCGCGGTCCGAGGCGCACGCGCACCCATTCGCCGACTGCGGTAGTTCCAGCGCTCCGGGCCCGGCAGGCTCTGCCGCCGCATCTCGACGAGGTTCGAGATCAGGATCGGCCAGTCGGGCGACCGAATGAGATTCGTGCGATCGAGATCGAGATTGAAGAGGATCGCGGTCGCCGTGCCGGCGCTGCGCATGCCGATCGAGCACCCGATCGCCGGTCGAGCACGAGCGGACGCACGCGCGCCGGCCGCGAGCGGCACGCGCCCGCCCACACGACGCCGCCGAGCGTCATGCCCGAGCAGCAGCGGATGACGCTTCTCCAGCACGAACGGACCGATGAAGTCCTGCGGCTCGCCGGGCGCCAGCCACGCCGCCGGCGGCGGCCGAACCCGGCGCGCCAGACGCCCGGCGGTCGCGGCGCGATCGAGCGTCGCCGCGTCGACGAACGCCAGATGTCCGGATTCGGCCTGCGTCACGCCCGAGAGCGCGTCGAGCGCCTTGATCAACGCCTGCGCGGCCGCGGCCGTCGCGCAGGCTGGTTCTCGACCGCCGACGATTCGCGGCCGCGGCTCGGCGAGGATCACGTCGTTGTCGCGCGCGCAGCGCGTCGTCCGACAGCGCGACGCGCACCGCCGGCAGCCCGGCGGGAATCGGCAGGGTCAGCGACGACGCGCCCGGCGGCACGTCGAGCTCCCGCGCAGACGACTTCGTTCGTCGCCGGCGACGACACGCTGAGGCGCCGGCGGGCGGGCGCGTCGGATAGTTCGCCGAGCGTCAGCGAGACGCGTGCCGCTGGCCGTCGTCCGGCGCACGTGCGTGCGCTCGGCGGCGATGATGCCGACGTTGGCCAGCGGTTCGCCGACCGACACCCACAGCGCCGCCTTCGACTGTCGCCTCGCCGCGCGAGCGCCGGCGCGACGTCGCTCATCGACCATGAGCCTGCCGGTCCGGCCGGCCAGCTCGCGCGCCAGCCGAATGCCGAGCGCCAGCGAGTGATGCGGCGCGTCCGGCTTCCAGCGCGTCGAGCGCCGGCCGCGCTTCGACGGCGAGCGCGGCCGGACCGGCGAGCATCGACGGGCGGTCGCCGCTCCGGATCGAGCGTGACGCGCGCGCCGGCGCCGAGGCGATCGAGCTCGGCGAGCACGCGGCGCACGGCGCGATCGCGCGCGCTCTCGCCTGCGCGCGTTGACCGCCGCCATCGACGCCGAGTCGTCGAGCAGCACGACGAGATGCTGGCTGACGCCGGCCGACGAGATGCGCGCGCCGGCCAGGATGAGCGCGAGGGCGAGCGCCGCCAGGCACTCGAGCAGCAGGCTCGTCGTGATCGGCAGCCGCGTGATCGTCGCGCCGCCTTCGGGCGTCTGCGTCACGAGCTCTGCCACAGGAACAGCCCGGCGACCGGACGCACCGGGAAGCGCCGGCGGAACAGATGGATGGCCACGATCGCCGGGATGGCCAGCAGCGCCAGCAGCCCCAGCGGCGTCGTGAAGATCATGCGGCCTCCACGCACGCCGGCCGCCGCCAGCGCCCGCGCCACGTCACGCACCGGCGTGGCCGGCGACGACGTGCGCGAAGCGGGCGCCGGCGCGGCGGGCGGCCCGCGACAGTCCCAGCCGCAGGCGGCGCGAACCGTGCGCGATAGTCGTGAATCGCGCGTTCGTCGATCACCGAGATCGAGCTCGCCGCGACCTTCGACGTCGACCAGCCGGCGGCCGCCTTCGACCGCCGGCTCGGCTTCCTCGCGCGAGCGTGAGCTGCACGATCGCCAGCCACGGCGCAGTCACGCGCCAGCCGCGAGACGAGCGCGTCGGCGTCGTGCGGAAACAGGAAATCGCTGACGACGATGCGCAACGAGCGGCGCCGAAGCGGCAGCCGCTCGTCTTCGAGCGCCGAGCGTGTCGCGTCGCAGGCCAGGAAGCGCTCGATGTCTTCGGGCATCGTGCAGCGGCTGCGGCTCGAGCGCCGACGCGGTGATGATGCGCGATGTCGGCGACGCGTGGACGCGCACGCGCACGCCAGCAGCGCCGAGAGCTCGCCGTAGGCGCGCAGCTTCGTCTCCGTCACGCGCCATCGATCGGCTGACGTCGAGCACGAGATCGATGCGCGGCGCGACCTCCTCGCGGTAGAGGCGGACGGCGAGCACCTCGGAGCGCGCGTAGGCGGCCCAGTCGACGTGACGGAGATCGTCGCCCGGCACGTACGGACGGTAGTCCTGAAACTCGAGCGAAGCTGCCGGTGCCCGAGCCGAGCCGCTCGCCGAGCTCGCCCGCGGAGCGGCGTGCGCGGCATCGCGAGCCGGAACGCGGCGGCGGCGCGCACCGCCGGCCAGTCAATGGACGGCCGTCGGCACGTGCCGGCTTCTCCCGGTGCTTCCTGCAGGCTGACGCCGCATGATCGCGGCGACTGGTCGCGCGTTCACTCGCCTGCCGAGCGTGGATCAGCGCCACGATAGGACAGCAGGCCGGTGAGGCCCATGCGAGAGCGGCACCGACGAACCAGTGCCGCGATCTCGACGAAGGACCAGTTCGCGAGCGTCCGGAAGGGATTGAACAGATGACGGGCGCAGAACGTCAGGTCGAGGACCTCCGGCTGCCAGACCACGTAGTAGAGCGATGTCCGGCAGCAGCATCGAGATCGGCAGCAGCACACAGCACGGCGACGCGCAACTGGATCGAGCGCCGCGCTCGTCGGCCGCCAGCGCCCGCCACGACGACGGTCGGCACGCCGGTGAAGAAGCAGATATATCCGCACAGGCGCGAGGAACCAGCGAAGGTTCGTCGCCCGATGGATCGAGCAGCCAGCGCGACCAGCAGCAGCACCGCCATCTGCGCGAGCACGTAGCCGGCGCCGCGCCCGCCGCCGGGCCGGAACATCGCGAGCAGCCAGCGCCATGGCGACGAGGACGTCATCGCGCAGACGCACGCGCCGCGGCACGACCAGGCCCTCGGTCACCGCGAAGATCGCGACGAGCGCCAGATGCAGACCGCCGAAGCACTCCGAGCGCGTCCTCGCGGACTTCGCCTCGGCCGGCGACGCATTGACGAACGAGAGCGTCCACCCGGCGATCAGCAGGAACTGCGCGAGGAACCCGATCCGCAGCGGCGTCACCCTGTCGTCGGTCGGCAACGACAGCCGGTTCTCGGCGAGCAGCACCAGGTTGATCATGGTCGCCAGGCAGAACGTCGATCACGATCGCCAGCGTCAGCCACGGCCGATCCGCCGACGCCTCGCCGGCAAAGGAGGAGCCGCTCAGCCCGCGGGCCATGCGTCAAGGTGAAACAGAGAGACCGGCCGATGCTGAAGACCACGAACAGCACGATGCCGGCCGCGCCGAAGATCGACGCCCGACATCGCCCGCGATTTGAGCAGGCGTCGACGAGAAACAGAAACGCCGCGCCGGCCCACAGCGACCACATGAACAGCGATCAGCAGCGACGATCAGGATCGTGACGAAATCGATCCCGCCGAGCAGGAAGCTCATGGCGATGAACGGCGCCATCGCGGCGAACAGCGTCGCCAGCTTCACGCCCTGCGCCAGCAGCTTGCCGATCACGACGCGGCGCGGACGACAGCGCCGTCAGCGTGATGAGCTCGAGCGTCTGTTCCATCCGCTCGTTGCGCAGCGCGTTGAACGCGCCGAGCGGCACGACGACCAGGCCGAGGCAGCGTCAGGCAGCCCATCAGCGCGACGAACGTCCACGTCGCCGGACGTGCCGCTTCCCGCGAGCGCGTCGGCGCGCGCCGAAGAACGCGACGAGCCAGCCCGGCCAGCAGGCTGGCGCCGAACGAGAAGCTGAACTCGCGGCCGCGCACGACCTGCCGCACTTCCTTGACGACGATCGGACTGAGCCGGTCGCTCGTGTCGTCGAGCCAGCCGAGAAGCGCGTCGGACCGGCTCACTGCACGCGTCCTTCCGTGATCTCGATGAACAGATCCTCGAGCCCGGCGCTGTGCGCGCTGAATTCGAGCACCGGAAAGCCGGCGGCGACGAGCCGGCCGACGAGCTGCGACCTGCTCCGTCGTCGCCGCCGTCGAACTCGAACTGCAGCGCGGCCGCCGGCTTCGTGGACGTTCATGACGCCGGGCTGTTCGAGCAGGAATCGCTCGACGCCGTCGGTCGAGCCGCGCGAGACGCACGCGACAGCATGCGCCGCTGCCGCACGCGCTCGAGGATGTCCTGCACCGTGCCGGTCGCCAGGATCCGGCCCTTCTCGATCACCGCGACGGCGTCGCACATCTCGGCCAGCTCGGTCAGGATGTGCGAGCTGAGCAGGATCGTCTTGCCGTCGGCGGCCAGCTCGCGGATCAGCGTGCGGAACTCGATGCGCGCGCGCGGATCGAGATTGGCGGCCGGCTCGTCGAGGATGAGCACCTGCGGATCGTGGATGATGGCGCGGCCGAGCGCGACGCGCTGCTTGAGGCCCTTCGACAGGCTCTCGACGTGGCGGTCCGCGCAGATCGCCGATGCCCATGAACTCGATGATGCTGGCGACGGCCTTGCGCCGCGCCTCGCCGCGCAGGTCGTAGCGCGCGCGCAAAGAAGTCGAGATACTCGTCGACGGTCGTGTTCGCGTAGACGCCGGCGTAGTCCGGCATGAAGCCGGTGATCCGGCGCACCTGCTCCGGATCGTCGACCACGGAGTAGCCGCCGATGCGCGCGTCGCCGCCGCTGCGGCGTATCGAGCGTCGCCAGGATGCGCATCGTCGTCGTCTTGCCGGCGCCGTTCGGGCCGATGAAGCCCGAGCACCTGGCCGCGCTCGACGCTGAACGACACGTCGTCCACGGCGTGCACGCCGTCGAAGTGGCGGACGAGCCCGTCGAGCTGCAGCATCGCGCCGCTCATCGCTCGCCTCGGGCTGGCCTCGGGCCATCCGAGCACGAGATGAAAGCTGCCGCGCTCGTCGACGCCCGCGACGCCGGGCTCCCAGAACGGCGAGCGTTCGAGCACGGCGAGATACGAGCCGGCCGGCTGATGCTCGAAGAGGTGCGCGAATCTCGACGACTGCGGCGAATCGGACGGCACGGCAGCGCCGGGGATCGCGACGCGCCGGTGGTCAGGATCGCGTGGCCGCCCGGCGGCAGCGGTCCGGCGAGGCGATACGGCGTCGCGCCGTCGCGATAGAGCAGCCCGGTGATCGTCGCGCCGAGTCCGTTCATGACGCTGATGCCGCCGGCCTCGCGCGTGAACGGTCAGCCGCTCGCGCGCTGGACCGGAAGCCGATCTGCCTCGAAGTTGGTCGGCGACCGCGCCTGGATGGCGCCCGACGTGAAGCGCTGCGACTCGGTGAGATCGAGTGTCTGTCGCTCGCGGCTGCCGCTGCCGTCGGTGCCGATCGGGAACACCGCGACGTCGCGCGGGAAGCGCAGGCCGCCGCCGGGCGTCATGCCGGCGGCGTACATCGACACGCTGGCGCGCGTGACGGCCTGCTTCCTGACCTGATCGAGCATCGTGAACGTGACCGCGCGGCCGTGCACGCCGAAGCCTTCGCCGGCGACGACGTAGCCGGCGAGCAGCACGATGAACGATCGCCGAGATGAGCGGCGCCGTCAGCGACCAGCAGGACCTGCTGGCGCCTGCGCCGCAGGAACCAGTAGTTGACGGGTCCGATCAGCACGCTGAACACGATCAGGATCGACAGATAGGCGCGGGCCGGCACGCCGCCGACGCCGGGAATCGGCAGCCGGAACCCGCGCGCTCCGATGACGCCCCAGTCCGCGCGCGCCGTTCGCCGGCAGCGCCCAGTCGGCGTCCTGGACCGTTGCCGCGCGTCGCGATCGCGGCGTCCAGGCCGTTCGGATTCAATCGACGCCGACGTGGGCAGGTGAATGCGGCCGAAGAAATACCGCTCGGGTCCGCTCGACGGTGCCGGTGCCGGCGAGCTGTGCCTGGCCGCGGAAGAGCGCGCTGAGGTCGCCGTCGACGAAGATCAGGTCGCCGCCGCACGCGGTCCACGTGAGCAGCGCGCTCCTTCTGCGCGTCGTTCAGCTGCTCCCATTCTGCCGGGCCGATGACGACCGCGCGCAGCGACGTGAACCCGAGCCAGTTGGCCGGCAGCGCGCCGGGCTCGAGCAGGAAATCCAGTGGAGGCAGCGTGGCTGCTGCCGGGCGGACGAGACCGTCCGGCGCGCCGGCACCGACGCGTCACGGTGCCAGGGCGGACGACCACCGATGCGTCGACCGCCCGTGATCTTGCGCGGCCAGCGGCTGCCGCTGCCGAACGCGCTCGCCGGATCGGCGACGATGAGCGCCGACGCGTCGTCGGGCCGGCTACCGCTCTGGAACCCGGTGTAGTTGAAGCGTTCGAGCGTGCGGCCGTCCTCGCGAATCTCGAACCGGATGTTCTCGCTGTCGGCGAAGATCGGCACCGGAATGGTCAGCCGGACGCGGTCGCCTCGCGCCAGGCGCAGCGCCTGCGCGCGACCGCGGATGCCGCCAAGCCGACCGCGACCCTCATCGCCGCGAAGTAGCGCGTCCCCTGCGCCGACGATCTCGATGACGCGCGCCTCGCCGAGGTTCGTGATGTCGAAGCGGACCGGCAGGTAGCCAGGCGCGGCGCGCGGCGCCCAGTCGGAGTCGATCGTGATCCTGAGCGATTCGACCTCGATCGTCCGATACTCCCGCCGCGGCGCGGCAGCACGGCGACGAGGAGCAGCGCAGCACGCGCAGCGCAGCGCGCCGCGATCGATGCAGCGCATCACGGCGTCGAGCGCGACGCATGTCACGTGCGACCTCGCTTCGAGTGTCTGCGGGCAGACCGCGCTCGATCTCGGGGATCGCCGTCGAGCAGCGCGGCGACGACGCGCCGGCCGTCCCAGCCTTCGAGCCGCGCGGCGTAGTCGAGCACGCAGCCGATGCGCCATCGCCGGCGCGGCGACGCGGCGGACCTCGTCGAAGCCGACGTTGGGCTTGCCGCGCAGCAGCGCGAGGCCGCGCGCGGCGGCGCCGATCGCGATCGCGGCGCGCGGCGAGCTGCCGTATTTCACGAACGTGCGTGACGGCCTCCGGCGCGTCGGCGGACGCCGGATGCGACGCCGCGACGAGCCGCGCGACGTAGTTGGCGACGCCACGCGGCAGATGCACCGCGTCGACCAGCGCGAACAGATCGTGCGAGGTCGCTCGCCGTGAGCACCGGCTCGAGCGCCGGCGGCTCGCCGTGCACGCGCGTGACGAGGATCTCCTCGAGCACGGCCCGATCGACGCCGGCGATGTCCACCTTGAACATGAAGCGATCGAGCTGCGCTTCGGGCAGCGGGTACGTGCCTTCGAGCTCGATCGGGTTCTGCGTCGCCAGCACGAAGAACGGCGTCGGCAGCGGTCGCGTCTCGCCGAACGTCGTCACGCGCCGTTCCTGCATCGCTTCGAGCAGCGCCGCCTGCGTCTTGGGCGACGCGCGGTTGATCTCGTCGGCCAGCAGCAGGTTCGTGAAGATCGGGCCCGGGTGGAAGACGAACTCGCTTGCGGCCGTCGCGCTCCTGCAGGATGTGGCTGCCGGTGATGTCGGTCGGCAGCAGGTCGGGCGTGAACTGGATGCGGCGGAAGTCGAGCGACAGCAGCCGCGACAGCGCCTTGACCAGCTCGGTCTTGCCGAGCCCGGGCAGTCCTTCGAGCAGCACGTGGCCGCGCGCGAGCAGCGCGGCGACGACCTCGTCGATCGTCTGCTCCTTGCCGAGGATCACGCGTGCGCAGCTCGTTGACGAGCCGCGCGATCTTCGCCTGGCCGGCGGCGACGCGATCGGGGCGAGGAGCGTCCGCGTCTGCCGTCATGGTGGCTCACTTGCTCGAAATACTTCTTCACGGCGCTCTGATGGCGCGGCGCCAGCGTGCGGCGCCACGCGGCCTGGCCGGCGGCGGCCGCATACTCTCGCGCCGCCGCCGGCGCTGCTCGAGTCGCGGGCGATTCCTGCGGCGCGCCCGGGCAGACGACGAGCGGCGCCCAGTCGTCGGGCTGCGCGCGGCGCCGGGCGGCAACGGCCTGCGACTTGAAGCGATCGAAGCGGCAGCGATTTCCTTGCCCCACGTCAGGCGGCGTCGCCGCGGCCGCGATTGATCGCCGCCTCGTCCCGGATCTCCATCTTCATTGCCGACCCCGATTCGCCGGAAACTCCGCGGATCGAACCGGCCGAACTCCTTGCCGAGCTTGCCGAGCCTCGCCGAACCGTCCGTTCGGTCTCGCCGAGGTATGCTGGCCAGCGATGCCGCCAGGCTCGCGCAGCGATCCCGGATCGGCCGGCAGCTTGCCGCCCTTGAGCAGCTTCTGCAGATCGGCCGGGCGCGCCGGCCAGCAGGCCGCTCTTCGCGAGCTTCTCGAGCGCCTTCGTCAGTTCCGGCGGCCTGGGCTTCCGCACTCGGCTCGCCGCTCGCCGCCGGCCTGCGCCGCGGCCGCGAAACGCGCCAGGCTCTCCTCGCGCCCACTTCACGGCGTCCTGCTTCTCGGAGAGGCCGGCGACGATCTGCTCGCGCAGCGCGTCGGCCGCCTCCCAGGACGACGCGTCGACGCGCTCCTGCGCGCGCTGGCGGATGCGTTCGATCTCCTCCTCCAGCTTCTGTTCTTCGACCGGCGTGATCAGCGCCTGCTGCTTCAACTCCGCCGACCGTGGCCGTGAGATCGGAGGCGATGTGGTCGGCCAGGACGGCGTTCGATCCCGTACGCCGGCGTTCGCTGTGGCAGCCACAGCGCCGACGGCGAGGAACGCCGCGCCGGAGGCAGAGCCGCCAGCGTTGCGCCACGGACACGCAGCCGCGGGAGCGCGAACCTCGACGCCTGTTCGAGCAAGGGTGACTCGGCCCACGCGGGTCGTCGTTCTTGAAGAGCGTCAGCAACAGGCCGTGGCCGCCACCGAGCCAGTCAGCCAGGCGCGACGACTTCAGCCGGCCGGTAGGCGCGCACGTAGCAGGTGATGAGCGCCGGGAACGCTGTGAGGAGAGGCGCCAGCCAGAGCCAGTGCAGGCGTGACGCGCAGCGCCGGGGACGAACATGCGGCAGACCAGCGCGACGAGCCCCGCGCAGGAACAGGGTGCCGGCCGCCCACGCCGGCCACACGTCCAGAAACAGGCCGATCGCGAGACGCCGCGACAATCGCCGCAACGCTGGTCGAACCGACAGCGGCAACTCGTTCATGTGGGCGATTATACTGACCCCGCTTTTTCGCGCCGGTTCCGGTCACCGCTTGCGAAGGATCACCAGATCATTGTGATTTCCCGACAGCACGCCTGGAATGATGCCGAGAATCGCGAAACCTTCCCGGGGCCACTGAGGCAGCGGACATACGCATGTGAATGGAAGACGTTCCGGTAGAACGTCTGGTCTTCGACGACCTCGTCGAGCTCGGGATTTCGTGACAGGTCGACGAAGTCCAGCGCGCGGATCTGGGCGTCGTGCCCGGCGCTCAGGTGGGCGCGCGCCAGCGCGCAGACTCGGACGCAATCGACACGAGCCCAATCGCGCCTTGACGGCACACCCGCGCGATCTCCCTGAGCCAGGCCCGCCCGTCCGCCTCCCGGAAGTGATTGAAGACGTCGTTCGCCACCGCGCAATCAACGCTGGCCGCTTCGAGCGGCAGCGGCGGATTCACGGCGTTGACGAGGAATTCGCCGGCGAGATGCGCGCGGCACCATCCCACGTTGTCGCAATCGACATCCACGCCGACAAGATGCCGCGCGGAATCGACCGTGAAATACCTCGCCAGCCGGCCGCAGCCGCACCTGAAATCGAGCACCGTCCCCGAAATCCGCGAACCGGGCGGGCCGGTGACGCGCTGCAGCGCGCGCTCGAACTTGACGTAAATGGAATGGCCTTCGATCAGATATTGCGTCTGGGAGTTGCCGCCGTGGACGCGCTGAATCTGCGGCAGGCTCGCGAGCGGCACCCTCGCCGAGCAGATCGTTCCTGTTGATGTAGAAGCTGTGCCACGGCTCGACGATCTGTCCGGTGTCGCGGTCCACGTAATCGATCGTCCAATAGCCGGCCGGCGGCGCGCCAGCCCGGTGGACGCCGCGGAACCCCGAATGCTCGGCCCCGGCAGGCAACCAGTAGTAGGTGGAGACGTCCGGCCGGTGCAGTCCGCTCTCGAGCTTCTCCACCTCCACACCGTCGATGCGAATGGAGACTCTGTTCGCGTCGCCGCCAATCGGAATCGTCCAGCCGCCGATCGTCAATTGGTTGTCGGCGAGCGACACGGACTCCACGCACCAGGGTGGGGGACCCACTCGGCCGCGCAACTCCGCGGCGTATTCGTCCTCAGCCGGCGGAAGACGCCGCGTCGCCGCCGGTCGCCTGGCGAGCAGCGTCAGGTGCGGACCGAACGGATGCTCGGTCTGTTCAGACGTGATCTCGATGTCGGTCAGCCCGACATGCCGGAGGCACGCGAGCAGATCGTCCCGCTTCATCCAGTGGGAGTGATCGTGGACGCCGCCCCGGTAGCTGCCGTTGGGCAGGTAGCTGTCGTACTCCAGCCGGAAGAGATCGCAGGTGAATCCGTCCAGGCGGACGCCGGGGACCCGAAGTGAAATAGTCCGCCTTGATGTGGTCCGCGTCGTGCCCTTCCTGGTAGTAGTGGGTCCACAGGTAGACGCGATCCGTCCGCCGCGCGATGGCCTCGAGCACCTGCAGCGGCTCGCGTTGATGATAGAGGACGCCGCTCGCCACGATCAGATCAGAATCGTTCCGTGGTCGTCTCGAGAAAGGGCACGAAGTTGCCGAACTTGAAGGACACGCGTTGCAGCCCGGTCAGTTCCTTGACGATGAGGCACTTCAGATACGACAGCACGCACGCTTCGATCGCCAGCACCGATTGCGCGCCGGCCTTTTCCATCAGGTAGCTGTGAGCGCCCTCGAGCGGGCCGAGCTCCAGAATCCGCAGTCCCTCGATGCCGCCGGCGAGCACGATCGCGTGTTGCAGGCCGGGATCCTCGAACAACGCGCTCGCGCCCGCTTCCACCGCGAACTCGGCGGGAAACCGGGACGACCATCCGCCCTTGAAGATGTCGATCGCGAGCTGCGGGGTGGGGGCCGTTCGTCCGTATGCGTCCAGGACGTCCGGCGCCGCCTCGGCGGGACCACGAGGCGGCGGCGCCCCGGCCAGCCGCCCGGCGATCGCTCGCGCTATCGCTCTCACTCGAGACGGCATCTGTTGCTACACTTCACCGGCCGATGATATCGAATTCCCCGGCGCGCGACGCGATCGAGACGACTGCGCCGGAACTGGCTGCGCACTTCGCGCATCGATGCATTCCGCACGACTCCCGGCGCGACAGGACGTATCGCTGGGTCCGCTATCAGCTGTGGCGCGGGCCCGTCTTCGTGCGCGAATCTCCGATACGCCTCCGGCAAGCCTATGCCCCCCTGCGCCAGGCCTATGACGCCTGG
>ERZ1370068.2375-contig-1529_pt1 | contig 24244 bp, 29 predicted proteins | sample MGYA00561227_ERZ1370068 | MGnify/ENA primary metagenome ERZ1370068 (study PRJEB38410, sample SAMEA6850437) | metagenome | study: Metagenomic assessment of the ecological functions of the soil: analysis of the soil microbiota associated with the...
GGTATTACTTCGTTCAGTTGCATGTGCTGGCGCCGTAGGGGCAGCCGCGAATGCAGCGGTTCCTATACTGGCAGCCCCCGCGGCCGTTGTGCGGCTGCGTGAGGTTCGCCACGCGTCCGATGAGCATCGGACGGCCGTCGAACGCCTTGGCGATGCGGCCCTGCACCTGTTTCTCGAGGCAGTTCATCTCCATCGGCGGGAGGAACTGGCCATCGGGCAGTTGCGGCAGACCGTCGCGGCGTGCCGCTGATTCCCGCGAAGCGCTCGACGTAGTCGTACCACGGCGACATGTCCGCGGATCTGATCGGCCAATCGACGGCGACGCCGTCGCGGGCGTTGGCCTCCCAGTCGAGCTCGCTGAAGCGGTAGGACTGCCGCCCCCAGAGCAGCGAGCGCCCGCCGACGTGGTAGCCGCGCATCCAGTCGAACCGCTTGACCTCGCTGTAGGGTTCTCGACGTCGTTGACGAACCAGTGCGCCGACGCCGGATGCGTGGTGTAGCCCGTGCGGTTCTGCTTCTCCTGCTTCGCGAGCTCGGCGGGCGGCAGGCGGTTGCGACCCTGCGAACTGCCAGCTCTCCATCCCCGCCGTCGGATAGTCGGGATGCTTCACGTCGCGGCCGCGTTCGAGCACGAGGGTCTTGAGCCCCTTCTCGGTCAGCTCTTTGGCCGCCCAGCCGCCGCTGATGCCAGATCCGACGACGATGGCGTCGTAGGTGTGTTCCGCTTGTCCGGCGCCCTGGATGAACATGGCGCCAAGGATAAGTTAACCTTCGGTCCCTGACAAATGCGCCCGATCGCCCTCGGCTGTATGCGCCTCTCGACCGAGCGTGACCGCGATGACGCCCGGTCCATGGCGGTGATTCACGCGGGGCTCGATGCCGGCGTCACGCTGCTCGACACCGCCGACGCGTACTGCTGGGATGACGGCGAGCGCGGACACAACGAGCGGCTCATCGCGCGCGCCCTCTCGACGTGGCACTGGCGATCGATCGCGGGATCCGGGTGGCCACGAAGGGCGGCATCGTCCGGCCGGATGGCCGATGGGAGACCGACGGGCGGGCCAAGCACCTGGTGGCGGCGTGCGAAGACAGCTGCCGGGCCCTCGGCGTCGAGCGGATCGATCTCTACCAGCTGCACGCCCCGGATCCGCGGACGCCGCTGGCGACGAGCGTGCGCGCCCTGGCGGCGCTGAAGCGCGACGGCCGCATCGGCGCGATCGGGCTCTGCAACGTCACGGTCGGCCAGATCGAAGACGCCAGGCGCATCACGGACATCGACTCGATTCAGGTGGAACTGGAGCGTCTGGCAGGACGCCGCGTTCGCTGAGCGGCGTCGCCGAATACTGCGCGCGGCATCGACTGACGCTCCTGGCGCACCGTCCGCTCGGCGGCCGCCGATCTCTGGCGCGAACGATGGCCGACCCGGCGCTGACCGCGGTCGCGGCCCGGCATGGCGCCACGCCGTTCGAGATCGCGCTGGCCTGGCTGGCGGATCTCTCGCCGGTCATCGTCCCGCTGCCCGGCGTCACGCGCGTGGAGACCGCGCGGTCGGCCGCGAGAGCGCCAGCGACTCGAACTGAGCGACGAGGACCGCCGCGTGCTCGACGACAGATTCCCCGCGGGCCGTTCGATCGCGGCAAGGAGCGACGCGCGGGAACACCGTGCGGCGCTTCGCCCGCTGAACAACGACGCCGAGGTCGTGCTGGTCATGGGCCTCCCCGGCGCGGGGAAAACGACGCTGGCCCAGCGCTTCGTCGCCGACGGCTATCTTCGCGTGAACCGGGACGAGGAGGGCGGCGCGTTGCGCGACCTCGTGCCGGCCGTGAGCCGGGCGCTCGAGGCCGGGACATCGCGGATCGTGCTCGACAACACGTACATGTCGCGCAAGTCGCGCGCGGAAGTGATTCGCGCCGCAGCCGGGAAAGGTGTGCCGGCTCGCTGCATCTGGCTGTCGACATCCGTCGACGAGGCGCAGGTCAACGCGGCGTCGCGCCTCGTGTCCCGATACGGCAGGCTGCCGGACGAAGCAGAACTCCGCGTGCTTCGAAAGCAGGATCCCGGCGCGTTTCCGCCGGGCGTGCAGTTCCGCTACCAGCGTGAGCTCGAACCGCCGGATCCGTCCGAGGGGTTCTCGCGCATCGACGTCGTTCCCTTCGAGCGGCGCATCGATCCCTCCCGCGTCAATCGCGCCGTGATCGTGTGGTGCGACGAGGTGCTTGCTTCGAAGCCGATCGGGTCAGCGCACGCCGGTCGACCGCGACGACGTGGCCGTCGTGGAGAATCGCGCGGCGACGCTGGAACGGTATCGGGATGAAGGCTGGCGCGTGCTGGGCCTGTCATGGCAGCCGGAGATCGCCGCCGGCAGCTCGGTCGGCCGTGGACGCGAAGGCGGTGTTCGCGCGGATGCAGGAGCTCCTGTCACTCGCGATCGACGTGGAATACTGTCCGCACGCCGCCGGTCCACCGACGTGCTGGTGCCGAAAGCCGCTCCCAGGCCTCGGCGTGCTGCTGATCCATCGTCACCAGCTCGATCCGGCCAGGTGCATCTACGTCGGGGACCGGTCCACAGGATCCCGGCTTCGCCCGGAAGCTCGGGTTCGCGTACCAACACGCAGACAACTTCTTCGCCTACTAGAACCTGATCTCATCGACCGCCTGTCGCAGTCGCGCGAGCGGAGCGGCAGCGAGCGAGCCACGCGCCCGGAGGCCGGCGAAGCGGCGACCGAGGGCGCGGAGTCCGATGGGCGAAGCCCTGGATAGCGCAGATCCTGCCTCTTGCATTTCCGGCGCCGACGATGAGACCGTCGTCGTCGGGGAAAGAGGCCCTGATTTGCCGAACGACACATGTACGTTTAAGATGTATATGTGGGAAGGCGAGTGAGGATTCCGATGTCGAAGGCGCGTGCGAAGCTCTTCGCGCTGGCGGATCTCGTGCGCGGCTCCGGCGACGATACGGCGGTCGTCCTGGAGCAGCGGGGAGGCGGTGAGGGGTTGCGCTGGTGCGGGAAGCGCGGTTGAACTACCTGGAGGACGTCGTGAAGCAGATGGAGAAGCCGTCGGAGAAGCCGTTCACGCTGGCGGGCAGCCTGTCGTCGGAGCTTGGACGACAAGGCGTTGACGGAGCTCTTGAAGGACCTGCGGAAGGAGTGGGGCGACGCACCGGCGCGGAAGCGGAACGCGTGACGCAGCGTGGCGGTGACGGATTCGCACGCGCTTGATCTGGTATGCGACGGGACCCGGCCGCCGGCTCGGCCGCGCCGCAGGGCGTTGTTCGCGCGGGCTGAGCGCGGCGAGGCGACGATTTACGTGCCGACGTTCGTGCTCGTGGAGGTCGCGGAAGCGAGCCGGCGCGGCGGGCTGCGGCTCGACGGCGGTTTCTCGCGCTGGGCGCGGGCGCTGCTGGCGTCGGGGCGTTTCGTCGCCGCCGACCTCACGGCCGCATGTCGTGCTGGAGGCCGACGGGCTGTATGCGATTCGCGAGCGCGGCGATCGCCTCATCGCCGCGACGGCCGTTCACCTGGAGTGTCCGCTCATCACGCGCGATCCCGCTCTGGCGCGCGTGCCGTCGCTGACGACGGTCTGGTGAGGTAATCCGACGGGTGCGGATCACGCGACCGTCGCGCTGCCCGGCTGAACCGCCTCGCGAGCTACATGGCCGGCGGCTGGTCCGACGACCACGAGCGTCTGATGCGCGAGCTCGTCGCGGCGGGCAGCGTGCCGGCGCTCTCGCAACTGACCGGCAGCGGCGGATTCGCGAACCCGCGAGTGAACGAAGCGCTCGGTTACGTCGCGTTCGATTACATCCAGAGCCGCTGGGGACCCGGCAGTATTCGTCGCTTCATCGATGCGCTCATCGTCCCGCGCGTGGACAAGACCTACGACGCCGTCTTCGACCTGACGCCGGCGGGGTTCGACGCGGCCTTCCGGCAATACGCGGAACGCCGATTCGGGCCGGTCGTTCGCTGACGCTCAGTGCCGGACAATACGCAGGCCCTGTGGAGCGTTGGGCCTGGTGCTTTCCAGGAATTCGTCGGCGCCGACATCGGTCCGGCCCGCCGGGCGGGCCTGGCCATCCAGTCGACGGCTGCGTTGGCGAGTGGCGTGACGATCGTGTTCATGAGCGCGGTCGCCGTCGGCTTGAGGTGCAGGTCGCCCGCTGCGGCATTGACGAAGAGCGCCGCCGTTGCGGTGGTCGTGGTTGCCCGAGACCGATCCGGCGGCGCCATCTCGTGCCTGCACTCGTCCATCGAGCACGTTGTTGGCGATCACGATGCCCGTCGTGTGAGGAAACCGTGTACTCGATCGGGCTGGCGTAGGTGCCTGAGATGAAGATCGAGTTGTGCAGCACCTGGGTGTTGGGCGAGTCGGCGACGTAGATGGCCGAATCGCCGGCGCCGCCGGCGGTAGATGAAGTTGTTCCTGACGATCCCGCCCGAGTGGTCGTTCGGGGTCCTCTCGATCAGCCCGAGCGCGATCTCGCGCTGGCAGTCGATGAACGTGTTGCCATCGACCAGGGTATTGGTCGAGTGGTTCCACATCAAGATCGCCGGTCCCGCGAGCTGTCCCTGAGGGGCGCGAATGTTGCGAAACAGGTTGTGGCGGATGATCCAGTTGTCGCCGGTGTGGACGTCCACGCCGTTCGTATAGTCATCACGGCTCGTCGTGTCGTACTCGAACACGGAGTACTCGACGATGCCGTTGTCGACGCCGCCGCCGGCGCCATCGGGGCTCGACTTCAAGAGCTGCTGCCCCGCGTTGACGAGCCGGACGTTGTGGATGAGCGGCGATTGCGCGCCCGCATTCAGCATGATCGGGTGATAGTAGACGTCGCGGATCGTCAGATGCGCGATCGTGACGCCTTGCACGTTGCCGCCCACCCAGATGCCGAACGGCACGCCGCCGTCCGTCGCACCGTTCATGCCTTTGCCGACCAGCACGACGTCATCGCGGTTGCCGGTCGCGCCGCGGATGCCGACGTTGGTGAAGCGTGCCGTTGATGTACAGCGTGTGCCGCCAGGTTGTAGGTGCCGGGCGCGATCAGGATGGTCGTGTTGGACGCGATGCCGGCAACCGCGTTCTGCAGTTGCGCCAGCGTGTTCGACGCGAACGATCGGGCCGGACGGCGCGGGCAGCGGAAATGGCGGCACGGCCGGACCGCCCATGACCACTCCCGGATGCAGCAGGAGCGTCGCCGCGAGCGCGGTGACGCAAGCCGTCGAACGTCGACGCATCCCGCTCTGAGGTGTTGGCGAAGGCATCTGGATAGCAAGGCCATTGCCGCGTGCCGGCGCAGGTCCCGGGCTTCCTGCTGCGCTCGCGAGCCCTCAGATCTGTGTTCGGACTCACGGTTTTCGCCCTACAGATCCTCGATTCGCAGCGGCACGTCGGCGACGGACCAGGCGCGGCGGAACTCGGCGGCGGCGCGCGCCGCGTCCGCGTTCTTTCCCTGCGCCTCCAGCGCCTTCCACACGCCGAAGAGCGAGCGGCCGTTGCGCGGGTTGTATTTGCAGATCGTCGCGGAACACCTGCTCCGCCTCGGCCGCCTGGCCCGCCGCGAGGAGCGCCGCGCCGAGCGTCTCGCGCACCGGGTAGTACCACGTCGGCGGCTCGTCGTAGGCGAGCAGGTCCTCGGCGGCGACGGCCGTCCGGTATTGCTCGATCGCCGCGGCGCCGATCGCCGGCGGCCGCCGCGATCCGTCCCGCCAGCAGCGGCCTCGCCACCGCGAACATCTGCCCCGCGGTGTTCAGCACGCCGACCGGCGTCTCCGGCGGAATCTTCGCCGCGGCCTCCAGGAACAGCATGCTGCTCCGCGCGCGCGCGGGCGACGTCCTTCTTGCCGGCGAACGCCGCGCCGCGCGCGTAGTGCCAGATCGCGGTCGTCAGCTGCAGCGACGCCGCGGGCGCGGGCAGCGCCAGGATCTCGTCCCACTTCGCGAAGCGCAGCAGCACGTAGTACTGCTGCGGGACGAACCCTTCGATCATCGGCATGTCGGCGATGAACGGGGTCGACGTTCGCCGTGAGCTTGTCGGCCGCGCGCTTCGCGCGCGCGTACTGCCCGGCCATCGCCGCCGCGTACGACTCGAAGTGGACGTTGTGGTTGTGGTACATCAGCGGATACATGCCGCTGCGCGTGTTCGTCCGCTGTCATGTAGCGCTCGTCGACGGCGGCGGCCGCCGCGTTGCTGTTCGGCCGACGCCACGAAATGCCCGGTGCGCGCGTAGATGTGCGCCGGCATGTGCACGAGGTGACCGGCGGCCGGCACCAGCGTTTCGAGACGCTTGCGCCGACGCCAGCGCCTTCTCCGGCGACGGCGAACCCTCCATCGTGTGGATGTAGTAGTGATTCGCGCCCGGATGAAGCGGGCTGCGCTTCGAGCACGGACTCGAGCACGCGGACGACTTCCTCCGTGACGTCGGACGGCTTGCCCGTCGCGCGTCCACAACTGCCACGGCCGGAGGTCCATCAGGCTCTCGCGCATAGAGGACCTGCGCGTCGAGATCCGACGGATAGCGCTTTCGCGAGCGCCGCCATCGCGTCCTTGTAGTCGACCTGCAGCTTCTTGAGATCCGCGGCCGGATCGCTCGAGTAGCGCTTCGCCAGCGCCTCGACGTACGCCCGCTCGCGCGCGGTTCGCCGGCCGAGGTCAGCGCCAGCGCCTTCTTCGCGAACTCGTCGGCGGTCTTCGCCCGCTCGCGGTCCATCTCGAAGTCGTTGATGTTCGGCCCGTAGGCGAGCGCGATGCCCCAGAGCGGCATCGGCGCGCGCGGGTCGAGCTCCGCCGCGCGCTGGAACAGCTGGATCGCCCGGCCGTGGTTGAAGCCGTAGACGAGCGTCAGGCCCTGGTTGAAGAGCCGTCTGCGCCTCCGGGCTCGTGGTGGCGATCCGTGTGCTGATGCGTGCCGAGACCGGCCATCGGCTTGACGGGCGCCGGCGGCGCGGCCGCGTTGATGTTGATGCCCCTGCGCCTGGCGCGAGGAGCGGCCAGTGAGCACGAATCGCGGTGAGTCGTTAATCATGTCGCAACGCCTGTATCGGATCGAGCCGCGCGGCGCGCGCGGCCGGGTAACTGCCGGCCAGCAGGCTGATGGCGATCGAAAACCCGATGGCGCCGCCAATCAGCCAGAACGGCAGCGAGAAGAGGTTGCCGGGGTCCCTCCCTGCTGACGGATATAGATGTTCGCCCCGATGTTGATGACCCGGCCGACGAGCCAGCCGAGCGCCACGCCGGCGACGCCGCCGAAGAACCCGATCGCCGACGCCTCGATCAGGAAGATCCGCCGGATGTCGCCGTCGCTGCCGCCGATCGCCTTCATGATCCCGATCTCGCGCGTCCGCTCGAGGATCGACATCACCATCGTATTCATGATCCCGAGCGCCGACACGGCCAGCGCGATCGATCCGATCAGGCTCAGGACGATGTCGAGGATGATGAAGCCGCGCTTGGCCCCCTGCAGCGCGTCGTTCAGCGAGAACGCGGAGAACCCCATCTTCTTGATCTGGTCCTCCACGTCCTGCGTCGATTGCGACGACGTCACCTTGACGACGGCGGACTGATAGGCCGCGACGTCTTCGTCGGATCGCGCAGCAGCGCCTGCGCCGTGGCGGGACTGCTGGCGAAGATCTCCTTCGCCTTGCCCAGCGGCACCATCGAGGCCCGAGACCGCCGCCCGCCCCGCCGAACGGGCCGGTCTCGCGCTCGACGATGCCGACGATCGGGACACTCCTGCGAGGTGTCTGCATCGTCGGCGCGTCCCGGGACCCGCGCGCTGGCCGAACGTCGTCGCGGTAGCGCAGCTCAACGTCAGCGACTGGCCGACCAGGCTCTTGGGATCCTGCGTCGTTGATCCGCTTCGCGTAATCCAGGCTGAGCATGCACGCGTTCTCGGTGTCGCTCGTCGAAGAACCGGCCGTACGGGATCGACTGGAACGCGCCCTCGCCGCTGGACGGCTCATCGGCACGCCGGCCGCGACGGAGAACTCGGATTCGCCGCCGTACTTCACTCGACACGGGACGCGCAGGTTCGGATAGACCTCCTTGACGCTCGGGCAGCGCGGCCAGCTCCTTGAGCGCGTCCGTCGGTCAGCTCGCCGCGCGTTCTCGGGCACACCGCGCCGGCGCTGCCGCGGCCGAACCCGCGGCGGCCGCCGCCGCGCCCGCGCCCGCCGGGGCCGAACGTGATCTGCCCCGACCGATCCCGGCATCACGTTGATCGTGTCGAACATCCCGGACTTCGTGAAGCGGCCGACGAGCTGATCCTCCAGGCCGACGCCGAGCGACACCATGCCGGCCAGCGACGCGATGCCGATCGACACGCCCAGCGTCGTCAGCGACGTGCGCAGCTTGGCCTGGCCGAGATTCCTGAGCGCGAGGTCGCAGCGTGTCGCGGAAGGTCACGAGCGCACCGCCGCCTGCTCGCCGATCACCATGCCGTCGAGCATCGTGATGGTGCGGTGCGCGTATTTCTCGGCGAGGCCCGGGTCGTGCGTGACCATGATGATCGTCTTGCCGTCGCGCTCGTTCAGCTGCTTCAGCAGCCCCATGATCTCGGCCGTCGTCCGGCTGTCCAGGTTGCCGGTCGGCTCGTCGGCGAGGAGGAGGTGGGGATTGTTGGACAGCGCGCGCGCGATCGCGACGCGCTGCTGCTCGCCGCCCGACAGCTCGCGCGGACGATGTTTCTGGCGCCCGCCGAGGCCCATCGGTCTCGAGCAGCTCGGTGGCGTGCCCGTCGCGCTCGCCGCGCGCGCACGCCCGCGAACATCATGGCCAGCGCCACGTTCTCCGCCGCGCTCATCGTCGAGACCAGGTTGAACGACTGGAAGATGATGCCGACGTTCTTCTGGCGGTGGAGGCTCAGCTCGGCGCTGGACATCTGCGCGAGGTCCTGGTCGAAGATGCGCAGCGACCCTCCGACGGGCGATCGAGCCCGGCGATCAGGTTGAGCAGCGTGGACTTGCCCGGATCCGGAGGTCCCCAGCAGGCCGACGAACTCCCCTGCTCGACCGTGATGGACACGCCGTCCAGGGCGCGGACGGTGGACCCGCCCATCTGGTAATGCTTCTTGAGATCACGGGTTTCGAGCACGGTGGCCATGGAACGCTACAATACAAGGCTATGGCAGCGCTGATTGAGGCAATCGAGATAAAGCGGAAGATGTTCTTCGAATACGAGGGGCGCCCTACCACACCATCGACGTCGAGGTGTCGCGGCCGACGGCCCGGGGCGGGCAGACGCTCGTGCGCATCAAGATGCGCAACATGATCACGAAGGCGGTCTTCGACAAGACCTTCAAGGCCGGCGACAAGTTCGCGGAGCCGGATCTCGAGCTGATCGACGCGACCTTCCAGTATGCCGACAGCGCCGGCTACCACTTCATGGACCAGGAGACCTTCGACACGGTCACGCTGCAGGCGCGACGTGGTCGGCGACGACCGGCTGCTGCTGGTCGACAACGTGCTCGTCCAGGTCCAGAAGTTCAACGGCGGCCCGATCGGGCTGCAGTTCCCGCCGCACATCGAGCTGACGGTGACGTCCACCGAGCCGGGCGTCCGCGGCGACACGGCGAGCGGCGGCGTCACGAAGGCCGCGACGCTCGAGACCGGCCTCGAGATCCGCGTGCCCCTCTTCATCAAGGAGGGGGAAAAGGTGAAGGTCCACACCGAGACGCGCGAGTTCGCGGGGTGAGCGTGTAGGGGCGGTTCGCGAAACCGCCCACAACGGAGAGTGCATGAAAACGATCAAGGCCGGGATCATCGGCACGGGTTTCATCGGACCCGCGCACGTCGAAGCGGCGCGGCGGCTGGGCTTCGTGGAAATGATCGCGCTCTGTGAGGCCAACGACGACCTGGCCCGGCGCAAGGCCGCATGCCCTCAACATCCCGAAAGCCTACGGCAGCGTGGACGCGTTGCTCGCCGACACGGACGTCGAGGTCGTGCACAACTGCACGCCCAACCACGTGCACTTCGCCATCAGCAAGAAGATCATGGCGGCGGGCAAGCACGTGATTTCGAGAAGCCGCTGGCCATGACCACGACGGAATCGAAGGAACTGGTCGCGCTCGCCGCCGAAGGCCGGCGTGGTGAACGCCATCGATTTCAACTACCGCTACTATCCGCTCGTGCAGGAAGCCAAGGCGATGGTGGAGTCGGGGCAAGTTCGGCGACCTGTTTCACGCCACCGGCTCCTACACGCAGGACTGGCTCTACCTCGCCACCGACTGGAACTGGCGGCTCGTGCCGGAGTTCAGCGGCGAGTCGCGCGCCGTGGCCGACATCGGCTCCCACTGGTGCGACTGCATCCAGTTCATCACCGGTCTCAAGATCGCGAAGGTGTGCGCCGATTTCTCCACGATCCACAAGCAACCGCATGAAGCCGAAGAAGGAAGTCGAGACCTATTCCGGCAAGATGCTCGAGCCGTCGGACTACGAAGCCGGTGCCGATCAACACCGAGGACTACGCCAGCGTCCTGCTCGAGTTCAACAACGGCGCGCGCGGGTCGTTCACCGTGTCGCAGGTGTTTCGCCGGACCGGAAGAACCGGTTGTTCTACGAGCTGTCCGGCTCGAAATGCTCGGTGGTCTGGGACCAGGAGCGGCCCAACGAGATGTGGATCGGCTACCGCGAGAAGGCCAACGAGCTGTCTGCATCGAAGGACCCGTCGCTGCTCAGTCCGCGCGCGCGGGCTACGCGCACTATCCCGGCGGTCATCCGGAAGCGTACTCCGGACGGTCTGAAGAACTTCATGCTCCGCGTCTACTCCTACATCGCCGGCGCGAGCAAGGAGATCGACTTCAGCACGTTCCAGGACGGCCACGACGAGCTGGCGAATCTGCAGAAGCCATACCCTGGCGAGCGCCAAATCGAGAGGCTTGGAAGACGGTCGCGTACTTTGACGGGCGGTTCGCGAACCGCCCTACACGGCCGCAGCTTTCTCGAAGGGTTCATGGAGATGGTCCACCTGGCGATTGTGATCCTGTTCGGTGTCGCCCAGGGCTGGCTCAGACCTTCCCCGTGGATACGCGCCCTGGCAACGACGGGCGAGAGTCCCTACTTCATCCTCAAACCCGGCTATACGACGACGTTCGGAGGGCAAAGGGGGAGAGCTGGGTCATCACGGTGCTCAACGAGGACCCTCAACGTCGGCGGCGTCGACACCCGCGCGTCGCCGAGGAGCGCGAATGGGACGCGACGCGGAGCTGATTGGTGTCTCGCGCAACTACTTCGCGATCCACCCGGCCCACCCGCGACGTGTAACTACTTCGGCGAAGACGTCGACGTGTACAAGAAGGGCAAGGTCAGTCAGCCACGATGGCGCGTGGCGCCATGTGGAACGAATGTGGCGCGACGTTCGGGCTGATGATGCCGTAGGTCAGCCGGCGATCGGTATCGAAGTTCTACCGGGAGCGGGCTCCAGGGATCGCGATCGGACCGCGCGGAGATCGTCAGCCCTGACCGACAAGCTGACGACGCGCGCCGGGGACGCTCGAGCGGTGCGTCAAGACGAGGGAGACCACGCCGCTCGGAGGCTGGCCCGCGAATACCAAGGTCTACGCGCCCGGGGTCGGACTCGTGAAGGACGGCGACCTCGGCGCTCGTCGTCGCACCAGATCGCGCGCTAGCGCGGATCGTGCGCCTCAGTCCGCCCTGAGGACCCTCACCGGATCCACGGCGGCCGCGCGCCGCGCCGGAAGATAGCCGGCCGCCAGCGTCACGCACGCCGGACAGCACGACCACGCCGAGATAGACCTCGACGTCGACCGGCTGGACCTCGAACAGGATGGTCGCCAGCAGCCGGGTGGCCGCGACGGCGCCGGCCAGACCGAGCGCCACGCCGACCGCGGCCAGAACCAGGCCCTGCCGGAGAATGAGACGCAGCACGGCGCCGCGGCTCGAGCCGAGCGCCATCCGCAGGCCGATCTCCTTCGAACGCTGTTGCACGGCATACGCCGTCACGCCGTAGACGCCCGCCATCGCGAGACAGACGGCCACTCCGGCGAGCGCCGCGAACAGCAGCGCGCGGAACCGCGGATCTTCCACGCTCTTCGCCATCGTCGCGTCCATCGTCGTGAACGACACCGGCACGTCCGGGAAACCTCGGCGGCCAGGCGGCGCACGGTTCCGGCAAGCGCCATCGGATCGCCGGCGGTTCGCGCGACCACGTTGAGTGTCCAGTTGTTGTAGGAGTGCTGCGTATACGGCATGTAGCACTCCGGCACCGGCGCGATGGCCGGGATTCCGCTGCCGCACGTCACCGACGACGCCGACGATCGTCATCCCCTCCTTCCGATCGAACGAGCAGAAGATCGTCCGGCCGACCGGGTCCAGCGCCGGCCAGCGATTTGCGCACGAGCGCCTCGTTGACGATGGCGACCAGCGGCCTGTCGGCCGCGTCCCTTTCGTCGAAATCGCGGCCGCTCCTGAGGGGAATGCCCAGCGCGGCAAACGTTCCGGGCGCGACGATGGTATCCAGGGAGATCGAGTCCTGCGTCCGATCCCGTTTCTCCGGCATGCGATCGATGAAATACGCGCTGTCGCCCGCGTGGGATAGATCCGCCGGTGGTATCGACGTGGCGCCGACGGCGACGACGCCGGGCAGCGCTCCGATCCGCGACATGACCTCCCTGAAGAACGTGTTGTTCTCCTGCAGCGATCGACTCCCGGTCGCCTTCATGACGAGCACGTTCGAGGACTGAAAGCCCAGCTCGGCGCGGTGCAGGGCCACGAGGCTCTTCACGAGCAGCCCGGCCCCGGTCAGCAGCACGACGGCGAGTGCGATCTCGGAGACGACGAGCAGGCTGCGCGTGCGGACCATGCGGGCGCCCGACACGGCGCCGGCGCCTCCCTGCTTGATGGCGTCGATCAGATCGACCCTGGACGCGTGGAGCGCGGGAATCAAGCCCGAACAGCACGCTGGTTGCCATCGTCACCCCCAGCGTGAACAGGAGCACGCCGCGGTCGATGCCGGTGCCGGCGAGCCGCACCACGTCAGCGGGAGTCAAGGCGGTCAGCACGCGCACGCCCCACGCCGCCAGCATCAGGCCCAGCCGCGCCGGCGACGAGCGCCAGCAGCGAGGCTTTCGGTGATCAGCTGGCGGACGATGCGGCCGCGGCTGGCGCCCAGCGCCGTGCGGACCGCGATCTCCCGGGTGCGCACCGTGGCCTTGCCCAGCAGCAGCGTGGCGGTGTTGGCGCACGCAATCAGCAGCACCACGCCGACGACACCCCAGAGGAGATACAGGGTGAGACGGACGTCGCCGACCAGGACGTCCTGCAGAGGCGTCACGGCCACGCCCCGCCCCTTGTTGCTCTCCGGGCATTGCCGCTCGAGCGCGCGCGCCGATCGCCGTCAGCTCGGACTGCGCCTGTTCGATGGCGACATGAGGCCTGAGGCGCCCGACGGCGAGAAAGTTGTGGCGCGTGCGGCCGGCTCTCGCGCGTGGTCTGGTTGCTCCAGACATCCGTCCGGCGCGGGAAGTGGAAGCCCGGTGGCAGGACGCCGACGATCGGGCGAGGGACGTTGCCCAGGCGAATCGTGCGCTGAAGGATGCTGGCGTCACCGCCATAGCGGCTCTGCCAGAACGCGTAGCTGATCAGCGCGGCCGGCCTGGCTGCTGCCGACCGCCGTCTCTTCGGCAGAGAACGTGCGGCCGAGGATCGGCTCGACGGCGAAGACGCGGAAGAACTGGCCATCGACATTGGCGTGCTGTCCGAACTCCGCCGTGTCGCCCGGCGTCACCGGCGCTTCCCCGCCGCGATAGGTGGCGACCGCCTCGAACGAGGCGCTCTGGTCGCGCCAGTCCTGGAAGTTGAGCAGGTTGACGAGCGGATTGTTCTCGCCGGTCACGACATTCGCGCGTGTGCGACCGTCACGATGCGATCCGCGCCGGGATACGGCAGCGGCTTGAGCAGCACGCCGTTCACCACGGAGAACACCGCGGTATTGGCGCCGATCCCCAGCGCCATGATGACCATGGCGAGGCACGGCGAAGCCGGGACTTCGCCGCAGCGCCCGCGCCGCATACCGAAGGTCGGCCAGAAAGTCGCGGGCGACGTTCGCCGTCCGCAGGTCGCGGCACTCTTCCTTGCTCTTGTCGATCGCGCCCATCGCGCGCAGCGCGGCGTAGCGCGCCTCGTCCGGCGCGAGGCCGGCGTTCACGCCCTCCTCGATCTGGCGTTCGAGGTGGGCACTGCATCTCTTCGTCGAGCTCTTCCTCCACGCGCTTCCGGCGAGCGACGGAACGAAGCGCGACGCGCAGCCCTGCAAACCAGCGCAGCATCGTGACTCCCTCTACACCGTGCGTACGATCCCGGAGATGGCCGCGGACAGCCGCTCCCAGTTCGCCGCCTCTTCGGCGGACGCCTTGCGTCCGGCCCGCGTGACCGAGTAGTACTTCGCGCGGCGGTTGGTTTCCGACGTCTTCCACTCCGCCTTGATCAGGCCCTGCCGCTCCAGCTTGTGCAGGGCCGGATAGAGGGCGCTCTGGCCGACCAGCAGCACGTCGCTGGACATCTGGCCGGATGCGCCGCGCGATCGCCCAGCCGTGCATGGGCTCCAGGGCGACGACTTTCAGGATGAGCAGGTCGAGGGTGCCCTGGACCAGATCGGTGGGTTTACCTTCACGCACGCTCCTCTTGCCTCACTTACTGACACCTCAGCTACTGACAACATAGATCGGGCGCCGGCCGAAGGCAAGAAGATCCGGTGACGGTGCGACGAACCGACGGCTAAGAACGAAGTTCACAAAGTCACGAACACACAAAGTTGTTTTGGCGTAGTGTCTTCGTGTCTTGTAGCCTTGGCGATTGAGCCGTCTGCTCGTCACAGGGTCCGCTGATGCCACCAATCCCGAGCTTCCTCACGCGCCGCTCTCACAACCAGCGGCTCGCACGATCCGGAGTTCCATTCCCCGGCGACAGTCGTCGCGTGGCTGGGCGCCGTCCAGGCGCAGGACTACCCGGCCGCGAAATGGGCCCTCGGGCTCCGCGCGCCGGGGCTGACCGACGAGGACGTCGAGACCGCCTTCACCGAAGGCGGCATCCTGCGGACACACGTGCTGCGCCCGACGTGGCGACTTCGTCACGCCGGCCGACATCCGGTGGATGCTCGCGCTCACCGCCCCTCGGCTCCACAAGGCCAGCGCCCCGTACAACCGCGCGCTGGGACTGGACGATGCGATCCTGAAGCGCTGCCGCGCGACGATGCGAGCGGACCCTCCGCGACGGCCGGCAACTGACGCGCGCGGAGATTGGATCGTCGCTTGCGCGGCGGCGGCATCAACGTGAGCGGCCCGGCGCTGGGGCAGGTGATGATGAACGCGGAGCTGGAAGCGCTCGTCTGCAGCGGCGGGCGGCGGGGCAAGCAGTCCACCTATGCGCTGCTGCTCGAGGCACGCGCCCTGCGCGGGCGGATCGTCACGCGCGACGAAGCGCTGGGCCAGCTCGCGCGCCGCTACTTCGCCAGCCACGGCCCGGCGACGCTCAGGGACTACGTCTGGTGGTCTGGCCTGGTCGTCGGCGACGCCAGGCGCGGGATCGAGATCGCGGGACGCGACCTCGAACGCCGGGTGATCGACGACCGCACGCTATTGATCGGCCGGCTCTTCGGCGACGGCGGCCCGCGCGCCGCGGCGCGCACCTCCTGCCGAACTATGACGAGTATCTCGTCGCCTACCGCGATCGCGACGCCCTCGTCAAACCGTCCGCGCCGCGCTCACGTCCGCGCGCCACGCGTCCGCGCGCAGCAACGTCCGTGCAACACCGCGCGGCAGCGACGCGTTCCAGCCACTCGCTCGTCGTCGATGGAGTGCTGGCGGGCAGCTGGACGCGGACGCACGAGCGGGACGGCGTCGCGGTCGACATCGCCCTACCGGCGCCTCGACCCCGCCGATCGCCGCGTCGCGGCGGCGGCGGAGCGCTACGGCCGATTCATTGCAGCAGCCGGTGACCTGCGTCCTGCGGTAGAAACCATCTCGCAGATCACCCGTCGCCATCGCGAGCGAAGCCCCTCGGATAAAACTAAAGGTGAACTTTACCGCCAGCTGCACCTGGCGCGGATCGCCGACGCCCTGCCGCAGGAACCCGTCGAAGTTGAACAGCGCCGGCGTCGTCAGCGGGTTGACGTTGTTGGCGTTGTTGAACGTGTTGAACATCTCGAGGCTCGGGATGATCTGCGTCGGTCGCGCCGACGCGGAACGCGCGCTGCAGCCGCCAGTCGAGCGAGAAGTACGCGTTGTCCTTGCGATCCCAGTTGCGGCCGCGATCGTTGCCGTTCAGCACGCGCGGCGACGAGGTGATCGGCTGCGCCGTCCGCCCCTGCATGCGGAGGTTGACGCAGGAACTGCCGCGGCAGCTCGACGTAGGTGAAGAAGTTGAACTTGTGGCGGATGTCGCGGTCCGACGGCCCGTAGTCGAGGCTCGAGATCGTAGAAGTTGAACGAGCGATCGGTGAACGGGTCGCGCTCGTTCGAGTCGTCGTCCTCGTCCTTGGCGAGCACGTAGTTCGCCTCGAGCTGATAGCGCTGCGAGAAGCGCTTGCGCACGCCGAACGTGCGCGCCGCGGTAGAGGCCGTGGCCGCGGCTGTTGGTGACGAACACGTCGCCGAGCTGCGGCCCGAACGGGTTGGCGCCGGTGTAGGTCGTCGTGTCGCGCGTCGCCGGCTGACGCGCCGCCGCCGCGGTGCCGTGCACGTTGTAGTTCAGGAACCGCGTCAGATGCGACGCCCTTCGCCACCGTGAAGTCGACGTAGGCCGCCATGCTCGGCGCCAGCTCGCGCTCGAAGCCCGACGTTGACGCTGTAGATGCGCGGGTTCTGGTAGTCGCGGTCGAACACGCGGATGCCGGTGAAGAGCGGGAACGTGCCGGGCGGCGCCGCGCTCGGCGCCAGCAGGTTCGGCCACACCGGCATGTCGGCGAACGCCGGTGAACGGCGTGTCGCGGAAATCGCTCTTCTGCTGGATGCCGTTGGTCGTGACCGATCCGACCTGGCTGAGCATGTTCTGCCGCGCGTAGTAGATGCCGGCGCTGCCGCGCAGCGACCGACTTGCCGTTCTCGCTGACGTCCCACGCGAAGCCGCCGCGCGGCTGAAACTGCGCCCACTGGCTCGGGAATCGTGCCGTCCGGACGGAAACCGCGGATCGTTCAGGAACCGCGCGTAGCGCGGTCGTCGCCGGATCGACGGTCTCCGGCATCAGTCTGCGCGTCCCAGCGCAGGCCGTAGTCGACGGTCAGCCCGTGCGCCGGCCTGCCACTTGTCCTGGATGAACAGCGCGAACTCCTCGTTGTTGATGTCCGACGCGCCCGCCGCGTCGCGGGCGATGCCGTCCGGGCTGCTGCTCTGCAGGTAGAAGAGCAGCGGCCCGCCAGTCGTGCGTCGTGCCCGCGGGACAGCTGGCCGGCGCGGTCACGAAGCGTGCCGTTCGAGCAGCCGACGGTGAACGGGCCGAACCCGCCCGGCGCCGCCGGTGACGCGTAGCGCAGGAATCCGGTCACGCTGTCGAAGATGTAGCGTCCCTCGAAGAAGCCGCGGAAGACCTGCACGTTGTTGGTGTGCACCCATTCGCCGCCGGCCTTGATCGTGTGCGTGCCGGTGACGATGCGAGAAGTTGTCCTTCACCTGGAAGCGCTTCACGAGCTCGTCGACGTTCGGCGCCAGGAAGAACGGATTGCCGAAGCGGAACGTCGTCGCGAACCCCATCGCCGGTGTCGGCGGGAACCGTCGACGGCGATGCGCCGATCGCGGCCGATCCTCGCGCGAGTAGCGTGACGTGGAGCTCGTTCAGCCGTGTTGGCGCTGCACGGTGCTGAACAGGTTGACGTTCAGCACGTTGATCTTCGACGGCCCTTCGGTGCCGTTGGCCGACGTGCCGTAGGTCGCGACGTCGAACGTCTGGTTGTCGTTCTTCGAGTAGTCGAAGCTGTACGAGCCCGACAGGTTGTGCGCGCGGCGACAGGTTCCAGTCGAGCTTCGTCGAGCAGCGCGTTGTTGTTGACCGTGTGCTCGACCGGCTGCCCTTCGTCCTGGCCGCGCGGCGCGCTGAAGAAGTTGAGCAGCGCGAGCCGCTGGCAGTCGGCGCTGCCGTTGATCAGCGCTTCGTTGGCGCCGAGCGTCGGCGCGCTCACCGGGCACGGCGTGCCGATCGCCTCCGACAGGTTCGGCCGCAGCAGGTTCTCGCGGACGCCCTCGAGCGCGAGCGAAGTAGAACGCCTTGTCCTTCACGAGCGGCCCGCCGACCGTGCCGCCGAACTGCTCGCGGTGGAAATCGGTGAGCGGCTTGCCGTCGGACGTGTTCGACGTCAGCCCTTCGAGCGCGCTGGTAGTGGAACAGCGACTCCCTGCACCTCGTTGGTGCCCGACTTGGTGATGACGTTGACGACGCCGCCGGCGGTGCGGCCGAACTCGGCGCTGCGCGCCGGTGGCGATCGACCTGGAACTCCTTGACCGCTTCGAGCGTGATGTCGATCGCCGCGCGCTGGCCGCCGACCTGCTCGCCGAAGAAGCCGTTGGTGTAGTCGCCGCCGTCGAGGCTGATGTTGTTGAAGACGCCGCGCTGGCCGGAGAAGGTGATCTCGTCGCCGTCCGGTCCCTGCACGACGCTGACGCCCGGGCGTCAGCGTCAGCAGATCCTCGAACTTGCGGCCGAGGATCGGCGTCGACTCGATCGTCCGCTCGTTCGAGCGTGCTGGCCGCCGTCGGTGCGCGTCGTCTCGACCGCCGGCGCCGTGCGTCGTGACGGTCACGGTTTCGGCGACGCCGGACACCTTCATCGCGGGGTCGAGCCGCGACCGTCTCGCCGACGGTGACGATGCACGTTCTCCTGCACGAGCGTGGCGAACCCGGCCAGCTTGAGCGTGACGGTGTAGCGCCCGGGCGGCAGCTGCAGCGCGACGAACCGGCCGTTCGCGATCGGTGACGCCAGCGTCCGCGTGAAGTTGGTGTCGACGTTGCCGGATCTCCACCGGTCACGCCCGGCAGCACCGCGCCGCTGGTGTCGGCGACGAGCGCCCTCGATCACCGCCGTGGTGATCTGGGACTGCGGCCGCGACGCCGCGCGGGCAGGAACATCGACAGGACCACGGCCAAGAGCACAGGCATCGCACGCATCGGACACTCCTTCATCAGTGGATCTCGCGGCGGGACACGCGCCGTTACAACGATGATTGACCAGTGCCTTCGGCCTCGCAAGACTAAAACACGAGTAGAACCTCCTACCCGGCGTTATGCTACGGACGCATATGCGCACCGGCATTCCCGTCATGGCGCTCTCTGTCTCGTCCGGCCTGCTGTTCGGACAGGCGGTGGCGCCGCCCGTCCCCGTCGGCGCGCGTGCCGTCGGCGCGCCAGCTGGCGTGGCACGATCGGCAGTTCTACGGGTTCATCCACTTCACCGTGAACACCTTCACCGACAAGGAGTGGGGATACGGCGACGAAGCCCGAAAGCGTCTTCAATCCGTCGTGCACTCGACGCGCGGCAATGGGCCCGCGTCGGCGCGCGACGCGCGGCATGAAGGGGCTCATCATCACCGGCGAAGCACCACGACGGATTCGCGCTCTGGCCCAGCCGCTTCACGGAGCATTCGGTGAAGGGCAGTCCGTGGAAGGACGGCAGCGGGCGACGTCGTCGGCGATCTCGCCTGCAGGCGTGCCGGGAGCTCGGACTGGCGTTCGGCGTCTATCTCTCGCCCTGGGATCGCAACCACGCGGACTACGGCCGGCCGGCGTACTCGAGTACTACCGCAGCCAGCTGCGCGAGCTGCTGACCGAACTACGGGACCGATCGCCGAGGTCTGGTTCGACGGCGCGAACGGCGGCGACGGCTACTACGGCGGCGCGCGGCGAGCGGCGCCGGATCGACGGATCGACGTGCTACGACTGGCCCAACACGTGGAAGCTGGTCGCAGAGCTCCAGCCGCAGCGCCGTGATGTTCAGCGACGTCGGGCCCGACGTGCGCTGGGTCGGCAACGAGAAGGGCGTCGCCTTCGAGACGTCGTGGAACCCGATCACGCTCGACGGGTTCTATCCCGGGCATCCGAGATACACGCAGATCGCGGCGGGCAAGCCCGACGGCGCCGGACTGGGTCCCGCCCGAAGTGGACGTCTCGATCCGGCCCGGCTGGTTCTACCATCCCGGCCGAGGACGCGAAGGTCGCGTCGGTCGACAAGCTGATCGAGATCTACGAGCAGTCGATCGGCCGCGGCGCCAACCTGCTGCTCAACATCCCGCCCGACCGGCGCGGCCTCATTCCCGACGATCGATGCCGGAGCGGCTGCGCGAGCTCGGACAGCGCCTCGCCGCGACCTACAAGACCGACCTCGCCCGGAGCGCGAAGGCCGGCGCGCAGCCAGGTGCGCGGCGGCGCCGATCGCTTTCGGCCGCGCACGTCAACGACGGCGATCCGCGAACCTACTGGGCGACCGACGATGGCGCGACGAGCGGATCGCTGACGCTCGAATGGTCCCGCTCCGGTCCGGCTCGACCGCCTCGTCGTCCAGGAAGCGATCGCGCCTCGGGCAGCGCGTCGGAGTCGTGGACCATCGCGGCCGAGGCCGGCGGAACCTGGACCACGGTCGCCCAGGGGACGACGATCGGCTACAAGCGGATCGCGACGTTTCCGCCGCGCGACCACGACCCGGGTGCGCCTCGACATCGTCAAGGCGCGGGCCTGCTCCGGCCATTTCGGCGGTGAGCCGCCTACCTCGCGCCCACTGAGAACAGGCCACGGATTGCTGGAGACACGGCAACGAACCTCATGACTCCGTGCTGATCAGTGAACGGTCCGTCGGCAGCTGAAACCGAGTCTGCTATAGTGAGGGCAGTGATTGCCGCCAGGACCGTCTGTTGTTGTTGCAGCCCCAGTGGGGCCCGCGGCAGACGTGTGCGGCGCGTTGGCGCGAATCAAGCCGTAAGGCAGCCAACGGGAAAACGTCGACACCGAGGCCCGGGATGATTCCCGGGCCTTTTGTTGTTTCTAGACAGGACCCGTGACACTGCAGACCCACACGCCGGACTCCGAATTGGCGATACGCCGCTCGTCCGCCTCGAGCCGCTTCGAGACGACGCCCGGGGTCGAGATCCACGCGAAGCTCGAGTTCCATAATGCCGGCGGCTCGGTGAAGGACCGCGCCGCGCTCGCGATGGTGGAGGACGGCGAGCGGCGCGGCGCTGCTCGGCGCCGGCCAGGTGCTGCTCGACGCGACGTCCGGCAACACCGGCATCTCCTACGCGATGCTCGGCGCCGCGCGCGGCTTCCGCGTGCAAGCTGTGCGTGCCGGCCAACGTCACGCCCGAGCGCAGGCAGATGCTGCAGTGCGTACGGCGCCGAGCTCGTCCTGACCGATCCGATGGACGGCAGCGACGGCGCCATCCGCGAGGCGCGCCGGCTCTACGCGCGCGATCCGGACGCTACTTCTACCCGGACCAGTACAGCAACGACGCCAACTGGCGCGCGCACTACGACACGACCGGCGTCGGAGATCCTCGAACAGACCGGCGGACGGCTGACGCATTTCGTCGCCGGCCTCGGCACGAGCGGCACGTTCGTCGGCACCGGCGCGCCGCCTCCGCGACTGCGGGCCGGCCGATCGAGCTCGTCTCGTGCAGCCGGAGTCGCCGCTGCACGGGCTCGAAGGGCTCAAGCACATGGCGTCGGCGCATCGTGCCGGCGATCTACGATCCGTCGCTCGCCGATCGCAGATCTGACGGTCGCGACCGAGGACGCGCACGCGATGACGCGCGCGCCTGGCGCGCGAGGCGGGACTCTTCGTCGGGCCGTCGAGCGGCGCGGCGCTCGCGGCGTGCGCTCGAGGTCGCCCGCACGCATCGAACGCGGCGTGATCGTCACGATCTTCCCGGACGGCGGCGGTCGCTACCTCGTCGGAGCCGTTCTGGCAGGCGCCCGGCGCGGACGCTGCGGCTGCCCGTGCGAGACGCGCGCGGAGATCCGCGCGCACGGCGTCGCAGACCTATCCCGACGAGTGCTGCGGCGTCGCTGCTCGGCCCGAAGCGACGGCGCGGTCACGCGAGGCCTGGCGCGCTCGACAACAGCACCGATCGCTCGAGCGCCGCCGGCGCTTTCTGATCGGCCCCGACGACTATCGCCGCGCCGAAGCGCGCGCCGCCGACGCGCGGCCTCGAGCATCGTCGGCTTCTACCATTCGCATCCGGATCATCCGGCCGAGCCGTCCGCGTTCGATCTCGCGCACGCGTGGCCGAACCTGAGCTACGTCGATCGTCTCGGTCCGCGACGGCAGCGCCGCGCGAGCTGCGGTCGTGGCGGCTGCGCGCCGATCGATCCGGCTACGACGAAGAATCCATCACGCTAAGGAGACAAGGCATGCCGGTCCGCATTCTCGATTCCCACGCCGCTGCGCCCGTTCACGGGCCAGCAGGCGGTCGTCGACCGCGGAAGGCGCGACGGTCGGCGAGCTCGCTGCGCGTCGCTGACGACCGCGCATGCCGAGCTCCGGCCGCACCTGTTCGACGCCGAGGGCGCGCTGCGGAGCTTCGTCAACGTCTACGTCAACGACGACGACATCCGGCATCTCGAGCGCGAAGAGACGCCGGTCGGCGCCGGCGGACACGGTCAGCATCGTGCCGTCGGTCGGCCGGCGGCGTCGGCGCTGCGACGCTGAGCAACGACGAGGTCGCAGCGCTACAGCCGGCACCTGATCATGCCGGAGGTCGGCGTCGAAGGTCAGCAGCAGGCTGAAGGCGGCGCGCGTGCTGTGCATCGGCGCCGGCGGGCTCGGCTCGCCCGCGCTCGCTCTACCTCGCGGCGGCGGGCGTCGGCACGCTCGGCCTCGTCGACTTCGACGTCGGTCGACTTCAGCAACCTGCAGCGGCAGATTCTGCTACAGCACGCAGCGACGTCGGCCGGCCGCAAGCTCGAGGCGGCGGCGAGCCGGCTGCCGGCGCTCAACCCGGACGTGCAGCATCGTCACGCACGAGACGCGCGCTGACGTCCGCGAACGCGCTCGACATCTTCCAGCGGCTACGACGTCGTCGTCGACGGCGCCGACAACTTCCCGACGCGCTATCTGGTCAACGACGCGTGCGTGCTGCTCGGCAAGCCGAACGCCTACGGCAGCATCTTCCGGTTCGACGGGCAGGCGTCGGTGTTCGCGACCAAGGGCGGACCCGTGCTATCGCTGCCTCTATCCCGAGCCGCCGCCGCCCGGGCTCGTGCCGAGCTGCGCCGAGGGCGGCGTGCTCGGCGTGCTGCCGGGCATCATCGGCACGATTCAGGCGACCGAGGCGATCAAGCTGATCCTCGGCATCGGCGACCACGCTCGCCGGCCGGCTGCTGCTGCTGCGACGCGCTGGCGCATGAGTTCCGGACGATGAAGCTGCGGCGCGATCCGGCGTGCCCGGTGTGCGGCGATCATCCGACGGTCACGGCGCTCATCGACTATCGAGCAGTTCTGCGGCATCCCGGCGGCCACGCGCGGCGGCCGCATCCACCGCGGCGGTCCCGGAGATCGACGGTCGAGGCGCTTGAAGTCGCGCGCTCGATCGCGACGAGCATCCGTGGATTCTCGACGTGCGCGAGCCGCGCGAGTTCGAGATCTGCCGCATTCCGGGGTCGACGCTGATCCCGCTCGGCGAGCTGCCGAAGCGGCTCGCCGAGATCCCGCAGGGCGCGGACGCCCCGACATCGTCGTCCACTGCAAGATGGGCGGCCGGAGCGCGAAGGCGGTCGCCCTGCTGCGCGACCACGGGATCACGAACGCGCGCAACCTGACGGGCGGCATCCTCGCGTGGATCGATCGCGTCGACCCGACGCTGCCCAGGAAGCCAGCGCGATTCCGCCTAAAGGCGGAAGCTGCAGGAGAGACATGTAGCTCGCCTTTAGGCGGAATCGCGACCATAGGCGGAATCGCGACTATCCGATGCGTTCGTAGGAATCTCACCGAACGGCGGCAGGCCGGCGGCGGCGATGATGTAATTGAGGCCGTCGCGGTCGTGGAATTCCTTGCCGTCGCGGTTGATCACGACGGTGTTCGGATAGAGCGGCGCCAGACGGCGGAACTCGGCGTCGATCAGGCGGAAGCGGCGCACCATGTTCTCGGCGGCCTCGTGCGGCCGGTTCCTCAGCCGGATGTGTTTCTCGATCGTGTCGGTGCTCGACGTGAGGACGATCACGCGATCCGGGTTCCAGTCGTTGCCAACCGTCAGGACGTTCTGGAGATCGGCGTGGCACTGCGCCGGGTATTCCGCGAGCAATACGTAACTGAACGAAGTACAC